>ERZ773241.16-NODE-16-length-186827-cov-6.700399_pt1 | contig 186827 bp, 165 predicted proteins | sample MGYA00580989_ERZ773241 | MGnify/ENA primary metagenome ERZ773241 (study PRJEB29015, sample SAMEA2737804) | human gut metagenome | biome: human gut; feature: human-associated habitat; material: faeces | place: China | collected 2012 ... | reverse complement strand
CTCTCGAAGGTGCTGTTCATCGCGACGGCCAACAACATCGCCAACATCAACCCGGCGCTGAGGGACCGCATGGAGATGATCAACATCCCGGGCTACATCCTCGAGGACAAGGTGCAGATCGCACGCAAACACCTCGTGCCCAAGCAGCTCAAGGCGCACGGCGTACCGGCCAAGGACCTGAAGATCGCCCCGAAGGTGATCGAGAAGGTGATCGCCGACTACACGCGCGAATCGGGCGTCCGGTCGCTCGACAAGCAGATCGCGAAGATCGTCCGCACGCGGGCGAAAAATATCGGCTTCGGCGAGGAGTTCAAGCCGGAGGTGTCGCCCGCCGACGTCGAGAAGATCCTCGGCGTGCCGCGCTTCACCAACGACATCTACGACATCCAGGGCATGGTGGGCATCGTCACGGGCCTCGCCTGGACCGAAGTGGGCGGCGACATCCTCTACATCGAGTCGATCCTCACCCCGGGCAAGGGCGCCCTCACGATGACCGGCAACCTGGGCGACGTGATGAAGGAGTCGGCCACCATCGCGCTGCAGTGGGTCAAGGCGCACGCCGACGAACTGGGCATCGCCCGCGAAAAGTTCGAAAAGAACGACATCCACATCCACGTGCCGGAAGGGGCGATCCCCAAGGACGGCCCGAGCGCCGGCATCACGATGATGACTTCGCTGGTTTCGACCCTCTCGGGCCGCCGCGTGAAGGACTACATCGCGATGACGGGCGAGACGACGCTGCGCGGACGGGTGCTGCCCGTAGGCGGCATCAAGGAGAAGATCCTCGCCGCGAAACGCGCGGGGATCAGGGAGATCGTCCTCTCGGAAGAGAACCGCAAGGACATCAGCGAGATCAAGCCGGAATACCTCGAAGGGCTCACGTTCCACTACGTGAAGACCAACGACGACGTGCTGAAGCTCGTGATGGCCGAATAGCCGCCACCGTCCGGGGCCGGCCCCGGTTCCCGGTACGCCCCGCCGGACGCGGGCAACCGGACAAACCGATCCGACCATTCAACCGGCACAACTCCCATCAACAGGAACGCCCCGCTCATCGAGCAGGGCGTTCTCTTTTTGCTTTCACAGTCCCTATTTCGCTTCACATCCCCCCTCAAGGGTCCGAAAGTGAACCGATCATCCGGAGGACCGGCCAACCCGGTACCGGACGGCCGGATTCCGAACATTCCGCAATCGGCGGACAGACACCGGAAAACGGGAGAGCCGCACAAAGCGGCCCGAACGGAACGTCACGACTCCGCCCCAGGCGCCGGAACCCTTCCACGGGAGCCACGGGGACTGCGGGAACCACGAAAGCCGGGGCGCCAGGAGTGCCGGGTCAGTTCTGCAAATACTTGCCGTCGGTCACGTTCACGTCGCTCTTGGTCCTGAAAAGCCCCAGGTCGGCTGCCGGGAAGGCGTTTGCCGGGACGGCGTTCCGGTCGTAAATTTCCGAAAAATCATACGAGGCGGAGCCCGTCAGCCAGTTCCACAACTCGGGATAGACTTCCGAAATCGGCGTATTTTCACACGGATAGTTAAACCAGTCGAGCCCGACCACGCCTTTACCGTCCTCGGTATACGAGGAGCCTGTCTGCGTGATCACAAGTCCATAAGGACGGCCCTGTTTATCGAACGACTGGTTGAGGTAGGCGGTCGAGAGGGCATACAGCTCGACGTCTCCGTCCACCTGGATGTACCACTCGACGCGTACCGCACCGTCGTCCGCGATCTTCGAGAGATCCCAGCAACGGCAGGTCGAGCCGAGGTACTGGTTCCAGCCGGTCACCCGCCCGTCGATCCGCTGGTTGATCTGCCGGTCGGTGCCGGTATTGATAAAGCCGGCCTGCGACTGGAAATACTGGGTCCGGGCATCCGCATTCCCGGGTGCGAGCAGCCCTTTGAAGATGCGCGTGGATCCTTTATACACCACGGCTCCGAGACGGACCTCCTTGGTCGAGCCGAGCGCGATCGGGTGCACGCCGAACCCGAAACGCGTGCCGTTCCACTGGTACTTGACATGGATCACCAGGTCGTTGTAGTCGTAGTCGCCCGAGCGGGAATCCTCGAAACAGACCACCTGGAACAGCTGCGCTTTGTTCCCGGCAAACCCGTTCGGATACTCGTCCGCGGGCGTGTAAATCACCTCGGGGGCGGCTGCCGCCTTTGTCCGGGCGTAGCGCGGAATCCAGATTTTCATCGGACTCGACGCTTCGGCCAGCGTCACGCCGTTCATCTTCACCGTGGTAATCTGCCCCGCTTTGGTCGGCACCGCGTACTGCTCCGCTGTCTGGAAATGGCTCACGTCCGGAGTGTCCGTGCCGGGATCGGGAGTCTCCGATCCGGGATTTTTCACGCACGATACGGCAAGCACCGCACATGCGACAGCCAGAATTGATCTGTACATTATAGGTCTATTTTTATTCACGATTCAAAGTTACAGACAATCCTGACAACAAACAAGATAAATAACATATTTCCCGGCTGCGACAGATGAAAAAATTCCCCGGAAAGCGTACAAATACTACCGGAAACAGCTGTTAAAAAATATTGCATTTTTGTCACTGAACTACCTGCGCGAACGGAGGGATAGCGGCGGTTCCGGTTATTTTTGTATCTTTGGATGCGATATTCCGCAGGGCGCAGGGAGAGACCGCGCGGGACCGGAAAGAAAACGTCCGGCGTTCAACAACATGGGGGCGAACGGGCGAAGCGATCCGGTCCCGGGAATCCGCACGGGCGTGCCGCCTGCCCCGACAAAGCGAAACAAAGGCGAATACCGAATACAAACAAGATAAACCAACAGCCATGAACGAAAAATACGCACTCGGCGTCGATATCGGCGGGTCGCACATCGCCTGCCAGGTGGTCGAGCTCGGCAGCAGCAGACCCGTCGGGGAGACCTACACCGAAGTCAAAATCGCCGAAAACGAGTCGGCGCAGAAGATTCTCGCCGCGTGGGACAGCGCGCTGGGAGCCTGCATGCAGAAAGCCGGCGCGCGCGCCATCACGGGCCTCGGCGTAGCGATGCCCTCGCCGTTCGACTTCATCAAGGGAATCGCGATGGCCGAACACAAATTCGCATCGATCAAAGGCATGAACGTCCGCGCCGAACTGCACCGCCTCACCGGCATCGACCCGTCGCGCATCCTGTTCACCAACGACGCGGCGGGCTTCGGCATGGGGGCCTGGAGCCTCGGCGGCGGCAACGCGCGCCACCTGATCGGCGTGACGCTGGGCACCGGATTCGGCGCCTGCTTCATCGTCGACGGCTGCTACGCCACCTACGGCCCCGGCGTACCCATCGGCGGCGAGCTGTGGGACTACCCGTTCCGGGGCCGGATCGCCGAGGATTTCGTCTCGACGCGCTGGTTCGAAGAGAAGTTCCGCCAGATCACCGGCGTGGCCATCACCGGCGTCAAACCGATGATCGACTACTACCACGCGGACAAGTACACCGCCGAGGTGCGCGCCATCTTCGACGAATTCGCCCGCACGTTCGCCGAGATCATGCTGCCGTTCGTGCAGCGCTTCGGCGCCGACACGCTGGTGGTGGGCGGCGGCATGGTGCGCGCCGAGGAGTTTTTCTTCCCGCAGCTGCGCGCCGCTTTCGAACAGAAGGGCGTGCAGATCCCGGTGGTGGCGATGGCCGACACGACCACCGCGATCATCGCCGGGGCGGCCGCGCTGTGTAAATAACCGCACCGGGCAAGTTTCCGGTTACCGTCCGGATAACCTCCGGGGGTATGGTTATGGTTCCGGTTGCCGCACTTAACCCTTGGATCGCAGTCCCTGATCCCGGTTCTCGAGTACAGCTCCTGATCCCTCTTCCGATTGCAATCCCGCCCCGGGGCTCCGGAAAGTATCCCGATCGACAAATGCAAAAACAAAAAGACATACAACGGTGAAACGGGTCGTAGTAGGCCTCTCGGGAGGCGTGGATTCAAGCGTCGCAGCTTACCTGCTCAAGGAGCAGGGCTACGACGTGGTGGGACTGTTCATGCGCAACTGGCACGACACCACCGGCACGCTCGAAGGCGACTGCCCGTGGTACGACGACCAGATGTTCGCCGAGCTGACCGCCAAACGGCTCGACATCCCGTTCCATTTCATCGACCTGAGCGACGAATACCGCCGCCGCGTGGTGGACTACATGTTCGCCGAATACGGGCGCGGCCGCACGCCGAACCCCGACGTGCTGTGCAACCGCGAGATCAAGTTCGACGCGTTCCTCCAAGCGGCGCTGAAGCTGGGCGCCGACTACGTCGCCACGGGGCACTACTGCCGCCGCGAAGTGACCGAAACGGCCGAAGGGCCGGTCTACCGCCTGCTCGCGGGCAACGACCCGAACAAAGACCAGAGCTATTTCCTCTGCCAGCTTACGCAGGAGCAGCTTTCGCGCGCGCTCTTCCCGATCGGGCACCTGCTCAAACCCGAAGTACGGCGCATCGCGGCCGAACAGCACCTCGCCACCGCGCAGCGCAAGGATTCGCAGGGCATCTGCTTCGTCGGCAAGGTGGACCTGCCGGTCTTCCTGCAGCAGCAGCTCAAGGCGCGCGAGGGTGCGATCGTCGAGATTCCGGCCTCGTGGCCGGGGTATGCGCTGCGCGGGCGGATTGCGGCACCGGGGGAGCGCAGTACAGCTTGGGAGCTTCCGGCCGACGGGCCGTTCTCGCAGGAGCAGCTCGACGCGCTGGCGGAACCCTACCGGTATACGCCGGAAGCGGGCAGGCAGGCGGGCACGCACCGCGGCGCACACTTTTTCACCATCGGCCAGCGCAAAGGCCTCGGCGTGGGCGGCTACGCGGAACCGTTGTTCGTGATCGCGAGCGACGTGGAACACAACGTACTCTACGTGGGCATGGGCCAGGAGCATCCGGGACTCTACCGGCGTGCGCTGCGGATCCTGCCCGAAGAGATGCACTGGATCCGGCCCGACCGCGCGTTACAGCCGGGCGGCAGCGCCCGCTTCTCGATGCGCATCCGCTACCGGCAGCCGTTGCAGGGCGGCGTGCTGCACGTCACGGAACAGGGCGGCTACATCGTCTTCGACCGGCCGCAGCGCGGCGTCACCGCAGGGCAGTTCGCCGCGTGGTACGACGGCGACGAGCTGGTCGGCTCCGGGGTAATCCACCGGTAAGACCGGACCGAAAGCCATCCAAAAGACGGAAAGGGGCGCGCCGGATACGGCGTACAAAAGCATACGAACAGCATCCCGGACACCCAACCCGAAATACGGGAGCGTAAAAGAACGGCATCCCGCCACGCAAAAGCTGCGCGGAGCAATACAGGACGGGACGCCGAAATACCGGTACCGCACACTGCGGCACGGAAACGGCACATGGAAAGAGGGGTGCCCCCCGCAAAACACAGGACAAGATACCGGAACAGGACCAAACGCAAACGCGTACAGGCACACGAAAATACGACATACGGCAACAGAGAACCCCGGCGCATGCGCCGGGATTCCGAAAAGCCCCCCTGCAACGGAGGACGGAAGATCTACCCTGGAGTTATTCCACTTCCGAAATCACCTTCAGCAGGCCGCGGGCGAGTGCTTCCAGTTCGTTGTCCCGGATGACGAAGGGAGGCATCAGGTAAACCAGCCGCCCGAACGGGCGCACCCAGATACCCTCTTCGACGAAGCGCCGCTGCAATGTCGCCATATCCACCGGGCGACGCATCTCGACGACACCGATCGCGCCCAGCACACGCACGTCGGCCACCTGCGGCCACTGACGCGCAGGAGCGAGCAGCCGGCCGAGCAGCGCCTCGATTTCGGCGATGCGCGGCAGCGGGGAGTTCTCTTCCAGCAGCCGCAGCGACGCGCCGGCCACCGCGCAGGCGAGCGGGTTGCCCATGAAGGTGGGCCCGTGCATGAACTCGGACGGATCGCCCGCCGAAATGGTCTGCGCCACACGATCCGTAGCCAGCACGGCGGCGAAGGAGAGGTAACCGCCCGTCAGCGCCTTGCCTACGCACAGGATGTCGGGCGTGATGCCGGCCCACTCGCAGGCGAACATGCGGCCCGTGCGGCCGAACCCGGTCGCGATTTCGTCGGCGATCAGCAGGACGCCGTAACGGTCGCACGCCTCGCGCAGGCGGCGCAGGTACTCCGGGTGGTAAAACCACATGCCGCCCGCCCCCTGCACGACGGGTTCGAGGATCACGGCCGCCAGCGTGTCGTGGTGGCGCTCGAGCAGTTCGGCCATCGGGGCGAAGTCCCGTTCGTCCCACTCCGCGCCGAAACGCACCTCCGGACGCGGCACGAAGTGCTGGATCGGCAGGCGGCCCGAAAAGAGCGAGTGCATGCCGGTGACCGGATCGCACACCGACATCGCGTGCCACGTATCGCCGTGGTAGCCGCTGCGTATCGTGGCGAGCGTGTTCTTCTGCGGCGTGCCCTGCGCGTACATGTACTGCATCGCCATTTTGACGGCCACCTCGACGGCTACCGAGCCCGAATCGCAGTAGAAGATCTTTTCGAGCCCCGCAGGCGCCAGCCGCAGCAGGCGGCGGGCCAGGTCGACGGCGGGACGGTGCGTGAAGCCGCCGAACATCACGTGCGACATCTCCCGCAGCTGGGCTTGTGCGGCAGCGTTGAGCGCCGGATGGTTATAGCCGTGCACGGCCGACCACCACGACGACATGCCGTCGATCAGCCGGCGGCCGTCACCGAGCTCGATCCACACCCCTTCGGCTCGCACCACGGGATAGACCGGCAGCGGATCGGCCATCGAGGTATAAGGATGCCACAGGTGTTCGCGGTCGAACGAGAGCAGTTCGGAAAGGGTTTCGGGTTCCATATCGGCTTGGGTTGTTTGAACGTTTTATGGTATTGTACGAACGTTTTGTTATATTAGTGGCGCCGGAGCGACGGAATTTCCGGACCGGGGCGCAAAAAAGCAGGGAATGCGCGGACGCCGGCGGCGGTGCGGGAGGCCGAAAGGACCGGAGCCTGCGGCAGGGCGGCAGCGGCAGGGCTTTACAGCCACGATAAACACAGCGCGACAACGGCAAAAGTAGCCATTTTCCCGAGATGCCGCAAACGTGCCGGATCCCATTGCCGGAAGTGTCCCGGAAAACATTTTTCGGATACGCACTTTGCGTAAATAGAAACTATACACAATGGATTTTGCATCGTTTTTGACAGTTCCGGGGTTTAAATAGAATATTAAAATATATAAATATTATATTGTAATTTCAAATCTTGCATTGTATATTTGCCGTACACCCTGTTGCTGCCCGGTTTCTCCCCGGGTTCCGGTCAAAGCAGTCGCTCCCACGTCGTAAAATAAAAAGTTCGAGAATATGCCAAAGCACCTCCCCAAATCCATTCCCCCGGTCCCGCAGCAGCCGACGGTGGTCAAGTATGTCCAGCCTTCGCGCATCGGAATCCAATCGCACACGCTGACAAGGCACTGCATAGGCTATGTACGGCGCGGCACCAAATACATCTACTACGGCGACGTGCGCCATGCGGTAGGCGCGGGCGAGGTTTTCTACCTCAGTGCCGGAACCCACTACACCGAGGACGTTCCCACCGGCAGCAGGAATTTCGAGCAGGTGGTCTTCTACTACACCTCGGAACAACTCGCCAGGATCCTCAACAACCTGAGCCTGACCTACCAGCTGGCGATCACCAACGACCACAGCTGTCCCGAATGCGAAAAGCAGTCGCACGTCGTGGCCCCGGGATGGCCCGCGCTGAAAAACTTCTTCTCCACTATCAATGCCGGACTGCGCGACAACCTGTTCGCCGACGACGACACGGCCGTCCACCTGAAGCTCACCGAACTGGTCTACCTGATCCTGTCGCAGGGCGAGTGCTGCCTCAAAAGCAAAATCCTGAGCAACATGGACCTGACCAAGGAGAACTTCGAACAGATCGTGCACAACAGCATCTTCACGGATATTTCGATCGAGGAACTGGCGGCCAAATGCAACCGGAGTCTCACCTCGTTCAAGAAGGAGTTCCGCAAGCACTTCTTCGAGCCGCCGCACAAATGGTTCATCCGCCAACGGCTGATGCACTCGCGCCTGCTACTGATCTCGACCAACAAGTCGATCTCGGAGATCGGCCTCGCGTGCAACTTCCCGAACACATCGCACTTCATCAAACTTTTCAAAAAGGAGTACGGCATGACGCCCGCCGCCTACCGGAACCGCCACCAGCAGAGCATAGCCGAAGACGGCACCGGGCCACGGGACATTCCGGCGGAACGCGACGGCGAGCCGGATGCGGAAGTCCGGGCCCAGGCGCACGACAAAAAAACCTTCCCGGCAGACGTATAACCCCGGGCGGGATGCTGTGCCGCGCGGGTTAGTTCCGGAAAAATGCTTCCCGGACTTGCAAAACCGGAATTTCCGGGCTATATTTACTCTGTCTGATTGTTCAGAGTAACCGCCTTGTTTGTATGCCGGCTCCTTCGGGAGCCGGTTTTTTATTGAGGGCGGAACGACCGGATGCACGGCGGCAGGACGATACAAGGCAAGCGCGAGAGGGGCAACGACAAGCCAAGAAGGATACGGGAACGCGACGACAAACGCGCGGTTACTCTTCGCTGATCGCGACCAGCTGGTCGCGGTAGGCCGCCAGGATGCGCGACTTGGAGATAAAGCCGAGGTAGTGCCGGTCGCTGTCGATCACCGGAAGCATCCACGCCTTCGACTGCTCGAACGCATCGAGTACGCTGCCCATCTGCTCGTTGGGATAGACCACGTCGGGCGGCGGGATCATGTAGGCGTCGATCTTCGTATCGTACTTGGCCGGGTCGAACATATCCGCCCGCAGGTCGTCGAGCTGGACGACCCCCAGCAGCACCCCGTCGCGGCTCACCACCGGGAAGATATTGCGACGCACCGACGAGATGAGACGCACCACGTCGCCCAGGGTCGTGTCCATCGTCACCGGGTGGAAATCGGTCTCCATCAGCCGCTTCAGGTCGAGGAAGACCAGCACCGAACGGTCTTTGTTGTGCGTGAGCAGCTCGCCGCTCTGGTAGAGTTTTTTCGTATAGATCGAATAGGGTTCGAAATAGTAGCTGATACCGAACGAAACAGCCGAAGTGAGCATCAGCGGAACGAAAAGCGAGTAGCCGTTGGTCAGTTCGGCGATCAGGAAGATCGACGTGAGCGGAGCCTTCATCACGCCGGACATCACCCCCGCCATGCCCACCAGCGTGAACGAGACGATCGGGACATCGAAACCGAAATAGGTGTCGAGGATAAAGGCGGCCGAAGCACCGGTGAACGCGCCGACGAAGAGCGACGGCGCGAAGGTGCCCCCCACCCCGCCGGCGGCGGTCGTGGCGGCCATCGCCACCACCTTGAAGAAGAGCGTCGCGACCAGGTAGAGCGCCACGAGCCACCCGATGTGGCGGTAGGAGAAGAACATCGAATTGTCGAACAGCGCGTCGATGTTGCCGTGCATCAGGTCGACCATCGCCTCGTACCCTTCGCCGTAAAGGGGCGGGAAAATAAAGATCAGCAGGCCGATCACCACGCCGCCCACGAGCCATTTGCGCCCCAGAGTCCTGAGGCGGGCAAACGCGCCGCCGATAGCCGTATTGATGCGTGTGAAGTAGTACGACATGAACCCGCACAGCGTGCCCAGGACGACGTAGAACGGGATGTTGTGCAGGCTGAAGGTCTTGATCTCGATGCTGAAAACAGGCTCGAAGCCGTTGAGGAAAAACATCAGCGAGGTGGCCGTGACCGTCGAAATGAGCAGCGGGATGATCGAGCTCACCGTAATGTCGAGCATCAGGATTTCGAGCACGAAGACGACGCCCGTGATCGGCGCTTTGAACACGGCCGAAAGGGCGCCCGCCGCACCGCAGCAGAGCAGCAGCGTGATGTCCCGGTAGTTGAGCCGCATGAACTGGCCGATGTTCGAGCCGATGGCCGAACCGGTCAGCACGATCGGCGCCTCGGGGCCGACCGAACCGCCGAAACCGATAGTCGTCGCGCTGGCCACCACCGACGTATAGCAGTTGTGCGGCTTGATGCGGGAGCCCTTTTTGCTCATCGCATAGAGTACGCGCGTCACCCCTTCGGAGATGTCGTCGCGCACCCAGTAGCGCACGAAAAGCGTCGCGAGGATCACGCCGATGATCGGGTAGACCAGGTAGAGCGGGCTGGCCGTGTCGATCGCCAGCCAACTGGTCAGCCCGGTGCGCACCAACACCAGCAACCCTTCGAAGAGGTAGGTCGCGAAGCCTGCGGCGAGCCCGACGACGACGGCCAGCAGAATCATCAGCTGCTTCTGCGAGAGCCGCTTCGTCGCCACGATCAGGTAGCGGTACAGCAGCCCGAGCCGCCGGTATGTCCCTCTGGTGGAATAACTCATCTCTACTGTTGCATCTTGCACCGGCGCGTCTTGCGCGGTACATTCCTTATCCCAATCCGTGGCGCAGGCCTCTCTTCCGGGTGCGCTCGGTTGCCGGGTGCAGATCTGCCTTTCGGGTGTGCCTCCTTCGGGGTGGCGGCCCGGTACAGGCGGGAATTCGTATCAGCTTCGGCGTTGCGGTCCTCCGGCGTTAGAAACAAGGTTTGGCGCCTGCTCGGGTTTGCCGAACGTCCGCACGAACCGGAACTGTAATTCCGGGCGCACAGTGAAGGCAAAGCCTTGGCAGGTAAACCGGTTTCGCAGCCGGAGGACCGCAATGCCGAAGCAGGGCTGTCCGTTACCGCCCGCTGTCCTTTCGACCGCGAAGCACGAATCCGAAGGATCAGGAGCCGCTAAAACCGCGTAATGCCCATGATCTCGCGCACCTGCGAAACGGTCCGGTCGGCACTCGCGCGCGCCCTCTCCGCCCCCATCGAAGCCACCTTGTGCAGGTAAGCGTCGTCGGCGAGGATGTCGCCGATGTTCGCGCGGATCGGCGCCACGGTCTTGATAATATCTTCGGCCAACTGCTTCTTCAGGTCGCCGTAACGGATTTCGCAGCGGTTCCAAAGCCCTGTAAAGTGCTCGACGGTATCGGGGGTCGAAACGGCCTTCATGATCGTGAACAGGTTCGCGATCACCTCCGGCATCGGACTGTCGGGAGCCGTCGGGCCGCTGTCGGTCACCGCCTTCATCACCTTCTTGCGGATCACCTCGTCCGGATCGGAGAGGAAGATGCCGTTACCCTCGGACTTGCCCATCTTGCCGGTGCCGTCGAGGCCCGGAATCTTGACCGACGCCTCGCCGAAGTTGTAAGGCTGGCTCTCGGGGAAGAACTCGGTGCCGTAAATCTGGTTGAAGCGGCGCGCGAAGCGGCGCGTCAGTTCGAGGTGCTGCTCCTGGTCCTTGCCCACCGGTACGCGCGTGGCGCGGTGCAGCAGGATATCGGCGGCCATCAGCACCGGGTAGCACAACAGCCCCGCGTTGACGTTTTCGGGCTGTTTGCGGATTTTATCCTTGAACGAAGCGGTGCGCTCCAGCTCGCCGATGTAGGCGTGCATGCTCAGCAGCAGCGACAGCTCGGCCACCTGCGGCACGTCGCTCTGGATATAGATCGTCGCCACCTCGGGATCGAGGCCGGCGGCGAGGTACTCCGCCAGCACGTTCTTCACGTTGCCGTGCAGCGCTTTGGGATCGGGATGGGTGGTCAGCGAGTGGTAGTCGGCAATGAAAAAGAAACACCGGTCGGTGTGCTGCATCTTGACGAAATTGCGCAGGGCCCCGAAGTAGTTGCCCAGGTGCAGCCGGCCGGTCGAACGGATGCCGCTTAGTACTGTTTCCATAGTGGTGAAAAAGAGTCTGATTGGTATTTTGTTCCACAAAATTAACAAAATCGAGGGAAAACGGCTCCTTTCGTCCGAAATTATCGGGGGTTATCCCGATTTTGGATTACTTTTGCGACTGAGTGTCCCGGAGCGTCGTGCCCCCGGCAGGACGGCGGCGATGGTGCGGGGCGGTGTGCCGCGGGCCGGGGCGAATGTGAAGCCGGGCCCGAAAACAACCGCAAAGACCGGAAGCTCGCATGACGGCAGCAGGCCGGGAACAAGAGCAAAAAAGGCACGGAAGCCCGGAACGACCGGGAAAATACGGACGAAACGACAAAGTACAGGCAGCGTCCGGAGCAAAACACAACATACGAAAACAGAACTGACAAACCGATAAACACCCGCCGATGAACACCTACTGGAGACTGCTCGGATTCGCCAAACCGATCGAAAAATACGCGATACCCTACTTCTTTTACACGCTCTTCTACTCGCTGTTCAACACGTTCAACTTCGTGATGATCATCCCGATCCTCAACTCGCTGTTCGACCCCGCGAAGCAGATCGCACAGGTCACCTCGATGCCCGCCTTCGCGCTGAACATGGACTACTTCGACCGGCTGGTCAACTTCCTGCTCTACAAAATCTACGGCCCCAACTACTCGGTGATGAACGTGATGCTCTTCCTGAGCATCTTCATCGTCTCGTCGGCCCTGCTGAGCAACATGTTCCGCTACCTGGGCCAGTGGACCATCGAAAACATGAAGATCCACACGCTGCGCCGCCTGCGCAACGCGGTGTTCGACAACGTGATGGGCCTGCACGTGGGCTACTTCAGCAACGAACGCAAGGGCGACATCATCTCGAAGATCACTTCGGACGTCACCGTCGTGCAGTTCTGCATCACCAACACGCTGCAGGTCGCCTTCCGCGAACCGTTCCTGATTATCGGCTACATGATCGCGCTGGTCAAAATCTCGTGGGAACTGACGATCTTCTCGGCGATCTTCCTGCCGCTCACGGCACTGCTCATCGGTTCGATCGTCAAACGGCTGCGCAAGTCGGCCAAACAGGCGCAGGAGAACTTCGGCGACATGACCAGCCTGCTGGACGAGGCGCTCACCGGCGTCAAAGTGGTCAAGGGCTACAACGCGACGGGGTACATTACCGGTAAATTCCGCAAAATCAACGATATTTACTCGCGCATCACGCGCTCGATGGCGCGGCGCCAGCAGCTCGCTTCGCCGATGAGCGAATTCCTCGGCATTTCGGCCGCGGCCGTGCTGCTGCTCTACGGCGGCAGCCTCGTGCTGGACGGACGGCTCGAAGCGGCCGGGTTCATCGCCTACCTCGCCATCTTCACACAGATTACGCGCCCGGTGCGCTCGTTCACCGACGCCTTCAGCAACATCAACCAGGGCATCGCCGCGGGCGACCGCGTGCTGGGACTGCTCGACGAGAAGAGCCGCATCCCCGAAGCGACGGGAGCCGTCCGGCTGGAACAGTTCCGCGACAGTATCGAGTTCCGCGACGTGTCGTTCTCGTACGACGATTCGCGCAAGGTGATCGACTCGGTCAGCTTCACGATCCGCAAGGGCGAGACCGTGGCGCTCGTAGGACCCTCGGGCGGCGGCAAATCGACGCTTTCGGACCTGATCCCGCGCTTCTACGACGTTACCTCGGGTGCGATCTTCGTGGACGGGATCGACCTGCGCGAATACCAGCTGGACAGCCTGCGCAGCCACATGGGCATCGTCACGCAGGAGACGATCCTGTTCAACGACACGATCGCGGGCAACATCCGCCTCGGCAAGCGCGACGCGACGGACGCCGAAGTGGAAGCCGCCGCACGGGTGGCCAACGCGGACGGTTTTATCCGCGAGACCGAGCACGGCTACGACACGAACGTCGGCGACCGGGGCATGAAGCTCTCCGGCGGGCAGCGCCAGCGCCTCAGCATCGCGCGCGCGGTGCTCAAAAACCCCGACATCCTGATCCTCGACGAGGCCACTTCGGCACTCGATACCGAATCGGAAAAGCTCGTGCAGGAGGCCCTCGGTTCGCTGCTCAAGGGGCGCACGTCGCTGGTAATCGCGCACCGCCTGAGCACGATCGTGGGCGCCGACAAGATCATCGTGATTGAGCACGGCCGCATCGCCGAACAGGGTACGCACCACGAATTGATGGAGCGCGGCGGCATCTACGCACACCTGATCGAAATGCAGCAACTCGCGTAAAACCCTCCGGAGCCCCGGAGACGGGAACAAATCCTTCCGGAGCAAACAGCAATACCGACTCCCTGCGCTTTCCGGCAACTTTTTTGTATCTTTGAGGGGCGCCCTGCAACGGGACAGGTACCGGACGGAAGTATCCCACAGGAACCGAACGGGCCGCAACGAGCCGGGCCCGTATGCCGCGCGACAGACAAACAACCCTACCCGCAACCATGAGCACCATTCTTTTCGACCGCGTCATCTTCGGTCCCGTGCACAGCCGCCGACTCGGACTGTCGCTCGGGGTGAACCTGCTGCCCACCGACAACAAACTTTGCAACTTCGACTGCATCTACTGCGAATGCGGCTGGGGCAAACATGGCTTCAAGCCCCGTTTCAACACGCGCGAAGAGGTGCGGACGCTGCTGCGCGCGAAACTGCGGGAGATGGCCGCCGCAGGAACGCCGCCCGACGTGATTACCTTCGCGGGCAACGGAGAACCGACGATGCACCCGCAGTTCGAGGAGATCATCTCCGACACGATCGCCGTACGCGACGAGCTGTGTCCGTCGGCAAAGGTGTCGGTGCTGAGCAACGCAACGATGATCGGCCGTGACAATGTGCGCCGCGCACTGCTGAAGGTGGACAACAACATCCTCAAGCTCGATTCGGCGCTGGACGAAACGGTGCGCCTGATCGACCAGCCCCGGGGACGCGCCGGCGTGGCAGAAACGGTACGGCTGATGAAGCTCTTCGGGGGACGGCTGATCGTACAGACGATGTTCCTGCGCGGCATGTACGACGGCCGCAGGGTGGACAACACCACCGAAGCGGAGGTGTCCACCTGGCTGGAGCTGATCCGCGAGGTGGCCCCGCAGCAGGTGATGATCTACACGATCGACCGCGAGACCCCGGCGCACGGACTGGAGAAGATTCCGCTCGGAGAGCTGATGAGGATCGGGGCGCGGGTCGAGGCGCTGGGCATTCCCTGTTCGGTTTCGGGAGCGACGGACCATCCCTCGACACCCGACAGCAAACCGAATCCGGAAGAGTAACCGGACAGCGGAGCGGCACTGCACGGCGCACCCCAGCCGGTCCCCCAACAAGCCGGAAGTACCCCGCGAAGGTACCGGCGGAGGCAGGTCAAACGACCTCCGGCCAAGAAGTCCGCCTGCAGGAGGCACCGGCACGCGGCAGACAGGCCCCCGGGACAACGCGAGGACGGAAACGGCAGGGCGGCACATGCCGCGGCCAGCGACCGAAGGTGCGGGAAAAAGCAGGGCGGGGAAAGATGCAAGGGACGCCTACTGCGAGAAATAAAAAACGATACAACGAACCGGACGAACTGAACCGGACGAACTGAACCGGACGAACCGGACGGGACGAGACGGGACGAACAAACTGACCGGACGAACTGACCGGACGAACTGACCGGACGAACCGACCGGACGAACCGAACAGCCATAAACGACACGAAAGATGGTTACCACCGAACAGATCAAAGCGCTCGAGGAGCGGCAAACGGCGCTCCATACCCACTTGCATATCGACGACCGGCGGCTCGAACTCGACGAGCAGGAGTCGCTGACCCATGCGCCGGACTTCTGGGACGATCCGGGCAAGGCCGAGGAGCAGCTGAAAAAGGTGGCCGGGATCAAATACTGGATCACCGCCTACGATGCGATCGCCTCGGCGATGGAAGAGCTGCACCTGCTGCCCGAATTCATCCGCGAGGGGGTATCGGCCCCCGAGGAGCTCGACGCGCAATACGGCCGGGTACTGGAGATGATCGAGGCGCTCGAAATGCGCAACATGCTGGGCGGCGAAGAGGACCGGCTCGGCGCGATCATGGAAATCAACTCCGGCGCGGGCGGCACCGAAAGCCTCGACTGGGCTTCGATGCTGATGCGCATGTACATGCGCTGGGGCGAAGCGAACGGTTACCAGGTCAAGGTGGTCGACGTGCAGGACGGCGAGGAGGTCGGAATCAAGTCGGCGACTCTCGAATTCGTCGGCGAGTTCGCCTACGGCTACCTCAAAAGCGAGAGCGGCGTGCACCGCCTCGTGCGCCCCTCCCCGTTCAACGCGAACAACAAGCGCCAGACCACCTTCGCTTCGGTGTTCGTATCGCCTGCGGTGGACGACACGATCGAGATCACGATCAACCCCGCCGACATCGAATGGGACACATACCGCAGCGGCGGCAAGGGCGGCCAGAACGTCAACAAGGTCGAAACCGGCGTACGCCTGCGCCACCTGCCCTCGGGGATTATGGTCGAGAACACCGAAACGCGCTCGCAGATCATGAACAAGGAGAATGCGATGCGCATCCTGCGTTCGAAGCTCTACCAGATCGAGCTGGACAAACGCCGCGAACTGCAAAACGAGCTGGAAGGACAAAAAAAGAAGATCGAATGGGGGTCGCAAATCCGCAGCTACGTGTTCGACGACCGCCGCGTGAAGGACCACCGCACCGGGCACCAGACCTCGGACGTACAAAGGGTGATGGACGGCGAGATCGGCGACTTCATCAAAGCCTATCTGATGGGCGACTACCAATAGCTCCGAACGGTACACGCCGCCGCGCCCGGCGGGCAAGCGGAAAAATGCCGGACCGGCATTTTCGGTAAATCTATTTATCCACTTTGTAATTGCCGGTGTCGACTCGGCCGCTGGTACGGGATTTGTTGACCGTGAGGCTGCCCGTCGAACCGGAAATCCGGATGCTGCCACCCGTGTTGGAGGCTAAAGCGGCCGACTGTCCCGTATGCGACATCGAGAGGGAAGCCCCGGTGCCCGCTTTGCACGACAGCGCCGAAGCGTCGAACACGGCACCGCTCAGCGAAGCGCCCGTCGAGCCTTCGGCAGTCACCTGCCCGGCTACGATATGCAAATCTTTGACCGAAGCGCCGGTAGACACTTTGATCCCCACGCCGGATGCAGTCAGCGTCAGGCCGCTGACCATGCCGCCCGTGGAGGCGCTGATCTCCGCATTGCCGCCCGTAAAACTGCCGTTGCAGGTGATTTTCGCCCCGGTGGTGGCTTTCATCACATCGACTTTGCCGAGGTTGACCACCGCCGTCAGGTCGTGGCCGCGGAAATTCCGAAGGCCCTCGGTGTCGATCCCCAGGCGCACCACCCCTTCTGGCGAAATTTCGCAAATCAGGCGATCCTGCCATTCGGCCGGAATCTCGACCCGAACCGAAGTGCGGGCCGACTCATTCACCTCGACACGGAATCCCACCGATGCGGAGACGCCGGTAATCGGCTGCCCCTCGAAACGGGTCACACGGTACATCTGCCGGTCGCCCGCAGCGGAAATCGCCCCAGCATCGGGACGCCCCTGGGCATAAAAGCCGGTCATTGCCGCTGCGGCAACCACCGAGAAAAGAAGAATCAGTTTTTTCATACTATCGGGTTTTAGGAAAATTTGTAGGCGTTTTAAGAAAAGGTCCGGGATTCCGGGAACGGCTTTTCGGGGAACCGGGCTCACGGAAGCCGGGATTTTACAGGATCGGGAGGTCACGGAAACCGGAATGTCACGGGAACGGATAAAAAACGGGACGTAAGGAGACGGCGGGTCCGGGCCCGGAATGACCGGAGCCCCGGAACCGACTCTATAGGGAGGAACTGTATAGGACAGGAGGCTGAAAGAGAGACGCCCCCGGTAAAAACTATTGCACGCGATAAGACACTGTGTAGCCGTCGGTATTGATGTTTCCGCCGGAACGGGACTTGTTGACCGTCAGGATCCGGGTCGAACCGGTAATCCGGATCACACCGCCCGAAGAGGTATTCAGCATCGAGTTGTTTCCGGTGTGTTCGAGGGTGGCGACGGCGCCGGAAGAGGCTTGGCACGTGAGTGCCGCGACATCGAGCGACACCCCTTTGACCACGGCCCCGGAAGAGATTTCCACACCTGCTTTCGGAGCGGTAACGGCCACATTCCGGATCCCACCGCCCGAAGAGGCGTCGATAAGCGCCTCGGAGGCCTTCAGGCTCAAACCGTCGACCATGCCGCCGGAAGAGGCCCGCAACTGCACGGTACCGCCCTTGAAAATACCGGTACAACGGATCACGGCACCGCTGGAACACTTCAGCAGGCTGAGCTTCGGCAGGCTTACCACGGCCGTAAGCTGTCCCTTGTTGATGCGCAGTCCCCTGGAACCGGAAAGCCTCTTGGTGTCGAGGCCCAGCTGCACCACCCCGTCCGGGGTCAGCTCGCAGGTCAGGTACTGCTGCCATTCGGCAGGCATCACGATCTCAACGGAAGTGCTGTTCGATTTGCGCACCTCGACACTGAAACCGGACGAGGCCGAAACACCGGTGATCGTCTGTCCCGCGAAACGGGTCAGGCGGACCATATTGTCCTGCACGTGGCTTTTGGAGGTCTCCCTGCTGTCGCCGGCATATTGTCCGGCGAAGGTCCCGGCCCAACGAGAGGTGTCGTCGTCCAACTGCTTGCGGAGCCGGGCGGCCTCGGCCACAACTTCGGTTTTGGCACGTTCGATGTCAGCTTTGGCTTTTGCAATATCCTCTTCGACCCGCGCAGCCTCCGGCTTTGCCCGCGAAACGTCGCCGGAGGCGGAGATTCTACCTCGGGATGAAACAGCGCTCCCGGAAGAAGCGGCACCGAGCGCATTCGCCGTCAGGTCCAACGTCGAGGAGGCCAGCTTCAGCGCACTCTGCTCGATGGCCGCAGCGGCAGCCTCGATCGCCTCGTCCCAACCATCGGCCTTCACCGGAACGGAACCTCCGGCACGGGATCCAGCACTCGCCTGCGGATCTTCGGCCGAAGCGTTCAGAAACTCCCTGACGCCGAAATCACCCTCGCGCTTGCGGATCGCGGCGGCCTCCTCCGGGTAGTCACGCAAGTAGCGTTTGGTCGTCACCATCACCACCGGAGAGTCTTTGGTCCCCACGGTAATCCGTTCGACATCCGACGGATCGAGCTCATTGAGCGCCTGCACCCCGCGAGGATCGACTTTGCCGTCGACCATAATCACGACATCATCGCCCTTTGACGAGACGCGCTGTACGGCAGGAGACTCCCCCGAAACCGGAGCACCGTATCCGGAAACGCCGGATGCGTCCGCGAAAGCCGCACCGGGCTGTACCGCAGCGGTCGGTTCGGCATCATCCGACGGGACGGCATCGTCCCCGGAAAAGAGTATCGGCCCTTCCTCCGCGGCCGTTTGGGCCTGCACGGCGGCCGGAACCGCATCGGCGGAATAACCGAACGCGGAAAGCAGTTGGTCGGAGAGTTCGGCAGGAACTTGTTCCGGGCTGCCGGCTGCGACCGGCCGCTCGGTGAACGAGAAGAGCGCGAGCAACACCGCAAGGGCGGGCACCACCAGCAGCATGCGCAGCCCGGCCCTGCGCGAAGCCCCACGGGAGAGCATTTGCAGGCGTTTACGCACCAGCGAGTAACTGAAACCGCTCGCGAGCGTCGTACGGGCACCGGCAACGGAACTGACCATCAACATGATGTATTGTTCCGCATCGAACCCGCACTGCAACACGGCGTCGTCGGCCTGGTATTCATGCACCTCGCACAGCGAACGGTGCCACAACCAGACGAAGGGATTCCACCAGCAGAAAAGCGTCACCACGACGGCCAGCAGCCGGTCCCAGCTGTGGCGCAGCCGGATGTGGCAAAGCTCGTGCGCCATCAGTTCGCGAAATTCGTTTTCGCCCAAATCCCGGCGGTTGATGAAAATGCAGTTGAACAGCGAGCAGGGGCTCGACACAGCCGGGCTGTAGACGACACGCACGTCATCGAGCATCCGGGAAACGTTGCCCTCGCGCATCAGCCTGACCCAACGCAGCGTGTGCCCCAAATAATACAGCAGCAGCAATAGCGAGCCGGCAATGCCGCACCAAAGCAGCCAGGCGTACATCAGCCCGGACCAGCCGGCCGGAACCAGCGCGGCGAAGGCCGAAGCGGCCGCCTCCCGGAAGAATGCCGAAGCCTGCGCACCGGGAGAGGCAACAGTCACGGCAGTCATGGCAGAAGCGGCGCCGGAAGCCGGGGATGGCGCCGGGGATGCGGAAAGGGCCGCCGGAGCCGCCTCAGCGAAAAGCGAGGCATCCTCCGCAGCGGAAACAGGCTGCGCCCGAACGGGGGCTTCGGCGACCGCGGCGACCGGAACAGCCGGAACGGGCGCAGGCTGTGAGGCCGGCAACACAGGGATCGACAGCAGCGGAATCAGGAACGACACCGGTACGGACAACAACAGATAGGCGCGCGAACGGGCAAACCGACCGTCACGCTGCAAGAAAAACCTGTAGACGATCCATAACAGCGCGAAGCAGATCTGGACTTTGACGAGGTAAGGTAATGTACTCCACATAGCGGGGGAATTTTAAGGTTACGGGGGTCTGTCGGGAGTATCGGAAGACAGGTTAAAAAGTGAGGTAGTGTTTGTAAATATATGTTTGCAGAGATGCAGGTGCAGAAAATACAGGCCGGTGAAACGTGCCGGAACAAAGGAAACCGCTGTACGGTGCAACAAGTACGCGAGCAGGGTGCGGGAAACCGCAGGGCCGGAGCGGGAAGCGGCCATACGGGCGGCTACCGCCCTACCCCTTTTTTCTTCTCGATCGCCTCGCGGGCGATCGCCAGGATACGCTCGGTTTCGCGCACCGAAAGGTCCTCCTTCTCGCAGAAGAACGAAACCATCTGCGAAAGCGAATTGTCAAAAAAGTTGCTCATCACCGAGTTCATAAAGCTGCGCGTGTACGCCTCCTTGGCCACCAGCGGCCGGTAGCGGTGGCTCTTGCCGACGGGCGTGTAGCCGACCACCCCTTTCTTTTCGAGGATGCGTACGATCGTCGAAACCGTGTTGTAGGCCGGACGCGGCTCGGGCATCGCCTCGAGCAACTCGCTGACGAACGCCTCGCCCTTGTCCCAAAGGATCTGCATCACTTCGAGCTCGGCTTTGGTCAGCTCCCGGATCTCTTTTTTGCTCATGGTAAAATCGCTTACCGCCCGCAGGCGGAGTTTCTGATTGTGCGGCCGGAGGTTCCGGCCTACTGTCAATACAAATATAAACTATATTTTTAGTTTTACCAACTAAAACATTAGTTTTTGCAAACAAAAATTCGCTCCTGCAATTATATTGCTAATACAAAAGACATTACATCAAATCGACATTGAAGGAACCGGACGCTATTTTGTCCATTTTTTTGACATATCGGACATAAGGAGACGACAAAAGGGCCGGGAGATACAAGCAGTCCGGGAAACGATATGAAAAGCTGCGGCAAACTTTCGGGGTTTTGAAATTCCCGGCTGCCGGGCGCGCAGCGGAACGGCTGAATAAACGAAAGGCATCCCTTTCGGGGATGCCTTTGCTGAAATTCCGGGGCGTAAAGCCGGAAGCGATACCGCGAAACCGGAGTACCGGGCCCACGCCCTTACAGGCTGCGGGATTCCCGCCGTTGCGGGCTGCGGGGCGTTTGCCGCCGCAGCGGCTGAACCGGACGCGGGTTAATCGCGCCGCGGCAGCGCCACTTGCAGCACGATCGCTTCGGCAACGTTCCTTGCGGGAAGGCGCCCTGGGGCGGGGCTGATTTGCGCAGCGGAACGCTGCGAGTCCTTCCTCTACTATTTGCGGTAAATCTTCGTATAACCGTAAACGGCTTCGTCGCCCAGCTCCTCCTCGATGCGGAGCAGCTGGTTGTACTTGGCCATGCGGTCGGAACGGCTCATCGAACCGGTCTTGATCTGGCCCGAGTTGGTCGCCACGGCGATGTCGGCGATCGTCGAGTCTTCGGTCTCGCCGCTGCGGTGCGAAGTGACCGACGTGTAGCCGGCGCGGTGCGCCATCTCGATCGCGTCGAGCGTCTCGGTCAGCGAGCCGATCTGGTTCACCTTGATCAGGATCGAATTCGCGCAACCCATCTCGATACCCTTCTTCAGGAACTCGACATTGGTCACGAAGAGGTCGTCGCCCACCAGCTGGCATTTGCCGCCCAGTTTGTCGGTCAGCGCTTTCCAGCCGTCCCAGTCGTTCTCGCTCATGCCGTCCTCGATCGAATCGATCGGGTATTTAGCCACGAGCTCTTCGAGGTAAGCCACCTGCTCGGACGAGGTGCGTTTGGCTCCCGAAGGGCCTTCGAACTTCGTGTAATCGTACACGCCGTCCTTGTAGAACTCGGACGAGGCGCAGTCCATGCCAATCGAAACGTCGCCGCCTTCGCATTTGCGGCCCGGTTTGTAACCGGCCTTCTTAACCGCCTCGATAATCGACTCGAGCGCATCCTCGGTCCCTTTCAGCGCCGGGGCGAAACCGCCCTCGTCACCGACCGCCGTGCTCAGGCCGCGGTCGTGCAGCACCTTTTTCAGCGCGTGGAATACCTCGGCGCCCATGCGCAGTCCTTCGCGGAAGCTCTTCGCGCCGACGGGACGGATCATGAACTCCTGGAACGCGATCGGGGCATCGGAGTGCGAGCCGCCGTTGATGATGTTCATCATCGGGACGGGCAGCGTTTTCGCGTTCGTGCCGCCGATGTAGCGCCACAGGGGCACGCCGACGTAGTTCGCAGCCGCATGGGCACAGGCCAGCGACACGCCGAGGATGGCGTTCGCACCGAGGTTGCTCTTCGTGGGGGTGCCGTCCAACGCGATCATCGTTTTGTCGATGCCGACCTGGTCGGTTACGGGCATGCCGAGAATCTCCTTCGCAATCACCTCGTTGACATTCTGCACGGCTTTCAGTACTCCCTTGCCGCCGTAACGGCCCTTATCGCCGTCACGCAGTTCGAGCGCCTCGTTTTCGCCCGTCGATGCTCCCGAAGGCACGGCCGCACGGCCGAAAGCGCCGCTGGCGGTGGTTACTTCGACTTCGATGGTCGGATTCCCGCGGGAATCCAGGATCTCTCTGGCATGAACACTTACAATTTGACTCATTTCACTACTATTTTTTAATGTTTAACATTTAGACGGCCAATAAACCATTCGGTGCTGTAAAATAAACGATTTTCTTGCAAAAATCGTGCACGCGGAGGTTGTAAAATCATTAATTTCTGCTGCAACGGCTCAGGAACGGGCTGCGACGGGAACAGCGCAAAAGCCGGAAAGGAGGCAAAAGGCCGGAGCAAGGACGAAAAAGGATGGGGTGCGGCACATCCAGGGGAAATATCCGGACCGGGGAAAGCTCGCAGCAAGAACAGCAGCAAGAAGCAGAAAGAAGCAGAAATCAAAGCGTGTAGTGTAAACCAAAATAAAACCCGCACAAAAAACGGAGTCCCAGCAAAACCGGGACTCCGTTTAAAACCATCTATGTTACTGTTGCCGGGGATGTGTGCGGCGACCGGCCGGTAAGACCGCGAGTCGCCGACCGCACCCGGCGGCGGGAAACCGTTACTCGGCAGCGGCCTCGTCAGCCTTCTTCGCCGCGGGTTTCTTGGCAGCTGCGGGCTTCTTGGCGGCAGCGGGTTTCTTCGCTGCTGCCTTCTTGGCGGGAGCAGCCTCGGCTGCGGTATCCGGCGCATCGGCAGCTACTGCCTCTGCGGCGGGGGCGGCGGCCTTCTTGGCCCCGCTGCGGCTGCGGCGGGTCTTGGGGGCTGCAGCGGCCTTCGGAGCGGCATCGCTGGTGTAAGCGGCGTCGAAGTCAACCAGCTCGATGAAGCACATCTCGGCAGCATCGCCCAGACGGAAACCCGTCTTCAGGATGCGGCAGTAACCGCCCGGACGGTCGGCGATCTTCGGAGCGATCGTGCGGAACAGCTCGGCGGTGGCCTCTTTGTCTTTCAGGTAGCTGAACACCGTACGGCGCGAATGGGTGGTGTCCTCTTTCGACTTGGTGATCAGCGGCTCGACGTACATCCTCAGAGCCTTGGCCTTCGCCAGAGTCGTGTTGATCCTCTTGTGCATGAGCAGCGAACTCGCCAGATTCGCCATCAGCGCCTTGCGGTGACCGGCCTGGCGGCCGAGGTGATTGATTTTCTTGTTATGTCTCATGGTTACTTAATCGTTCGTGTTAATCCTTGTCAAGTTTGTAAATGGATACGTCCATTCCGAAGTGCAGGTTGAGCGTCGTGAGCAGCTCGTCCAACTCCGAAAGCGACTTCTTGCCGAAATTGCGGAACTTCAGCAGGTCGTTGCGGTTGAAACGAACCAGGTCCCCGACCGTCTCCACCTCGGCCGCCTTCAGGCAGTTCAGCGCGCGAACCGAAAGATCCTGCTCCGAAAGCTTCGTCTTCAGCAACTGGCGCATGTGGAGCACATCCTCGTCGAACTCCTCGGTCGCACTGCTTTCCTCAAGGTTCAGCGTAATCTTTTCATCGGAGAAGAGCATGAAGTGATGAATCAATATTTTGGCCGCCTCCTTGAGCGCGTCCTTCGGATGAATGCTTCCGTCGGTCGTGATCTCCAGATTCAGTTTCTCGTAGTCGGTTTTCTGCTCCACGCGGTAGTTCTCGACCGAATACTTCACGTTCTTGATCGGCGTGTGGATCGAGTCGATCGGCAGCACACCGAACTCCGCATCGGCGGGACGGTTCTCCTCGGCCGGAACGTAACCGCGGCCCTTGGCGACCGTCAGCTCGATCTGGAGTTTCACCTCGGGATCGAGGCGGCAGATCACCAGCTCGGGGTTCAACACCTTGAAGTTGGTCAAGAAGTTCGAGATATAACCGGCGGTGAGTTCGCTCTGACCGGCCACGTTGACCGTCACCTTCTCACCCTCGACACTCTCGACGGTCTTGATGAAACGCACTTGCTTGAGGTTCAAAACGATCTCAAGCATTCCTTCCATAACACCGGGGATAGCAGCAAACTCATGATCGACACCGGCAACCTTCACCGTTGTGATCGCATAGCCCTCCAGAGAAGAGAGCAGGATGCGCCGCAACGCATTGCCGACGGTCATGCCAAATCCGGGCTCGAGCGGACGGAATTCAAAACGTCCGAACGAAGAGGTGGATTCGAGCATTATTACCTTTTCAGGCTTTTGAAATGCTAATATTGCCATAATGATTGCTCCTCGATTAATGATTACTTAGAATACAACTCGACGATAAGCTGCTCTTTGATATTTTCGGGAATATCGGCCCGGTCGGGCTTCTGCAGGAACTTGCCGCTCATCTGGCTGCCTTCCCACTCGAGCCACGAGTAACGGCTGCGGCCGCCGCTCAGGGACTCCTGGATCACCTCCAGCGACTTCGATTTCTCGCGAACGCCCACGACGTCGCCCGAACGGAGCTGGTACGAAGGGATGTTCACCACGGCGCCGTTCACGGTGATGTGGCGGTGAGAAACCAGCTGGCGGGCAGCGGCACGCGTCGGGGCGATGCCCAGGCGGTATACCACGTTGTCCAGGCGGCACTCCAGAATACGGAGCAGGTTCTCGCCGGTGATGCCGCCCACGCGGGCAGCCTCCTCGAAGGTGCGGCGGAACTGCTTCTCCTGTATGCCGTAGATAGCTTTGGCCTTCTGCTTCTCGAGCAGCTGGGTGCCGTACTCCGACACCTTCTTGCGCTTGCGCATCAGCCCGTGCTGTCCCGGGGGATAGTTCTTCTTCTCGAGCGATTTGTCCGTTCCGAAAATGGCTTCGCCGAATTTCCTGGCGATTTTTGACTTAGGTCCTATGTATCTTCCCATAATAGAAGTTTGCTTTACTGTTTTAAATCTGTTTTAACGAAGGGCGGGCCTCCGTTTTGGAGTGACGCCGACATTCCGCCTGCAAGGTTGGGAATGCGGCCAATCCGCCTGTCGCCGCGGCCGGGCTGTAACCGGGCAGGAAGCCTCCCGAAAGGAGAACCCCACTCCCCGAAACCCCGCCAGTGTGGCCGTCGACGGACCGCTCCGGTGGCGTCGGACCGGAAATTAGACGCGGCGGCGGTTGGGCGGACGGCAGCCGTTGTGCGGCAGCGGAGTAACGTCGACGATCTCGGTCACTTCGATACCGGCGCCGTGAACGGTGCGGATCGCCGATTCGCGGCCGGCGCCGGGACCCTTCACGTAAACCTTGACCTTGCGCAGGCCCAAGTCGTAGGCTACCTTCGCGCAGTCCGTAGCGGCGGTCTGAGCAGCATAGGGAGTATTCTTCTTGGAACCACGGAAACCCATCTTACCCGCTGAACTCCAGCTGATAACCTGGCCGTCGGCATTCGCAATCGTGATGATCACGTTATTGAAAGTAGAGTGTACGAATACCTTTCCCTCGGTACCCACTTTAACAACTCTCTTCTTAACTGTTCCTGTTTTCTTTGCCATAACTCTCTATGATTACTTCGTTGCTTTTTTCTTGTTGGCAACGGTCTTCTTGCGACCCTTGCGCGTACGGGCATTGTTCTTCGTGCTCTGACCGCGGACCGGAAGACCGATACGGTGGCGGATGCCGCGGTAGCAACCGATGTCCATCAGTCGCTTGATGTTCAGCTGAACGGACGAGCGGAGCTCGCCTTCGACCTTGAATCCCTCCTCGGCGATGGTGTTACGGATCGCGGCGATCTGGTCGTCGCTCCACTCCTGAACCTTCAGTTCGGGATCCACGTTGGCCTTCTCGAGGATCGTCAGGGCGGTGCTGCGACCGACCCCGTAGATATAGGTCAGCCCTATATACCCTCTTTTATTTCTCGGTAAATCTACACCTACTATACGTGCCATAAATTTGAATTATGCTTTTTTGTTTGATTCCGTTGACTATCCCTGACGCATTTTCAGCTTGGGATTCTTCTTGCAGATCACGTAGAGGCGCCCCTTGCGTTTCACGATCTTGCAATCCTCGCTTCTCTTCTTGATGGATGTTCTAACTTTCATTTTTCAGAAATCTTTGTGGGACGTCCTCCGCGCATCGCGGGCCTCACGGCCTCCGCTTCACGCCAACGAACCGGTCCCGGGTTCTGTTCTATTTGTACCTGAACGAAATCCGTCCCTTACTCAGGTCGTACGGGGACATCTCAACTTTTACCTTGTCGCCGGGCAGGATCTTGATGTAGTGCATCCGCATCTTACCCGAAATGTGGGCGGTGATTACGTGGCCGTTGTCGAGTTCAACCCTGAACATCGCGTTGGACAACGCCTCGATAATCGTCCCGTCCTTCTCAATAGCAGCTTGTTTGGCCATAGGAGTCTTACGAATTTATTGCTTGTTCGATTACACCGAAGTCGGTCAGTACGTCCGGGCCCTCTTTCCCGACCGCCACCGCGAACTCGAAGTGAGCCGACGGTTTGCGGTCCTTGGTGCGTACGGTCCAGCCGTCGCGCTCGAAAACCACATAACGTGCCCCCATGTTGATCATGGGTTCGATGCAGATGACCATCCCCTCTTTGAGAAGAGGCCCCCTGCCCCGGGCGCCGTAGTTCGGAACCTCGGGCTCTTCGTGCATCTTGCGACCCAGTCCGTGCCCGACCAGTTCCCGCACCACGGAGTATCCGTGCCGCTCGGCGTGCTCCTGCACAGCGCTGGCCACATCGCCTACGCGATTGCCGGCCTTAGCCTGTGCGACACCTTTATAAAGAGCCTCTTTGGTGACCCTCAGCAGATCGGCCACTTCCGGCGCGATCTCGCCTACTGCAAACGTGTATGCAGAATCACCGTAAAACCCCTTCATAAGCGTGCCGCAGTCCACCGAGAGGACATCGCCCTCCTTCAGAATGCGCTTTGCGGAAGGTATCCCGTGCACGACCTCTTCGTTGACGGACATGCACAGCGTATTCGGAAAGCCGCCGTAACCCAGAAACCCGGGTTCCGCGCCGTGAGAACGGATAAACTCCTCGGCGAGCTTGTCCAGCTCGAGCGTCGAAACGCCCGGCCGGACATGTTTGCCGACTTCCGCCAGCGTCGCGCTGACCAGAAGGTTGTTCTCGCGCAGCAGCTCGATCTCTTCCGCTGTCTTTAAGTATATCATTTTTCAGAACTCGTATTAACCGACGCGCCCTTTGATACGGCCCGTCTTCATCAGTCCGTCGTAATGGCGCAGCAACAGGTAGCTTTCGATCTGCTGCAGAGTGTCGAGGACGACGCCCACCAGGATCAGCAACGAGGTACCGCCGTAGAACAGCGCGAACTGGTTGTTGATGCCCAGCTTCATCGCGAAGGTCGGCAGGATAGCCACGATCGCCAGGAAGATGGAGCCCGGAAGGGTGATCCGCGTCATGATGGTGTCGAGGTATTCGACGGTCTTCTTACCCGGTTTCACGCCCGGGATGAAGCCTCCGTTGCGTTTCATGTCCTCGGCCATCATGTTGGGGTTCACGGTAATCGCCGTGTAGAAATAGGTGAAGGCGATCACCAGCAGCGCGAACACTAAGTTATACCAGAACCCGGTGTAGTCCGCGAAAGCGGCCGCGAATCCGCGGGTAGCCTCGAAGCGGGTGAAGAACATCGGGATGAACATCAGCGCCTGGGCGAAGATGATCGGCATAACGCCTGCTGCGTTGATCTTCAGCGGGATGTACTGGCGCACACCGCCGTACTGCTTGTTACCCACGATCCGCTTGGCATACTGCACGGGGATCTTGCGGGTGGCCTGCACCAGCGCGATCACGGCGCAGAACACGAGGAACAGCAGCACCAGCTCGACAACCAGCATCACCAGACCGCCGGTGGCTTCGGTGAAACGCGTGTTCAGCTCGGCCATCAGCGCATGCGGCAGGCGGGCGATGATACCCACCATGATGATGAGCGAAACGCCGTTGCCGATACCTTTGTCGGTGATCTTCTCGCCGAGCCACATCACGAACATCGTACCGGCGATCAGCACGATCGTCGCCCCGATGGTGAACAGCACGCTGCCACGGCCCAGTACGAACGCCGCATCGGGCAGCTGAGCGTGCAGGTTGGCCAGGTAAGCCGGACCCTGCAACAGCAGCACGATGATGGTCAGGTAACGGGTCCATTGGTTGATTTTGCGGCGCCCGCTCTCGCCCTCCTTCTGCAACTTCTGGAAGTAGGGAACCACGATCCCCATCAGCTGGATGACGATCGAGGCCGAGATATAGGGCATGATACCCAGTGCGAAGATGGACGCGTTGCTGAAGGCTCCTCCGGAGAAGATGTTCAGCAGGCCCATCAGCCCGTTGCCCTCGACCTGCTGCTGCAGGGCCGAAAGCGACTCGGGGTTGATGCCCGGAATCACCACAAAACTACCGAACCGATATACCAGGATCAAGGCGAGCGTAAAGAGGATCCTCTTGCGCAGCTCCTCGATCTTGAATATATTTTTGATGGTTTCGATTAACTTTTTCATCGCTGAAAATTAAAGTTTGGTCACCTTGCCTCCCTGGGCTTCGATAGCGGCCGCAGCCGATTTGGAAAATGCGTGGGCCGTCACCTCGAGCGCTACGCTGAGCGTACCGTTGCCGAGGATCTTCACCCGTGCATTCTTGTTTACGAGGCCGGCCTCGATCAGCGTGTCAACCGAAATGCTCTTCAGCGACGACTTCTGAGCCAGTTCCTCCAGGACAAGCAGGTTGATACCCTTGTACTCCACCCTTTTGAGATTCGTGAAACCGAATTTGGGCAAACGTCTCTGAAGAGGCATCTGACCGCCTTCGAAACCGAGTTTGGAAGAGTAGCCCGAACGCGACTGCGCTCCTTTGTGACCGCGCGTCGAAGTGCCGCCCCGGCCGGAACCCTGACCGCGGCCGATACGCTTATCGCTTTTGGTCGACCCTGCTGCTGGTTTTAAATTACTGAGATTCATTATGCGTATTTTTTTATTATTTCCCAATAGTACCCCCTAAAGGGCATCCGGAAGAAACAGTCCCGCAGGACTATTTCACCTCCTCTACCTTGACCAGGTGTTTCACCTTGGTCACCATGCCGAGGATGATCGCCGAAGCGTCGTGCTCGACCGTAGCGTTCATCTTGCGAAGGCCCAACGCGTCGAGGTTCTTCTTCTGCTGAGCGGTCGCGCCGATGCGGCTTTTGGTCTGCGTGATTTTCAATCTAGCCATTTTCGTCGCTGTTATCCGTTAAACACTGTATCGAGGGAGACCCCACGCACCTGTGCGACGCTGTGCGCGTCACGCAGCTCCAGCAGAGCGGCGATGGTAGCCTTCACCAGGTTGTGGGGGTTCGACGAACCCTTGCTCTTGGCCAACACGTTGCGTACGCCCACGCTCTCCAGCACGGCACGCATGGCACCGCCGGCGATTACGCCGGTACCGGGAGCGGCCGGGCGGATCATCACCAGCGAGCCGCTGTAACGCGCCTCCTGCTTGTGAGGGATCGTACCGTGCAGCACCGGAATCTTCACCAGGTTCTTCTTGGCATCCTCCACGCCCTTGGCGATGGCCGAGGTAACCTCGCTGGCCTTGCCCAGGCCGTAGCCCACCACGCCGTTCTCGTTGCCCACCACGACGATGGCCGAGAACGTAAAGGTGCGGCCGCCCTTGGTCACCTTCGTAACGCGCTGGATGCTAACCAGACGGTCCTTAAGCTCCAGATCGCTTGTTCTGACTTTCTTTATGTTCGTATTTGACATATCTCTTAGAATTTAAGTCCGCCTTCGCGGGCTGCGTCCGCCAACATTTTCACTCTTCCGTGGTACAGGTAACCGTTGCGGTCGAAAGCGACCGTGCTGATGCCCTTCGCAATACCGCGCTCGGCGGCCAGCTTGCCTACCAACGCAGCGACCTGGGTTTTGTTCAGGCCCGCAGCCTTCTCGGCAACTTCCTTGTCCAGCGACGAAGCCGAAGCCAGCGTCACCCCGTTCAGGTCGTCCACGAACTGAACATAAATCTGCTTGTTACTCCTGTACACAGTCATACGAGGCATCTGGGCCGTTCCGCTAACGATCTTGCGGATACGCATCTTGATCCTCTCTCTTCTCTCTATCTTAGTCAATGACATAGCTATACGATTTTACTATTTGGCATTAGCAGATTTACCGGCCTTGCGGCGGAGCTGTTCGCCCACGAACTTGATACCCTTGCCCTTGTAGGGTTCCGGCTTGCGCAGCGAGCGGATCTTGGCAGCCACCTGTCCGATGAGCTGCTTGTCGATGCTCTTGAGGGTGACGATCGGGTTGCTCTTCTTTTCGGTCACGGCCGTAGCGGTGATCTCCTTGGGCATCTCGAAGTAGATATCGTGAGAGTAGCCGAGGCTCATCTGCAGGACGTTGCCCTGCATTTCGGCCTTGTAACCGACACCCACCAGCTCCTGCTGGATCTGGTAGCCTTCGGATACGCCTACGACCATGTTATGGATCAACGAACGGTACAGGCCGTGCATCGAACGGTGGCGGGGCTGATCGGTCGGACGGGTGACGTGCACCTCATTGCCCTCGACGGTGACGGTAATATCCGAGTCCACCTTCTGGCTCAGCGTCCCGAGAGGTCCTTTCACGCTTACCACGTTGTCGGGACTAACCGTGACGGTCACCCCGGCGGGCAGGTTTACAGGTAATTTTCCAATTCTTGACATGATTCTTGTCTTAAAAAACATTAATAAACATAGCACATCACCTCGCCGCCCACATTTTCCTGGCGGGCCTTCTTGTCGGTCATAATACCCTTAGAGGTGGAAACCACGGCGATACCCAGACCGTTCAGTACGCGCGGCATATCGGCGGCGCTGCAATAGCGGCGCAGACCCGGACGGCTCACACGTTTGAGGCCCTTGATGGCGTTGGTCTTGGTTTCGGGGTGGTACTTCAGCGCGATCTTGATGACCGGCTTACCCTGCTCGTTCGTATCCTCCTTGTAGGCCAGGATGTAACCCTGTTCGAAGAGAACACGGGTGATCTCGAGCTTCAGTTTCGATGCGGGAGCTTCAACCACCTTGTGGTTGGCTTTCACCGCGTTCCTGACTCGCGTCAGGAAATCCGCAATAGGATCAGTCATGGTGTTTTAAAATAAAATTAATACCGGCCTTCAGCACTTTGCGGGCAAAGCGCCCGGCCTTCGGGTTGAATTCGTTGCGTCCCGGAGACAAACTCCGGACTTGTTTTACGGGACGACGCGGCAGGGGGTGTCCCCCCTCCGCGGCAGATCCGTAAAAATCAGGCGGTAAAGGTAAGAAAAAAAATCGTACCGTCAAAAGGCTTCCGGGAAACCGCCCGGTCCGGTTTTCGTCCGGCGGCGGCACACCCTTCGTCCTCCGGCGCCCGGGCCTCGCGGCACATGGCGCCCCGCAGGCTACCAGCTGGCTTTCTTCACGCCCGGGATCAGTCCCTGCGAAGCCATTTCGCGGAACTGGATACGGCTGATGCCGAACTGGCGCATGTATCCTTTCGGACGGCCCGTCAGCTTGCAGCGGTTGTGCAGGCGGATCGGGTTCGAGTTGCGCGGCAGCTTGGCCAGACCTTCCTGGTCGCCGGCTTCTTTCAGAGCGGCGCGTTTGGCAGCGTAGCGTTCCACCAGCTTGAGGCGTTTCACCTCACGGGCCTTCATCGATTCTTTTGCCATGTCTTATGCGTTCTTTTTTGCGTTTTTAAACGGTAAGCCGAACTGCTTGAGAAGCGCGTAGGCCTCTTCGTCAGTTTTGGCCGTGGTCACGAAAGTGATCTCCATACCCAGGATCTTGTTGATCTTGTCGATGTCGATCTCCGGGAAGATGATCTGCTCGGTAATGCCCAGGGTGTAGTTGCCCTGGCCGTCGAACTTGTCGTTGATCCCCTTGAAGTCGCGGATACGCGGCAGGGCAACGGCAACGAGCCTTTCGAGGAACTCGTACATCTTGTTCTGGCGGAGCGTCACGCGGGCGCCGATCGGCATCCCCTTGCGGAGTTTGAAGTTCGAGATATCCTTCTTAGAACGGGTGGTCACAGCCCTCTGGCCGGTGATCTTCGTCAGCTCTTCGATGGCGGTCTCCAGAATCTTCTTGTCGCCGATGGCCTGGCCCAAACCCTGGTTGATCACGATCTTCTCGAGGACGGGGACCTGCATCACGCTGCTGTAGTTGAATTCCTTGACAAGGGCCGGGACTACCTGCTCCTTGTACATTTTCTTAAGCGTAGGAACGTAAGCCATTATTTAATCTCCTCCCCTGACTTTTTTGAATAACGTACTAATTTGCCGTCTGCACCCTCCTTGCGGCCCACACGGGTCGCCTTGCCGCTTTTCGCGTCTACAGGCTGCAGGTTCGAGATGTGGATCGAGGCCTCCTGCTTCACGATACCACCCTGGGGATTCTTCGCGTTGGGCTTGGTGTGTTTAGACACCATGTTCACGCCTTCGACGATCGCACGCTCCTTTTCGACCAGGACCTTGAGCACTTTGCCCGTCTGGCCCTTGCTGTCGCCGGCGTTCACGATTACCGTGTCCCCTTTTTTGATATGTAATTTAACTGACATCTTTTAACCTGTTTAAGATTACAATACTTCCGGCGCCAATGAGATGATCTTCATGTACGAGTCGCGCAGCTCGCGGGCTACCGGCCCGAAGATACGCGTGCCGCGCATCTCGCCCTGGTTGTTGAGAAGCACCACGGCGTTGTCGTCGAAACGGATGTACGAGCCGTTCGTGCGGCGGATCTCCTTGGCGGTACGTACCACCACGGCCTTCGAAACGGTACCCTTCTTAACGTCGCCCGACGGGGTGGCGCTCTTCACGGTCACCACAATTTTATCGCCGATGGTGGCATAGCGCTTGCCCGTGCCACCCAGTACGCGGATACAGAGAACCTCTTTGGCCCCGCTGTTGTCGGCTACTGACAGTCTGCTTTCTTGTTGTATCATGGCTTACTTCGCTCTTTCAATGATTTCTACTAATCTCCAACGCTTGGTCTTGCTCAGGGGGCGGGTCTCGGCGATGCGGACCGTATCCCCTGCGTTGCAGCTGTTGGCGTCGTCGTGTGCGACAAATTTCTTGGTCTTGTTCACGAACTTGCCGTAGATCGGATGTTTCTCCTTACGCTTGATGGCAACCGTAATGGATTTATCCATCTTGTTGCTGACAACCACCCCGATTCTTTCTTTTCTGAGATTTCTTTCCATGGGTAATTACGCTTTTACAGTTTCTTTCTGGCCCAGAATCGTCAGCATGCGAGCGATATCCCTGCGGGCCTTTCTGATCAGGGTGGGATTCTCTACCGGTGAGACGGCATGGTTGACCTTCATGCGAAGAAGGTTGGCCTTCTCTGCCTCGATCCGCTCTGCGAGTTCCGCTGCGGAAAGTTCTCTGATTTCTGAAGTTTTCATGTCTCTCTTAGATTGATGTTTCGGTATAGTCTCGTCTCACAATGAACTTGGTGGTAATCGGAAGCTTCTGGGCACCCAGGCGGAGCGCTTCCTGCGCAATGGCAAGGGGCACGCCTTCGGCTTCGAAGAGGATGCGGCCGGGGGTAACGGGGGCCACGAATCCTTCGGGAGCACCCTTACCTTTACCCATACGCACCTCAGCGGGTTTCTTCGTGATCGGCTTGTCCGGGAAGATCCGGATCCAAAGCTGACCTTCACGTTTCATATAGCGCACGATAGCCTGACGTGCGGCCTCGATCTGACGGCCGGTAATCCAGGTGGACTCCATAGCCTTGATGCCGAAGGAACCGAACGCAAGCTGGGCTCCGCGCTGGGCGTTGCCTTTCATGCGCCCCTTCTGCATCCTTCTGAATTTCGTTCTTTTTGGCTGTAACATTGTTGTATCGCTTTAAGAAGTCCTACTTATTCGATTTTCTGTCCCTGCCGCCGCGACGGTCGCCACGGCCGCGACGGTCGCCGCGATCGCCACGTTCACCGCGGAAACCTCCGCGGTCACCGCCCTGAGAAGGCGCAGCGCCGGTGATTTCGAACAGGTCGCGTTTGGCATATACCTCACCGTTGCAAATCCACACTTTCACGCCGAGGATACCCACCTTCGTGAGTGCCTCGCACAGCGCGTAGTCGATGTCGGCGCGGAACGTGTGCAGCGGAATACGGCCCTCTTTGAAGGTCTCGCTGCGGGCCATTTCGGCACCGCCCACGCGGCCCGATATCTGGATCTTCACGCCTTCGGCGCCCATGCGCATCGTCGAAGCGATGGCGGTCTTCACGGCGCGGCGGTAAGAGATACGGCCTTCGAGCTGGCGGGCGATGTTGTTGCCGACGATCACGGCGTCCAGTTCGGGACGTTTTACCTCGAAGATATTGATCTGAACCTCCTTGCCGGTGAGTTTGCGCAGCTCTTCCTTCAGCTTGTCGACCTCCTGGCCGCCTTTGCCGATGATGATGCCGGGACGGGCCGTCGAGATGGTGACGGTCACCAGTTTCAGCGTACGCTCGATGATGATCTTCGAGATGCTTGCTTTGGCCAGACGGGCGCCCAGGTATTTACGAATCTTGGAGTCTTCGACCAGCTTGCTCGAAAAATCCTTGCCGCCGTACCAGTTGGAATCCCAACCGCGTACGATACCGAGTCTGTTTGCTATCGGATTAACTTTCTGTCCCATCTGCTTTGCTTTTTTTATCTTCTTTAACTACCATTTTGTCCACCACGATCGTCACGCTGTTCGAGCGCTTGCGGATGCGGTGGGCGCGACCCTGGGGCGCAGCCTGGATACGTTTGAGCATCGTGCCGCCGTTGACAAAAATCTCGCTTACGCAGAGCTTGTTGTCCTCGAGGCGCTGACCCTCGTTCTTCTGCTCCCAGTTGGCGATGGCCGAACGAAGCAGTTTTTCCAATTTGATCGAGGCCGCCTTCTTGCTGAAGCGAAGCATACCCAAAGCCCGGTTGATCTCAACGCCGCGGATCGTGTCGGCCACGATGCGCATCTTCAGAGGCGAGGTAGGACAATCGTTCAGGATCGCGATCGCCTTCTGCTTCTTTTCGGCTTTGTACTGTTCGGCCATTATGTGTTTTCTTGAACCCATCTTTACCTACTATTTTTTCTTGTTACCTGAATGGCCACGGAAGGTACGAGTCGGGGCGAATTCGCCCAGCTTGTGACCCACCATGTTCTCTGTTACATAGACCGGGATAAACTTGTTCCCGTTGTGGACGGCGATCGTCTGGCCGACGAAATCGGGCGAGATCATGCTCGCACGCGACCACGTCTTGATGACGCTCTTCTTCCCCCCCTCGTTCTGCGCGATCACCCGCGACTCCAACTTGGGTTCGATATACGGTCCTTTTTTTAATGAACGGCTCATTACGCTACTATTTTAAATTTATTTTTTCCTTCCTGATACAATGAACTTAGAAGTGGTTTTCTTCGGGTTCCGGGTTTTGTAGCCCTTGGCCAGAAGACCTTTGCGCGAGCGGGGATGGCCTCCCGAGCTGCGTCCTTCACCACCACCCATCGGGTGATCCACCGGGTTCATCGTCACACCGCGGTTGCGCGGACGGCGGCCCAGCCAGCGGCGGCGGCCGGCCTTACCGTGCGATTCGAGGCTGTGGTCGGGGTTCGACACGGCTCCGATCGTAGCGCGGCAGGTAACGAGTACCATGCGAGTCTCGCCCGAAGGAAGTTTGATAATAGCGAATTTACCTTCACGAGCCAGAAGCTGTGCGTAGGTACCGGCACTGCGCGCCATCGCGGCGCCCTGGCCGGGGTAGAGTTCGATGTTGTGTACCACCGTACCCAGCGGAATGTCCGCGAGGAACAGCGTGTTGCCCACTTCGGGAGCCGCACCGGCGCCCGTAGAGACTACTTGGCCGACCTTCAGCCCGTTGGGAGCCAGCATATAGCGCTTCTCGCCGTCGGGGTAAGCCAGCAACGCGATGCGTGCCGAACGGTTCGGGTCGTATTCGATGGTCTTGACCGTAGCGGCCATGGTATCCTTATCGCGTTTGAAGTCGATGACGCGGTACATCTTCTTGTGGCCGCCGCCGATGTAACGGACGGTCATCTTACCGCTGTTGTTACGGCCGCCGGAGTTCTTCAGCGGAGCCAACAGCGACTTCTCGGGTGTGGACGAAGTAATATCGTCGAAGGTACCGATCACTTTGTGGCGGGTACCCGGGGTCATGGGTTTGAATTTTCTTACTGCCATCTCTCTTAGATATTACTGTAAAAATCAATCTTGTCGCCGTCCTTGAGCGTTACGAACGCCTTCTTGAAGTTGTTCGCACGGCCGCTCAGCAGACCGGCGCGCGTGTAGCGGCTTTTGGCCTTGCCCATGTAGTTGGCGGTGTTGACCTCGGTCACGACCACCCCGTACATCGCTTCGACGGCCGCCTTGATTTCCAGCTTATTGGCCCTCGGATCCACGATGAAACCGTAACGGTTCAGCTTATCGCCCTGAGCCGTCATTCTCTCGGTTAAAATTGGCTTAATTAAAATATCCATTTCTCTTGAATGATTACAATCCGAACATTTGGTTAACGGCCTCTACCGAAGTCTCGGCCAGCACGATGCCCGCTGCGTTCATCACGTCGTAAGTGTTCAGGTTCGAAGCCGGAATCACCTTCACGTTCTGAAGGTTGCGTGCGGACAGGGAGACTACCGGGTTGGTCTCGGGGAGCACCACCAGGATCTTCTTGCCGTCGAGCTTGAGGTTTTTGGTAATGGCGATGAACTCCTTGGTTTTGGGAGCCTCCATAGCGAAGTCTTCCACCACGGTAATCGCATTATCCTTGGCCTTGTAGGTCAGCGCGCTCTTACGGGCGAGCTGCTTGAGTTTCTTGTTCAGCTTGAAGCTGTAGTCGCGGGGAACCGGACCGAATACGCGGCCGCCGCCCGGGAACAACGGAGAAAGAATGCTGCCGCTGCGTGCGCCGCCGGTACCTTTCTGCTTCTTCAGCTTGCGGGTCGAACCCATCACTTCGTTACGCTGCTTCGATTTGTGCGTGCCCTGGCGTTTGTTGGCCAGATACTGCTTCACATCGAGATAAATCGCATGGTTGTTAGGTTCGATACCGAAAATCTCATCGTTCAGGGTGGCCTTCTTGCCGGTCTCTGCGCCTGAAATATTATAAATTGCTACTTCCATCTTAGTCTTCGATTAATAAGTATGAACCTTTGGCGCCGGGAATGGAGCCTTTCACCAGAAGCAGGTTGTTCTCGGGAAGCTTCTTGAGGATACGCAGGTTGAGCACCTTGACCTGGTCGCCGCCCGTCTGACCCGGCAGGCGCTTGCCCTTGAACACGCGCGAGGGGTAAGACGACGCACCCAGCGAACCGGGTTTGCGCTGACGGTTGTGCTGGCCGTGGGTCTGGCCGCCGACACCGGCGAAGCCGTGGCGTTTCACAACGCCCTGGAAACCTTTTCCCTTTGAAATACCGGTCACGTCGACCCAGTCGTTGTCCTCGAAAACGTCTACCGTGAGCACGTCGCCCAGGTTCAGCTCGCCTTCGAAGCTGCCGAACTCGGCCATCTTGCGCTTGGGAGCGACACCGGCCTTCTTGAAGTGGCCCAGCAGGCATTTGTTCGTGTTTTTCTCCGCTTTGTCGTCATAGGCAATCTGAACCGCCGAGTAGCCATCCTTCTCGACTGTTTTCACTTGCGTAACCACACACGGACCGGCCTCGATGACCGTGCACGGAATGTTCTTACCCTCTTCGTTGAACACCGAGGTCATTCCGATTTTCTTTCCAATTAGTCCTGACATTTTTGTCGTTTGGTTTGATTGTTTGAGAGCGCGTCCACTCGGAACGTCCATTGCTGCCGAACGTCGCCGGGCAACCTTCCCGAGCCTTCGCCCTTTGTAAAAGTGTTGCTATCGTGTTGAAAAATTCCGATCTGAACAACCGGGTGGGTCCCTGCCCCTGCGGGAGACGCGGCCGGGCCGGCCGGAAGCCGGCAGCCGTCACGTCGTCCGAAGGTCGGAGCACCCCGCCCCGTCCTATCACACCTTGATCTCAACCTCCACACCGCTGGGCAGCTCGAGTTTCATCAGCGCGTCGATCGTTTTGGGCGTCGAGCTGTAGATGTCGAGGATACGTTTGCAGGTGGAAAGCTCGAACTGCTCGCGGGCCTTCTTGTTCACGAAGGTCGAGCGGTTCACCGTGAAGATCTTCTTCTGCGTCGGCAGCGGAATGGGTCCGCTGACCACGGCGCCGGTGCCCTTGACGGTCTTTACGATCTTCTCTGCCGACTTGTCGACCAGGTTGTGATCGTATGCTTTCAGTTTGATTCTTATTTTCTGGCTCATAATCTTGATTATTCTACGGATCCTTTTTTACCACTTGATTTCTCGATGATCTCCTTGGCCAGGCCTGCGGGTACTTCGTCGAAGTGCGAGAACTCCATCGAAGAGGTCGCGCGGCCCGAAGAGATCGTACGCAATACGGTCACATAACCGAACATCTCAGAGAGGGGAACCTTCGCGTTCACCACGCGGGCGGTGCCTTTGCTCTCCATGCCGTTGATCTGTCCGCGACGCTTGTTCAGGTCGCCGATGATGTCACCCATGTTCTCTTCGGGGGTCACCACCTCGACCGACATGATCGGTTCGAGAATAACGGGGGATGCCTTGCGAGCGGCTTCACGGAAACCGTTGCGGGCGCAGATTTCGAAAGAAAGCGCGTCGGAGTCGACCGGGTGGAACGATCCGTCGATCACCGTAACCTTCATGCTGTCGAGCGGGAAGCCTGCCAGCGGACCGTTGGTCATCGAAGACTCGAAGCCTTTCTGGATCGCAGGAATATACTCCTTGGGAATGTTACCGCCCTTGACAACATCCTCGAACTGCAGGCCGACCTTGCCTTCCTCGGAAGGACCGATCTCGAAGATAATGTCGGCGAACTTACCGCGGCCGCCGGTCTGCTTCTTGAACACCTCGCGGTGCTGAACCTTCGATTTGAGCGACTCCTTGTAGTTCACCTGCGGGGCGCCCTGGCTGATCTCCACGCCGAATTCGCGTTTGAGACGGTCCACGATGATCTCGAGGTGAAGCTCGCCCATACCGCTGATGACGGTCTGGCCGCTGTCCTCGTCGGTCTTCACCGTGAAGGTCGGGTCTTCCTCGGAGAGCTTGCCCAGCGCGATGCCGAGCTTGTCAAGGTCTTTCTGCGTCTTGGGCTCGATAGCCAGACCGATCACCGGTTCGGGGAAGGTGATCGACTCGAGTACGATCGGATGGTTCTCGTCGCAGAGCGTATCGCCGGTGCGGATATCCTTGAAACCGACGGCAGCGCAGATGTCGCCGGCGCCCACGATTTCCATCGGGTTCTGCTTGTTGGCGTGCATCTGGTAGAGGCGGCTGATACGCTCCTTCTTGCCGCTGCGGCTGTTGTGCACATACGAACCGGCCTCGAGTTTACCGGAGTAAACACGGACAAAAGCCAGACGGCCTACGAACGGATCGGTGGCGATCTTGAAGGCCAGCCCGCAGAACGGGTCGCTCTCGGTCGGCTTGCGCGAAGTCTCCTCACCGGTGCGCGGGTCGGTTCCGACCACTGCGTCGATATCCAGCGGAGAGGGCAGGAACGCCATCACGTAGTCGAGCAGCAGCTGGACGCCCTTGTTCTTGAATGACGAACCGCAGAGCATCGGAACGATCTGCATGCCGATAGTGGCCTTGCGGATCGCGGCGAGCAACTCGTCGGCAGTGATCGAATCGGGATCCTCGAAGAATTTCTCCATCAGCGCGTCGTCCGTCGCAGCGACCTCTTCGATCAGCTTCGCACGCCACTCGGCAGCCTCGGCTTTCATGTTCTCGGGAATCTCCTCGTAGGTATAATTGACCAGTTCGGCTTTTTTCGCATCGTCGTAAATGATAGCCCTATTATATATAAGGTCTACCAGGCCGGAAAATTTGTCTTCCGCGCCGATGGGCAGTACGACGGGCATCGCGGTGGCGCCGAGGCGCTCCTTGATCTGTGCGCAGACAGCCAGGAAGTCGGCTCCGGTACGGTCCATCTTGTTGACGTAACCCAGGCGGGGTACGCGGTACTTGTCGGCCTGACGCCATACGGTCTCGGACTGAGGCTCAACGCCGCCCACGGCACAGAACGTCGCAACGGCGCCGTCCAGCACGCGAAGCGAACGCTCCACCTCGGCGGTGAAGTCCACGTGGCCCGGGGTGTCGATCACGTTGATCTGGTAGGTCTGGTCCTTGTAGTGCCAGAAGGCGGTGGTAGCAGCCGAAGTGATGGTGATACCGCGCTCCTGCTCCTGAACCATCCAGTCCATCGTCGCAGCGCCTTCGTGAACCTCGCCGATCTTGTGGGTCTTACCGGTGTAGAAAAGGATACGCTCGGAGGTAGTGGTTTTACCGGCATCGATGTGAGCCATGATACCGATATTCCTCGTAAATCTTAAATCTCTTGTCGCCATAAATTCTCTTTCCTCTACCGATTAAAATCTAAAGTGTGCAAATGCCTTGTTGGCCTCTGCCATGCGGTGCATCTCCTCCTTGCGTTTGAAGGCGGCACCTTCTTCGTTGTAAGCAGCCTGGATCTCGGCGGCCAGTTTTTCAGCCATGGAGTGGCCCGCGCGCTTGCGAGAGTAAAGGATAAGGTTTCTCATTGCCAAAGAAACTTTGCGCTCGGGTCTCACCTCCGTCGGCACCTGGAACGTAGCGCCGCCGACACGGCGGGACTTCACTTCGACCTGGGGAGTGATATTCTCCAGGGCCTTTTTCCAGATATCGAGGGGAGCCTTGTCTGCATCCTTCATCTTCTCGCCCACGATCTCTACGGCATCGTAGAAAATGTTGTAGGCAATACTCTTCTTACCATCCAGCATAAGGTTGTTGACGAACCTCGTCACAAGCACGTCTCCGAACTTGGGATCTGGAAGTAGAATTCGCTTTTTAGGCTTCGCTTTTCTCATTACTTAAAAATTGTTAAAAATCTTTGGGGTTTCAATTTCGTTCTTTGCATTACTTCTTCTTTGCGGCTGCCGCACCCTCTTTGGGCCGTTTGGCACCGTATTTCGAGCGGCGCTGACGGCGTCCGTCCACACCGGCCGAGTCCAGGGCGCCGCGCACCAGGTGGTAACGCACGCCGGGGAGGTCCTTCACACGGCCGCCGCGCACCAGCACGATCGAGTGCTCCTGCAGGTTGTGACCTTCGCCCGGAATGTAGGCGTTCACTTCCTTGCCGTTGGTCAGGCGAACCCTGGCCACCTTCCGCATCGCCGAGTTCGGCTTCTTCGGGGTCGTCGTGTACACACGCACACAAACGCCACGACGCTGCGGACACGCATCCAACGCCGGAGCCTTACTGGTAAAGCTGGGCGTCAATCTTCCTTTCCGTACTAACTGTTGAATCGTTGGCATTTCAAATCCTTTACTTTAATTACTTTATCCTTTACTCAAGGGCATAAAATCCCCTTACATTTATACAAAACGGACTGCAAAGATACCGCTTTTTTCCAAACCTGCAAATTCCCGCATGCTTTTTTCGCTGATAATCCGCTGTTTTAGGCGGTTATTCCATATTTTCACACCGTTTCATATATCGTTTTTACAAATGATTCCGCAGTTTTCATCAGGAAAACAAATATAACCACATTAAGTACTGACAATCAAACAATTACAAACAGAGCAAAAAGAGGCCTGAAAAGTTCACCGTTTTCGATTATCTTTGCGAAAGGAACCGCCCGGCTGAAGGCCCACGTACGAAGGACGCGCGCCCGTCGCCGGGAAACCACCGAAAACAGTATGAAAAAACAGTTTTTCCTAAACCTGTCGCTCGCGCTGCTGCTTTGCACGGGCACAACCTTCGCCCAGCGGGTAGATACGGTAGCCGTACTGAGCCCGTCGATGCACAAAACCGTCAAAAGCGTCGTGGTACTGCCCGCCAGCTACGACCAATCGCCGGAAAAGCGGTATCCGGTCGTTTATCTGCTGCACGGGCACGGCGGCAACTACGCCGCCTACGTAAACCAGACACGGCCCCAACTCCCGCAGGACGCCTCGAATATGGAATTCATCGCGGTCTGCCCCGATGGCGGCAGGGACAGCTGGTACTGGGACAGCCCCGCCGACCCGAAAAACCGCTACGAAACATTCGTCGCTTCCGAATTGGTCAAATACATCGACAAGCATTACCGGACGAAAGCCGACCGCACCGGGCGTGCGATCACCGGTTTCAGCATGGGGGGCCACGGCGCGCTGTGGCTCGCGTTCCGCCACCCGGAGACCTTCGGGGCCTGCGGCTCGATGAGCGGCGGCGTGGACATCCGCCCCTTTCCCGACCAGTGGGGTATGAAACGCTGGCTCGGCGAATACGCCGACCATCCGAAAGTGTGGGACGACTACACGGTCGCAACACAACTCTACCGCCTGCGTCCCGAACCGCACGTACTGGGAGGCCGCAGCAACGACTGGCTCGGGAAATCGGAGGTGCGCCGTCCGGCGATCATCATCGACTGCGGTACGGACGACTTTTTCTACGGGGTCAACCTGGCGCTGCACGACGCGATGCTGCACAACAACATCGCGCACACGTTCATCGTGCGCCCCGGGTCGCACAACCACGACTACTGGCGCAACGCACTGGAATACCAGCTGCTCTTCTTCCACAACTATTTCGACCGGGAAGCGCAGCCGCAATAGCCACTAAACCGGGAGAGCGCATGCCGGGACCCGGTGTAAGGCCGGAGAAGCCGGCACAATACTGTTATCAGCATGAATAACGCAATGGATGCATGGATGCAAACGATTCCCTGGTGGGTCTGGCCCTTGGCCGTCTGGGACGCCGCATGGAAAATGGCCGGCTGCTGGAAAGCGGCCCGTAACGGCCACCTGGCCTGGTTCATCGGATTGGCCCTGCTCAACACCGTGGGCATCCTGCCGGTTATCTACATCCTGACGCACCGCAGCGAGCCGGCCAGCAAGCCAGGCAACCGGCACGACGATGCCCCCGGTCCGGCTCCGGAAAACTAAACGACAACTCTCTGCACGATGCTCAGGTACAATTTTCGCACGTCGGAACGCATGCCCGGGAAAAACAGATGGAGCTGTACGGTTTACACCGGAACCTGCAGCGAAAGAATCGCGCTGTCGGGGTTGCTGCTCGTAACGGCGGCGGCCATGCTGGTTGCACCGCTGTCGGCACGGGGTACCGAAAATACGCCGGGGAGCAGCCATATCTTTGCAACGGAAGCCGTGACAGCCACAGGGAACGCATCGCCCGCAGAGGAGATCGGCTCCATCGTGGCGGCAACGGCCCCGACAAGGAACCCGGCCGAAACATCCCCCCAGCCTCCAACTACCGGCGCGGGGGCTGCGGCAAGCCGAACGCCCCGGGTCGATACGCTTACCGTCTGGAGCACGGCGATGCACAAACCGGTAAAAAATGTGGTGATCCTGCCCGCCGATTACGGACAGGACACTGCGCGGCGCTGGCCGGTGGTCTACCTGCTGCACGGTTTCCGCGGACGTTACGACACCTGGATCGGCAAGACGCAGCCCGGGCTGCCCGAAGCGGCCTCGCGCACGGGTGAGGTCATCGTCTGCCCCGACGGGGGTTACAGCAGTTGGTACTGGGACAGCCCCACAGACCCGTCGATGCGTTATGAAACCTATGTCGCGGAAGAGTTGGTCGCGGCGATCGACAGCCTTTACCGCACCCGGAACGGACGCGGGGGACGGGCGATCACCGGTTACAGCATGGGCGGACACGGCGCGCTGTACCTCGCGCTGCGGCACCCGGAGACCTTCGGGGCCTGCGGGTCGATGAGCGGCGGTGTGGAGCTGTGCCCCTTCCCGAAAAACTGGGACATCGAAAAGCGCCTCGGCCCCTACCGCGACAATCCGCAGCGGTGGGAAGAGTATTCGGTGATGGGACAGCTCTGGCGGGCCGTTCCGTTCAACGACCGCAGCCGGGAAGTGGCGGGCCTTCCCGCGCAGGATCCCTCGTCGGAACTGCAGCCGGGACAGCTGGCGATCTTTATCGACTGCGGCACCGAGGATTACTTTTACGCGGTAAACCTGCGCCTGCACGAAGAACTGCTCTACCGCAACGTCCCGCATGAATTCATCGTGCGTCCCGGACGGCACACGCACGACTATTGGCGCCATGCCGTGGAGTACCACCTGCTCTTTTTCCGCGATTTTTTCGCCCGGGAAATACAGCCCCAGTAACGCAGGAGCCCCCGGAAAATAAATACCGGGGCAGGAACAAGAAAAAGCCGAGGGCGGAAATACAAAAAACAAAAGCAGAGACGAAGGCGCGAACAAAAAGGCAGGCAGGAAGAGAGGCAGACCGAAGACCCGAAACAGCGACAGGAACGGAACAAGGGCAAGCGAACGCATGCAGCCGGCACGGCAGGACGGAAGCACCGGCGGGAGCCACACGCGGTTCCGGCCGATCCCGGACATCGACACCGATCCAAACGACCTGCGACAAAAAACAACGACACCATGGACAAACAGCATACCTTCACGCTCGAAGCCGAAGGCGACGAGCGCATCTGGCGGCAGATGAACGTGCACCTGCACCTCTACTCGTTCGACGCGGAAGGGAATCCCTGCGGCGTCGCGAGCGCCGACAACGGCAACGACCGCACCGGGACGAAACTGAGCGTCACGACTCCCGTCCCGGCCGCCGAAACGGCCGTCTGCCTCTATGTGGTTCCGTGCGGGCTGCCCGAATCGGACCGAGTCTCGGATTCGCCGCCGCTGAAACTGACCCTGCGCGTACTGCGCGACGGCACGGTGATCGACACGCTCGAACGCCGGGTCAACCAGTTCGGCGGCGACCAGCTGATCGGGAAGCGGTACAAATAACAATACGAAACAGTACAAACGCCGGATGCCGACCCGGCAATACAGACTAAGACGCAGCCCTGGAGAAACCGGAAAGTATGCTCTATACGAACACAGGAAACAGGGCCGACCGTCTATCGGCCCTACGTTAATCGGGCCGCCAGTTTATCAGCCCGTTCCGTTTACCGGGAAGCGGCGGCTGTTCGCCGGGAAAGGGTCGCCGTTCACCGAAAACCGCTTGGACGGGAGCCGGAGGCAGTCTACTTTTGCGCCGAAACCCAAATCAGGAAAGCTATGAAATTCAATCCCGGCAAAACTTTCGGATGGCTGCTGCTGCTCGCGGCAACGGTACTGATCCTCTCGGTCACGGGAATCGTCCCCGGCTGGGCGACGCGCATGATCGTCTCGTGGCAGGCGCTGTTCGTACTGCTCGGGGTGCACCTGCTGCTGACACGGCGCGACGGATTCGGGTGCGCCGTCCTCTGCACGGGCGCCTACTTCATGATCCCGCACGTTTACCGGGTGCTGGGCATGCCGATGCCTTTCGAGAAGAGCCTGCTCACGACCCTCTTTTTCGCCGCACTGCTCTTAGCGGCGGGGCTTGAAATGCTAAAAGCGGGGACAAAGCACGGGTAAACCGGAAACAAAACAAGAGCCGACCGGAGGCGGTCGGAAGAAAGTGTGTGAATAAATAAAGAGAGAAGAGAGAGAACCCCTACATAAAAGCGGCAAGCGACAAAACAACGAGCGGCGCAGATGTTATCTGCGCCGCTCGTTCCAATTCCGGGCCGTTACCGTACCGGATCGTAATCCTCCGCAGCCGGAGTGGACGATGCACCGGCGATCTTAAAACCCGGAACCGAGACCAAACCGGAGCCGGAACCGGGCCTGCCGCCTCCCTAACGAATCTTACGCACCCCGGTATTCCAGAACAGGAACGAATAGGTGTCGGTCAGCTCGTCGATCTTCTTCGAGGTGGGCTTGCCCGCCCCATGGCCCGCATCGGTGTCGATGCGGATCAGCGCCGGGCGGTCGCACCCCTGTGCGGCCTGCAGCGTCGCCGCAAACTTGAACGAATGGGCCGGAACCACCCGGTCGTCGTGGTCGGCGGTGGTGATCAGCGTGGCCGGATAGCAGGTTCCCTTGCGGATGTTGTGCAACGGCGAATAGGCGTACAGGTAGGGGAACTGCTCCGCATTGTCGCTGCTGCCGTACTCGACGGCCCAGCCCCAGCCGCAGGTGAAATACTGGTAACGCAGCATATCCATCACCCCCACGGCAGGCAGTGCGACAGCGAACAGGTCGGGCCGCTGGGTCATGCAGGCGCCCACGAGCAGGCCGCCGTTCGACCCGCCGGCGATCGCCAGTTTTTCAGGCGACGTATAGCCCTCGCGGATCAGGTACTCCCCGGCGGCGATAAAGTCGTCGAACACGTTCTGCTTGTTGGCGAGCATGCCCGCCTTGTGCCACGCCTCGCCGTACTCGCCGCCGCCGCGCAGGTTCGCCAGCGCATAAATGCCGCCCTGCTCCATCAGCAGGATGTGCTGCGGCGCGAAACCGGGCGTGCGGTTGATGTTGAAACCGCCGTAACCGTACAGGTAGACCGGATTGGAGCCGTCGCGCCTGAGGTCTTTGCGGTGCACGAGGAACATCGACACCTGCGTGCCGTCCTTACTCGGATAGAAGACCTGCTCGGCGACGAACTCGCCGGGATCGAACGTCACGGACGGCGTTTTGAACGGTTCGGAAGCACCCGACGAAAGGTCGTAACGGTAGATTTCGGTGGGCATCGTAAAGCTCGAATAAGCATAAAAAGCCTCCCGGGCCGAAGAGTCGCCCTCCATGCCGGTGACGGTGCCGATACCCGGCAGCTCCACGTCGCGCACTTTCTCGCCCGAGAGCGTATACTGGCTCACGCGGCTCTGCGCCTTGTCGAGCCAGAAAACCATCAGATTGCCGCCCGCGGTGACGGCTCCCTCCATCAGGCAGTCGCCTTCGGGAACGAGCGTCGTAACGACGGGTGTCACACCGGAGAGGTCGGCCTGCAACAACCGCCCGTTCGATGCGCCGTCGTTCGTGTAGAACACCGCCTTGCCGTCACGGCCGTAGACGAGCGAATAGTCGTATGCGAAACCGGGGAAGAGCACTTTGAAGCCGTATCCGGGCGTGGTTCCTTTGGAAACAGAGGCGCGGGCCGGGGCGGACATCCGGGCCGGGGCAGCGGAAGCCGGATCGAGCTTTTTATACAGAATTTCGGCACCGCTGGTACCTTCGGTAGCGGTAATGAAAAGCATCCGTCCGTCGCGGCTCACCGACGCGGAGAGATACCGCAGCGGATGCTGCGGATCGCTGTACACCAGTTCATCGGCATCCTGCGGCGTGCCGAGCCGGTGGTAATAGACCTTCTGATCGCGGTTCTGGCCCGAGAGCAGCTGTGCCCGGTCGGGTTCGTCGTAGCCGCTGTAATAGAACCCCTCGCCGCTCCACACCGCACCGGAAAACTTGACCCAGCGGATCACGTCGGGCAGCGTACGGCCCGTAGCGGTCTCCATCACGCGGATCTCGACCCAGTCGGAGCCGGCCGACGCGGCGGCATAGGCCAGGTAGCGGTCGTCCTTCGAAAAGGAGACGTCGATCAGCGCGACGGTACCCTGATCGCTGAGCGTATTGGGATCGAGGAAGGGTTCCGGTTTGCCGCTGAGGCCCTGCTGGCGGTAGAGCACGCTCTGGTTGCGCAGGCCGTCGTTCTCGAAAAAGAAGTAGTATCCGCCCACTTTGCGCGGAACGTCGTACTTGGGGTAGTTCCACAGCTCGGTGAGACGGCCCCGGATTTTGTCCCGGTAAGGAATCTGTGCGAGGTAGTGCTGCGTCACCTCGTTCTCGGCACGCACCCACGCCGCGGTTTCGGAAGCGTTGTCATCCTCCATCCAGCGGTAGGGATCCTCCACCCGGGTGCCGAAATAGTCGTCTACGGTGGAATCCATCCGTGCGACGGGATAATCTTTCACGGTAATCTTTTTCATTTCGCTGCGGCATGCCGCCAGGGCCAGCATCAAAACCGGCAACGCTGCGGCGTAAAATATTTTTTTCATCCTTCTGGCATATTTGTGCGCGGTTCGGAACAACCGGCCGGAAACAAAGGTAGCGATATTCATAGAAAATTCATATATTTGTTGTACGGACAGCAATCAAAAACACAAAGAGATATGTACGAAAATCTGAAAAAAGAGGTAGAGCTGGTGTGGGAGGACCACGACCACATCCGTGACGACCAGGCCAAAATCGCAATCCGCGAAACGGTGCGCCTGCTCGATGAAGGCCAGATACGCGTTGCGAATCCGAACGAGGATGGCTCATGGAGTGTCAACGAGTGGGTGAAAAAGGCTATTCTGCTCTATTTTCCGATCCAGCGGGTCGAGACCCAAACGGCCGGACCGATGGAGTACAACGATAAAATTCCGCTCAAAAACGGATTCGACCGCCTCGGCGTGCGCGTCGTTCCCCCCGCAGTGGCCCGTTACGGCGCATACCTGGCGCCGGGATCGATCCTGATGCCCTGTTACGTGAACATCGGCGCCTATGTCGACACCGGTTCGCTCGTGGACACATGGGCCACGGTCGGATCGTGCGCGCAGATCGGCAAAAACGTCCACCTGAGCGGCGGCGTGGGCATCGGCGGCGTACTGGAACCGATCCAGGGCTCGCCCGTAATCATCGAGGACGAATGCTTCATCGGCAGCCGCTGCATCGTGGTCGAAGGGGCTCACATCCGCAAAGGAGCCGTGCTGGGCGCCGGTGTGGTGATCACCGGATCGACCAAAATTATCGACGTATCGGGCCCGGAACCCGTCGAGTACCGCGGCGAAGTGCCCGAACGCTCGGTGGTGATTCCCGGCACGCTGCCCAAAAAATTCCCCGCCGGGCAGTACGACGTGCCGTGCGCGCTGATTATCGGCAAGCGCAAGGCCTCGACCGACGCGAAAACCACGCTCAACGACGCGCTGCGCACGTACGACGTGATGATTTAACCCTGAATATCCGGTACGGGAAGCGACTATCGCCCGGGGAACGGGTACCGTCCCGCGCCCCTGGACGGCCGGGAAACGGACAAGTAACCGAAACCCACCGGACGAACCGCCGGCGTTCCGCAGAGCGGACGGGCAGAAAACAGCGTAACGGACAGGAAGCGGCGTAACGGCAAAAAACGGCCGGGGCGCCAGCAAACAACGGAGCGCTGAGAGGCCGGACGCCTCCCATAAAAAAGTGTCGACGGCAAAACTCAACCGGAAAAGCACAACAGAAACAGCACAGCCGGAACCATAACCGGAAAAGCAAATAAGGAAACGAGTGCCGTACCCTACCGCAGAGGACAGGGGAGGTTCCCGTTTCCGGTAATTCTCGGCAAAACGCGCGCATCCGCCCTCTCCCCGGGCCCGGTACGGGCCACAACTGCGGAAAGGACAGGTATTGTGCCCGCCTGCCGGCAACTTTATAGGCGTGATCGTACAAATACTCATTCTGCTGGGCGCCGTCGGACTCTTCCTCTTCGGGATGAAGACGATGAGCGAGGCGTTGCAGAAGCTTTCGGGGCACCGACTCAGGAACATGCTCACAACCATGGCCGGGTCGCCGGTGCGCGGCATCGTGGCCTCGACGGCCATCACCGCGCTGGTGCAATCCTCCAGCGCCGTTACGGTGATGATCGTCAGTTTCGTCAATGCGGGCATGCTGCACCTGACCCAGGCGATCGCCATGGTGATGGGCGCGAACATCGGAACGACCGTCACGGCATGGCTCGTCGTGCTGTTCGGAATTAGTTTCGACATCGACCTGGCCGCCGTGCCGCTGATCGCATTCGCCGCACCGCTGTTGTTACTGCGTAGCGAACGGCTCCGCAACCTCGGCAACACGCTGATCGGACTGGCCCTGATGCTGCTGGCGATCCACATCCTACGCGATGCGGTCACGCATTTCTCTACCCTGTCCTCTTTCGAGAACTACATCACACTGCTCCGGGGGCACGGCCACTGGTCGCCGCTGCTGTTCGTGCTGGCGGGCGCCGCGATGACCGCAGTGCTGCAATCCTCGAGTGCTACCACGGCACTCGCCATCATCCTGTGCAGCACCGGAGTAATCCCGTTCAAATGCGCCATGGCGCTGATCCTCGGCGACAACGTCGGAACGACGCTGACAGCCAATATCGCCGCCACCATGACGAATACCGACGGCAAACGGGCAGCCCTTTCACACCTGCTCTTCAACCTGGTCGGCGTACTGTGGGCGCTCCCGCTGCTGGCAGTTCTCGCCCGGGGAATCGCCTCGCTGGTGGCCGCTTTCGGCGGTGTTTCGCCGTTGCTCAACGGCTCGCCTTCACAGGCGGTGGCCCTCGCGCTGTTCCACACCCTGTTCAATGTCGTCAACACATTGCTGCTGGCAGGCTTCATCCCGCAGGCGGCACACGCGCTCGACAGGCTGATTCCCGGCGACCGGCATGCGAAACGGACGAGCCCGCTGGAAGGTTCGGCACTCGTCTCGACCAGCGAAATGGGCCTTTACCAGGCACGGGAAAACCTGGCGCTCTGCATGAAACGCGGAGGCGAACTGACAGCGCGCGTGAAGACTTACTTCGGAGAAGTCAATGCGGACAACGCACAGGAATTGTTCCTGCTGGTCCGCCAACGCTCGGACGAGGAACAAACCGCATACAAGCAACTCGAACAACAGCTCGCACGGCTCACGCAGCAGGAACTAAGCCAGGAGGGGCGCCTGCTCGTGCAGGCGATGAACCAGTTACTCACGCAACTGCGGGCCGCCACATGGCTCAGCGTCACGGCAGCGCAGGTGATCCGGCGCAAAAAAGAGCGCAACATCTGGTTCACCCAACCGATGCGGGAAGACCTGGGCGTCTACTTCTCGATCATCCAGGAAGCCTATTTCATCACGCACAACAACCTGACCAGCGACCGCGAAGGACTGCCGCAGCGCGAAGATCGCCGCATCCGGATGCAGGCCTTCCTCGAGGAATTCTCCGTATCGCTCGAAGAGAAATACCTCAACCCGGACGACGAACAAGAGACCCACTACCAGGCGGCCGTGATCTTCGCCGAACTGACCTCGTGCATCGGACGGCTCGCCATGTGCGTGCTCAAGATCGCCGAAGGCACCGCCCAGCTCGAACAGGACCACCAGTAACTCGCAGGCGGATTTACCGCCCCTCCGGGAAACAGCCCAGCCCCCGCCAGAAACGACGCCATCCCGCGACGAAAAAACGGCAGGGCAAAACCCAAGCCGAGCAAAACCCGATTGATTTCCCATTTTACCCCGGACATGAAAGAAATCCTCGCACAATTCGCCCGACAGGCGGGCGTAACGATCGACATACTCGAACAGACCGACTCGACGAACAACCGTGCCGCAGAGAGCCGTTACGGCGCCGGAGACGTGGTGATCGCCGAAAGGCAGGAGGCCGGGCGCGGCCAGCGCGGCAACTCGTGGAGCAGCACGCCGGGTGAGAACCTCACGTTTTCGGTCGTACTCCGTCCCGACTTCCTGCCGGCCGAACGGCAATTCCGCATTTCGAAAGCCGTCGCGCTGGCAGTGGCCGACACGATCGCCGAAGCGGGGCTCCGCCCCGCGATCAAATGGCCCAACGACATCTACATCGGCGACAGGAAAGTGACCGGGATCCTGATCGAAAACGACCTGATGGGCCCCTACCTTTCCCGGTCGGTAATCGGCATCGGCCTGAACGTAAACCAGACGCGCTTCGATCCCGCGCTGCCGAATCCCACTTCACTGGCGGCCGAAGCGGGACACCCGTTCGACCGGGCGGAGGTGTTCATCAGTTTTTACCGCCACCTGGCCGAGCGCTACCGGACGCTGGCCGGGGAAGAAACGGGGGAAACGGGGAAGACTGGAAAAACCGGCCCGGTCCGGACACAGGCGGCCAACCAAACGGACAGGCCGGACGAAACAGGCGGCATGGCCGACGGCTACACGCAGCCCCCGACAGGATACGACTGCCCATCGACACTCGACTCGGACTACCTGCGGCTGCTCTACCGACTCGGACAGGAGCACCTGTACACCGACGGACGCACACGGCAGCAATTCCTCGGCACGATCACGGGCGTGCAGCCCGGAGGCGAACTGGAAGTGCGCCACAGCGCCGACGGCCAGCTAAGAAAGTACCTGTTCAAAGAGATCGAATACGTGATCGGCACCCCAGAACCGTGAAATTCCCCAAAGCGCCCGAAAGATTTATACAAATCGGCGGCGTCATCCGAAACTTTGTGATAGCTTTGCGGAAGTTCCGGAAGCGGAGGGAATAAAGCGTGCCAACGGTATCGGGCAAAAGCCCTGAAAACTTTTGCGGCCGGCCGGCAAAACGGCACAACTTGTGAAATCCCTATGCTGAAAGCGCAGACAGGGAAAGCCCGGATCGGGCATGCGGTCCGGGGCACGCAATTTATTCGCAACCCCAGCACGGGCGCGGGCTGAGCGAAAGAGAGCCCGGGAAAGTTTAAAAAAGGTGTAACTTTGTAGCAGTCTCACCGTTGTAATTTTAACCATGGGAGATCAATGACCGTTGCGGAGTACGAAAAGTGTGTGCAAACGCTCTCCGACAACCTCTACCGATTCGCCCTCAAGTCGCTGCGCGACGAAGACCAGGCGAAGGATATCGTGCAGGAGAGTTTCCTGAGACTTTGGGAGAACCGGGAGGCCGTACTCGACGGGAAGGAGAAGTCATACCTGTTCACGATCGCTTACCGGCTCATCATCGACCAGGTACGCCACATCCGGCGCTATACGACCGACGATACGCTGCAACGCCGCCCCGACGAGGGAAACCGGGGTTACAGCGGAGCGGGCGAAGTGGTGCAACGCTACCTCGACCAACTGCCGGAGATACAGCGGACGCTGATCCTGCTGCGCGATTACGAAGGCTATTCGTACCAGGAGATGGCCGACATGACCTCGCTGAGCGTGGCGCAGGTGAAAGTCTACATCTTCCGGGCGCGTATGGCGCTCAAACAACAGATCGGAACGATCCGGAACTTACTATAACGATTACGACGATGATCGACGAACACAATTACGAACAGTGGGCGATGGACTACATCGAAGGGACGCTCGGAGCCGAACAGCGGCGGGCTTTCGACGCATTCCTCGCAGGCCATCCGGCTATCGCGGCGCAGATCGGCCCGCTGCAAAGCGACCTGCCGGTACTGCCGCCCGAGACGGTGGTTTACCCCGACAAAACGGGACTGCTGCGCGGACGGACGATTTCGCTGGCCCGCAGGCAGGATCGGCTGCAACGCTTCGGGGCGATGGCTTCGGGAGCCGCCGCCGCGGCCGTCCTTTTCGGCGGACTGCTCTTTTTCCACCCCGGCGAAGGCACCAAAGGGCCCGAGCGGATTGCGGCAGAAGCGGCAGAAGCTTACCCCGAAGGCGCCGAAGCGCTCGCCGCACGGTTCGACCGACAGGAGGCAACCGACACGGGGCATGACGCGACGACCGCCGGAACAGGAAACGCCGGCACCCGCAACAGCATCGCCGCCGCCGTTCCGGCAACGGACGCCACGCACGCTCCGGCAGCCCTCGCCGCACATTACGGAAACACCGGCGACCGCACAGCGGCCAGCGGCCAGGGCACTGCGGCCGGACCCGCCCGGACGGGAAACAGCTCCTCTGCCCCTTCGTTTATCAAACGCACGGATGCGGCTCCGACCTCGGGAACGGCTGCCGAAACAGGTATTTTCGAAAATTCGCTGCCGACGGAAAGTGTGTTGGGTTCGCTGTCGCAGCCTGCCGAACTCTACCTGCCGGAACCTGCCCTGACCGCCGTACCGGTAGCCACCCTGCCGGTCCGCACCCCGGAGCCCCAGTCGCTGATTGCGCACCGTATCGAAACGACCCGGACGGCAACCGCCCGGAATGCCTCGCAGGACGACGGCAGCATCCGCTCGTCGCTGGGTTCGCTGCTCTCGACGCTGAACGACCTGAGCCCGGTATCGCGCTACAACACCACCGAGGAGAGCGGCGTGACCATCGCGTCGTTCATCCACATCAGCAAACGGAAAAGCAGTAATTAACCGGAAATATCCCTGTCCGGAGTCACCCCATACCCGGACAGGAGGGCACCTCGGAGCGGAACAGCCGAAAGCCCTGCACGCGGGGAAAGCACGAGAAGCAGGAACTTCGTGGGAAAAGAACCGAAAAAACCGGGGCCATCGTGTAAAACAGAGAGAAAAAACGTATATTTCCTGAACAAGAACAAACCCGTACCGATATATCCGCTCGCAAGAGCCTAACGCAACCGACATGAGAAACCTCCTGATCTTGGCCGCCATACTGCTGATCGCTTCCGGAGCGACGGCGCAGGAAACGGCCCGGCTCTTCACTGCAACGACCTTCAGTGCAACGGATTCGCCTTCCGGCGAGCCGCGCAAACCCAAGGCGCAACCGCCGCAGAGCGCTCAGCAAAAGGCCCAGGCGGGAGAGGAGGCACTCCCCGCAACAGCCCCTGCCGCCGGCCAGACCGCCGGAACCGGGGGAACGGACAAACGAGGGGAAAGAAATAAACGGGACGGCCGTTTTATCCAAAGCTACAAGGTCATGCTGTTCAAAAAACCGGAAGGCAAGGAGCAGACGCGCCGCGTCCTGTGGCGCGACGGCCGCTGGGCCGGAGTCGGCATCCACTACAACGGGCTGGTCACGAACCTCGGCAACTTCTCGCTGCCGGACGATGCGAAATACCTCTCGCAAAGTTCCAAATCCATCGGCGTAACCATCAATCCCATCGACTTCATCCTGCTGGGCAACCGTAAAATCCACCTGATGACGGGCCTGGGCTTCGAACTGAACAACTTCCGCTTCGACCAGGACATCGCACTCAAGTACGAAAAGGGCGTAACCGTTCCCGACTACCAATACATCGAACAGGGGATCAAACTCTCCAAATCGAAGCTTTTCACCGCCTATATGAACATTCCGCTGCTGGTCGAGTTCCAGACGGGCCGTAACCACAACTTTTTCATCAACGCGGGCCTCGTGGGCGGACTGCGTATCGGCGCGCATACGAAAATCAAGGGCGACGGCCCGCTGGTCGGAGGCACGGCGAAGGACCACAGCAGTTTCGGGCTGCGTAATTTCCACTACGGATACACCCTGAACTTCGGTTACTCGAACATCGGCTTCAACGTCACCTACTACCATTCGCCGCTGTGGCGCGAAGGCGCGGGCCCGCAGGTGCGCCAGATCAACGTGGGCATCTCGCTGGTGCTCTGATCCGGAGACCGGGAACAAATTCCATCGGGAGTACGGGACGTCGCGATCCGGCGGGAGGTAGAGAGAAAGTAAAAAGAAAAGCAAAACGCACACACATTCCGGAAAGCTACAGGGGACACCGTTTACAAACAGGGCTGCAAAGGGTCCGCAGGCGATACAAAACCATTATTCCAAATAATTTCCCGGGCAGGGGCGCTCTTCGGAGCGTCCCTGCCATTTTATCGTGCAAAATCACTATCTTTGTAACGAGGATATTCGCTCCCTTCCGGCACCGGCCGCCGACACGCGACCGCACAGGCCCCGGAAAAGAAGGAATGCTCCCGACCCCACCCGCACAAATTCCGACTGCTATGGAATACACCCCTACCCTTCGCAATTTCGGTCCCGCCCCGACGGCGGACGAAGTGAGCGCGCTGCTCGAAAAGATCGGGCCGCAGGCCCGGCGCAACTGCCGGACAGAAGTGTACAAACGGTGCTTCGGCTGTATCGACCTCACCTCGTTGGGCGCTACGGATTCGCGACGCTCGATCGGTGAATTCACGCGCAAGGCGATCGAGCTGCCCCGGCATTTCCCGGAAGCAGGCAGCGTGGCGTCGATCTGCGTCTATCCGGTTTTCGTCGAGACCGTCGGACTGGCCGCCGGCGATTCCAAAATGGCGATCACCAGCGTGTCGGGGGGATTCCCTTCCTCGCAGACCTACCTGGAGGTGAAAATGCTCGAAACGGCGATGGCCATCGAAAACGGCGCCGATGAGATCGACATCGTCATCAGCATCGGCGAGATGCTCGACGGCGAATACGACCTGGCGGGCAACGAAATCGAAACGCTGCGTGCAGAAATCGGCGACGATGCGATCCTCAAAGTGATCCTCGAATCGGGTACGCTCTCCGATCCGGAACTGATCCACAAGGCGGCGACGATTGCCATGGAGGCGGGCGCGGACTTCATCAAGACCTCGACCGGCAAGAACGGCATCGCCGCGACGCCCGAGGCTGCCGTGGCCATGTGCCTCGCGATCCGCCAGTTCGCCGAAAAAACAGGCCGTAAAGTGGGTTTCAAAGCGGCCGGAGGTATCTCTACGGCCGAAAGCGCGGCACTCTATTACAGCATCGTCGAAGAGATCCTCGGCGAAGAGTGGCTCACGCCCGAGCGCTTCCGCATCGGCGCCAGTTCGCTGGCCAACAACCTGCTCAGCGAGATCGAAGGACGCGAGATCAAATACTTCTAAGGGGAAAGATTCCCGCAACGCTACGGTAACGAACCCTAAAATCCATAGCCTATGAAACGCATCGCTTTTCTGCTGTTGGCGATACATGTTACCATGCTATCGGGTTGTAAAAAAGATGGCGGAACAAATGGCGGAACGACGAAGATTTGGGATATCAACCCTGTTACAGTGTCTGTTACGGCAACCGATGCCCAAGGAAACGACTTGCTGAATCCGCAGACCCCCGGCGCCCTGGAAGTAGGCAAAATAAAAGCCCTCTACAAAGGAGAGGAATATGCGTGCGACGAAAAGCTGGCGGCAAGCAAGGCGGTCCTGCCCCGCTTTTACGGTCTGAAGACGGAAAAAAGCGCCCTCGGGATTTGTCTGCTTCGCTTCGGGGAACTCGAAGGAGCACAAAGCTACACGAACGAATCGGTAACGATCATCTGGCCCGACGGCTTCTCCGACCAGATAAGCTTCAACAGGGACTTCAGGTGGAAAGCCAACGGAGACCCTGAGATCAAAGAAAAGTGGTTTCTAAACGGCTCCGAAGTATCCGGAAAACTCGTCAAAATCATAAAATAGACATCAAACAGAACGGTAGTCGGATACGACGGAAGCGCCTTTTCCTGTCGCATCCAACGACTGCAAATACAGCAAACACATGAGCAAGATTACGATCAGCGCCGCGGGAAAACTGCAAGTCCCGCAACAAGTGGAGATACCTTTCATCGAGGGGGACGGCGTCGGCCCCGAAATCACGGCCGTAACGCAAAAGGTCGTGGATGCGGCCGTGACGAAAGCCTATGGCGGGAAGCGCCGCATCCTGTGGAAAGAGGTGCTCGCGGGCGGCAAATCGTTCGAACAGACGGGCAGCTGGCTGCCCGACGAGACGATGCAGGCCTTCCGCGATTATAAGGTGGGCATCAAGGGTCCGCTGACGACCCCCGTGGGCGGCGGTATCCGTTCGCTGAACGTGGCGCTGCGCCAGGAACTGGACCTGTACGTCTGCCTGAGGCCGGTACGGTGGTTCCGCGGCGTGGTGTCGCCCGTGAAAGAACCGCAGCAGGTCGATATGCACATTTTCCGCGAGAACACCGAAGACATCTACGCCGGGATCGAATGGCAGGCCGGAACGCCCGAAGCGGAGAAATTCCTGAAATTCCTCACCGACGAAATGGGCGTGAAGAAGGTGCGTTTCCCGCAAAGTTCATCGTTCGGCGTGAAGCCCGTCTCGCGCGAGGGTTCGCAGCGACTCGTGCGCTCGGCGCTCGAATACGCGGTAACCCGCAAATTACCGTCTGTCACGCTCGTCCACAAAGGCAACATCATGAAATTCACCGAAGGCGGCTTCAAAAACTGGGGTTACGACGTAGCCGAGGCGGAGTTCGCGGAACAGACCTTTACCACGCGTCAGTATGATGCGATCAAAAAGGAACAGGGCGCCGAAGCGGCCGACCGCGCGATGAAAGCGGCCAAAACGGCGGGAAAAGTGATCGTCAAGGACGTGATCGCCGACGCGTTCCTGCAAAACACGCTGCTGATTCCCGAAGAGTATTCGGTGATCGCGACGCTGAACCTCAACGGCGACTACATTTCGGACCAGCTCGCGGCAATGGTGGGCGGCATCGGCATCGCCCCCGGCGCGAATATCAACTACCTCACGGGCCACGCGATCTTCGAAGCGACGCACGGCACCGCACCGAACATTGCGGGCAAGGATACGGTCAATCCCTCTTCGCTGTTGCTTTCGGCGGTGATGATGCTCGAATACCTCGGCTGGAAGGAAGCGGCATTGCTCATCACCGGCGCAATGGAAAGTTCGTTCGAAGCGGGACGCGCCACCGGAGACCTCGCGCGCTTCATGCCCGGCGGTACGGCGCTCTCCACGTCGGCATTCGGCGAAGAGTTGCTCGGCAGGCTGTAACCGCAAAACATCCGAGTTCCCGCAGATGCACGACTGCCCGGCAAAAAAGCGATGGGCAGGAGAGCAACATAAAAGCGGTACACGGGGGAACAAAAAAACCTGTTACGAGATAAAATTATCGGAAATTCCAGGCGACACCCCCTAAAATAAACACGGCTGACGGAGAATTTGTAAAATTTTGCCGAAAATCGGATAAATTCGGATACACCTATTCCTTTTTTCCGTGTTTTTCGTACCTTGCCCCTGAAACGACGGCAAATATGCCGGGGAGGCGCTTCTGTCGCCGGAAAAGGAACCTGCCCGGGAATAATCCATCCGAAGGCGGAACGACCCGAAAACAGGACTCTCCGGGAACAGGCGTGCCCGAAAACAGGATTGCCGCTCCCGGATGGGCGGACCGTACGAATAAAGGGGGCTACCCTAAAAGACGAGGCGAAGGCAGAGGTAAAAAGAAATATCACAGAGAACAAACGCAAATCAACTGAGGCTTATGAAAAAGGAGTACATCATCTACAAGCTTTCGGAGTCGATCAAAAGCACGAGCCGCATCGACAACGAACTCTTCACGAAATACAACGTCAAGCGGGGGCTGCGCAACGAAGACCATTCGGGCGTGCTGGTGGGACTGACGCAGATCGGCGACGTGGTCGGCTATGAACGCCTGCCCGAAGGCCTCAAGGCGATCCCCGGCCGGCTGCTTTACCGCGGCATCGACGTGAACGACCTGGTGAAAGGCATCCACGGGGAAAATCGCTTCGGGTTCGAAGAAGCGGCCTTCCTGCTGCTGTCGGGCTACCTGCCCAACCGCGAAGAGCTCGAATCGTTCCAGAGCCTGATTCACGCCTTCATGCCGCTGGGCCAGAAGACCAAGATGAACATCCTCGACCTGGAAGGATCGAACGTGATGAACATCCTCGCGCGCTGCGTACTGGAGATGTACACCTTCGACGAAAACCCCGACGACACCTCGCGCGACAACCTGATGCGCCAGTCGATCGACCTGATCTCGAAGTTCCCGACGATCATCGCCTACGCCTACAACATCATGCGCCACAGCCACGGCAAGACGCTGCACATCCGTCACCCGAAGGAAGAGTACTCAATTGCCGAAAATTTCCTTTACATGCTCAAAGGCGAGTTCTCCGAACTGGAAGCGAAAACCCTCGACCGCGCGCTGGTGCTGCATGCCGAACACGGCGGCGGTAACAACTCGACCTTCACGGTACGCGTGACCAGTTCGTCGGGCACCGACACCTACTCGTCGATCGCCGCAGCGATCGGTTCGCTCAAAGGCCCGCTGCACGGCGGCGCGAACCTCGCGGTAATGAAGATGTTCGACCACCTCAAGGAGAACATCCGGCACTGGGACAAGGTAACCGAAATCGACCAGTACCTGAACAAGATGCTGCGCAAAGAGGCCTACGACCACACCGGGCTGATCTACGGCATCGGCCATGCGGTCTATACGATTTCCGACCCGCGCGCACTGCTGCTCAAGGAGATGGCCCGGGACCTGGCCAAAGAGAAGGAGCGTGAAGAGGAGTACGCATTCCTCGAACTGCTCGAGGAGCGCGCGATCGAAAACTTCATGAATTTCAAGGGAACGAAGGTCAACAAGCGCGTCTGCGCGAACGTCGACTTCTACTCGGGCTTCGTCTACGACATGATCGGCCTGCCGCAGGAGGTCTTCACGCCGCTCTTCGCGATGAGCCGCATCACGGGCTGGACCGCGCACCGCATCGAAGAGCTGAACTTCGACAGCAAGCGGATCATCCGTCCGGCCTACAAGAACGTCGCCGCCGAACGCAAGTTCGTACCTTTGAAACAGCGGTAGGCGATCGCCGCCGAACGGGCGGAACCATGCCACATAAAACCACGGTAAACGACGGCATCCGGAATACCGCATACAACCCGGAACCGCATGCAGGCATACTGAAACGGACACGACAGAACGGTTCCCGGCAGGGGGCCGTTCTGTCGTATTCCCGTTTGCCGCCGCAACCATATTCCGGGCAGAACGCACACAACCCCAAACGCCGGTGCCGCTTTGCGTCGCCGTCTTCCGCGACCCGCCTGCACAAAAACACCCGGATAAAAAATCCCGGTGCAATTTTTTCAACCGAAACAGTCCGCAATGTCAGTGCGAATGACTAACTTCGCACCGGTTTATCCGTTCGATCCGGCAACCGGGACACCGCACGGTACGGCATTTTCCGAAACGGCACAGCTCGACAAGGGAGCACATCCCGGACAAGCGGCCTGCAAACCCTTAACAAATGTCCTCACAGCGGGATTACACATCATATTCGTTTCTCACCACCATCCTCGTGATCGCGGCGATGGCCGGGCTGTCGCAGCTGCCCAGATTCAAGCTGGGATCGCTGACCTTCAAGCGTACGAATATCCTCGCGGACATCATCAAGCAGGAAGAGTCGCCCGAACTGCTCGAAGCGGACCAATATTTCGACACGACCTTCCTCAACGAAGCCGCCGCGATGAAAGTGATCGACTCGGCGACCCGCAGCGCGGAGCGCGACACCCTCTCGCTGCCCGAAGCGAAGCTCGAAGAGTGGAACATCGCGACCGATACGCCCGCCGCCGCACCGATCCTGCTCACCAAGCCCGCCGGAGCGGACCAGAACGTCGTGCCGATCGAACTGTTCAGCCCCGATGCGATGATGCGTTTCAACCGGGCGCTGACCCGCGGCGCAGCAGGACGGCCCGTGCGTATCGCCGTGCTCGGCGACTCGTTTATCGAGGGAGACATCATCACCGCCGACCTGCGCGAACAGCTGCAAAACCTCTGCGGGGGCCGGGGCGTAGGCTTCGTGCCGTTCGCTTCGCCGCTGGCCAAGTTCCGCGGCACGGTACTGCACTCGTTCTCGAACTGGGACATCTACAACATCCGCGACCGCGCGCAAATTCCCGCCGCAATCAAAGACCGCTTTTTCGTCTCGGGCTTCGTCTGCATTCCGCAGGAAGGCGCCACCACCCGGCTGCAGGGCGTCACTTTCCGCAAGCACATCAACCAGGCGGGTACCGCGCGACTCGTCTTTACCAACCGCAACAATACGCGGCTCAACGTCGTGATCAACGATTCGGTAAGCCGCCTCTTCGCGCCCGAACCGAGCGAACACGTACAACAGATCGTCATCAACGCACCGGTACACAGCATCAGCGTGACGCTGAACCGGACCGACGGATTCACCGGCTACGGGATCGTGCTCGAGGACGCGGGCGGCGTGAGCGTGGACAACTACTCGATCCGCGGCAACAGCGGCATGGCGCTGTTCGAAACCAACAGCTTCGTGAACCAGCAGATCGGACAGATGCTCGGCTACGACCTGATCGTGCTGCAGTACGGCCTGAACGTCATGTCGCCCGACGTGCTCAAATACGACTCCTATTCGAAGACCTTCACGCGGATCATCCGCTATGTACAACAGTGCTTCCCCGGTGCGAGCATCCTCGTGATGGGCGTCGGCGACCGCAGCACGCTGCGCGACGGACAGTTCGTGACGATGCCCGCCGTGAAGGGCATGATCGACGCGCAGCGCAAGGCGGCAGAGGCGGCGGGAGTCGCTTTCTGGAATACGTTCGACGCGATGGGCGGCGAGAACAGCATGGTGAACTTCGTACAAAAGAAGTGGGCCGCGCAAGACCATACGCATATCCGTTATCCGGGCGGCAAATATATCGCGCAGCGTTTTGCTACCGCGCTCGTATACGACGCGCAGCAGCACCCCGGCGACGGCGACGAGCCGATGCCGCTCTACCACAGCCCCGCGGCAGATACGGGCAAAAACGCCTTCCCGGCCGGATGGGAACACGAAGGGACGGAACAGAATCCGGCTGAAAGCGGCACAGAAACGGAGGCAGGAACCGCAGCAACGGACCGGGAACGCGGCCAAACGGATCAAAACACGGCAAGGAACGGTAACGGGCAACGGACCGGAACCGGAACTGAAACCGGGGCAGAAACGGGTACAGGTACCGGAACGATAACCGGAACAGGGGTAACTGCGGGTACAAATGTCGGGGCGGGAGTCACCCCGGCCAGCCCGGCTGCCTCCGGCATGCGCGATACGACAAGGAGCCAAGCTGACAGCGTACGGAACGGCAAAAGGGTGCATGACACCCGACCAAATGGGACACGGCCGAGTGAAATCCAGCCCGGCAAACAACCCGGAAGCAACAGCGGCAATGGCAGCAACGGTTCCGGCAGCAACGGCAACAATAACGACGACTCCGGCAACAATCGTAATAACCGCAACGACGGTAACGACAATTTCAGCGAAACGCGATGAGGTATATCCCGGTCATAATCCTACTGCTGATCACCGTGCTGGCGCGCGGTTTCGTCCGGGGAACGGACGAGGCTCCCGCCGTGCCGGCGCTGACGCCGTTCGAGATCGAGCAGATGCCGGCGCCGGGTATCGCCGATACGTCGTGCAACCGGATCACGGGTAACGTGCAGGCACTCGAAGGCCTGTTCGGCGAGTTCGCCCGGCTTGAGCGCGGCGAGAAGCAACTGCCCGTAGCGATCCTGCAGCTGGGCGATTCGCACGTGCAGGCCGGATTCTTCCCGAACCGCGTACGGAGCCGCCTGCAAATGCTTTTCGGCGATGCGGGACGCGGGCTGATCGCACCGTTGAGGCTCTCGGGCACCAACGAACCGCCCGACTACGCAATCGCCTCGTCCGGGAAATGGACCGCCTCGCGCTGCACACAAGTCAGCCCGGACGAAATGCCCGGCGTAACGGGGATGGCGCTCTCCGGCAACGGGCGTACGGCCGAATTCACGATCACGGCGAAGGATTCTCCGTTCGACCGCCTCCGCGCATTCCACCACCGCAAAGCGCCGCTGCTGAAAGCCCCGGACTCGCTCACCGACGACATCCTGTGCCCGCTGGGCGATACCGAAGAGAGCACGATGATTCCGCTGCGGGAGACCGTCACCTCGGTCACGCTCCGTTCTGCGACGACCGATACCGCCTATGCCCGGCAGGTTTACTACGGCTTCTCGCTCGAAAACGGCAACCGGGGCATCCTCTTCCACAGCATGGGGATCAACGGCAACACCTTCACGGCGATGAACCGCAACCCGCAGATCGTCCGGCAGGCCGTTCCGTTGCAACCGGAACTGATCATCCTCTCGCTGGGGACGAACGATTCGTACGGACGTAACTTCGACGAAGCGGCCGTAGGCGCACAGGTCGAAAAACTGATCGGCCTGCTGAAAGAATATTTCCCGCTTTGCCCGCTGTTGCTTACCACGCCGATGGAGTGCTGGAGCCGCGTGCGGGTGAAAGGACGCTACGTGCGCAAGCCGAACCCGAATGCGGAGCGGGTGCGCGACCAAATCGTACAGGCCGCCGGGCGGCACGGACTGCCCGTGTGGGATTTCTATGCGGTGGCCGGGGGCGACGGAGCGATGGAGCGGTGGTACCGGGCCGGACTGGCCGGGGCCGACCGGATACACCTTTCGCACGACGGTTACCGCCTGCAGGGCGACCTGCTCTGCGACGCGCTGGTGAAAGCCTACAACGGCTACAAGGAACTGCACGGAACGACCGGTACTGTCGCGGGCGACCTTCAACTGAAAAAGATCGGAACGCGTACGGCGGCAACGGATGCCGCAGAAAGGAAATAGGGGAAACGACATATCCGGCCTCCGGGACAGAAAATCCTGCAAGCCGGACGGGCAGCAGGAAGCTTCCCAAAAAATGAACGGCAAGAGACGAAGCCCGAAGAAACCGGGGCGCAGGAGATACGGCCAAACGGTAAAGACACGGATCACTAAAACGATTGAACGGATAACGAGCGATGAACGAACTGGGTGAAATAACGGATAAAATCGTACAGCTGTTGCAGTACGACCCGGTCTCGCCGCTGATTTTCAGCAGCGGGCTTTTCCTGTTCCTCTTCGGCGGGTTCACCTTCTTCTACCAGTTCATGCGCCGCGAGGTGATGCTGCGCATCGTCTACGTCACGCTCTTCTCGCTCTACTTCTACTACAAGACCAGCGGCTTTTTCTTCCTGCTGCTGATAGCCGTATCGGTCTCGGACTTCCTGATCGGCAAAGGAATCGCACGAAGCGACAGGCAGGGCCTGCGCAAAGGGTTGCTCGCGCTGAGCGTCGCGCTCGACATCGGCCTGCTGATCTACTTCAAATACACGAACTTCTTTATCGGCATCGTAAACGGACTGAGCGGACACCACTGGCTCGACTTCCAGAACATCTTCCTGCCGGTGGGCATCTCGTTCTTCGTCTTCCAGTCGATCAGCTACACGGCCGACATCTACCGCCGGCGCATCGAGCCGCTGGGCATGTGGATCGACTACATCTTTTTCCTGTCGTTCTTCCCGCAGCTGGTGGCGGGCCCGATCGTACGGGCGCGCGACTTCATTCCGCAAATCCGCCAGAATCCGCTGACGGTCACGCGCGAAATGTTCGGTACGGGTATCTTCCTGATCCTGTCGGGCCTTTTCAAAAAGGCGATCATTTCGGACTACATCAGCCTCAATTTCGTCGACCGCGTGTTCGACGACCCGCTGCTGTACAGCGGCTTCGAGAACCTGATGGGCCTTTACGGCTACGCGCTGCAGATCTACTGCGACTTCTCCGGTTATTCGGACATGGCCATCGGCATCGCGCTGCTGCTCGGCTTCCACTTCAACAAGAACTTCGACTCGCCCTACAAGTCGGCGACGATCACCGAATTCTGGCGGCGGTGGCACATCTCGCTGTCGAGCTGGCTCAAGGACTACCTCTATATCTCACTGGGCGGCAACCGCAAAGGACACCTGCGGACCTACCTGAACCTGATCGTCACGATGCTGCTGGGCGGCCTGTGGCACGGCGCGGCATGGCGCTTCGTGCTGTGGGGCGGCTGGCACGGCGCCTCGCTCGCGGTGCACAAATGGTTCATGGCCCACGTGCCGGGCTTCAAGGCGCAGGGTGCCGACATGCCGCGCTGGCGGCGGATCATCGGCATCGTCGTGACGTTCCACGTCGTCTGCTTCGGCTGGATCATGTTCCGCGCCAGCGACCTGCAGACCGCCCGGAATATGCTGTCGCAAATCTTTACCGACTTCAAGCCGGAACTGATCCCGCAGGTCGTCTCGGGATACGCCGCCGTAATGGGACTGATGGCCGTGGGTTACCTGCTGCACCTGATGCCGGTGCGGAGCGAACTGTGGGCACAGCGCACCGTGACCGAGTCTCCGCTGCCGGTGAAGGTGGTGACGATCGCGGTACTGGTCTGGGCCGTGATGCTGATCAAGTCGGCCGAGATCCAGCCGTTTATCTATTTCCAATTCTGATCGCGGAGACGCCGAAAACCGCCCCCGTACGCGACAGCAAGCAACTGTACCCCCTCATTTAAACTTCCGGTTAACAGCAGGTTAACAAATGCTTATATCCGGCCCCTGAGAGGGGAAAGTTCCGGAAATATTTGTTATCTTTGGGTAATTATCTGTTATTAACCAAGATAACCTGCAAAGCCATGAAAATGAAAAAACTGCTCATCCCGCTGTTTCTCTGCTGTGCGGTCGCGCTACAGGCCCAGCCCGAAGTGCGTCCCGGCAACGAAACGCCCGAATTCACCGACCACTTCTATACCCATACGCGCGACCTGATCCGCGTCCCCGACATTCCGGGGTACACGACGTTAAAATGCGACTTCCACATCCATTCGGCCTATTCCGACGGCAGCGTGTGGCCCGACGTGCGAGTCAACGAGGCGTGGAACGAAGGACTCGACGCCATCGCGATCACCGAACATATCGAATACCGTCCCCGGGTAAAGGAAGGGCTGGTCTGCGGCGACCAGAACCAATCCTACAAGATCGCCGCCGAAGCGGGCGAACGGATGGGCATCCTGGTGGTACCCGGAGCCGAGATCACACGCCAAAAACCCTTCGGCCACATGAACGCCTTTTTCCTGACCGACGCCAACGCGCTCGACACGGACGATCCGGTACAGGCGGTGGAAAACGCCGTGAAGCAGGGAGCGTTCATCATGTGGAACCACCCCGGCTGGCCCGACAGGCAGGTCACGATGTACGACGTGCACCGCAAGCTGATCGACGAAGGCAAAATACACGGGATCGAACTGATCAACGGGCCCGAATACCATCCCAAAGCGATCGCATGGTGCAAAGAGAACCGCCTCGCTTACATGTGCGGCTCGGACGCACACCAGCTCATCACCGGCAAGTACGGCCTTTCGCGCATGCCGCGCCCGATGACGCTCGTCTTTGCCAAAGAGCGTTCGGTCGGAGGGATCAAAGAGGCCCTGTTCGCCCGCCGCAGCGCGGTGATGTTCCACGACCTGCTGATCGGTCCCGCCGACCTGCTCCGCGCGCTGATGGACGCGTCGCTCGACTACCGCCGTTTTGCACGTGACGACAAAAATAAAACCACCACGTACGACGTAACGAACAATTCGGATATCTCCTACAAGGTGGTTATCGACGAATTGCCGGTGATCCTGCGGGCCAACTCCATCACGCGTATCAGGATTCCCGACGCCCAGCGCACCACACCGGTACTGAACTGCCTGATCACGGCCGATGAAACGCTTGAAGCGCAACTGCCGGAAGCCCGTATCCTGTAAACCCGCGCCAGGTAACACAGGGACAGCACGCCTGCCTCCGGGAAACAGGTCAAACAGTAACCGCACAACAAGCCATCTTCACATGCCTGGGGTATTACATCCAAGAGTGTGCCAACGGTTTTACCGGGCCCCGCTCCGGAGTACGAATCCCTGCCGGTTAGCGGCAGGGATTTCGCTCTCAGAGTAACCCTTTCGCTTTTATTTCGTATATTTGGATTGCTTTTGCCTCCGGCAACGGCGGACAACGTCCGCCCGGAGGCACCGCAACAAACAACCATCAGCCATGTGGCAGCAAATCCTGCATATCGACCAGCAACTGTTACTGGCCCTGAACGGAAGTTGGGGCGGTTTCTGGGATACGTTCTTTTATATCGTCACGGCGCGCCTGACGTGGATTCCGCTCTACGCGGCGATCCTCTACTTCGCATGGCGCAGGATCGGGACGCGTAACCTGCTTTGGATGCTCGTCTGCCTCGGCGTGGCGGTAATCGCAGCCGACCAGATATGTAACTTTTTCAAGCACTATACCCCGAAGCTGCGCCCGTCGCACACCCCCGCGATCGAACAGTTCGTGCACACGCTGCACGGCTACCGCGGCGGCCTGTACGGCACCGTATCGGCCCACGCAGCGGTGAGCTTCACGATCGCGATGTTCAGCGCACGGCTCTTCTCTCGGAGCTGGTACACCTGGACGATCATGCTGTGGGCGGCGCTGGTTTGTTACAGCCGTATCTATGCGGGCCTCCACTACCCGATGGACATCCTGTTCGGTACCACACTCGGGTTGCTGCTCGGAGCGGCGGCTTACCGGACATACCGCAAAGCGACGGCCCCCCGGCCGGAAAAAGGGGATGGAAACGCACCGGCCGCCTCCCGGGAAACGCCGAAAAGCCTTAACGATCCAAACGCATGACCCTCTCCGAACAATCCGCCGCACTGCGCAGGCGTCTTTACGATAACCGGCACTGGCTGCCGCTGCTGCTCTACCCAGCCGCACTGCTGGCGCTGCTCATCGCACGGCCGTTCAACATCATTCCCGACTCGTTCGTTTTTACGCTGCTCTGTGCGGTGATTTCGCTCTCGGGCGTGGCGGTGCGCGTACTGACGGTCGGCTACCTCCCCCGAAAAAGCGAAGAAGAGGTCGAAAGCGGCGTCCACAGCACGACGCTCATCACCCAGGGCATGTACTCGACCGTCCGCCATCCCATTGCGCTGGGCAACCTGCTGGCCTGGTACGGCATCATCCTCTACGTGGGCGTAACGTGGTTCATCATCGGGGCCGCGATGCTCTATACGCTGTTCACCTACCTGGTGCTGATGAGCGAGGAAGAGGAGCTCAAACAGCGCTTCGGCGAGCGCTACACCGACTGGGCCCGGTACACGAACGCGCTGATCCCGAACCGCAAGCTGTGGGTCAGCAACCGCTACCGCTTTTCGCTGATGCAGGTCATCCGCCGCGAATACGTCGGTTTCTTCTGCCTCGTGCTCGCTTTCGTAACGATCAACCTGATCCGGAACCGCGTGATCGAATTCACATGGGGCCTCTCGCCGCTGTGGAGTACGGTGGGAGCCATCACGTTGCTGTTCACGATCTTCATCCGCGTCATCATCAAACTGATCAACAAATAAGCCCTCTCCCCATGACAAGAGTTCTACTCACAGCGACCCTCGCGGCCGGTTTACTGGGTTTCGCGCCGCCGGCCGGGCATGCCGGCTCCGGAACCGGAACAAGGTCCGGTGCTGCAACTGTAACCGCCCCCCGGACTGCGAATCAGGCAAGGATAGACGCGGCAGCTGCCGCACAGGCAAACGGCATCCAGCGACCAGACAGCCGACCACGGAACACCCCGCAGCAGAACGCTCCGCAACAAAACACCCGGCAGCCGGACAGTTCCAAACCGCAACGGGGGCTGCACTCCTCCCGGGGCATGCATCCGGGTCCGGCCGTTCCTCCGTGGGCGACGGCGCAACCGTTCACGATCACCCCCTCTCCGGCACCCGGGCAACTGCGGATGCCGTGGCGCAACTGCGTCGCCGTGGGAAGGGCCTACCTGCTGCTGCGGGCCGACCTGCTCGAACAGTTCGCCGCGGCGCAAAAAGAGCTGGGCTACCGCTACTGCCGCTTCCACGCGCTGTTCGACCGCGACATGGATGTAGTCGAACGGGCGAAAGACGGCTCGCTGACCTTCAAGTGGCACCAGATCGACAAGATCTACGACGCGCTGCTGGCGATGGGCATCCGCCCGTTCGTCGAACTGAACCCGATGCCCGACGCGCTGGCTTCCGGCACGCAACAGCTCTTCTGGTACAAGGCCAACGTCACCCCGCCGCAGGATTACCGCGAATGGGAACTGCTCGTGCACGAGTTCGCGAAGCACCTGGTGCGGCGCTACGGACTCGACGAAGTGCGCAAATGGTATTTCGAAGTGTGGAACGAACCGAACCTGTCGGGATTCTGGTCGGGTACGAAAGACGAGTATTTCAAACTCTACAAAGCGAGTGCAGACGGGCTCAAATCGGTGGACGGGGGCCTGCGCATCGGCGGCCCCGCCTCGTCGAAGGCCAACTGGATCCAGGACATGATCGACTACTGCACCGACAACAGCGTACCGCTGGACTTCATTTCGACGCACCTCTACCCGCAGGACGAACAGGTCGACTACCCCGACCGCAAAGGCAGCCCTTACGGCGTAGGCGAGTATTTCCCCGCGAAGATCAAAAGCGTGAAGGAGATCGTCGCGAACTCGAAGCGCCCCGACCTGGAGATCCACTGGACCGAATGGAACACGCAGCAAGCTCCGTCGGCGGACAAGGTTACGTGGGGGGACAACCGGTACGTGGACGACCTGCACGCCGCCGCGACGATCGTGCGCAACTGCGTCGAGACCGACGCCGATGCACAGACGATGGCCTACTGGGTGCTCAGCGACATCTTCGACGAGGGATCCATTCCCGACGCACCGTTTTCATGCACCTACGGGCTGATGACGATCCACGGCATCCGCAAGGCGAGCTACAACGCCTTCGCACTGATGCGACGCATGGAAGGCGACCTGATGCAGGTCGCCTCTCCCGAAGCCATACAACCGGGCAAAGGCATCACGGCCACCGAAGAGGGCGACATCGTCCGGGTATTGGCCTGGAACCAGAATTTCGTCGAGCTGAATAAAGCCGTCCCCTTCAACGCCGCCATTACCCTGCCGACACTGAAAGACACCGCTTACATCATTACGCGCGCCACGATCAAAGAGGGCGACGGAAGTCCGTGGGAAACCTGGGTCGCAATGGGACGCCCGCTGAACCTGACACCGGTACAGCAGAAATTGCTCGAAGCGGCCTCAGTACCGGAATACAGCCTCGTACAGGACTACACGGCAGGACCGGGGGGCTTGTCGCTGAATTGCTGCCTCGCACCGGGCGAAGTGGCTTTCTTCGAGATTACGCCGCGCGCATCGGGCTACGGCCGCAGCCGTATCGACGACGCGGAATTCCGCATCTGGGACAAGGCCATGGGCGACCGGTCGAAGTAACAGCGCAATCCAGCAACGGGAACGACAAACAAAACGGCACAGGAAACGGCGGACCGGAAGAGTCCAAACGCATATTCCGCACCCGGGCAGGCGTTCCGGCAGGAATTACAGTTCCGGACCCGACGTCGGGTCCGGTGCCGGCGCCGACTCTGTTTCGGATTGCCCGTTCACCTCGTTGCGGCGCTTAAGCTCAATTCCTTCGCTCTTCATATAGCGGTAGAAACTGCGCACCTCGAGACCGCTTACCGCGCAGATTTCGCGCACGCTCATGCCGGAACTCCGGTAGAGCATCACTCCGGCCCGGTAGCGCTTGAGCCGCTCGGGCGGGATGCCTTTGGGGCGCCCTACCGACTGCCCCGAAAGTTTGCATTGGCGAAGCGCCTCTTTCGTACGCTCGGAAGTCGACCGGGACATAAATTCGAGTAATCCGCCGACCAGATCCGTCCAATTGCACCCTTTCGCCTCCATATCGAGCCACGGGTCGGACTGCGAATGCAGCGAAGCCCCGCGCGAAGCTACTGCATGAAGTACCCGCAGCAACCCGGACACACTCGTACAAACATCCCCGAGCGAACAGACCTCCAACCGCTCGCCGGCACGCAACCGCTCCACGACCGTCATACAATCCGCACCCACCGTGATCCGTCCGAGCGGGACACCGGCAGCACAAAGCTTGTCGATGTCCTTGCGAATCATCTCTGCATTGATATGATATTTAACAAACCCTTTCCGTCCCGATACTTCTCCTTGCCGATGTACTGCCCCGACTCGTTTCCGGGGGGCCGACGGGGCGGAGTGATCATTCCGTTCCATAGCCTACAAGTAGTATTTACTACACTAATTATGTGCATTTTACATATGCACCATCTGGTTAAATAATACGTTTAACCTTCCTTCTTTAGTATTTAATATACTAAATTAACTGTACAATTCCATCGAATTATTAAAAATATCAATATTAGCGTTCCATCACGATTTCTTCCTTGTTCTTTGTCAGGAATTTCTGTCATAAAAATCAAACGGGACAAAAATATACGTTTTTGCCCTACACAAGAAGTGCCGTTTTTGGGGGAGGCGGGAACCCGTTTTTTTAGGAAGCCGCAGCGTAGACATAGCCTTCACCTGGCAGCCCGGCAGGAATCACCGTCCCTGCGCCGGTACCGACTCCACTACCTGCGCAGGTTCGGTTTCGGAGCGAGCGTCTTCCCCCTGCCGGCGCTTAAGCGGAATCCCTTCGCTTTTCATATAGCGGTAGAAACTGCGCACCTCAAGACCGCTTACCGCGCAGATATCGCGCACGCTCATGCCGGAACTCCGGTAGAGCATCACTCCGGCCCGGTAGCGCTTGAGCCGCTCGGGCGGGATGCCTTTGGGGCGCCCTACCGACTGCCCCGAAAGTTTGCATTGGCGAAGCGCCTCTTTCGTACGCTCGGAAGTCGACCGGGACATAAATTCGAGTAATCCGCCGACCAGATCCGTCCAATTGCACCCTTTCGCCTCCATATCGAGCCACGGGTCGGACTGCGAATGCAGCGAAGCCCCGCGCGAAGCTACTGCATGAAGTACCCGCAGCAACCCGGACACACTCGTACAAACATCCCCGAGCGAACAGACCTCCAACCGCTCGCCGGCACGCAACCGCTCCACGACCGTCATACAATCCGCACCCACCGTGATCCGTCCGAGCGGGACACCGGCAGCACAAAGCCTGTCGATGTCCCCGCGAATCATCTCCGCATGGACGTGATACTTAACAAACCCATTTCGACCCGACACGGTTTCTTGCCGATGTACCGCCCCGACCGGTTTGCGGAGCGCCGGTGACCCGGGCCGATTATTCCGTTCCATAACCAGCAAGTTTTATCGTATTAAACTTATTACATGCATTTTACATATATATATTATGGCTAAAACGTACGTTTTTAACATATACTGTTGTTGCCGTATACATCACCCGGAAAGATGCGGGGCGGGGCTCCGGCAAAAAATTGACGCTGATCTTTTTAACAAGCCGATGGAATTATACGGGGAAATTCGTATATTAGTAGCTGTCAATCAAAGATTAAACGTACATTTTTCCCCCATAAAAAAGCGGCTGTTCTGCATAAGAACGGCCGCTTCTGTTTTCGGGTGCCCGCAGAATGGGCGAGAAGGGATGGGACTTTATCCGAAGAGCGCCGCCCGGCAAGAATCATCTGGCGGAAAAACGCGTACCAGGCAGGCATAATCCGGACCTGCGATCGAACCGAGAAAGATAGTTGCCGAAAACTTCCGGGGCCGGGACGTCAGCATCAAAACGGGCATCAGAATCGGAACCAAGGCCTGAATCGAAACTGGAATCAGAACTGAAATTATCCCATCTACAAACAAAAAATCCCCGCACTTACGTGCGGGGAACGGCATGGACAAAAAGAAAAATTTGGCGGAGAAAGCGGGATTCGAACCCACGATACCCTTTTGGGGTATACGCACTTTCCAGGCGCGCTCCTTAAACCACTCGGACATTTCTCCAAAACGTCGCTTCCCACACCCGATCCCCCGGTGACAAGCCCGGTCGCAGGGCCGCATCGAACGGATCCCGGCCGGAAAGCGCTGCAAGATACAAAATTATTTTGGTTCCGAAAAATCGCCGTCGATTTTCTCTCCGATCCCGTCTCCAACAGCGCCACAAACCGCCAAAGTAACGCTCCGCTGCGTACCAACATGCGCCCACTCCACAGACGGAACGGATCAATCGGAAATCTCGCCGCACCGGTCGGCCTCAAGCCCGCGGCGCACCTCCTGCGGATCGTCCGAAGCACCGAGCACGACCATCATCTTGGTCACGGCGCTCTCGGTAGTGATGTCACGCCCGCTGATCACGCCGGTCTGCCCGAGCCGTTTGCCCGTTTCGTACATCTCCATCGAAACGCTGCCGCCCAAACATTGCGTGACGTTCAGCACCACGACGCCGCGTGCGACGGCTGCGGACACCGCATCGATGAACCAGTCGGCCGTGGGGGCGTTGCCCGCACCGTACGTTTCGAGTACTACCCCGCGCAGCCCCGGAATGCCGAGCATCGCCGTGAACGTCTCGGCGCTCATGCCGGGGAACAGCCGCACCACCGCGATACGCGTATCGAGCTGCGTGACGATCCGCAGCGGCCCGGGATCGGGGGCAGGCCGCCGGATAAAGGGACGGTTGTAATGGATGCTGACGCCCACCTCAGCGAGAATCGGATAGTTGTCGGAACGGAACGCATTGAGCTGCTCGGCGCTGTGCTTGGTCGTGCGGTTCGCACGGAAGAGCTTGTTTTGAAAACAGATGCACACCTCCGGCACCACAGCGCGGCCGCCTTCGCGCGCCGCAGCGATCTCGACCGCGGTAATCAGGTTTTCGCGCCCGTCGGTACGCAGCACGCCGATCGGGATCTGGCTGCCGGTAAAAATCACGGGTTTGGCGAGGTTCACCAGCATAAAACTGAGCGCGGAGGCGGAATAGGACATCGTGTCGGTACCGTGCAGCACGACAAAGCCGTCGTAAGCGTCGTAGTTGTCACGGATCAGCCGCGCCAGTTCGCACCACAGTTCCGGCGTCACATTCGACGAGTCGATCGGCGTGAGGTTGATCACCTCCAATTCGACATCGAGTTTTCCCAGGTAGGGAAACTCGTCGTAAATGGTACTGAAGTCGAACGGCGCCAGTACGCCCGTTTCCGGATCGGGCTTCATGCCGATCGTGCCGCCCGTGTAGATCAGCAATACGGATGATTTGGCACGTGGTTCCATGCGTTAGATTCTAAATTTATCCGCCCCGGCTACATGCCGGGCAACGGGTACAAAATTACGAAATTCTTTCACCGAACAAAGCCCGCGCATTGCGGGTCGTCACCGCAGCGACCTCTTCGGGCGTCGTCCCGTATATTTCGGCCAGCCGGCAGGCGACCAGTCCGATGTAAGCGCTTTCGTTGCGCTTGCCCCGGTAAGGCACCGGCGGCAGGTAGGGCGAATCGGTCTCGAGCACCAGATCGGACAACGGAATTTCGCGCAACGTATCGGAAAGCGACGACTTTTTGTAGGTGACCGGACCGCCGATACCGAACAGGAACCCGCCCGCCGCTTTCAGCGCCCGGTAGTGGTCGGCCGTGCCGCAAAAGCTGTGCAAGATACCGCGCACGCCACGCCCCCGAAACGCATCGAGCAATGCACACATCTCGTCCCATGCATCGCGCGTATGGATCACCAGCGGCAGGCCGTACTGCAACGACAGCTCCACCTGGAACCGAAGCGCCTGTTGCTGCTGGGAGAGAAAATCCCGGCTCCAGTAGAGGTCGAGCCCCACCTCTCCCACCCCGCAAAAACGAATTCCTTCGGGCGGAGCGGCCAAATAACGCGCCACCTGCTCCAAATCCTCCCGCCAGCGGGGATTGTCGTTGACCGAGGTGGGGTGCAGCCCCATCATCGGGCGGCACAGTTCCGGGTACTGCCGCGCCAGAGCGAACATCGCCCCGTAGGACTCGGCATCCACAGCCGGGAGCAGAATCCTCCCTACCCCAGCGGCACGGGCCCGGGCAACCGCCTCGTCGCGGTCGGCATCGAATTGCGGATCGTAAATATGCGAATGGGTATCGATCAGTTGCAAAGACATCGGTGTATTGCTATTATATAGTATGTTCTGTGTATGGATGGACGTAAACGCTGTTCCGGCCGCCGGCCGTCACACTCAATTTTTCATATATAAGTTCCCGGGCAGTGCGCAGATCCGTCCCGCAAGCTCCAACTCGAGCAGCAGGGCCGGCAGCTCCGCCACGGCAATACCGCTGCGGATGCTCAGCTCATCGAGCGAAACGGGATCGTCGCCCAGCAATCCACGCAACGAAGCGACGCGACCGTCTCCGGCTGCAGAAGCGGCGACCGAATCCGGCAAAACCGCTTCCCGATATGCCGCCCCGGTCGCTCCGGCAGATTCGTTTCCGACGGACGGAGCAAGCGGGCCGGTTTCCGCAAACAACGACTGTCCGACGGCCTTCCCGGACGGAGCGGGCGCTTCCCACCCCAATATCTCGGCAATATCCGCGCCGCTGCACACCATCTGCGCCTTCAGCGAGCGAATCAGCGCATTGGTTCCCTCGGCACAGCGGTCGCCTACACGCCCCGGTACCGCCATCACCTCGCGGTGGTAACCGCCGGCCATGTCGGCGGTAATGAGCGAGCCGCCCCGGGCAGCCGATTCGACGATCACCGTCCCGTCGCTCAGTCCCGCGATGAGGCGGTTGCGCTGCACGAAACCCGCCTTATCGGGCCGGGCCGTGGAAGGATACTCGCTGATTAGGGTTCCGCCGAGCGACACGATCCGCCGGGCGGTTTCGGTATGGGCCTGCGGATAGATGTGCGTCAGCGGATGCCCCAGCACGGCGACGGTACGCACCCCGTGCTGCATCGCGGCACGGTGCGCCGCCACATCGATCCCGTATGCCAGGCCGCTGACCACGACCAGATCGGGAAACAGTGCCGAAAGCTCACCGATCAGCCGGTCGCACATCTTCTGCCCGTAAGGAGTCGCCTTGCGCGTACCGACGACCGACAACCAATGGCCTCCGCTGAGTTCCGGGCCGCCTTTGAGGTAAATTACATGCGGATAATCGGCACACTCGAGCAACCGCCTCGGATACGACTCATCGCCTGCCGCAACGGGCCGGATGCGGTTGCGTTCGCAAAACGCCAGCTCCCGTTCGGCCGCCTGATGGTACTCGCGGCGGCACAGACTGCGGGCCAGCGCCGGCTTCAACTCGGCCCTCCGGACCAGTTCGCCGGCAGATGCGGCGAAAACCGCCTCCGCCGAACCGAAACACTCCAGCAGATGGATCGCCGTACGGCACCCCAACTCGGGATGCAGCGTCAATGCGAGATCATCGATCGTCATGGATTATAGTTTAACATTTCCGGTCAAAGGAGTTTCCGCAACCCGGACGAAACTTCCAAACCGCAGGCAACGCTGCAACGAAGCGCTACTGCGACGGGATAACGCACACTCCCCCGATAATATCCGATACGTACAAGTAAAGGTAACAAAATCCCGGCAAATACCTGCAGTCGGATGAATAAGCGGACCCGGGGAGATACCGGTTCTTCGAAAACCCGGCACCGCACAATACGCCGGAATGATTTCCGGAAAACGGGCACAAGACTATCGGATTCTGCCACATCGTCAACCGGCATGCAAATTCCTCCCAGATCGATTGCAATGATGTGCTAAATTTATTATATTTACTTTTGGACCAGGGTCGCGGGCAGCGACCCCGCTGTGCCGCCGCAACACACCCGCCGCCGGGATCCCGGCGGCGAATCGTGAGCCCCTTGCCGCATCCGCCCTGGCAAGGGGCTTTTTCACAGTGAGTAATTTGGGAATTCAAAAAAATGACGTATATTTGCAGTCCGTTCGACAGGGTCTGATGGCCGAGCGGTTAGGCACAGCTCTGCAAAAGCTGCTACAGCGGTTCGAGTCCGCTTCAGACCTCCATTGAAAACGCCACTTAATGAATAATTAAGTGGCGTTTTTCTTTCATTGATGTAGGAAATGATAATTATCCTATTTCCATCGATTTCAATTTGCATTCGGCTGTAATTTCGCACAACACTTCGATTTCCTCACGAACTTCTCTTCAATAAAACCCCGTATAGTTTTCCACGCATGGCAAGTAGCGGACGATGCGACCGAGAATAGCTCCGCGACGATGTCCATGCATGTGTGAAAAACGCGCCAGTTCTGAGCTGGCGCGAAAACCGACAGGGTCGGAGTACAAAATGCTGACGGGCGGCATTTACGCGATGCTGCCGTTGCCGGTCGAACAAGTGCAGTATCTCTACAGTGCCGACGCAATCGCGCGTGCCGCGCAGAGCGCCGCGGAAAGCCGGATACGTCCTTTACGCTCGATGAATTGGCAGAAAGCCTCGACCCCGACCTTTTTCCGTGCCAACCGCCAGTATTTGATCTCCCCTCTTTCCGGTAGCCCGAAAGAAAGTTTGCTTTGTGCAGCGCAGGAGATCGCCGATATTGGCACGTTTCTCCGGACATAGCCGTTGTGCCGTACCTGCCAACTGTCCGGGAATGTTGCCTTTTTAGCTTCGCTCCCTCAGCGGTCGATCCCCTCGCGTGAAAGTACTCCCTGCGTATAATAGTGCTTCACTTCCCGCATTTCGGTCACCAGGTCGGCTTCGTCGACCAGCTCCTGCGGCGCATAACGCCCCGTAACGACCACTTCGACGGAAGGATGCCGCGCCCGCAGCGCATCGAGCACCTCGCCCACCGTCAGCAACCGGTAATAGAGCGCAATGGTCAGTTCGTCGAGAATCACCAGGTCGTACTCCCCCGACACAAGCAACGCCCTGCACCGGGCCAATCCTTCGCGGGCCATCCCTACATCGGCGGGCTCCGGATCGTGGCCGATAAAACAGCCGCGCCCGAGTTGCTCGATCCGCATCCGGTCGAAAATGCCTTCTATTTTCGTCTCGTTGTAGCGCATGCTCTTGACGAACTGGCCGATGTAGACGCTTTGCCCGGCACACAATGCACGCACGGCCAGCCCGAAAGCCGCGGTGGTTTTGCCCTTACCGTCGCCGGTATACACGTGCAGGTATCCGCAGGAACCGGCCGGGCGCACCTGCTTCCCGACATTGGCGGGATCGACAGAACGCTCGCGCCCGGAAAACCGGGAGTCAGGAGTGCCAAGGACATTCGGGACGGCTGGCACGCCTGTGCCATCGACTGTTTCGACCTGACGGGCCGAAGCGGACATTTCGTGTACGGATTTCGTCATATTTTTACCGGCAACTGTTTTCTCAGGAGGGTTCATGCGGAGTTGTTTTTACAAAAATAACGAATATTTTTGTACCGTTGCCCTGAAAATATGTACCGGACCGAAACGCTCACCGAAACGCTGCCGCTGGCGGAACTGACCCGCCGCTTCCGCAATCCCGAGAAATTTATCGCCTACTGCCGCGAATGCGGCCGTTACGGCCATTGCTGGGCCTGCCCGCCCTACGAGTTCGACCCTTCGGAAGTGCTCGCCGGTTATACCGTGGCGTGGATCGCGGGCATCCGGATCATTCCGGACGAGGCTCTACGCAATCGCCTCGCCACCCCGGAGGAAGCGACCGAAGCGGGACGGGAGATGCTGGCCCGGGTACGCGCGGCGATCGACCCGCAACTGCTGGCGATCGAACGGAAGCATCCCGGCAGCCGCGCCTTTTTCGCCGGAACCTGTTTCGCTTGCCCGGAAGGCACCTGCACCCGGCACAAGGGTATTCCGTGCCGCCACCCGGACCGGGTGCGGCCTTCGCTCGAAGCGTTCGGCTTCGACATCGGCGCCATCAGCTCGGAATTGCTTCACAACGAATTGAAATGGAGCCGTGACGGACAGCTTCCCGAGTACTTTACACTGGTCAGCGCGCTGTTCTGTGCCGAATCCGGAGACACGGGAACATTCACGCTAACGGCACAAAACCCGATACCATGACGCACCACATCCGCCCGAAAGCGGTTTTCAACTGGAGCGGCGGCAAAGATTCCGCCCTCGCCCTCCACCAAGTTCTGCAAGAGGATCGTTACGAGATCGTCGCACTGCTCACGACAGTCAACCGCAGCACCCGGCGGTCGTCGATGCACGGCATCCCGACGGAGCTGCTGCAACGGCAGGCCGACAGCATCGGGATTCCGCTTTATGTCGTCGACCTGACGCCCAAAGGGAACATGGAAGATTACGAAACGGCGATGCGCGGCGCCGTGGAGCATTTTAAAGCGATCGGAGCCGGCCGGTTCATTTTCGGCGATATTTTCCTGCACGACGTGCGCACATACCGGGAAAAACAGCTTGCCCCCTACGGAATCGAGGTGATCGAACCGCTGTGGGGCCGCACCTCGGGGCAGATCATGGAAGAATTCCTGGCTTCGGGACTGGAAACGGTCATCGTCACCACGACGGCCGACGTGCTGGGCAGAGAGTTCATCGGGCGCCGGATCGACGCGAAACTGGTCGCCGACCTGCCCGAAGGAGTCGATCCCTGCGGGGAAAACGGCGAATACCATACGTTCTGTTACGGCGGGGGAATGTTCCGCACGAGAGTGCCTTTCACGCTCGGGGCTCCGATGCAGCAAAGTTATCCGGTCAGGCTCGACGACGGTACGGAACGTTTCTATACCTACTGGTTCGCCGACCTGAACGCGTGAATCCCGGAACCTGCAAAGCATCAGACATATCCGGAGAACAAACCGGAAAAATGAGGGAACAGCCCGGGAATGCCAGGAGACAACCGGAAAACAATCGGGAAAAGCACGGGAGCAATCCGGAGCGCCCCGGCAAAACAGGAAACACCGACCCGGACAAATACTGGAAATCTACAAAGGAAGGCGCGTGCGGCACCCCTTGACACGCCGCGGTTCGCTTCTTTCGTGCGCCAGGACGTAGCGGTTGTAATCGAGGGCGAGCGAGATCCACTCTTCGAGCCGTTCATCGCAGGCCAGTTCATCCGCACCCAGCGCGATAAAGCCCCTGAGGTGCCGCCCCGATTCATCGAGCCGGCGGAATTTGCGGCCGTGCAGGCCGCGGGCCACCTTATCCGGAGAGATATGTATCTCCAGTTCTTCACCGTTCACACCGGCGCAAAAGCAATCGTTCACCAGAAAATTCAACTGCCCGAAACTGACCGTTTCGGTATAGGCGGCGTTTTTGTTCGCGAACGCCTTGCGCACGCGGTTCGCCAAAAAGTCGTTGTATGTCATAATATATCGTGTGTTAGATGGAAACCCTTCATGTATCGGTCCCGTGTTGATATCCCGTATAATTTATACACGAAGGATATTCAATCCCGGACGGGTTTCCACAGCGCCGGGAAATCGGCTTCATACACGGTACAGGGAGAAGATCGGGCCAAAAAATGCGGGAATGCCCCGCACAACCCCGGTTTATGCGTCTCAGAAAACCGGAAAACCCGCAAACATTAACGCTTTATCAAGCGGGCAATTTTACTGCCATTTTGTCAAATATAATCATAAAAATCGTTTTTTGCAATTTTACAGGAGCTTTTTTCGTCCTCTCGACGGTTAACACATCATGAAAACCCGACAAACCAATAAAATATAAACCGCCCGAAAGACAATCCGTTTTTATGACAGGAAACCTATAAACCGGTTTAATGGTACGAATCAAACATTTTAGCTAATATCATTAAAATAAAATGGTTATTTTTGCGCGACGTGGCGGGATTTTTTGCCCCCTCCACAAATTCGACCTAAACTTTACCAAATCAACAATGAAGAACGCAAACAAGGTTTCCCGTTCTTTCCAGCACATGATCCTGTTGTGCGGATGCTTGCTAATATACTATTCCGTATCCGCCCGGCAACATAAGCCCACAGAATCGGGTTACATCGCACAAAAAACGCAGGGCATAGATTCAGATTACGTACTGATTTTCAACTCGTACAGCGAATCGGCTCCCTGGTGCCGCAGCCTCGTCGACTCGACGGTAATGGACCTGATCAAGCTTTCCCCGCAAACCATGACGGTGACCCAGAACCTGAATTCAGGACTGCTCCGGGACGAAAAAGCGCTTGCACAACTGCGACAACAGGTGGATGTCTCCTACCACGACAAACCCCGGATGATTATCTACATCGGTTCCACCAGTTGGCCGTTCCTGCACGAAACCATCGAAAAGAAATGGGGGAAAGTACCTTCTATCATCTTCTCCGACATCGATTATACCGGTCCTATAACCAATCTACTCCGGAAAACTCCGATCGCACCTGCCCTCCGCATCCCGTACGACAAGATTGTCAAGGAGTACGAAGGTGCGCTTAGCGTCGTCTATATGCCTATTTACCTGCGGCAAAGCCTCGCGCTGATGCATCAGCTGACGCCTCCGATGACCGAGCTGTGCTTCATTTCCGACACCCGCTGGATCAGCGCACAAATGCGAGCGGACATGGCCGCCATCACCAAGACCGATTTTCCGGAGCTGAAAGTACGATACCTGATTTCGGCAGACATGTCGACGTTGGATTTGCTCGATTCGCTGCAGCATTACGGACAGGAAACCGGCGTACTCTTCTTCTCCTGGCTCAAGCAGAGCCAAGTGGGAGATTCGTTCGTCAACGACTCCCATTTCCGGATCATCATCAGCAAATCGGCCCGGCAACCGCTGTTCGTACTAAACGACAATGAGGTCAATACGGACAGCGATGTCCTCGGCGGCTACTTCCCGACCCGGGCCGCCGTTTCACACCATATCCGCCTGGCACTTGAGAAAACGCTTGCCGGCCAGCCGGGTTCGTTCCAGACGGTGGAACCCGCGCAACCGGTAATCGACTACCTGACACTTATCCGCAAAGGCATATCCCCCGACCTGCTGCCCAGCAATACCCACATTTACTGGAAACCCGACAATTTTTTCCACCAATACCGTTACCTGCTGGGCGGAGGCGCACTTATCGTCGCGGTTCTGCTGCTGATCATTTACTTCCTTTCCCGCAGCCGGACCCAACAGCGAAAAGTCCTGACATACATGGCCCAATACCGCAACCTGTTCGAAAACATGCCTATTCCGTACCTGCAGATGGAAATGCTCTTCGACCAGAACGGCCGATCGCACGACCTGATCGTCCGTGACGTCAACCCTGCGTTCGAAAAAGCATTTTATTCGCACAACTGGGTGGTCGGCCGGCGTGTCACCGGACAACACACACAACGGGACAATACACTGAATCTCGCCCGCACTGTTCTCGGTGAAAAACGCGCCGTGAGCGTATCCTACTATTTCAAGCAAACCGATACGCATTACACAGTGATCCTCGCCCCATCGAAAGAGCCTAACTTCATCGATGTCTTCTACACCGACAACACGGCGTTGGTCCGCGCACAACAACTGCTGCGCACGGTGAACCACAAACTCGCAATGGCTCTGGAGATTTCGAATATTACCCCGTGGAAATGGGATCTGGAAACGGATACGATCCTATGCGACGTAAACCGTTCGGTGGAACTGATGGGAGGCGAGAATATCGACGAGAACAGACTTGCGGTGCCCGAAACGGCCTATTTCGCCAAAATACACAAAGAGGACCGCGAACGCATCAAACAGGCCTACCGGGACCTGATTGAGGGGAAAGTACCGAAAATCCGCGAAGAGTACCGCGTGGCCGACCCCGGCCGTTCGCACTTCGACTGGGTGGAAGTACAGGCTGCCGTGGATGCCCGCGACGCTGCCGGCAAACCGCTGACACTGATCGGCTCGTCGCTGGTGATCTCGATCCGCAAACAAATGGAGCAGGAACTGATTTCGGCCAAGGAGAAAGCCGAAGAGTCCAGTCGTCTGAAAAGCGCGTTCCTCGCAAACATGAGCCACGAGATCCGTACCCCGCTCAACGCAATCGTCGGGTTCTCGAACATTCTCGCCACCACCGATGCAGAAGAGGAGAAACAGGAGTATGTCAGCATCATCGAGAACAACAACAACCTGCTGTTGCAGTTGATCAACGATATCCTCGACCTGTCGAAAATCGAGGCCGGCACGCTCAACTTCACGTATACCGAGACCGACCTGAACCGGCTGCTCGAAGAGATCGTGCACGCAGCGCAAATGCGCAATACGTCCGATCAAGTGGATGTCGTATTGGCCGAAACCGTCCCCGGCTGTATTGCCCGGGTAGACCGGAACCGGCTCACGCAGGTGCTGACAAACCTGACCACCAATGCACTCAAATTCACACAGCGAGGGAGCATCCGAATCGGCTACAGGTTAGAACCCGACGGCAAATTCCTGTACTTCCACGTCAGCGACACCGGCTGCGGTATCCCGACCGACAAACAAAAATCGGTATTCGAACGTTTCGTAAAACTGAACAGTTTCTCACAGGGAACCGGCCTCGGACTCTCGATCTGCCAAACGATCGTCGAACATGTCGGCGGCCGGATCGGCGTCGAATCCGAAGAGGGGAAAGGATCGAACTTCTGGTTCACGATCCCTTACCGTCCCGTCTCGGATCAAAAGAACAGAAAACCGCAGGACAAACAGATCGAGCCGATACCGGTCGAACGCGACAAACTGACCATCCTGGTAGCCGAGGACAGTGCGGACAACTTTAAACTATTCGAAACAATCCTGAAAAAAGACTACACGATCCTGCATGCGTGGGACGGCCGGGAAGCCGTGGAACTGTTCAAAACCCACCAGCCCCATCTGGTACTGATGGACATCAACATGCCGGTACTGAACGGCTACGAAGCGACGGCAGAAATCCGCAAACTTTCGGAACGGGTACCGATCATCGCCGTAACGGCTTATGCCTATGCGTCGGACGAAGAGCGCATCATGAACAGCGGCTTCGACGCGTATGTACCCAAACCACTCAACGCCAGTATCATGCGAAGCAAGATCGTCGAACTTCTGAAAAAACGGCTGGTTTTCATTTGACCGGACAAAACGGATAACCACAGAAAAGCAAGGGGAGAATTTTCATTCTCCCCTTGCTTTACCTAAATAATATAAAAAATAAAATCGTCTCTATTGCCTAAACAGGACACGGCCGTTTATCCCCATGCAGGAGCGTCGTTCGATCCTTTGACCGGCTCCGCGGCTGAGACCGTTACAGGGACCGTCTTTACGTTCCCCGGGGCAGAACATCGGGACAGGAAAATCCCGGCAAAATCCACTCCTGCTACTCTCCCAGATACAGGATCAGTTTCTGGTTCAGCAAGTCGCGTGAGATCGGCTTGGTGAGGTAGTCGGTACAGCCCGCCTCCAAAGCTTTCTCGCGGTCGCTCTCAAACGCAAACGCGGTAATCGCCAGGATCGGCACCTCTTTGGAAATTTTCCGGATCGCACGGGTCGCTTCATAGCCGTCTACGACCGGCATTTTGATATCCATGAAGACCAGATCGGGCCGCACTTTTGGGAACAGGTCAATAGCCTCCTGCCCGTCGTGGGCGCGGATCACCTCATAGCGCTTGCCGATAAAGGCTTTCATCAGCATGTAATTGCTTTCGATGTCCTCCGCGATGAGAATACGTTTGCCGGTACGCCCTCCCACACCTTCCGAAGCCAGCTCCGCCAAAGCGCCGCCCTGCGCCGAAGCACCGGCATCAGGCTCCGACATCAGGCTCCCTGTTTCCTGTGCTGCGGACGGTTCATCCAACGCATCCGCCGCAGCCTTTTTTTCGGAACGATACGGAATGGTAAAACGGAATGTGGTGCCCTCGCCCTCTTCGGATTCGACCCAGATCCGGCCGCCGATCTTCTCGACGATCATCTTCGAAATAGCCAGTCCCAAACCGGTACCGGAAGCGAAGCTGTTCAATTTGATAAAGCGGTCGAAGATCCGCTCCTTAGCCTGTGCGGACATTCCGATGCCGGTATCCGCAACATAAAACTCTATCGTATCTCCCATCATATCGTATCCAAAGCGGATTTCGCCGTTGTGCGTAAATTTAATTGCGTTGCTGAGCAGGTTCGTGACCACCTGGGCCAGGCGGTTATGGTCGCACTTGATCTCGACATCTTCGTCGCGACTGTCGAAGACCAGTTCCACTCCGTCATGAACACGCCCTTTATGAATTTCATACTCCTCACGGCACAGGCTGTTGAGGCTCATGTCTGCAAAATGGAACTCGAGGGTGCCGGCCTCGATCTTCGACAGGTCGAGGATATCGTTGATCAATTGCAACAGCAGATCGGAATTGCTGTCTATGATATCGGTATACTGCTGAACCTCTTCGGCGTTTTCAGCGCTTGAAATCAGCTTCGAAAAACCGACGATCGCATTGAGCGGCGTACGGATTTCATGGCTCATGTTCGCGAGGAACGCGCTTTTCAGGCGGTCTGATTCCTCGGCTTTGATCCGCGCGGCGATCAGTTCACGCTCGGCGTTCTTCTGTTCGGTGATATCCCACGAAATGCCGATAATCAGCGGCAGACGGTCCTCCGACGGCACCAGCGCCTTGGAAGTCGTCACCACACGCGTTTCGCCCGACGCGGCCGTATACTCTTCGACCATCTCCAGCCGCTGACCGGTACGCAGCAACTCCAGGTCGTCGCGCCGGAACTTCTCAGCGTCGGACAGGCGCGGGAAAATTTCGAAATCGGTATGCCCCAGGGCCCGCGAAGCCGGAATGTGGGAATATTCCTCGAAAGCCTTGTTCCAATAGACATAACGGAACTCGTTGCTTGGGTCCTTGACGAACAGGTACACGGGGATATTGTTCAGGATCGCGTCCATCACGTAGTTGAGTTCGCGCACCCGGTTCTCGTGTTCGAGACGGGTCGTGACATCCCGCGAGAAGAACCACAGCACTTCATGCTCCTTGGCATGGTCGTATACCACATAAATGACCACCTCCTGCGCCTCGATCCTGCCGGTACGGGGATTTTTGGATTTGGCCGTATAACTGTACGACCCGTCGTTCGCACGTACCTTCGACACCTTTTCCTGCCACTGGCGGTAAAGATTCTGGGACGATTCGAGCAAAATACCCTGCGGGCTCTCCAACTCATAGAGCTTATAATTGGAAATATCCCCGCTGAGGTTGTGGCGTTCGATGAAACGCTGGTTGGCAAACTCGAGCGTACCCTCCAGATCGCAGGAATAAATCTCCTCGACCGCATTGTTCAGGGCATATTTCACCGCCTCGAAATCGTGCAGGCGCTTGACCACATAGGTCATATCCTGCGCATAACCCTCGATAATGCGGCTTCCGTCTTCCTTCCTGATTATCCGGAGAATGCGGCTGTGGTAATAGCGGGTCTGCCCCTGCACCGAAATGCGGTACTCGACATATCCGTCGCCCGCCTGCCCGTAACGAAGCTGGTTGAGCAGTGCGTCACGGTCGGCCGGATGGACATGCGACAGGAACAGCTCCTTGCGGCAGCGTTTCAGCTTGCCGTCGCCGCCGCCGACCAGCCACGGAATAATCTTCGGCGCCTCGAACTCCTTGATATCCTCGTAATAATACCAGTGGCTCAACAACGCGATATCCTCGGCCGCCACCATGCGCAGGTTGGCCTGTTCGAGCTCCTGCTGGACGATCACCTGGTCGGTCACGTCACGGCACATACAGAGCGCGTGCTCGTCGTCCAGTGGGAAAATCCTGTTTTCGTAATGGCGGGTATGGTTGTCCAGGGTAATGTCGTGATGGGAAGTCGAACCTATCTTGTTCCGGACCACGTAATCGAGGTTCTCCTTCACATTGTGATACGCCTCGGGGGAGAACAGCGTACAGATATCCTGCCCGATAAGCGAATCGCTGGGCGCGCCGACATGGTTGGTCTCTTCCGAGGAGACCAGATCGACAAGCTGCCCCGAATGATCGAGAACGGTCAGCATATCGGGCAGCGACTCGAGTATCTGCGCGGCATATTTATCCCGGAAACCTCCGGGAGAGTCGGCAAGCATCCGTCTGGCACCGCCGCGGGAAGCCTTTTGCCCGGAAGACAATGCAGCATTCTCCCGTTTCAGCCGCTCGATCTGTTCGATCAATTCCTCCCGTGAACAATCGTCGTACTCGCTCATAACCTTAATGTTGAATAAAAAACGGGCTTCCTTTTCCCCGATTACCACCTGTCCCGCCGGCAAACACCCCGGTAGGATAAGGCAAGATAGGTAAAAATCTCTGTTTTACGGCACGGAAAGACGCTTTTATTGATACAAAAACCCTTTGACCGGACGACTGTCCGCCGCTCAGGCCATGCCCGAACCGACAGAGACCACAGCGTCACCGTCCTCAAGGGGACGGATCGGATGCGTAAAGACAAAGCGGCTCCCGGACGTATAGGTCCCATCGACCCATATCTTGCCGCCCACCTTCATCACGATCTGGCGGCAGATGGCCAACCCGAGCCCCGTGCCCTGCTTGAATTCATCGAGCTTTTCAAAACGGTCGAAAACTTTGGCCTGCTTTTCGGGCGGAATGCCGCAACCGGTATCGGCCACCGCAAAACGCACCATTCCCTCTTTCTCCAACACCTCGAACGAAAGGGTAATCCGGCCCTGCTCGGTAAATTTATTCGCATTGGTCAGCAGGTTGATCAGCACCTGCGAGAGCCTCTGTACGTCCGTCCGGAGGGTATAAGTCTCGTACGACGACTCGAATACGCATTCGACGCCCTCCCTGCGGTTATGGGTGGTCGTCATAATCACCTGCTGGCACAGCGACGGGATATCGATATCTTCATAGGCGAAATGGATCTTGCCCGTTTCGAGCCGCGAAATATCGAGGATATCGTTGATCAGGGTCAGCATCAGCTCCGAGTTGGTCGAAATGATCGCGCTGTACTCCTCGCGCTCTTCAGGCGAAATTTCAGCGGAAGTCAGCAACGACGAAAAACCGACGATCGCGTTGAGCGGCGTACGGATCTCATGGCTCATATTGGCCAGAAACGCACTCTTGAGCAGGTCGGACTCCTCGGCCTTCTCCTTGGCTTCGATCAGTTCCGCCTCGCGGTTTTCCAGTACATTGCGCAGCCGCTTGTTCTTGTAGTAAAGGAAATAGATGAACACGGCGATCAGCGACAGCAGGATCAGCGCAGCCACGCTGGAATAGATCACCGAACGGTACTTGCGCAACTGGGCCTCGGTATTATCCACCACGACACTCCCGGCCGGAAGTTTGTACTCGGCGATATCGAACTCTTTGAGTTTATTGGCATTGAAACGGCACTCCCCGTCGGACAGTTCGAAATGTACCGCACCCGGCTTACCGTGGTAATAACCGGCAATCTGCCCGGCGATCTCGCCTGCGCCGCTTTTGTATTTGGGATTGTAACCGCCGATAGCCACGCTCTCCAGCCCGGCCCCGGACAACGTGAAAACCGGCACCGTGGGATTCTCGGCGATCAGGTCGTTCATCGCGCTGTACATCAGGTACTGGCCGTCATCGCCTACACGCCACGTCCCGATCAGCAGAGCCGAATGCTGCGGCAGGCGCGTAATCCGCGAAACGACGGAATCGCTCCCCTCGCGCGAATCGATCTGGATCAGCCGCAGATCGTCATAGCGGAGCATTTCGCGCCTCATCAGCGCCTGGAGCGAAACGCCGCCGTATGTGTTGTCCGACACGAAAGCGATATTACGCACATCGGGATAGAGCGAGCGGATCAGGTCGACATTCTTGTCCACATCGTAGCGGTTCAGGCAGCCGCCGGCAGTTCCGATCGAATCGGCCAGCGCGGCCATATCGACCGAATAGCTCCAGTCGCGCTGCGGCACATTGAGCGAAGAGAGCGCGATCCCGTTCACACTCGCGTAGCAGCCGAAAAAGGGGATATCATCGGGAAAATCTCCCTGGGCGAGAAAAGAGGCCCACGCCTCCTGCCCCAACAACACCACTGCCTTGAGCTGCTTATTCTTCCGGTAACGATCCAAAATGTCCCGCATCCGTTCCTGCCATTGCGGCGCTTCGGAAAGGCCCTTGCACCCCATGTCCTCGACGACAATCTCATAAGGCACCTTTTTCTGGACGATCGCCTGTTCGAAATCGGAAATAAACCCGGACATGCGCCGCGTATCGGGATTGTAAGAGGCGACGACCAAAATGATGCCCTCCCTGGAATCGATCTGTGCCCGAAGGGTACCGGGAATGAGCGCCAACAGCAGGAAGAAAAGCACTGCCGCGGCAGCCGTTATTTTTCGGATCGGACGGGATGCAACAATATGGAATACCGACATAGGCCAATCGAACCTCTAAACACAGTGGTGCCGGCGCAATATGCAGGCCGGCGCAACGCCGGCGCTTTGCATAACAAATAGCTGGCGATTACCGACAAAGATAAAAAACTTTCCGCGGAAAATATTTATTGCCTACACGAAAAAAGCGTCTTATTATGACAAAATGATTTGCTATCGTGTCAAATTAAAGCACCAACAATAATTTATTATCTATATTTGCCGCATACATCCGCAACAAATCCGTTTATCACAAAAATTTAATTCTAAATTCCTTACAACCGACACCTCCGGCAAACCCCGTCGGAAACGCGGTTAAAAAAACCGAGAGGCATGGATTTTCAACGCTTTTGTCATCTGTAATTTAGAATTTTGTTTACCTTTACATATACGTATTAATAGCAGCTTTTCATTCACATCCCATACTGCACTGAACTAAAATAATGAAGAAACGGATTCTGATTCTCGACGACAAAGAGACGATCGGCAAAGTATTGATGATGTACCTGGCCACAGAGTACGACTGCACATGGTTCGACAATCCGCTCAAAGGCCTCGACTGGATGCGCCAGGGGAATATCCCCGACCTGATTATCTCGGACATCCGCATGCCCGAAATGCGCGGGGACGAATTCCTCGCTTACCTGAAAAAAGACCTCATGTTCGCATCGGTTCCGGTGGTAATCCTTTCGGGCGAAGACAGCAGTACCGAGCGCATCCGGCTGCTGCAAGAAGGCGCCGAGGATTTCATCATCAAGCCGTTCAACCCCATGGAACTTAAGATCCGCATCAAAAAAATACTCGATTGATGCCCCTTGAATTCTGGTATATCGGCACGGACGGTCATTGTGCCAGACATTTCGGGTCACTGTTGCACGCCGAGTTGCATGTCTTTCCCGATGTGGAGGATGCGTTGGGCAATAACAGTAAAGGCCCCGTAATCGCACTGTGGGAGGGACACTCTCCAGACGATGATCTCGATGCCATCGAACGGCTGAAGAAAGAAAACAGCCAACTGCAACTGATCCTGGTCGCAGGCGCGCTCTCATCCAAAGAGCGGGCCGCATATTTACATGCAGGTGCGACTGCCGCCCTGGCGCCGGACACCGACCGGGAAAGTCTCGAAGGAATCACCCGCATGCTCGCCAACACGTTCCTGCAGGGCCGGACGGACGTACAACCCGGGGAACCGGCGCAAACGGCCGGGAACTACCGGATCCCGCCCGGCAAGCGGTTGTTCGACATTGCAGCTTCGGGCATGGGACTGCTATTGCTTTCCCCGTTGTTGTTGATTACCGCCGCGGCCATCCGCATCGAAAGCCGGGGGGCAGTCATCTACCGCTCCAAACGGGTGGGCAGCAACTACCGGGTATTCGACTTTTTCAAGTTCCGCTCGATGTACTCCGAAGCGGACCTGGCGCTCAAAGACCTGAAGGTCCTGAACCAATACCGGGAAGCGGAACTCGCGAACAGCTTCACCGCGCCGCAGCGAAACCAAGGATCGGCGCACATCGACAGCGCGATGCTGATTTCCGACGACTGCGTCATCTCCGAGAACGCTTTTATCTCGCAGGCGACAAGCGAGAAAAAGAATGCTTTCGTCAAATTGGGAAACGACCCCCGCGTAACGCGCGTCGGCCGCTTTATCCGCAAATACAGCATCGACGAACTGCCTCAACTGTTCAACATCCTGCGCGGCGACATGTCGGTGGTAGGCAACCGGCCGCTGCCGCTCTACGAGGCGGAACGCCTCACCGGCGACGAATATATCGACCGTTTTATGGGCCCGGCCGGACTCACCGGGCTGTGGCAGGTCGAAAAGCGCGGCGGCGCAGGCAAACTCTCGGCCGAGGAGCGCAAACAGCTCGACATCGAGTATGCGAAACACTATTCGCCGTGGATGGACCTGCGGATCATTTTGAAAACCTTTTTGGCATTCGTCCAAAAAGAGGACGTATAACGTAACCCCTATTCCCATGAAATTAACGGTTTCATTCGTAACACTGCTGGCTCTCGCCGCAGGAGCATATGCGCAGCAGACCTCCAATTCGCTGCTCCCCCAACCCGCTTTGCAGGAACTTTCACCGACACCTCTGCCCGGACAGGCTCCGCCGAACGACAATCCGGTGCAGGAAACCGCATCCGCCCCCTCCGACATGGCGCACATGACGGCCGAAGATTACCTCGCAATGGAATTGCCGCCGCTGGGCGTACTGATCGACAATTCGCGCCAAACCGCGCAGATGCAATATTACAACACGGCCATCGACGAAGCCAAAACCGACCTGAAAACCGAGCGGCGCAACTGGTTGAAATATTTCCGGGCTACGGGCAACTACCAGTACGGCCAGATGAACTGGCTCTCGACCCTCTCGGGCAGCGACGCCGCCGACCCGCTGCCGGTGGTACCCACCTACCAGGGCAAGGAGCAGAGTTACTGGAACGTGGGCGGAGTCGTCTCCATTCCCCTGAACGACCTTTTCGACAGGCGCAACCGGGTGAAAAACAAGAAACTAGCCATCGAAGCGGCCGAGCAGAACGTGGAGCGCTGGCAGGACGAGTTGAGCCTGAAGATTATCGACGCTTATACCACCGTACTGCAAAACCTGTCGATGATCAAGACGCAGGCCGAAGCGGTCACGCTGGCCATCGCACAGTATAAAATCACCGAAGCCGATTTTATGAACGGAAAAATCGACGCCGTCACGCTGAGCCGCCAGAAAAACATCCAATCGGCCACCGTCCGGGAGTACGAGCAGACCCGCGCATCGCTGAACAACGCCCTGTTGCGGCTCGAGATTATGTCCCACACCAAAATCATCACTAAATAACACGAGCCCATGAACTCTCTGATCTACCTGTTCAGGTTCATCTACCGCATCCGCTGGTGGCTGCTGATCGGTCCGGCGCTGGCTGCACTGTTCGTCATCTACAAGACGCAAAAAATGTCGCATACGTACCAGACCCGCACGACCATTTACACGGGCGCGGTCTCCGGTTACAGCATCGACCCGGACGACAGCGGCAAACAGGACTGGGCCTCGACCAACAATACGATGGACAACCTGGTCAACATCATCGTGTCGCAAAGTACGCTCCGCAACGTCTCGCTGCGCCTGTTCGCACAAGCCATGATGTACGGCAGCCCGGACAAAAACACCAATCATATTTCGGCGGCCAACTACCGCACCCTGATGCGGCATGTGCCCAAAGAGGTGGTCGCGCTGATAGACAAGAACTCGGAAGAAAACACCCTCGCCAACCTCGAAGATTATGAAAAGGCCAGCCCCGACAATTACGTCTACGGGCTGTTCCATTACACGCACCGCCATTACAGCTACCAGGCGCTGAGCAAGATCGTGGTCAAGCGGCTGGGCAACAGCGACATGATCCAGGTATCCTACGAATCGGACGACCCGGGCATCGCCTACAATACGCTCGTCCTGCTCAACGAAGAGTTCGTCAAACAATACAAGGACCTGCGTTTCGGCGAGACGAACAACGTCATCAAATATTTCGAGCAGGAGCTGGAACGCACGCGCAAAGTGCTGACCGAAGCCGAAGACTCGCTGCGCGACTACAACGTCGAGAAGCGTGTCATCAACTACGACGAACAGACCAAGCACGTCGCCGTACTGAGCCGCGACTTCGAACTGCGTTACGAAGACACCCGCATCGAACTGGCCAACACGCAGCGGCTGATGGAAGTGATGGACGACCGGATCGACGAGCACGTCAAGCAATTGCGCAACAACACGCTATTCGTGGACAAGCTCCGGACGATCTCGAACCTGACGGCGCGCATCACTACGCTCGAATCGTTCCAAAACGACACGCTCGCCCAGGCCCTCGACCAGCCCCTTACCGCACGTCCGGCCGGATCGTCAACGACTTCGATCAGCAGTTTGAAGCGACAACTGGCCAAGGCGCAGGGCGAACTGACGGAACTGACTCACGCTTTGGGCACCCAATACTACACCAAGGAGGGGCTGTCGACCTCCACGCTCGTCGACCAATGGCTCGACGTGCTGATCCGCAACGAAAAGGCAAAGGCCGAGATGAAAGTGCTCCAGGAGTGGAAGGACAGGCTCGATGACCGGTACGTTTTTTACGCACCGGTCGGTACGACGATCAAACGCAAACAACGGGAGATCAATTTCACCGAACAATCTTACCTGTCGATCCTGCACGGCCTGAACATGGCCCGGCTCAAGCAAAAGAGCCTGCAGATCACCTCGGCGACCCTGAAGGTGATCAACCCGCCCTCGTTCCCGATCGCAGCGATGCCCACCAAGCGCAAGGTGATGGTACTGGCCGCATTCTTCGGCACGATGATCTTCATCCTCGGCTACTTCATCCTGCTCGAACTGCTCGACCGGACGCTGCGCGACCGGGTACGCACCGAACGGATTACCGGCGGACGCGTGCTGGGCGCCTTCCCCGCACCCGGAAAATTCCGGTTCCGAAGCTACACGAAAGCATGCAGACAGGTGGCCTCGCAATATCTGGGCAATGCGGTACTCAACTATTTCAAACCCGGGAAGCCCAACGTCATCAACCTGCTAAGCACCGACACCGGCACCGGCAAAAGTTTCCTCGGCGAACAACTCAAAACCTACTTCGAAGAGATCGGGCTAAACGTTCGGCTGGTCACCTATCATCAGGATTTCACCGTCGAGCGGAAAAACTACCTGCTCGCGCAGAGCCACAAAGACTTCATTCCTGTTTGGGACCGGAAGCCGGACGGCGAACCTGAAACCGGCCGCGAAGACGTCGTCATCATCGAGCATCCGTCGCTAAGCACCTGCACGGTTTCCAAAGCGCTGCTGCAGGAGGCGTCGGTCAACATCGTCGTCGCCCGGGCCAACCAGGTGTGGAAGGATACCGACCAAATCCTTTTCGACAAGGTTCGGGAGCAGGCCGGAGAGACCCCGGTCATGCTCTACCTGAACATGGCACGCCGCGAGGTGGTCGAAAGTTTCACCGGTATGCTGCCGCCATATACCCCGCTGCGCAAACGGCTCTTCCGGTTCTACCAGTTCGGACTCACCTCCAGCGGAAAATAACAATCAGGAAAAACCGCCGGAAAAATACGCACACTCAGGTCCGCAATTCGGATTCGCGACAGAATGGCGTTCCCGTCATTTATCGCAGTAACGACAACCGGACAACCGTCCCGGAGCATCCCTCCGCTACGCGAAATCCGGACGGGAAGAATTCCGGCAACGGCGAGTGTGCGATCTCGAAGACCACCCCAAAAGCCAGCAGAGCAAACGCATGGAACGACACGGAATCATATCGGGCAAGGGACTGCTTCCTTACCTCGGACTGACGCTCGGGATCGGGGCGGTGGCCCTGGCCGTTATCCGCGTCGGCTATATGGCGGGCGCCGCGCTGGGCTGTCTGCCGATCCTGCTCTACATCATCCTGTTCGCAATTAAAAAACCTTACTGGGCCTACACCTGGCTTTTTATCGCGAACTACTTCGTCCTGGGACTGACGCGCTACATCCCCGGCCTGCCCGCAGGCATCGTGATGGACTGCCTGATCATGTTCAACCTGTTCACGCTGCTGATCCGTTCGTGTTACAAGCATGTCGGCTGGGAGCGGGCGCGCAACGGGCTGACCGTCGCATCGCTGGTGTGGTTAACCTACTGTTTCCTGGAACTGTTCAATCCGCAAACTGTCTCGGCGACCGCCTGGGTCGCGCTGATCCGGGGCTACGCCCTCTACTTCGTCGCGATCGCCATCCTCACGCCGATCATCTTCTACCGCTACAAAGACCTGAAACGTATCCTATTCATCTGGTCCGTGCTGACGTTGCTGGCCGTGCTCAAAAGCTGGATCCAGCGCAACATCGGTTTCGACCAGGCCGAGCAATACTGGCTTTTTGTCGAACGCGGACATACCACGCACATCATCCGGACCGGAGTTCGCTACTTCTCGTTCTTCAGCGACGCAGCGAACTTCGGCTCGTCAATGGGCCTCTCGATGGTCGTATTCGGCATCGCTTCGCTCTATTACAAAAACCGGTGGATCCGACTCTACTACATTGCCGTAGCCGCCGCGGCCTGCTACGGCATGATGATTTCGGGCACGCGCAGCGCACTGGCCGTACCGTTCGCCGGTTTCACGCTTTTCATCATCCTTTCCAAACAGATCAAAATGATCGCCGCCGGGGCCATCATGCTTGCCGGGGTATTCATCTTCCTGAATTACACGCACATCGGACACAGCAACGCGCTGATCCGCCGCGCACGCAGTGCCTTCGACCTGAACGACGCCTCTTTCCAGGTCCGGTTGAAAAACCAGGAACTGATGCGGGCCTACATGAAGGACAAGCCTTTCGGAGTGGGCATCGGGCTCGGCGGCGGCAAAGCGAAAACTTACGCACCGAACGCCTACCTGTCGCAAATCCCGACCGACTCGTGGTTCGTGATGATATGGGTCGAAACGGGTATCGTCGGGCTGATCGTACACCTGGGGGTGCTTTTCTATATTCTGGGGTACGGCTGTTACCAGGTGATGTTCCGGCTGCGGGACAAACAGTTGCGGGGACTGACCGCCGGATTGACCGCCGGCGTATTCGGCATCGCCGTTTGCTCGTACAGCAACGAGATTTTCGGCCAGTTTCCCACCGGCATCATCATGTACATGAGCCAGGCCTTTATCTTCCTCGCTCCGCGCTTCGACCGGGAACTGGCAGAGGCGCGTGAAAAACGGATCGAACACGAACACGAATACCTCGATGAAGCCTGATATATCCGTCATAACCGTCAATTACAACGGCCTGGAACTGACCGCCGCAATGATCGCATCGCTGCGACAGTACGTATCGACGCCCATAGAGACTATCGTCGTCGACAACGGATCGCTGCGCGACGAAGCGCACCTGCTCGCGGAACGCTTTCCCGGTATCGTTGCGATCCGCAGCGAGCGCAACCTGGGTTTTGCCGGAGGCAACAACCTCGGACTGCGTGCCGCACGGGGGCGCTACCTGTTGCTGCTGAACAACGACACGGAAGTCGGGGACGATTCACTGCACTACCTCTGCGACGCGCTGGAAAACCATCCGCGCTGGGGTGCCGTGTCGCCGAAAATCCGCTTCGCCGATCCGCCGCGACCGATCCAGTTCGCCGGCTACACGCCGCTGTCGAAAATCACCCTGCGCAACGGGTTGGTCGGTTTCAACCGGGAAGACGACGGCAGTTACGACACGCCGCACGAAACGCCCTATGCGCACGGCGCCGCGATGATGGTCCGCCGCGAGACGATCGAGCAGGCCGGGGAGATGCCGGAGCTCTATTTTCTTTACTACGAGGAGCTCGACTGGTCGGAGCGGATCACCCGCAGCGGCTGGGGCATCGGCTACGAACCCCGCTGTACGGTATTCCACAAAGAGAGCCGCACGACCGGCCGGGAAAGCCCGCTGCGGACCTACTACCTCACCCGCAACCGACTGCTGTTCGGCTGGCGCAACCGGCGCGGTGCGGCACGCCTGCTGACGGTACTTTACCAATGCGGCGTAGCGGCGCCGAAAAATGCGGCGACCGCCCTGCTCCGCGGTCGGGGAGACCTCGCCCGCGCAACGGTACGGGGCATCGGCGCTTTTTTTACGATGAAAAACAAAACGGGCTAGATGCGGCCCCCGGCGCGACCTCACAGTATCCGGCCTGTTGAGGTCGACCGGCAACGGCACACGCCCCGGAAACCGCACCGGGCACAGGCATGTTTTTACGCCGCCTGCACAGTTTCGGACTTTGAAAATAACACGATATTCTGACCTCTAGCATTTCCCCGACGATGCAAACGATCCTGACCATAACCGACTGGGTGCTCTTCGCACTGCTGGGCTTTGCCACCGCCTACCTTTTCATCTTCGCGCTCGCCTCGATGCGCCGGCGCCGCGACAGGTTTCCCGCGGCCAGAATAGAGCACCGCATGGCCGTGCTGATTCCGGCCTACCGCGAAGACCGCGTAATCGACCAGTCGGTGGAGGCGATACTCGCGCAACAATACCCGCGCGAACGGTATGAAGCGGTCGTGATCGCCGACCACTGCGCATCCGCCACGCTGGAACGGCTCGGACAACTGCCGATCCGCCTGCTGGAAGTCGAATTCGAAAACAGTTCGAAAGCCAAAGCGCTCAATTATGCCGTCGCACAGCTCGCCGCTGCGGGTGAAACCTTCGACATGGCCGTGATTCTCGATGCGGACAACACCGTCGCTCCCGACTTCCTTTCGCGGTTGAACGACGGATACCACAGCGGGGCACAGGCTATTCAGGCACACCGCCGCGCCAAGAACCTGCATACCGATACGGCCCTGCTCGATGCCGTGAGCGAAGAGATCAACAACTCGATCTTCCGCAAAGGGCACGTCGCGCTGGGAGTCTCTTCGGCATTGATCGGTTCCGGCATGGCATTCGACTACAATTGGTTCTGCAACAACATCACGCAAGTCTCGTCGGCCGGCGAAGACAAGGAACTGGAAGTGCTGCTGCTCAAGCAGGGCATCTTCATCGAATACCTCGACGACGTGGAGGTACTGGACGAAAAGACCGCCGGGAGCCGCGCTTTCTACAACCAGCGGCGGCGCTGGCTCGCCGCGCAGTGGTACTCGCTGAAGGCCGCCGTCCGCGACCTGCCGGGCGCGGTCCTGAAAGGAAATCTCGACTACTGCGACAAGCTGGTACAGTGGATGATGCCCCCGCGCGTCCTGCTGCTGGGCCTCATACCGCTCGCGGCCCTCGTGGTAACGTTCGTCGATCCGGCCTCTTCCGCAAAATGGTGGCTGCTGCTTGCAGCACTGCTCTTCGCGCTCTGTTTCGCAATCCCGGACTACCTCGTGGATAAACCGCTCAAACGGGCGATCCGTAAAATCCCGCTGCTGATGCTGCTCATGGCGCTGAACCTGCTCCGGTTGCGCGGCACCCGCGACAAATTTTTCCATACCGAACACGGTTCCTCTGAAAAAGCTTAACACACAAGCCTTCCAAGACGAAACACAAACCGGCAAGGCAGACAGACAGATAAATGAACGACCGGAAGAGCCGGCAGACGGAAACAAGTAGAAATATAATATATAACTCCCAAACTTCAACCGGCACAAGAACCTCCAGCTCTGCCAGGGGCAGGATTCACCCCGCGTCAGACAGGAACAAGGAACCGATCAGCCACAAGACAAATTTTCGCCCCCATAACCCGGAACCAAACCCGCAAGCCATGAAAATAGCCATCGAAGCACAGCGCATCTTCCGCACCAACAAGCACGGCATGGACTTCGTTGCGCTCGAAACCATCCGGCGGTTGCAGCAACTCGACCGCGAGAACGAGTATTACATCCTCGTGAGCCCGGGAGAAGACCGCTGCCTCAGCGAAAGCGCAAATTTCCACATCGTCGAGATCAGTTGCCCCACCTATCCGCTCTGGGAGCAGGTCGCACTGCCGCGCGCCGTACGCAAAATCCGCCCCGACTTGCTGCACTGCACGAGCAACACGGCCCCGGTGCGCTGTTCCGCACCGCTGGTGCTGACCCTGCACGACATTATTTTCCTGGAAAAGCGCGCCGCCCAAAACCGGTCGATGTACCAGAACCTCGGCTGGCATTACCGCCGGTTAGTGGTTCCGCGCATCCTGCCGCACTGCCGCAAAGTCATCACGGTATCCCGTTTCGAGCAGCAGCGCATCCAACAGGCGCTGCAACTGCCCGAAGGAGTACTGACAACGATCCATAACGGCGTGAGCCCGCATTTTCGCCCGGTGGCCGATCCGGGTGCCGTCACCCGCAAATACCTGCCCGAAGATCGTTTCCTGTTCTTCCTGGGCAATACCGACCCGAAAAAAAACACCCCGCGCACGCTGCGGGGCTATGCCCGTTACCGCGAACTGTCACAGCGCCCGTTGCCGCTGCTGGTCGCCGACCTGAAACCCGAAGCCGCCGACGCGCTTCTGCGCGAACACGGGATCGAGGGGATCCGTCCGGCACTGCGTCTTCCGGGATACATTCCCAACACCGACCTGCCTGCGATTTACAGCGGGGCCGAAACATTCCTGTACACTTCACTGCGGGAGAGTTTCGGCATACCGATCCTAGAGGCGATGGCCTGCGGAACTCCGGTGGTCACTTCGAACACGTCGGCGATCCCCGAGATTGCCGGCGAAGGCGCCATCTTGGTCGATCCGCTCGACGAAGAGGCGATCGCGGCCCAGCTGCTCCGCCTCGAAACCGACCGGCAGGTCCGCGCAGATCAGGCGGCCTACGGCCTCGCGCGTGCCCCGCAATTCACCTGGGAGGCGACGGCCCGCAAGCTGCTCGACCTCTACCGCAGCGTCGCAGCGCAATAAACGCCTGATCGCGAAGCAGGAAACCGCACCCCAAACCGCCGAAAGGCGCATCCCCTTTGCTCCTCAAAGACACGACAAAAATAGGAGAGCTACAAAACAAATGCAGAATCGATAAAAGCACGGAACTCGGTTCCGTGCTTTTATCGATTCTGCCATTCCGCCGTACCCATCCTTTTTCACTCCGTTCCTTCTGCTGTTCCACGATGGGAAAGGGCAGGTTCCGACAGGAGTACGGGCGGCACGGACTATTTCATCCGTACCAGATTTTCCGGATTTCGGTTTCCCGGCGCATCGGTATACCAATCCGTATTGCTGACACCGCCCGACTGGGCCCATTTCGCAAAATTGGGATAGGCCGTCAGGAAATCCCGCGTCTCATAGGCATGCGGTATTTCGGCAGGAATACAAATCCCCCACACCAGGTTATCGTTCGAATAGTAATATTCAGACTGCGTGTTCGCATTCGAAGTCGGCTGCGTGCGCAATGCCCGATAACGGTCAGCACCAAAGAGCACCGGCTCGAACCCGGCCAGGTGTATTTCCTGCTGTTGGTCGTCGCGCGCGATAAAGAAATCAAAGGTATCGAACGCCAGGTCCCGGGTCGAAATCGCATTGCGGAAAGTCACATTGAACGATACTACGGTCAGATTGCCGGTTTTCATCTCCTCGCCCGGTCTAACGTTCAGGAAAGTCGTTCCGCCGGGTTTATTAAGGTTCTGTTTGATGTCCACGAATTTGAGGATGGCCGGTCTGGAGTTGCCGCTATTGACTTTAACCAGATCACAACTCTGCACACCGTTCTGCAAATCATCCATTTTAATATCGGCGATCTGGTCCGGCCGCACGCCCCTAAGACTGAGATATAGATCATATGGAAGTTTACCGCCGATCGCCCGAACACATAGGGCAATGAACATTTCGCGCGCCTGGTTCTTGTTCTGCATCATCAGGTCGACCTGGTAATTCACGACTAAATCGTTAAAATCATAGTCGCCGTAAGAGGGCCACAGGTCCTCGAACATCAGCGTACCCCAGCCGGCAGCAGGATAGAGGATATGCCCCCTGTTGGAACCGGCATAACCGGCGCGCGTGGTCGATTCCGTTGCTTTCGCGGCCCCGGCGGCCACGTCCACAAACTCTTTGCTGTCGGCAGGAACGGTATACGCGAGGGTTGCTCCCATAACAGGAAGTTCTTTCGTAACGAATGTACCGTCGGCCTTTTCATATTTTACATAAAGCGACTTCACCGGTACGGGGACATTCAATGTAACCGGTTCGGCACCGTCTCCTGCGAATACAACGGCAAATGGCTCGGCATCGGCAGCAGACGCAACATAGACACGGGTCAGATGTGCAGAAGCGAAGTTACAGGTGATGCCGCGCGACATCTTCCAATCGAAACCGGCCGGAACGGCCATCTCCTTCACCGTGCCGGGACCGGATCGCGGACCGTCCGGCTGAGGCGTCTCCGGATTCTTCACGCACGAACCCGCTGCGACAACGATCGCTACAAGCGGCAGGATCAGTAATTTGATTTTCATGGGAATGGTATTTTTTGTGGTGGTAGCTTATGGTAACGGACCTATAATGGCCTTTTTTTGTCTCCTTTATCTACTTATTCCCGTTGCACCCGGCAACCCCGGCACATATTTATCTGCGACCTTGGCTGTCCGCGCCCCCGATTTCCAGTACAACGGCCCTAATTGTAAGCAGTCCCCGGCCGCCTATTATTTCTTCGCAGGTTTTTTATACCAGTCGCGCTGCAACACGCCGTTGGACGACACCCAACCCGGGAAACTCGGATAAGCCTTGTCTATGCGCACCTTTTCATCGGGATAGCTGAAAGCGTCGGTCGGAATATTGATCGCAAAGGGAAAATTATCTTTCGACACATAGTAGAGTTTCTGTGCCGGATCCGAAATGTCGGAGCTCTGGCCGAAATAGGCCGCATCCGCCAAATCGGTAGGCACGCCCTTCGCCAGGTGCAGCTCACGGCCGCGCCCCTTGTCCGACGAAATGACGATATAGGGATTATAGGGCGGCTGCACCAGGTCGCCGACGACCGGATAGGCGAACTGGGTCGTCACGGTAAAGGTCGCTCCTTCGTTCGTCCGGGAGTTATCGAACAGGATTACGTTCGGTTTGCTCTGGTTCGGTTCGAGCATCTGTCCCTGCATAAAGGAAGAGGTCGCCCCGGTTTTGTCGGAAATCACCTCGACGCTTCCGATCGCCGCCTTGTCGAGCTTGTCGAACTGGTAGCCGAATCCGCAGGGCAGCGTACCGCCCACATGCGCCAGCGTAAAGCGGTCGACCACCTTCGTCGCACGGTTCGAAAGCACGTTCTTGTAGACGGTGCTTTTGTAGGTCACCACCACATCGTTCATATCGTAGTCGCCCTGGCTCGGCCAAAGGTCTTCGAACGCGAGCGTTCCGTTCACCACATGGTAATTGTCCTCGTCGGTGACGCCCGGCACTTCGGGCATCACGCCCGTACCTTCGGACGTGGCAGCGTCCTTATCGCCGTAGTCCAGCATGAAGACGGCATCGCAAAAATTGCCCTCACCCGCCTCGGTGATACCGCTGTCCTCGAAACCTATCGCCAGCATACGTCCGCTCTGCTGGTCTCCCAGCGCGATCGAACGGTGCATGTTGTTCGGGTTCAACGCGCGTGAAGCATAATAGACAGGAGTATTGTCCTCCAGTACCGTCCCGGTCGTAGGATCGAACGAATAGGCGTCGAGGAACCACCCGATACTGACTCCGGCCGGGAATTCGTCTTCGAACCGCTGCGTCCTGGCATTCCAGTATTTGAGTTGCACCTGATCGCCGGTAAAAACCGCGTCGGCATTGTCGATATTGCAATTGAACGTAGAAATGAACGGGAAAGCGATGATCGGCTGGATATCGCTTACGCTTTTCGGCTCCTGCCCGGTGGGATAGGTATAATAACCGAAGACGTTACGCATCGTCGCTGTTGTCTTGATGAAGATCAGTTTGATGGTCGTAGCCTTGGTGATATTGAGTTTGATGTTGACATTGTCCGCGATCAGCTCCCTTTGCGGGAAATCCTTGATATGCTGGCCGCCCCAGAGGCTGAACATGCTTTTTACATCGTAATATTGCTGAGCGGTCAGGTCGGCCGGGTCGAGCAGGTAATCGGGACGCCCGTTCTTACTCCAGTTGCCGAGCACCTTGTAGCGGTCGGGATAGGCCGTGCCGGTCGGGGTGGTGATCAGTGCGCGCGTCAGCGGGTTGCCGGCCCGGGAGCGCACCTGCTTTTGATCGTATGCAATAGCTCCGTTTTCACCCACGGTCAGCTTCACCGGACTGACCGTACCGGGATAGTCCGAATAGAGGTACACCTCCGTCAGGTCGGCCGGCAAAGTGACGGTACCCGAAAAGCATCCTTTTTTGTCCGTCGCAGCCCGATACAGCGGCTCTTCGGAAGTCTTGACCAAACCGCCGTCCACCTCAGCCAGCGGATTCTCGCCATAGATTTCGAACAGCACCTGGTAATCGCTGAAGCCATAGTCGATTGCAACCGTATATTCACGCGTGGTGGCATAACTGAAGTATTTCGAGGCCGATTCACCGCCATCCGGCGTATCCTCGCCTTTTTGCGGATCCTTCACACAGGCGGTCGCCAGCACTCCGCAGCAAACCACCAGGAACAACCGCGTCAAAACGGTGTGGATCCTGTCTATATCAATCTCTTTCATCATCCTGATTCTATTAAGTTCGGGAAGCGGCCGATCCGTTCCGTGTTCCGGCTTCGTTTTCCAAACGCTTAGAGCCGTACAGTCACACGCCGAGCGGAATCCGCTTTGCGACAAAAATACTACATTTAATCACAAAATCATGACACTAAATATAAAAGAACAGATGTTTTCCGGAAAAAGAAACAACATAAGATCAATATGATATGATATTTCCGAAAACAAATTGCCGGGATAGCGAAACTTGTCTATATTTGTGTAAAATAAAAAATATTTATCGTCTCGATCCGGCACATCCGGTATAGCAATAATCCTCCCTGTCAGTAACCGCACATGATCGACAAAATCAAAGGAAATCCTGCCCTGAAACGATTTATCATCGGCCTGATTACTTCGCACAAGAATCCTCGACCCCGTCTGTGGGTCAAATGGTTCGTCAACCCGTTCGTACACAAACGCGGACGGGGTGCGATCATCCGGCGGCGGCGCTCGCGCATCGATGTTTTTCCGTGGCGCCGTTTCGAAGTAGGCCGCGATGCGCTGATCGAAGATTTTACCACGGTCAACAACGGCGCGGGCGACGTACTGATCGGCGACGGCGCGCGCATCGGTATCGGCTCGGTAGTGATCGGCCCCGTCCGGCTGGGCGACCGCGTGGGATTGGGCCAGCACGTCTTCATCTCGGGCTTCAACCACGGATATAGCGACGGCACCCGGGATTCTAACGAACAGCCGCTCGACCTGAAAGAGGTGGTAATCGGCAACGAATCGCATATCGGGGCGAACTCGGTTGTCGTGGCCGGCGTGCATATCGGCGAGCGCGTGCAGGTGGGCGCAGGCAGCGTCGTCACCAAGGATATTCCCTCTTTCAGCGTGGCGGTGGGCAATCCGGCCCGAGTCATCAAACGCTACGACGATGCGCTGGGGGTATGGGTCAAAACCCGGAATCCGCAGGAAGGCATCCGGCGGCAGGACGACAACGATAACAGCTGTAACAGCGGCGCAACCGAACCATAAATCCATTCCGGCTGTGATTTCCCCGAACGTGAACATTTATACCATCATTGTCACCTACAACGGAATGCGGTGGGTGGACGCATGCTTCGGTTCGCTGCGCGGATCGACCGTACCGCTGCATACGGTGGTCGTCGACAACGGCTCCACGGACGGAACGCCGCAGCGAATCGCGGAACGTTTTCCCGAAGTGCACCTGATCCGCAGCGACGAGAACCTCGGGTTCGGACGCGGCAACAACGCCGGGATCCGTTATGCCCTCGGGCAGGGTGCGACCCATTTTTTCCTGCTCAACCAGGATGCCTGGATCTACCCCGATACCGTCGAACGCCTGCTCGGGGCCGAAGACGACCGTTCGGGCATCCTGAGCCCCGTCCACCTCGACGGCTCGGCCGAACGCATGGACGAAGCGTTCAAACGCTACCTGTTCGGCGACGCTGCGGCGACACGGGACGACGGGCTGCTGCTCGGGGGACTGACCTCCCCGCGCGAAGCGCGCTTCATCAACGCCGCCGCATGGCTCCTGCCGCTGCGGACGATCGAGGCGGTCGGCGGATTCGATCCGCTATTCCTCCACTACGGCGAAGATAACAACTACTGCCAGCGGGTACTCCACCAATCGCTCACGATCCGCGTCGTACCGCAGGCCCTCGTCTGCCACGACCGCAAATCGGCGGCCCGGCCGCTCCGCAACGCGTGGGTCGGACGCTACCTGCTGATCACCTACGCCGACCCGCGCTTCTCGCCGTGGCAGGCGACGCGCCGGACACTGCGCCGGCAAGCGGCAACGCTCGCGCGCGTTCCCTATTACCTGCTGAGGGGTGACGGGAAAAGCGCATCGGAAATCCTGAAGGCTTACCGGACCCTGCTGCGCCGCCGCAACGAAATTCTTAAAAGCAAACACACGAATGCCTCGCGAGGGGCACACTGGCTATGACAACAGCACAACAACCGGCCCCTGTGCCTCCCGAACCGCACGATCAAACGCCCCAACCGAAGAGCCCGGACCAACATACCGTCCGCAAACAACTCACGTCGGGCGTCTTTTACATCGCGATCGCCAAATACGCGGGCATCGTCATCTCGCTGGCGGTCTCCGGTGTGCTGGCGCGCCTGCTGTCGCCTTCGGATTTCGGTATCGTCGCGGTGGCTACCGTTATCATCACCTTTTTCAGCATCTTCAGCGACCTGGGCATCGCCCCGGCGATCATTCAATACAAGAAACTGACCGGCGAGGAGCTCAACGGCATCTTTTCGTTCACGATTTGGTCGGGATTGGCCGTATCGCTGCTCTTTTTCGGCAGTTCGTGGCTGATCGCCTCCTATTACGACTCGCCCCAGCTGGTACGCATCTGCCAGTTTCTGTCGGTCAACCTGCTTTTCGCAGCGATGAACATCGTCCCCAACGCATTGCTTTACAAACAGAAACGGTTCAGATTCATCGCAATGCGCAACCTCTGTGTCCAAGGATCGGTCGGAACCATCGCAGTGATTGCGGCCCTTTCGGGCGCCGGTATCTACGCACTGCTGATCAACCCGATCGTATCGAGTATCGTGCTATTCATCGTCAACCTGCGGGAACATCCGCTACGGGTACGCTGGACGGCAGGCCTGCAACCGTTGCGCACGATCTTCGCCTTCTCGGCCTACCAGTTCTCGTTCAACGTGATCAACTACTTCACGCGGAACCTGGACAAACTACTGATAGGCAAATACATGGGCATGAGTCCGCTGGGCTTCTACGAAAAATCGTACCGGCTGATGATGCTGCCGCTGCAAAACATCACCAACATTATTTCGCCGGTGATGCACCCCATTTTCTCCGACTTCCAGCACGACCTGCGCAAGCTTTCGGAATCCTACCTCAAAGTGGTGCGCGTGCTGGCCTGGATCGGCTTTCCGCTGGCGGCTGTCCTCTACTTCACGGCCCCGGAGCTGATCCTGCTGATTTTCGGTTCGCAGTGGGAAGCGTCGGTGCCGGTATTCCGCATCCTCGCACTGTCGGTAGGCGTACAGGTGGTGATGTCCACCTCCGGGTCGATCTTCCAGGCGGCGGGATCGACGCATATCCTGTTCCTGAGCGGATTGCTTTCGGCGTTGCTCAACGCAGGCGGGATTTGCCTCGGTATTTTCGGATTCCGTTCGCTCGACGCAGTAGCCTGGTGCATTTGCATTTCGTTCTCGGTCAATTTCGTGCAGGCCTACTGGCTGATGTATTACCGCACGTTCCGCCTGCCCTGGGGTCCGTTCTGGCGGAAACTCGCTTCACCGCTGCTGCTCGGGGTCCTGCTGTGGAGTATCCTGTGGGGATTCGACCGGATATTACCCGCCCGGGAACTGTTCTTCACGCTGATCGCCAAAGGCGTCCTGTCCCTGGTAATCTGGGGCGGCTACCTGCAGCTGACCGGAGAATTCAATATCCTCGGCAGGCTCTCGGTCTTGTCGGGCAAATTTTTCAAGCGTTGAGGCCATGCGGGTGAACGGTCTACAATCCCGCAGCATCGATGTGATGCGTTTTGCGATGATCCTGCTGGTCGTCGTGTTGCACGCCTACACTTCGACGCGCAGCGATTTCAGCGCGGGCGACTTCCCGGTCTACCGACTGGTGAGTTTCGTCTGCTCGCTGGAGATCGCCCAAACAGCCGTACCGGCGCTCTTTTTCATTTCGGGCTTCCTCTTTTTCCTGCACCCGAAACCTTACAAGACGAAACTCCGCAAAACCTCCAAACGGCTCATCGTCCCTTACCTGCTTTGGAATGCGCTCATCCTGGCCCTCTATTTCGGGGTGGAACAAATCCCCGCGCTGAGCAAATATTTTTCGGGCGTGAATCCCCCCGTCAGCGAATATTCGTTCGTCAATTTCCTTCAGGCATTCTGGGACAGCGGAGAGTGGAGAGGCGGCAACGGCACACCGATCCTGCACCAGTTCTGGTACATCCGCAACCTGATCCTGCTGGCGTTGCTCTCCCCTGCGATCAGGCTGTTCGTGCGCGGATTCGGCTGGTGGGGAGCCGCAGCGCTGTGGGGAGTGTGGCTCGCCACACCCGGACAGGCTTTCCTGATCGAAAGCCTCGCTTTCTTCACCGCAGGAGCATGCTTCAGTCTCCGCCACACGGATTTTCTGTCGATGTTCAGCCGTTTTGCGACAACGACACTGCTGCTTTACATCGCCTTGATGACCGTACACATGATTTTCCGGGACAACGGGCTCGTTCCGCTCGACAGGGTCGTATTCACGCTCGGAATCATCGTCGGCACGAACCTGTCGGTACGTTTCGTAACGGCCAGGGAACGACGGGAAACGCCCCACAGCATCCGCGCCCGGAACTACCCGGGACTGCGGGGGATGGGGTTTTTCCTGTTCGCACTGCACGATCCGATGCTCACGCTGCTCAAGCGCATCGCGATGAAACTCTCCGGCACACCCTCCGACTTCTCGCTGACCGTCATCTACATCCTCATCCCGTTGCTGGTCATTGCAATCGCCGTGGGCCTGTACCGCCTGCTCAACCGCCATACTCCATCGCTGCTGAAAACCCTGACCGGCCGCTAGCAGCCTGAAATACCGACCGCCATGAAAGGACTTTTCATCGTCTTCCACGGATTCGCCGCCCACAACGGCATCAGTAAAAAGATTTTCTACCAGTGCGACGCACTGCGGCGCTGCGGCGCCGAACTGCGCCTCTGTTCGCTCGAAGTGGGGGCGGACGGCAGCCACAGGCGGATACTCGACGGAGAAACGCTCGAAAACTTCGGGCACGGGCTCCGCGCCAAGCTCAAAAAACGGTTCAGCTACCGCTCGGTGACCGACTACATCCGCCGGGAAGGAGTCCGGTTCCTGTACGTGCGCTTCGACCACAATGCGAATCCGGCGCTGATCCGGTGGTTCGCGCACCTGAAAAAACTCGGTGTGCGGATCGTGATGGAAATTCCCACTTTCCCGTACGACCCCGAATACGCACGCGCATCGCGCAAAACCAAGCTGGTGCTCTCGGTGGACAAATGTTTCCGCAATGCGCTCGCACGCCAGGTCGACCGGATCGTCACCTTCTCGCAGTACGATACGATTTTCGGACGTCCGACCATCCGCATCTCGAACGGGATCGACTTCGCACACATCCCGCTCAAAACGAACGTGAACGACACCTCGAACACGGTGCACCTGCTCGGCGTCGCCGACATCCATTTCTGGCACGGCTTCGACCGCGTGGTAGCCGGGCTGGCGGATTATTACCGCCGTCCGCACGAAAAGGAGGTGATCTTCCACATCGTCGGCGGCGGGAGCCGGTTCACCGTGCCCGAACTGCGCGAACAGGTCCGCGAACAGGGTATGGAAGAACGGGTGGTTCTCCACGGCCCGCTCTGGGGCGAAGCGCTCGACCGCGCCTTCGAGGAGGCCGACCTCGGCATAGCCAGCCTCGGGCGGCACCGCAACGGGATTACACACATCAAAACACTGAAAAACCGCGAATACGCAGCACGGGGCATTCCGTTCGTCTACTCCGAGAACGACAGCGATTTCGATGCAATGCCTTACGTGCTGAAAGCCCCGGCCGACGAATCCCCGATCGACATAGATGCCTTGCTACATTTCCTCGACGGCGTGGACCGCGACCCGGCCCATATCCGCGCAAGTATCGAGGATACCCTCTCGTGGGACGTGCAGATGCGCAAGGTACTCGACCAGATCGAGAGGCTGGAATAAACGGCCCGGCAACAAGTTGACCTCATATAACGTGATAACTACCGCTATAAACTTATGAAACCTGCGACAAACCTCCCGGCACAAGCCGCCCGGCCCCCCATTACACAACCCCGAACCCCTCAAACGTACGCATGATGAAAACCATCGAGATTCTCTTTTGGATTGCCCTGGCGATCGTCTTTTATACTTATGCAGGCTACGGCATTTTCCTCTACTTGCTGGTACGGGTCAAAGAGGCGCTGTGCAAAAGAACACGCATCGAACTGCCCGAAGAGCTGCCCGAAGTGACACTGCTTATCGCCGCATACAACGAAGAGGCGGTCATCGCCGACAAGATGCGGAACTGCCGGGCGCTCGACTACCCGGCCGGCCGGCTGAAAATCGTCTGGGTGACGGACGGTTCGAACGACCGCACGAACGAATTGCTGGCCGGATATCCGGAAGTCACGGTGCTGTTTGCTCCCGAACGGCGCGGCAAAACAGCCGCACTGAACCGGGGAGTTCCACTGGTCACGACACCCCTGGTCGTTTTCACCGATGCGAACACGATGCTGGGCCCGGAAGCGATCCGCGAAATCATCCGGCCCTTCGGCGATCCGAAGGTCGGCTGCGTGGCAGGCGAAAAGAGGGTCGTACAGAGCCGTGAACAGGCGGCCGCATCGACCGAAGGTATCTACTGGAAATACGAATCGAAGCTCAAAGAGTGGGACGACCGCCTCTATACGGCCGTCGGAGCCGCCGGAGAGCTGTTCGCGATCCGCCGCGAACTGTTCGTAGCGATGCCGGACGATACGCTGCTCGACGATTTCATCCTCTCGATGCGCATCGCGATGCAGGGCTACCGGATCGCTTACTGCAAAAACGCTTACGCGCTCGAAGAGGCCTCGGCCGACATGACCGAAGAGGGCAAGCGCAAAGTGCGTATCGCGGCCGGAGGGCTGCAATCCATCGGCAGGCTCGCGCCGCTGCTCAACCCATTGCGCTACGGCATACTCTGGTGGCAATACCTCTCGCACCGCGTACTGCGCTGGTCGGTGACACCGATCCTGCTGTTCGCACTCGCGCCGCTGAATATCGCGCTGGTCGCCGGCGGCCCGCACCGGATTCTCTACGGTACGATCCTGCTGCTGCAAGCGGTTTTTTACGGCTGCGCACTGCAAGGTTACCGCCTCTCACAACGCAAAATCAAGAATAAGTTGCTGTTCGTCCCCTACTATTTCCTCTTTATGAACCTGAACGTGCTGCGCGGCATCGCCTATCTGCGCCGGCGACGCGGCCAGCAGACAGGCGCCTGGGAAAAAGCGAAGCGGGCTGCCTGAACTTCGATCGGATCGGCCGGGCACAAAGATATTCAGACATACCGGATGTCCAGGGAACTGACTGGCACAAGAAACATCATATATTCCGGAAACAACGGCGTGTCCTGGGCGGATAACCCTGCGAAGCGGACTCGCGCCCGTGCCGGAAATCCGGTCAATGCTTGTCCTTGACGAACTCCGACAACTTTTGTTTCAATTCGGTCACATCCATCGGCTTGGTCATGTAATCGTTGCAACCGGCCTGAAGCGCCTTCTCCCGGTCATGATCGTAGGCATAGGCGGTCACCGCGATCACCGGCAGCGTCGGATTCACGGCCTTAATCTTGCGCGTCGCTTCCAAACCGTCCATAACCGGCATTTTCATATCCATCAGCACCGCCACGAAACGGTATTGCTCGACCAGCCGCACCGCCTCGTCGCCGTCGCGGGCCCTCAACAGCTCATAATCGTTGCGCAGGATCGCCGAAAGCACCTGGAAATTGCTGTCGGTATCCTCGGCCACCAGAATAACCGGTTTACCGGGAGAAATCTGGGAAAGACCGTGCGAAGGCGGCAGCAACGCATCCTCTGCCCGATGCAAACCGGCGGGCTCATACGGTACCGTAAACCAGAAACGGGATCCGATTCCCGGCTCCGATTCGACACCTATCGTACCGTCCAGCTTCTCCACCAAATTGCGGCAGATGGTCAGACCGAGACCCGTCCCGTGGGCAAAGTGGTTGAGTTTCTCAAACCGATTGAATATCAACTGTATATTTTCGGCAACAATGCCGATACCGGTATCCTGTACATAAAACTCGATCCCCTTCTGAAGCTTGCGGAACCCCACCGTAATACACCCCTGCTGCGTGAATTTGATCGCGTTGTTGATCAGGTTCGAAAGCACCTGGACCAACTTGCTGCGGTCGCTGATGATGTAACAATCGTCGCATCCGCCGGCAAAAACGATGGGCACCTCCCGCTCGGTATCGGCCATGTAAGAGCTGACGACCTCCTGGCAAAGCAGGTTCAGTTCGATCTTGGTGTAGGAGAGTTCGACCATCCCCGCCTCGATTTTCGACAGGTCGAGGATATCGGAGATCAGTTGCAGCAACTGCTCGTTATTGCGCTGGATGATATCGACGTACTCTTTTTTGTCGGCAGGGTCTTCGGTTTCGATCAGCAGGTTCGAAAAACCCACGATCGCATTGAGCGGCGTGCGGATCTCGTGGCTCATATTGGCCAGGAAAGCCGATTTCATGCGATCCGACTCCTCGGCCTTGAGCTTGGCTTCCTGCAGCCGCAGCTCGGTCTGTTTCAATTCGGTGATATCGACGTTCAAGCCGATCACCTCGATATCGTCATTCCCCTCCTCGCATTTGACCCGGTACGTGCAACGGATCCATTTCCAGGCATTGCCGTTGCGCACGCGCAGCACATCCCGGAACCCCTGCGCCCGACCGGCGACGGCATCGTCGAAAAACTGCTTGAGCTTGGCGAAATCGTCGGGGTGCGTCTTGACGTAAGCATCCTTGATATCGGCGATCGGACCGCGGGTATTCACATTGCTGTACCACTGCTCGGACGCCGTGAAACTGTTCAGGCGCGGAATCCACTTGCAGAGGCCGATCTGGGCCATTTCAGCCATATAGTCGAACCGGTATTCGATGTCGCGCAACCGGTGGTACGTGCGGTTCGATTCGGTGTTGTCCACCACGATGATCACATACTGGTCGATATTGCCGTCCGCATCACGCAACGGAGTACACCGCGCGAGCAGGTTCCGGACTTCGGTGTGAGTGCTTTTGTAGTATCCGCCCGAAAGAATTTTCCCGAAGTCGTAATCCATCGAAAACTCAATGTGCTGCCCCCTGCGCATCGCTTCACGCTCTTCGGGCGAGACGTTCGGATTGTCGAACAGGCTGACCCCAAGCGCATCCTCTTTCCGTTCGATCCCGAAAATACGCATATCTTCGTCGTTGAGGTCGAGCAGCACCCCATCCTTATCATAAATCTCGATGCCGACCGGAATGGTCTTGTAAAGGTTTTGCAATTTCGCCTCGTTGCGTTGCAATTCTTTCTGCGCCCGGATCGACTCGGTAACGTCCGAAAAGAGCGCCGTGCAGTGGTCGCGGTCGGTCGAAAAAACGATCGCGTTGAAATAGCGGTTGTTACGAACCTTATACAACTTATTCGAAACGACTGTCCGCCTGGTTACCGTCTCGTACAAGTCCGTCCATATCTCCTCGGAAATGAGGAAGCCCGGTTCCCGGATGCTGCGCCCCACCATGCCGGTAAGCTGTACGTGCAGGATTTGCTCGACGGCGGGATTGTACTCCTCGAGCAGGTAATCCGCCGGCTTCCCCTGCGGGTCGTAAGCCACACGCATTTTGGCATAACCCAGCGGCATGTGCATATAAATATTGCGGAAATACTCCTTTTCTTTCCGGATAGTCGCTTCGGAGCGTTTGAGCTCGATGCAGACGCTGATGATGTTGGCCAGCGACAGGAACCATTGCCGGTCGGCCTCGTTCCAAATACGGTACTGGCCGACGATGTCGACCCCTATATAGCCCCAGGTTCCTTCCCGGTTGATCAGCGGAACGACCATCAGCGACTTGATCCCCTGGGGAGCGAGTACAGCCTTTACGCCGTCCGCCTCGGGCGGAAGCTCATCCAAGTCGCTCAGGATGATCGGCAGGTTCTCCTTCAACCGCTCCGACCACCACAGCGTCAAATCGATCGGAATATCCTGCAGGCTGTCGATCTCGGGGGTAACCCCGTCGCGCACAACTTCATAGCGGCAGCTGTGGGTCTGTTTCGCCCAATCGTATTCGAAAATATAAGTCCGGTCGCCATCGAACTGGTGCAGCAGGTTTTCGAGCAAACCGGTAATCACATCCTGTTCGTCGGAATGCTTGAGCAGCATCAGCAGCGACTGCGAAAGATTATTCTGCCGCGTCAGCAGCTCTTTAAGCTGCATGTGGGACGCACTCTCCCGCGTATGCTGGGCCTCCTGGACGGACAGGTACCGCATAAACCCCTGTGCGAACAGGTGCCCGTCGGGTCCCGTCTCTTTGGAAGCGAGCTGCGAATGCATCCAGATATCACCGACCTTAGAGCGCACCGGAAAAGATTCGTCGTAAAAATCGACCTCGGGGAACATATCCAGGCTGTGCATGACCCGTTCCCGGTAATCTGGGTGGATCAACTCCGCACATCGCTCGAACGGTACGGGTTCCGGCCCGACTTGCAGAATATCGGCCAATATCTCCGAAAAACAGGCTTCCCGGGCTGTGAAATCGGCTTTCCACCACCCGACATGCGCCACCTGCTGAAGGTTGCGGAACCTTTCCGCATCACGACGCAAAGACTCAAGCTCTTGCTCCGAAACGGTAGCCTTACTCATAAACGAAACATTGGAAGTTTACACAAAAATACAAAAATATCACCACCCCCCACTCTGCACAACACGAAAGGCGAGTTTTATGTGAAAAATAAGTAAATTAAGCTATATTTGTCATAGCATTTAAAAAACATCATTACATACCGAATGAAAAGGATATTAGTGACGGGAGGCGCAGGCTTCATCGGTTCGCATTTGTGCGCACGCCTGGTCAACGACGGGCACGACGTAATCTGCCTGGACAACTATTTTACCGGCAGCAAAAAAAACGTATGGCACCTGATCGGCCGGCCCAACTTCGAGCTGGTGCGCCATAACGTGATCAACCCTTACTTCGCCGAGGTGGACGAAATCTACAACCTCGCATGCCCGGCTTCCCCGATCCACTACCAGTTTGACCCGATCAAAACGACGAAGACTTCGGTAATGGGCGCCCTCAACATGCTGGGACTGGCCAAAGAGACCAAGGCGCGCCTGTTGCAGGCCTCGACCAGCGAGGTGTACGGAGACCCGATCGTGCACCCGCAGACCGAAAGTTACTGGGGGCATGTCAACCCGATCGGCATCCGGTCGTGCTACGACGAAGGAAAGCGCTGCGCCGAATCGCTTTGCATGGACTACCACCGGCAACACGGCATCGAGATAAAGATCATCCGCATTTTCAACACGTACGGCCCGGGCATGCTGCCCAACGACGGCCGCGTAGTGTCGAACTTCATCGTGCAGGCGCTGCAGGGCAACGACCTGACCATCTACGGCGACGGCCAGCAGACGCGCAGCTTCCAGTATGTGGACGACCTGATCGAAGGCATGGTCCGCATGATGGCGTCCCCGGCCGATTTCCTCGGCCCGGTCAACCTGGGCAACCCGCATGAATTTACGATCCTCGAACTGGCTGAAAAAGTGATCCGCCTGACCGGTTCCCGTTCGAAAATCGCTTTCAGGGAGTTGCCGCACGACGACCCGCGCCAACGCCAACCGGACATTACGCTGGCCCGCGAGAAACTGGACTACGATCCTTCGACGCAACTCGAAGAGGGCCTCAAACACACCATCGAATATTTCCGCTCGCTGAACTAATCCAAACATTCGTTTCCGTTAACCGCGGCCCGCGGCCGCACAACCCGAACCCAAACCGCGCAAGCGATGCAAGTAGAAATCAATCCTTCGGAATATACGGTGCTGATCGTCGACGATACTATAGCGAATGTCCTGCTGTTAAAAGTGTTGATCGGAAACCAGAAATACAGGATCGTTACCGCGGGTAACGGTATGGAAGCGTTGCAGGCCGTCGAAAAAGAGTCCCCGGATCTGATCCTGCTCGACATCATGATGCCCGGCATGAACGGTTACGAAGTGGCCGAGAAACTGAAAGCCGATCCGCAAACGCAGGAGATTCCGATCATCTTCCTCACGGCACTGAACTCTACCAACGACATCGTCAAAGGGTTCAAGACCGGCGCGTCGGACTACATCTCCAAACCGTTCAACAAGGAGGAACTGCTGATCCGCGTCACGCACCAGATTTCACTAATCGCAGCCAAGCGTTTGATCGCCAGCCAGATGAAAGAACTGCAAAGTACGATCCGCGGCCGCGACAGGCTCTATTCGGTCATCGCGCACGACCTGCGCTCGCCGATGGGTTCGCTCAAGATGATCTTCAACCTGCTGATGGCGCAGCTTCCGCCCGAGAAGATCGGCCCCGAAATGTACGACATGCTTTCGATGGCCAACCACACGGCAGAAGAGACTTTTTCCCTGCTGGATAACCTGCTCAAATGGACCAAATCGCAGATCGGGCGCCTCAAAACCGTATACCAGGAGATCGACATGATGGAAGTGATCGGCGATGCCGTCACGCTCTTCTCTCCGGTCGCTTCGCTGAAGAATATCAAAATCAGGACGGAGTGGCCCGATCATGTCGATGTCCGGGTGGATGTGGATATGATCAAGACGATCATGCGCAACCTGTTGAGCAATGCCGTCAAATACAGTCCCGAGGGCAGCGAAATTATAGTCACGGTGGAAGACCTGGGCGAAAAAGCCGTGGTGAACGTACGCGATTTCGGTAAGGGAATTCCGGAGGAAGACCAGCCTAAGCTGTTCCATTCGGACACCCATTTCACCACCTACGGCACGCACAACGAGGAGGGATCCGGGCTCGGCTTGCTGCTGTGCAAGGACTTCGCCCACAAGAACAACGGAGATTTGTGGTTCTCTTCGAAAGCGGGCGAAGGATCGACTTTCAGTTTTTCCGTTCCCACCCGGACCGGGGCCGCCGCGATGAACGCTTCGGCCGACAGCGCGAACGCACCGGCCAGTTTATAAATAATTCATAACACCCCGGAGTCAGTGCCGAACCGGCACGCGGCCTGTCATCGACCGGTCGGGGGGGATTGGCTTGTCTGCTTGTCACCGGTTTATTGCGGGCATTGCAGGCGGCTCATCGCTCCGAACCTGTTTTCCCGGAACCGTGATCGGTCTCCCCTGAACGGAAAGAAAAATCCATCAGGACAGGCTTGTGGTCGCTGTAAGGCACGTCCAGCGTATAATAGCGCTCTCCCGAAAAAGCATCGTTATAGAACATGTAATCGATCCGCAACAGCCCTTTGAAATGGCGGAACGTACCGCCGTAGCCGCTGCCGCAATCCTTGAATCCATCGTGTAAATCTCCCTTCATCGCCCGATAGGTATAGGATGAGGGCATGTCGTTAAAGTCGCCGCAAACAATCAACGGCATGCGCAGCGTATCGACCATCTGCCGGAGCCGCGCCACCTGCTGCGCACGGACAACGGCATTGGCACGATAGCTCGCCTGCATTTGCTCCATCGCTTCGGAACTTCCTTCGACACTCAGGTTGCGGCTCTGGTAACTGAGGTTCCGCTGGGCACGGTCGACACCGGTCGTCTGCAAGTGCACGGCCAGTACGCGGACTTTTTGTCCGCTGATCAGCAGGTCTACCCACAACGCACTGTTGTCCGTATCGGGAAAGGGAATCACCTCGGCATCGAGGATCGGATATTTGCTGAAAATCGTGATCGCAACGCCGGCCGCCACATGCGGCCAGTCGTGGAACCGGCTGATGATACTGTCCAATCCGAAACGCGGCGCCGGGACGAACTCCTCCAGGCAGACCACGTCGGCGCCCTCTTCCCGAAACAGATAAGCCATCTGACGGACCGTCTGGCGGATATCGGCGCCCTGCTCCCGGAACGCATGCACGTTGTAAGAAGCCACCTTCAGATCGGCCGGGCGGGACTCGTCCCCGCCGCCCGGCCACTGGTACATGGCGGTAAAGTAACCCGTATTGAGCAATAACGCGGCCAGAGGGAAAAGCAACCACACCTTGCGCCGCACGCACCAATAGATGAGCAGCGACAGATTGGCGAACAACACCACCGGCAACGCCAGTCCGAGGAATACATAGAATCCCGACCGGGCAGGATCGACCTGCGGCGCACGCCAACCGCCCACCGCAAGCAGGAAAATCCCGATCGTTGCGAGAATCAGGAAATTATACAACAGGTAACCTACTGCCTTTTTTCCCATAACGTCATTCGTATTATCCGCGTTTATATTATCCGGTCCTGTCCGGATGCCCCGGACGATACCGTGACACAAAAATAACCTTTCCCGGCAAATATTCGCACCGCCGCCGAAATATTCTTCGCGAGCCGGCGATGTGCCAAACCCCAACAAAAAGACAGGGCAACCCATCCGTTACAGACCGGTTGTCCTGTCTTTGAATTAATCCTAATCCGGTGAGAAACTTACTTTTTCCGCCCGAAACGCCACACCACCTGGCCGTTCTGCGCCAGTACGAGCGAGTCGGCATCGAGTTTGACCACCTGCAGCGTATCGGTCGTTTCAGCGTTTACGCCGTTACCGATACTCTCGGCGGTCAGCATCACTTTCCCGTCGGCAAGGCTCCAATTTTTGAACTGCAACGTAGCCATACCCACCGATACGGCCGAACCGTCGGCCTCGAGCGTAACGCCCTGCATCTCCGAGGCTTTGATCGGATTGGGTTCGAACCATGTCCCTTGAATGTAATAATAGGGGGAATGGACGGTCACGGTCAGCTCCTGCGCCGTCAGCACCTTCACTCCGTCCACGTCTTTGCCGGCGCATACCACGCGCACCGAATCGTCGATCAGCACACCCGGCACCTTTGCCGGATCGGTATCCATCGTGCTGATGTCCACCGTATCCCCCGCATCGGTCCGGACCATGATGTTGTTCATCGAAGCGTCCACCACAACTCCGGTAACGGTCTGCGGACCTGCGGCCCCACCGCACGACACCAGTCCGACCGCAAGCGCCGCTGCCAAAAACATGCGTACACAATTGTCCCTTTTCATTTCTTCGGTTTTTCAGCCGGGAAATCTCTTTGACCGGCTCTGTTTCAAGGACAAAGATAGAATAATTTACTGCCGTTAGGCTTCCCGCCGCTTTTTTCCCTGTTTTTTCACAAAAGCCTGCCCGACAGTTCCGAATGTCCGCGTTCGAGGTTCAGCAGAAACTCCTTTTTATCCAGTCCGCAGGCATACCCGACCAATTTTCCTCCAGCGCCAATCACCCGGTGGCACGGCACGATAATCATCAGCGGATTGCGGTTATTGGCCATACCCACGGCCCGCGAGGCTTTCGGATTGCCGGCCCGTGCAGCCACTTCGCCGTAAGTGAGCGTTTGTCCGTACGGAATCGAACGCAACACGGCCCAAACCCGGTGCTGAAACGGGGTCCCTTCGGGGGCCAGAGGCAAGTCGAATACTTTCCGTTTACCGGCGAAATACTCCTGCAACTGCGCCGCGGCACGACGAATCAGCGGCGTCTCGTCCATACGGCACCGTGCTATATCCGCACCGTTTCCATTCCCGGATAACGACTCGGCCCCGGTGTGACACGAGGCACACTCCGGTTTCACCGGCGAAACGGCAGTAAGGCCGCGACCGTTCTCTTCGATCCGTAACATGCCGAGCGGAGTGGCATAGTCATAATAAAAGACTTCCGGTTCCTGCCGCTGCTTCATTCTCATTTCATCCATAACCGTCCCGATTACTAGTTCATTTACTTCTATTCATTTCCAAAGCCTGGCTCATTCCCTGCAATCCATCGCCGTTCGTTGTCCGGTATTCCAACCTGTTGGACCGATCCCGACCTGTTTTCAATCAGTTTCCGATCCGTTCCCGGCCGATGTATGACGTATAGGGGCAACTTCCGGGTCACCGGTCACACAGGACACAAGCGACAGGTTGTGCAGATCCAGGTCAGCAGCCAAGGACGGCTCAGGGATAAAGATAGCCGCAATTCGCTTCGTTCACACCCTCACGGGCCATTTTCCTGCAAAATACGTCCGTTTTTTCTATCTTTGCTCCGAACCGATCCTTTTCTCCGGCGTAAAACAGATGGCTAAAATCCTGATTATCGACGACGAAACCCAGCTTCGCAGACTGCTCTCCCGCATCATCGGCCTCGAAGGCTACGAGGTGATCCAGGCGGAAAACTGTACGACGGGCCTGCGCCAACTCGAACGTACGCACCCGGAAGTCGTACTGTGCGACGTAAAACTGCCCGACGGCAACGGAGTCGAGATGGTAACCCGGATCAAACAGGCCGAACCCGACTGCGAGGTGATCCTGCTGACCGCCTACGGCAATATCCCCGACGGCGTACAGGCGATCAAGAACGGCGCATTCGACTACATCACCAAAGGGGATGACAACAACAAGATCATTCCGCTGTTGAGCCGCGCGGTCGACAAGGCCCGGACGAACCGCCGCCGCAACGCCGCAACGGCCGCCGGGAGTACGGGACAAGGCTTCGATGCGATTATCGGCTCATCCAAGCCGATGCGCGCGGCAGTCGAGCTGGCCCGTAAGGTGGCCGGTACCGATACCTCGGTTTTACTTACGGGCGAAACGGGCACCGGCAAAGAGGTTTTCGCACAGGCGATCCACCGGGCCGGCAAACGAAAGGACCGGACATTCGTAGCGGTCAACTGCTCGGCATTTGCGAAAGACCTGCTCGAAAGCGAACTGTTCGGACACACGGCAGGAGCGTTTACCGGAGCGGCAAAAAATAAAAAGGGATTGATGGAAGAGGCCGACGGCGGGACGCTCTTCCTCGATGAGATCGGTGAAATGCCGGTCGACCTGCAGGCAAAACTGCTGCGGGTGCTCGAAAGCGGAGAATTCATCAAAGTAGGCGAAACGAAACCCACGAAAGTCAACATGCGCGTTATCGCCGCGACCAACCGCGACCTGCCCGCAGAGATCGCAGCGGGCAACTTCCGCGAAGACCTCTATTACCGGCTCTCCGTTTTCCAGATCAAACTGCCTTCGCTCGGCGAACGTCCGTCCGATATCGACGAGTATGCCCGCCATTTCACGAACGTCTTTGCCGCGAAGATGGACAAGCCCGTCGAAACGATCGAGCCCGGCTACCTGGAGCTCCTGCGGCGCCATCCGTGGCGCGGCAACATCCGTGAGCTGCGCAACGTGGTCGAACGCAGCATGATTATGGCTTCGGACGGTGTACTCCGGGCCGAAGACCTGCCCGTCGAACTGCAACACGGCGCTCCCGCGTCGGACGACAGCACACTGCCGCTCTCGCTGCGGGCGATCGAAAAGCAGCACATCGCCCGGATGCTGGGCCACACGGGCGGCAACAAAACCGAAGCGGCACGCCTGCTGGGCATCGGCCTGACCACCCTCTACCGCAAAATCGAGGAGTACGGTTTGTAGGCCGACCCGTTACCAACGCCGGAACCGGGTATTGTTCCGGTTACCGGAGATGCGCCCCCATCACGGTACCGGTATCCCGGGAGTTTCTCCGGGCGAAACGCTCCTGCCCCTTTTTACATAATACTTTCAGTATTTCAACTCCCCCGAATTGGGTATTTAAGCGTATGGAAACGGCCCGATCCGCGATTAGCTTTGCAAAAAGGATAAATCCCGCCGCTATGCAAGCTATCAAGACTCCCGTGCTGGCCGACAGCTACCCGTTGCAACCCCGAATAACCGAGGGGTATGAACCGTTTTTCACCGGATTACTCGGTTTCTGTGCAGACGCCACGATCGACGAGGCGCTTGCCGCCCGGATCAAAACCTATGTCCAGGGGTGGCTCGCCACTCACCCCCTCGATGCCTTCGACCGCTTTTCGGACGAATCGTACCTGCGCACCTACCTCGGACGGTGCCCCCGCACCCACTGGGAAGCCATCGTGATGAGCTGGAAAGCGGGCAATCGCACCTCGATCCACGCCCATCCGCAATTCGCCGGGTACTATTTCGCAGACGGCGAGTTCCAGGTCGAGATTTTCGAACAGGCCGGCCCCACCGCGCTGAAGCTCGCGAACGTCGTGCGCGTGAACGGACAGGAGGGTTTCGCCGCCATCGGCCACCCGGGCCGTTTCGACAACCACATTCACCGCATCACCTGCCTGAGTGCCACGGCCCATTCGCTGCACGTCTATTCGGACGATGCGCTGCGAGGGATGACTTTCGTCCGAAACGATTCGGAATAATACCCGCCTGTTATCGGCACCACGCTCCTCCGGACGCACGATACTCCGGAGAATCCGTATCAGAAACAATCAATACGCAAGGTTCCGGATACCCCGATACGGATTGTCCGGGAGGACCGTATACGGACTCGGAACTGCCGAGGCATGGAACGACCGAAGAGTAAAGCGGCCCATGCACATAATAACGATTCTTGCTATCGAACGATCCTTTCCATTCCGGAAAGCTGACCCTACCAAAATGGTAGGGTTTTTTATTTTCCAAACAACACACTCCTCCAAATCAAATAACTGATTAACAATACTATACACTCTAATCATTGCATCTGGCATCCGTTTGGCAGCACCCTGCCGCGAAACAAACTCAAATGCGAATACGATATGAATGGATTACTGATGTTTTTACTCTTATGCGGACTGGGAGCCCTTTGCTACTGGTTCTTTTTCAAATGCGTCGACTGGTTCGGCAAAATCTAAGGAAGGAGACCCGAAATGTATACGATTTTACTAATTATCAGCATCCTGATCTTCATCTATCTGATGTATGTACTGGTAAGGCCCGAAAAATTCTGACGGCCGCGCCACCGAAAAATTCCGTTAACCCGTAAATGCCGGAACGGTATGACACCGCAAATCCGGCACGACAAAACAAAACGAATAAATGAATACCGAAATCCTGGGCGTCATCTTGCAACTGGTCTGCCTCGTGGGGCTGAGCTATCCGCTGGGACGCTACATCGCAAAAGTGTACAAGGGAGAGAAGACCTGGTCGGACTTCATGGCTCCCATAGAGCGTTGGATCTACAAATTCTCGGGAATCAACCCCGAAGAGGAGATGAACTGGAAACAGTTCCTCAAGGCGTTGCTCATCGTCAATCTCTTCTGGTTCTTCTGGGGAATGATCCTGCTCGTTTCACAGGGTATCCTGCCGTTGAATCCCGACGGTAATCCGGGCCAGAGTCCCGATCTGGCGTTCAACACCTGCATCAGCTTCATGGTCAACTGCAACCTGCAACACTACAGCGGGGAGACGGGCCTGAGCTATTTTACGCAGCTGTTCGTCATCATGCTGTTCCAATTCATCACGGCAGCCTGCGGCATGGCGGCACTGGCCGGCGTCTTTAAGGCCATGGCCGCTAAAACGACCCAGACGATCGGCAACTTCTGGGTTTACCTGGTCAAAAGCACGACCCGTATCCTGATGCCGCTCTCCCTGCTGGTCGGTATCCTGCTGATCATCAACGGCACGCCGATGACCTTCAAAGGACAGCAGCACCTCACCACGCTCGAAGGTACCGAACAGGTTATCTCACAAGGACCCACCGCGGCAATCGTACCGATCAAGCAGCTCGGCACCAACGGCGGCGGCTATTTCGGCGTCAACTCTTCCCATCCGCTGGAGAACCCCAACGCCTTCACCAACATGCTCGAATGCTGGTCGATCCTGATTCTGCCGATGGCGATGGTCTTCGCGTTGGGCTTCTACCTCAAACGGCGCAAACTGGCCTGGACCATTTACGGCGTCATGCTCTTCGCCTACCTGGTCGGAATAACCGTCTCTGTCAATCAGGAAATGGGAGGAAATCCGCAAATTGCCGGGATGGGCATTTCGCAAGATATGGGCAGCATGGAAGGCAAAGAGGTACGTATCGGTTCGGCCGCATCGGCCATGTGGGGCATGACCACCACCGTCACTTCGAACGGCTCGGTCAACAGCATGCACGACAGCCAGACCCCGCTCAGCGGTATGCTCCAGATGCTGAACATGCAAATCAACTGCTGGTTCGGCGGCGTGGGCGTCGGCTTTATGAACTACTATGCCTTTCTGATTATCGCCGTCTTCATCAGCGGGCTGATGGTCGGACGCACGCCGGAATTCCTCGGAAAAAAGATCGAGGCGCGGGAGATGAAAATCGCGACGCTCGTCGTGTTGCTGCATCCCTTCATCATCCTGGTGGGTACCGCACTCGCGGCAGGACTCATCGCGCACAACCCGTCGTTGGGCTGGCTCAACAACCCGTCGTACCACGGCCTGAGCGAAATGCTCTACGAGTACACCTCGTCGGCGGCCAACAACGGTTCGGGCTTCGAGGGCCTGGGCTACAACACCCCCTTCTGGAACATTTCGTGCGGCATCGTGCTGATCCTGGGCCGCTATTTCCCGATCGTCGGACAGGTCGCCATCGCAGGACTACTGGCAAACAAGAAATTCATTCCCGAAAGCGCCGGCACGCTGAAGACCGACACGATGACCTTCGCCGTGATGACTTTCGCCGTAATCGTGATCGTCGCCGCACTTTCGTTCTTCCCGGCACTCACGCTCGGTCCGATCGCCGATTACCTCGGTTTCTGATGCAGCCCGGCACCGACCGGACCGCACAAGCAAACTACCGTTGAAATATAATACAGACAACGACATGAAAACAAAAAATAACAAACTGTTCGACAAACAGCTGCTCCGCGAAAGCCTCCGCGCCTCGGTGCGCAAGCTCGCCCCGCGCACCATGATCAAAAACCCGATCATGTTCACCGTGGAGATCGTGACGGCGATGATGCTGACGATGCTGTTCTACATCCTCTTATCGGGCGACACGTCGCAGGGTACGTTCGGCTACAACCTCGTCATCTTCCTTGTGCTGCTCGCAACACTCCTCTTCGCAAACTTCGCCGAGGCGATCGCAGAAGCGCGCGGCAAAGCGCAGGCCGACTCGCTGCGCAAAACCCGCGAGGAGACTCCCGCCAAACTGGTTGCGGGAGGTTCCGTACAGATCATCAGCAGTTCCGCTCTGAAGAAAAACGATATTTTCGAATGCGTCGCCGGAGACACGATCCCCGCCGACGGCGAGATCATCGAAGGATTGGCTTCGATCGACGAAAGCGCGATCACGGGCGAAAGCGCACCGGTGATCCGCGAAGCGGGCGGCGACAAAAGTTCGGTGACGGGCGGTACGAAGGTGCTGTCGGACCGTATCCGCGCCAAAGTCACCGCACAGCCCGGCGAGAGCTTCCTCGACAAAATGATCGCACTGGTCGAAGGCGCTTCGCGCCAGAAAACCCCGAACGAAATCGCACTGACGATCCTGCTGGCCGGATTCACGCTGGTATTCGTAATCGTCTGCGCCACGCTCAAACCGTTCGCGGACTACGTGGGAGCGAACCTAACGATCGCCGCACTGATCTCGCTGTTCGTCTGCCTGATCCCGACAACGATCGGGGGACTGCTCTCGGCCATCGGCATCGCCGGTATGGACCGTGCGCTGCAGGCCAACGTAATTACCAAATCGGGCCGCGCCGTCGAAACCGCAGGCGACGTCGACACGCTGCTGCTGGACAAAACCGGTACGATCACCATCGGCAACCGCAAGGCCACCCGGTTCCATCCGATAGCCGGCACGGACCCGGCGCAGCTGATCCGGACCTGCATGCTCTCTTCGGTTTCGGACGAGACGCCCGAAGGCAAATCTATCCTCGAACTGGGCCGCTCGCAGAATGTGACGATCAACGACATGGAAATAGCCGGTGCTCGTATGATCAAATTCACGGCCGAGACCAAATGCTCGGGCGCCGACCTGGCGGACGGACGCCGGATCCGCAAAGGAGCCTTCGAGGCGATCCGCAGGATCGTCGAACAGGCGGGACACCCGTTCGACACAGAGGTGGAACGGACCGTAAAGAAAATTTCCGAAAACGGCGGCACGCCGCTGGTGGTCTGCGAGAACGAGAAAGTGACCGGTGTGATCGAATTGCAGGACATCATCAAGCCGGGCATCCGCGAACGGTTCGACCGCCTGCGCAGGATGGGCGTCAAAACGGTGATGGTCACGGGCGACAATCCGCTGACGGCAAAATACATCGCCGAGAAAGCCGGCGTAGACGACTTCATCGCCGAAGCCAAACCGGAAGACAAGATGGAGTACATCAAACGCGAACAGCAAAGCGGCAAACTCGTCGCGATGATGGGCGACGGCACGAACGACGCCCCGGCACTCGCGCAGGCCGACGTCGGCGTGGCGATGAACAGCGGCACGCAGGCCGCCAAAGAGGCCGGCAACATGGTCGACCTGGACAACGATCCGACCAAACTGATCGAGATCGTCGAGATCGGCAAACAGCTGCTGATGACGCGCGGAACGCTGACCACCTTCTCGATCGCCAACGACGTAGCCAAATATTTCGCTATCGTCCCGGCGCTGTTCATCGCGGCGATCCCTTCCCTGGAAGCGCTGAACCTGATGCACCTGCATTCGCCCGAAAGCGCGATCCTCTCGGCGGTAATCTTCAATGCGATTATCATCCCGCTGCTGATCCCGCTGGCCCTGCGCGGCGTGAAGTACAAACCGATCGGAGCCTCGGCCCTGCTGCGCCGCAACCTGTTCATCTACGGCCTGGGCGGCGTGATCGTCCCGTTCATCGGCATCAAATTGATCGACATGTTCATCAGTTTATTCTGCTAAAGTCGGTCCGGCCAACGCAAGACGGACAAACACCGAAAAACAAAAAAGCCGTTCCGCCCCGTGGGAGCAAGCCCGCCGAAATACATGAAACGAGCGGAACACATAAAAAACAAAGCCATGAAAACCTTTTGGAAATCGTTTAAAATCACCGTTGCATTCTGCATCCTGCTGTCGATGGGATATATACTCATCCTGTGGATTTTCGCACAGGCAGCCGGTCCGAACCGGGGCGAAGCCGACATCGTGGTGGCCGAAGGTCGTACGGTCGGAGCCGCCAATGTCGGCCAGTCCTTCACTGAGGCCAAATATTTCTGGGGACGTCCGTCGGCCGTCGATTACAACGGCGGCGGCTCTGGCGGCAGCAATAAGGCTACGACCAATCCCGAATACCTGGCTGAAATCGAGGCGCGGATCGACACCTTCCTCGCGGCACACCCCTATCTCACCCGCAAGGACGTTCCCTCCGAGATCGTCACAGCCAGCGGCAGCGGACTCGACCCCGACATCTCGCCCGCAGCAGCCTACGTACAGGTGAAACGGGTCGCCGACGCAAGGGGACTGTCGGAAGAGACCGTCCGGACGATCGTCGAAGAACAGGTGCAGCAACCCTGGCTCGGCCTGTTCGGCACGCAGAAGGTCAACGTTCTGAAACTGAACCTTGCGCTTGACGCGAAGCAATCCAAATAAACCTACGAAAGGGCCGAAATCCGTTTCGATTGAAACCGATACGACCCGAACAACCGCTCACACAGCCCATCCCGCAAATACGGAGACAACGGCTGCGGCAACATCCCTGTAAAATTTACGATCATGAAAAAAACGACTAACTCGATTAAAAAGAATTTTATCGTACTTTTGAGTACGCTGGGTTGCCTGCTGATCGCAGATACACTTTTCGCCGGGGAACCGGGCGAGCAGGCTCCTGAAAATATCGACAACCGGTATGATGCACCGACAACTGCCGCGACGACATCCGCACCGGCAGAAAAAAGCCGCGGCGTCCGGATCGTTTTCGGCAGCGACCTGGTGAGCAGCTACATCTGGCGCGGCTTCTACAACGCCGGAGCCAGCATCCAGCCGACGCTGGGCATGAAAGCGGGCGGCTTCGCGCTGACGGCATGGGGTTCGGTCGACTTCGCCTCGTCGAGCTACAAAGAGGCCGACCTGACTGCGGCTTACACGATAGGCGGCCTGACCGTATCGCTGACCGATTACTATTGGACCGGATCGCCGATGGCCGTAACCCCGGACAGCCCTGTACCGAGCCGGAACTACTTTCGGTTCGGTTCGGACACCCCCCATCGGGTCGAATTGGGTGCAGCCTACTGTTTCGGAGAGCGTTTCCCGCTGACCATAGCGTGGTATACGATGCTCTTCGGCGCCGATAAAAAGAGCAACGGCGACCAATGTTACTCGACCTACGCCGAGGTGTCTTACCCGTTCAGCGTCGGCAGCGTGGATATGGGCGCCTGCGTCGGATTCACGCCGTGGGAAACTTCCGGCACGTACGGAACCGACGAATTCGCCGTTTGCAACGTAGCGCTTTCGGCAACCAAGGCTATCCGTTTTTCCGACCGGTTCCAGCTGCCGGTTTTCACCCGGCTGATCTGGAACCCGGCGATGGACGACGTGCACTTCGTGGGCGGCCTGTCTATCATGCTCTAAGGAGAGCCGCAACACTTCCGGCAATCCGCTCCCTTCCCGGGGCGGATTGGCCTGTTCCCAACCAGCCCGTAAACCCGAAAAAAGACCGGACGAAAACCACCGCCGGACCGGACACAAGACATGGACCAGAAACAGAGCGTACAACACTTCCTCGACCTGATCAAACGATCGCACCGGGGAAAGTTTAAAATCTACATCGGCATGATCGCCGGTGTGGGCAAGAGCTACCGCATGCTGCAGGAGGCACACCAGCTGCTCGAAGTGGGCGTGGACGTAAAGATCGGCTACATCGAAACGCACGGACGTCCCGAAACCGAAGCGCTGGTAGCAGGACTGCCCGTCATTCCGCGACGCAAACTCTTTTACAAAGGCAAGGAGCTCGAAGAGATGGACGTCGCGGCCATCATCAACGCCCATCCCGAAATCGTGATCGTCGACGAGTTGGCGCACACCAACATCGAAGGCAGTGAACACGGGAAACGGTGGCAGGACGTGCTGCAGATCCTCGATGCGGGAATCAGCGTGATCAGCGCCGTCAACATCCAGCACATCGAAAGCCTCAACGAAGAGGTACAGGAAATCGCCCGGATCGAAGTCCGCGAACGGGTGCCGGACAACGTGCTGGCGCTGGCGGACGAGGTGGTCAACATCGACCTGACGGCCGAGGAGCTCATCACACGGCTCAAGGCGGGTAAAATTTACAAACCCGAAAAAGTGCAGACGGCGCTCGACAATTTTTTCCGGCAGGAGAACATCCTGCAACTGCGCGAATTGGCGCTCAAAGAGGTAGCGCTGCGCGTCGAGAAAAAGGTCGAAAACGAGGTAACCGAATCCCCCGGCCTGCGCCACGAAAAATTCCTCGCCGTGATCGACAGCAGCGAAAAAAGCCCGCGCCGCGTGATCCGCAAGACCGCCCGGCTGGCCACCCGTTTCAATGCGCACTTCGCGGTCCTCTACGTGCAGACCGACCGCGAGAGCTCGGACCGGATTCCGCTCGCCAACCAGCGATACCTGATCAACAACTTCAAGCTCGCCTCGGAACTCGGCGGCGAAGTACTGCAGATTCATTCGAACCATCCGATCGAAGCGATCATCGACACCTGCGTCAAACAAAAAATCAGTACGGTGTGCATCTGCAAACCGAAATTTACGTTACTTTCGTTACTCTATACGGCCCTCTCGCTCAAACGGCTGATCAACAGACTTTCGCACATGAACATTGACCTGATTATCCTCTCCTGACCATGCAGATACAAAAAAGACTCACACTGGGCATCGGCGTCCTGTTCGCAATGATCCTGCTGCTGGGCATCCAGTCGGTGGGTTATATCCGCGACCTGTCGAAGGCATCGGTGAACATCATCGCCGACAATTACAATTCGCTGCGCTACGCAAGCGACATGATGACCTCGCTGGACAGCATCGAGTACGACTCGGCGGCCATGCTGCCACTGCTGGAAACCCTCGCGCTGCAACAGAAGAACATCACCGAAGCCGACGAATTCCAGGCTACCGGTGCGCTCCAACAGAGAATCGCGATGTTGCAGGACACCGTCACACCTCGCACGATCCAGTTAGTCCGCAGCGACCTCTACCGCATCATGGAGTTGAACATGGCCGCAATCCAGGCCAAAAGCCGCCTGTTGAGCGATGCGTCCGAAGAGGCGATGTGGTGGCTGGCGATCACCGCGGTGCTCTGCGTGCTGATCGCATTCGTTTTCCTGATACGCTTCCCACGCGGCGTGGTCAAGCCGATTACAATGCTGAAAGAGGGAATTCTCGAAATCGCGAATTTCAACTACGATAAGCGGCTGGACTTCAAACACAACAAAGAGTTCAAGACCGTTGCCGAATCGTTCAACAAGATGGCCGAAAAACTGTCGGAGTACCGGCGCAGCACGGTCGAGGACCTGATGACGAACAAAAAAAGGATCGAAGCGATCGTCAACAGCCTGCACGAACCGATCATCGGGCTCGACCCCGACAAGAAGATTCTCTTTATGAACAACGAGGCTTTTACGATCCTGAACCTCAAACCGATCGACGTGATCGGCAAAAATGCGGCGGAAGTGGCCCTCGGCAACGACCTGCTGCGGAGGCTGATCCGCGGTCTCTATTCGTCCGAAAAGGACGACGAGCCGCTCAAAATTTATGCGGATAACAAAGAGAGTTATTTCCAGATGGAGAATATCCCGCTCTACATCAGCCCGATCGGAGAGAAAGAGCAGAACTTCATCGGGAATGTAATCATCCTCAACAACATCACCAAGTACAAAGAGCTCGACTCGGCCAAAACGAATTTCATCTCGACCGTTTCGCACGAAATGAAGACCCCCATATCGTCGATCCTGATGAGCCTGCAGCTGCTCGAGGACAGCCGCCTCGGGGCGCTGAACGACGAACAGAAAGCCCTCTCGCAGAGCATCCGGGAAAGCTCGGACCGGTTGCTGAAAATCACCGGCGAACTGCTCAACATGACCCAGCTCGAAACCGGGAAACTGCAACTGATGCCGAAAGTGACCAAACCGATCGAACTGATCGAATACGCGGTAGGTGCGACGCGCGTACTGGCCGAGCGCTTCGGCTGCTTCGTCGAAGTGGAGTACCCGGAAAAGATTTCGAAACTGTTCGTCGACAGCGAAAAAATCGCATGGGTCATCACGAACCTGCTCAGCAACGCGATCCACCATTCGCCCGAAGGATCGCGCATCATCGTAGGCGCTGCGGAACACGACAAAACGGTGGACATTTACGTGCAGGACTTCGGCCGGGGCATCGACCCGCGCTACCACAAGAGTATCTTCGACCGCTACTTCCGCGTGCCCGGCACGAAGGTACAGGGCAGCGGGCTGGGCCTCGCGATCTCGAAAGAGTTCGTCGAAGCGCACGGCGGTACGATCGGCATTGAAAGCGAAGTAGGCAAAGGCAGCCGCTTTACGGTCACGCTGCCGGTCTGACCGGCGGCACGATGCCACATGCTGTCGAAAGTCCGGCAATTTGGAGAATGAAAATCCTGCCGTACCGCAGCAAGGGCCTATCCTTGCCAAATTCCTGCGCCGCGCCATACGCGGGAACACGGAGGGGGAGAAAAGTAACGAGGGGAAAACCGGGGCTGTCAAAACAACTCGTGAAATAATCAGGCAAGAGGGCTGTGCGATAAACGCACAGCCCTCTCGTCACAATTGACGCGAATCGCCCAAACGGCTGCAAACCATAAACCGCAAGCAGGAACTCCGCCTAATCGTCAAAACCGATCAGGTTGAATTTCAAATCGAATTTCAGTTCGACGCCGTTACTGAGCTTCACCTCATAATCCTTCGAATCGCGGTCGATCGATACGATCCGCTGATCGGGATGCTGCTGAGCAACGTGGTTGCGGATCGCCTGCGGAATTACCGCGGCGGGCACTTGTGAAGCTTTGCAGCTGACATCGGTCCAGTTGCCGTTCTTGTCGAATTCGACACTGCTGCCGTCGGCCATCAGAACATCATAATTTTTGCCCCACAGGTCGTTATCGACCTTGGCATAGGTCGCCTTGACATCGGGGAAATACTGTTTGAGGAATTGCTGCGCAGCGGCGGGAAGATCCTTCAGTGCGATGGGTTTGTCGTCGGCACACGCCACGGTTTGCAAAGCTGCGAGGCCAATAAACAAAGCAAATAACTTTTTCATACTCTTCTTCGTTTAAGGATTTATGCTATTCTCTGTCCCGGTTACACAAAATCGGGGCCTAATCCGACCGAAAAACGAAAATTTCACCCGGCCGGCCCTGGTCCCGGTGACTTTTGTTTCAAATATAACAAATTTGACGTAAGAAAAGCGCACTTTGACCCGGAAGAACGGCAGCGAATCGCTATATTTGTTAACCACTTGAATTTTTTGAACCTTTCGACCACCATGACTTCACCCAGAGAGAGGGTCCTCACGGCCCTGAAGCGCAACGGCACACCCGACCGGACGCCGTTTGAAATCAGCTGGGGCGCATTCACGCCGCTGCTCATGAAAACCTACCGCGAAAAGACCGGCTCGGAGCTGCCGCCCGAAGAGTATTTCGATTTCGACACGCGTTCGGTCTTTCCGGGCCCCACCCGGCTCAAAACCGATTTTACGCGTTTCTTTCCCGACGGGGTCGAACCCGAAGCGTCGTTCGACGAATGGGGCATCGGATCGGTGCCGACCCTGTACGAAATTCCCGATTTCAAATACCATCCGCTCGGAACTGCCACAACAGTCGCTGAAATCGACGCCTATCCGTGGCCCGATTTCGATGCCCCCTACCGCTACGAAGGGGTCAGGACGCAGGTCGCAACTTTCCACAAGCGCGGCTATGCCGTCTGCGGCGAGATGTACCAAACCCTGTTCGAAACGGCATGGCTGATGCGCGACATGCAGGCCTTCCTGATGGACATGATGCTCAACGAGGAGCTGACCCACGCCATCTGCGAGCGGATCGCGCAAATCCGCGTGGGGCAGGCGCGGCAATACGCACTCGCGGGCGTGGATATCCTACGCCTGGGCGACGACATCGTAAGCCAGCAGGGACTCATGTTCTCGAAAGAGCTCTACAATACCTACTTCAAGCCCCGGATCAAACGGATCGTCGCAGCGGCCAAAGAGGTGAATCCCGACATCATCATTTTCATGCACAGCTGCGGGAAGATCGAAGGAATGATCGACGAACTGATCGACGCAGGCGTCGAAGTGCTGAATCCCGTACAACCCGAATGCAACGACCAACAGGCGATCAAGCGCACCTACGGCGACCGGCTGTCGTTCTGGGGCGGCGTAGGAGTACAGTCGGTACTGCCGCACGGCACGCCCGACGAAGTACGCGCCGCCACACGCAAGACGATCGCGACCCTCGGTCCCGAGAACGGATTCCTGGTGGCGCCGGCACATATCCTCGACCCGGCGATCCCGTGGGAGAATATCGAAGCGTTTATCGAAACGGTCAAAGAACAGCGATAAGACAATCCGTCAAAGGGTTGTGTCGGTTTGCTCCGGTCGGCGTCGGTCAGGCCGTCTGGTCAATCGGACGGCAAAGACCACCCGGCATCGCAGCGCCGATGAGGACAGCCCGGAGAACGGAGCCGGTATAACCGATACGAAAGGGGCGCCGCTGTTTGGCAGCGGCGCCCCTTCATCCAAACCAAACCCTTTCCCAAAACATATGGCAGTTCATCCGGCGGCACTCCGACAGGGTCTCCTACCGACATTCCCCCGCCGGGAAAAGAGGCAGCTCTCCTACTCGACAGCGATATCCCAGATTCCGGCGCTCGTCTCCAGTTCGACCAGCGACGCGGCATAGTTGTACAGCGTCTCGATATAGAGTGTGCGCACCTCATCGTAAGTCCGCTGTGCATTGAGCACTTCCAGCAGCGAGGTTTCGCCGCGGTCATAACTGTAAATTTTGCCTTTGACCACCGATGCGGCATTTTCCAGCAGCCCGTTGTCGTAATGGCGCACCTGTCCGATCAGCGACGTGTAACGGCGGTAATTCTGCATCACCTCGGTCTGCACCTGCAACCGTGCCTGCTCATAGGCCGTCTGCGCCTGTTGTTCGCGGTAACGCGCCGCCTCGACCGTTCCCTTGTTGAAATTCGAGAACTTGAGCGGTACCGAAAGACCGACCGTAAAACCGGTAAAACGCGGGGCCGGAGCAATTTCGTTGCGAACGGTGCCATTGTGGTTCACGCCGAGGGCCAGGTCGAAATCCATGTTACGTTCGCGCCGCGCCACGGTTACGGCCCGCTGTGCGACATCGACGTTACGCATCGCAGCGACCAGGTCGGCCCGGTTTTCGAGCGCCGAAGCGACCAGCATACCGGCAGGGAAAGCGCGTTCGGCCAAGCGAAGCGATCCCTGCGGCAGGTAAAGCGTATCGGTCGCGCTTCCTAGCATCATCCCCAGCGACAGGAAGGCATTGTGCAATTCCGCCTCGGCCTGCAGCAAATCGTTGCGCATCACGCCGGCCTCGACGCGGCTTTGCGTCGCATCGACCTCGGTGATCTTGCCCAATGCGAATTTAACGCTGTCTCCCTCGGCCAACCGTCGCATGTTGTCGTAAGCGTTCTGCTTGACACGGAACAGTTCGGCTTGTTTCAGCGCATCGAGGTAAGCCAGGGTCGCCTCGCAGCGCAGATTGCGGAAATAGTCGTCCAGAAGCGCCTGCGTCAGCTCTTTTTCGCTGCCGGCCAAATGGATGTTGGCGCTGCGCTTACCCGGTGAGAACGTTTTGCTCAGTTCGCCCGAAATGCCCTGCCCCATCTGCATGTTCCAGTCCTGGTTGTTGCCGTACTCGACCGAAAGCTGCGGATCGTTGAACAGCCTGGCCGCACGCACCTCGGCCTCGGCAATGTTCATGTTGAGTTTTTCAGCCGCATAGGAGAGGTTTCGCCGGGCAACCTGTTCCATGTATCCGGCGTATCCGACCGGACGCTCGACAGCCCCATGTGCCGAAAGCATTCCGGCCAGCGGAAGAGCTGCCCCGGATAGACCAGCGGAACTTTCCGGCCGGGAAACTCCGGCTGAAACGGGAAAAGAAACGGGGAAGGAAACCGGAGCGGATGCCGCACCGGAAGCTGCAACGGAAGCAGCAACAGATGTCGCAACAGAAACTGTAGCCGCCGGGAAGGCCGTCCGGACAGTGTCCGCATTACCCCTTGAGAGGGTATCCGGGACGGTATCCGTAACAAAACGTGCAACGGGGGCGGTAACCGCATCTGCGACGGCCTGCCGGTGCAGGGCCAACGATACCGCAGCACCTATACCAATCAATATCAAATGCTTTTTCATACCTCTTCGGGTTCAGTTTTTTTGTGCGCCAAGTGACGACGCTCCACCAGGTAGTAGAGCACCGGAAGCGCATACAATGTGATGACCGTAGCGAACAGCAACCCGTAGACGATCACCGTCGCCAGCGGACGCTGCACGTCGGAACCGATACCGGTCGAAAGCGAGGCGGGCAGCAGTCCGAGCACCGCCACCGTCGCCGTCATCAGGACCGGCCGGAAGCGGTGACGCGTGCCGTCGATCACGGCCTGCTTCAGATCTTCGCCCTCCTGCCTGCGCAGCATGTTGATGTGTGAAATCATGATCACGCCGTTCTGGATCGCGACGCCGAACAGCGCGATAAAACCGACGGCCGACGAAACGTTCAGCGTCATGCCGCGCACGTTGAGCGCCAGCATACCGCCGAACAGCGCCAGCGGCACGACGCACATCAGCACGGCGGCCTGCCGGAATTTACCCATAGCGGCGATCAGCAGCAGCAGCATGACACAGAGGGCCAGCGGCACGACGAAACCGAGCCGGGCATAGGCGCGGTTCTGGTTCTCGAACTGTCCGGCCCACTGCAGGTGGACATCCTCGTGGTCGTACTTCACCTCCCGGTCGATCAGCCGGTCGGCACTGCGCAGGAAAGTACTCAGGTCGACCCCGCGCAGGTTGACGCGTACGGTCAGGTGGCGGCGGTTCATTTCGCGGGTGATCGTGCTCGCGCCGGTGGTCATCTTCACCTCGGCCACCTGCGAAAGCGGGATTTTGGTCCCGGCACCGGTGGTCAGCATCAGCGACCCGATCTTTTCGGGCGTATTGCGGTACTCCTCGTTCAGACGGCAGGTCACGTCGTAAACCTTGCTGCCGACAAAGATTTGCGAAATGGAGGTCCCCCCGATCGCCACCTCGATCAGTTCGGCCACGTCCGAGACGTTGAGTCCGTACTGTGCGATGCGGTCGCGGTCGGCGATGATCTGCAACTGCGGCAGCGGCGGCTCCTGGTCGATCGCCACGTCCGCCGCGCCGGGCACCTGCCTCAGCACATGCTCGGCCTTTTCGGCGATACGGCGCGTCTCCCGCAGGTCTTCGCCGTAAATTTTCACAGCCAGGTCGCTGTGCGCCCCGGCGATCTGGTCCATCACCATATCGATGATCGGCTGCGAAAAACCGACCGAATAACCCGGCATCTTCGCCAACTCGGCCGACATCGCGTCGATCAGCTCGGCCTTCGTACGGCCGCTCTCCCACCTGTTGTAGGGCTTCAGCCCGACGCCGACCTCCACGTGCGAGAGCGAGAAAGCCTCGGCCCCCTCGTCGTCGCGGCCCACCTGCGTCATCACGTACGACACCTCGTCGAACTTCTTGAGAGTCCGGCGCAACTCGGCGCCCATCTCCTTCGACCGTTCGATCGAAATACCGGGCGGCAGCTGCACCTGAATCCAGATCGATCCCTCGTCGAGCGGCGGCAGGAAATCTTTTCCCACCGTCATCGACAGCACGCCCGCGCCCACGAGAATCGCGGCCAGCGGGGCAAAGATCACCTTCGGGCGTTCCATGAGCCGCTTGATCTGGTTGTTATATCCATTGGTCAGCTTTTCGAGCCAACGGTTCCGGTAGGTTTTGCGCGGTTTGCGGTAGGCCAGGAACGCAAGCCCCGGAATCAGCAGCAACGCCACCGCGAGCGCCCCCAGCAACGCATAACCGACCGTATAGGCCAGCGGCGTAAAGAGCTTCTTCTCGATGTGCTCGAATGCAAAAAGCGGCAGGTAAGCGGTAATGATAATGACCGTCGAAAAGAAGATCGGTCGTGCCACCTGCGTCGCCCGGCGGATGACCCCCTCTTTGGTCAGTTCGGCTTCGGGACGGCTCTCGCGTTTCTTGAGGATCGTCTCCATCATCACGATCGCACCGTCGACCAGAATACCGAAGTCGATCGCCCCCAACGAAAGCAGGTTGGCCGGAATATCGGTCACCTTCATCAGGATAAAAGCCACCAGCAGCGACAGCGGGATCGTAAGGGCCACCAGCAATGCGCCGCGCCAGCTTCCGAGGAACAGGATCAGCACCAGCAGCACGAGCAGCATCCCTTCGAGCAGCGTGCGGGAAACGGTGTGCAGCGTGGTGCCTACCAGGTCGGTACGGTCCATGAACGGGTGGATCGAGACGCCTTCGGGCAGCACGTCGCCGTTCAGCTCGTCGACCGCCTTGTGCACATCCTTCAGCACTTCCGACGGGTTCTGTCCGCGCAGCATCTGCACGATGCCCTCCACTCCGTCCGAATAGTCGCGCTGCTCGTCGGTGAATCCGAGCACGCCTTTGCGCTCCAGATTGCCGTATTTGAGCTTGCCGATGTCATTGAGGTAGACCGGCACGCCGTCGACCGTCTTCACGACGATATTGCCGAGGTCCTCAAGCCCCTTGATCAGCCCGATGCCCCGGATCACGTAACCCAAATCGCCGCGCGAGACGATACTGCCGCCGGCGTTGATGTTGTTCTTTTCGACCTTCTCGGAGATGTCCGCCAACGAGATGCCGTACTGCTCCATCTTGCGCGGATCGATTTCGATCTGGTATTGTGTGGTGATGCCGCCGTAGTTGCTCACGTCCGCGACGCCGGTCACCTGTTTCAGGCGCGGGATCACCACCCATTTGTGCAGGTCGGTCAGCTCGCGCAGGTCGTGCGTCTTACTCTCGAGGAGATACCTGAAAATTTCACCGGTCGGCGAGGTGAGCGGATTGAGTCCCGGAACGGCATGGTACGGCAGTTCGACATCGGCAAGGCGCTCCTGCACCCGCTGCCGGGCCCAGTAATCGTCCACGCCGTCGTGAAACACCAGCACGACCGTCGAAAGGCCGAACGTGTTCTTGCTCCGCATCACGTTCAATCCCGGCAGGCCGTTCATCGCGCGTTCGATCGGGATGCTGATCTGCTGCTCGATCTCCTCGGCAGCCAGACCCGGAACCTGCGTAACGACCTGCACGGTCACGTCGGCAATGTCGGGATAGGCGTCGATGGCCAGTCCCCGCCACGAAAGATAACCCAGCACGCCCAGCATGCCGAACAGTACGAACATCAGCGCCCGCCGATGTATCGCCGCATGAATCAGTTTTTTCATGGTCAGCGGGCGTCAAGCAGGTAAAAGGCCCCCCCGGTGACGATCTCTTCGCCGGGACGAACGCCCGAAAGCACGACCGTCCGGTCCCCGTCGGTCGACGCTGTGGTCACTTCGGCCTTGCGGAAACGGTTTGCACCTTCGCAGACCAACACATAACAACTCTCTTCCTGTTGCAGAATCGCGGAAGTCGGAACCAACATCGCTTCGGTAGCCGCATCGGTCAGCTGCACCGTGCCGTACATATAAGGTTTCATCCTATGGTCACGGTTGTCGCACTCGATCAGCACCTCGACCGAGCGCGTCTCGGGATCGAGCAGTTCGCTGATGTGGTAAACCGTTCCTTTGACCGGAACGTCGGGCATCGCCGTCAGGCGTACCTCGACCTCCGAAAGTCGCTGGATCAGCCGGATATCCTTCTCCTTGACATGCGCGACGACCCACACCTTGCTCAGGTCGGCGACCAGGGCCAGCGGACCGGCGTCCTCTTTGATATACTGGCCCAGCACGATATTGTCCTTCACGACCTCGCCCGCAATCGGCGAACGCACCACCAACGGCTGGCCGAGCACCATCGTCCCGGGGTCGATCTGGTACACTTTCAGCGCCGCAACGGCATTTTCATAATCTTTCTTTTTCAGCTCGTAGTTGACCTCGGCCTCCTCGACCTCCTTCTCCACGCCGACGTGGTTCTTCAGCAGGTCTTTTTCACGGTTCAGGCTTTTGAGCGCGAGCTCCATCTCCTGCTTGGCCTGGTAATAGGCCTTGCCCGTGTCGAAGAACGACGGCGAGCTGATTTCGAAAATGGGACTGCCCTGCACGACTTTCTGTCCGAGGCGAACGAAAGACTTGACGATACGTCCGGCGAACGGCGTCGCGATTTCGGCATAGCGGGCCGGGATCGCCTGCACCATGCCCGAAGTGGTGAACGTCGCGCGGTAGGGCGTGGCAGTCACTTTACCGGTGGTGAGGCGCTCCAGAACGGGGGAGCCGGGCGCCACGGCGATAATATCGTTGTCGACGCGCACCTGCGGTGTGGTCGTCTCTCCCGATTTGGAGGAGCGTGCACATGCGCACACCGCACCCGCCAACAGGAGGATTACAATTCGTTTCATAAGGTTTCTTGGCTAAGTTTCAGCAGGCGCACGAGCCTCGGAATCGGGCCGGATCATCAGCGTCTAAAACGACTCCGGCCTTTCGCAGATCAATCGCACAAAACTGCTGTAAGGCTTGATAAATAAGAAAGGCCGCGCTGCACGGGAACAGGGGGCACCGGGACAGATCACCCGGAAATCAAACCAACGCGGGAGGCGCCCTCAACTGCGGGAGCGGTACGGAAGAAGACTCGCGGCCGTGCCGTACGGGAGGCCTGAATCTAACCTCAACGCCGGGGACGAAAAACGAAACCAAAGAGATGCCTGCAACGAACAACAGCATCGAGAGCTGTGCGATCGTGTCGCACTGGACGGGCGTATGGTTATGGCCCGGGGTGCCGCTACCGGCAGGCAAATAAGGGTGCGAGTGGGTGACGACACCCCACGAGAAATAGTGGGTATGGTAGAACAGCGACGATTCGCAGTAGTAGCTGACGAACAGCACCACCAACAACAATTTCGCTATTTTCAATACCTTTTTTTTCATCCGAGGCGGGAGTTTGCATGCCGTGACGGAAGTCGCCGAAACACTCCAAAAACCGTAATACTAACGTGAAAGCCTGGAAATATACTCCGGTCAAAAACACACCGGCAATCAGCACGATCAACGACCGGCACAAAGGGTGCGGAACCCGGTAACCTGTCCTGCAGGGAACAAAGATAGGTTTTTTCACGATACAAGCAGCCCAAAGGCCTGAACTTTACCTAAAATATACCCTGCCGGGAACAAAACATGCCCGGATACAAGTATCCGGGCATGTTCCTAAGTCGGTTGAATCCGATCGGCAAACGGTCAGCTATTGTCAAACCGCCCCGATAAATTTACGTTCCGGTGTCCTCGGAATCCGACCGCACGGCATGTTTCACGCTGCGAGGGCCGGGCCTAAACCGGATTCGCTATTTTTTCAGCAGCACGTCGTTAATCACCTTTTCGAAATCGTCCTTGCCGATAGCCCCCTGCACCATCTGCGGCTTGCCGTCCATCGGCACGAACAGCAGCGTGGGAATCGAACGGATGCCGAAGGCCGCCGCAAGCTCCTGCTCCTTCTCGGTATCTATCTTGTAGACATAAATCTTACCGTCATACTCCTGGGCCAGCTCGTCGAGGATCGGAGCCACCATTTTGCAGGGCCCGCACCACGAGGCGTAAAAGTCGACGATCGCCGGTTTGTCCCCGAGGTATTTCCACTCGTTCGGATTGGCTTCGTAATTGACCACTTTGTCCAGAAATTCCGCTTTTGTCAAATGAATCGTTTTCATAGCTTTTTCTATTTTTTGATTGTTATTTTCTCCGCTCTTCGCTCCAGAAGCGCCGCAAGCCGTCAGAAGAAGGGCCGACAGTACACCCGCAAAAATTGTTCTCATTTGGTTCGATTTTGTAAGTTTTCTTCTTCGAGGAGCTCATAACCCAGTTTTTCCAGTCGGGAAAGCAACTCCGCACGGCTCACCTCGTCGGTATGGTCGATCACGATCCGGTCGTACTGCGGCTCGACCCGTACGCCGAATACCCCGTTCAGTTCACCCAAACCTTTGTGAATCGAATTGCGGCAACCGCAGCTCATCACGTTTTGTAATTTAACCGTTGTTTTCATCTTTTCCAGGTGTCTTTTCTCCGGGAGCCGCCTTGCACTCCGGCAACTCGTTCCGCCGTACCTTGAACATACTCAGCAGCAAGCCACCGAACACCGCGCCCCAAAGCGCCGTAATCACCGGCGAAGAGGTAATCGGACAGCTTCCGCTGCTGCAGCCTACGAACCGCCAGTAAAGGTACCCCCCGACCATACCCGCCGCTACGCCGATCAGCGTCAGCAGGTTCCGCTGCACGAATCCTTTGATTTTACATGAATTGCATTCCATAGCCCTATTATTTATAGTTTCTTTTATTCCGTCAATTTCATCGGCCCCTGGTCCACATTTACCCGTTACACGCTTTACGCATTGTCCGGGACCGGCAGTCACCGCTTTCCGTATCCGTTTCCCGCATTCGTGCCATCCGGCCCGTTTCCGCGCTGACGGGTATTCCGGATGTTATACGGTTCAGACCCGCCTTATTCCCGGTCGTCGCACCGGGCCCGGAACACCGGTAGCAGGATCTCGGGCACCGCCACGCTGCCGCACTTCATCCCCGCAAGGCATTTCTTTCCGGCCGCCGTCAGTTCGAAATACATTTTGCGCTTGTCCTGCTCTCCGAGTACGCGCTTGACGAACCCCTTCTCCTCGACCGAACGGATTACCTTCGACGTGTGCGACGGGCTCATCGCATTGATTGCCGCAATTTCGGCCGCAGAACGTTTGCCCCCCGAAAGCGAACAGAGCAGCATCGCCTCATTCATGCAAACACGATGCACTTTCTGGAAGTCGGCTTCGAAGGTCTGGATCGCCCGGTAAATGTCGCGCATCAGGCATATAGTTTCCATAATAAACTATTTCTTTATTCAACTAACGTTGCAAAGGTGTAATTTATTTGCCAATAAAACAAATTTCCGATGGAAAATAAATTCAACCATCCGTTTCCTTTACCGGGAATCTTCAACAGGGTGCCGACGAAAGCAGATTTAGGCCGAACCGTACGTTTCTTCAACGGATCCGCGCAACCATTCCGCTACAACCGGATAGACGACATACGAGACAATGAAAAACTCTTTCGGGGGAACAATTATCGTCAAAAGCCGCTAACTTTGCACCGACCAATTCCGATCCGCCCATGGCCAAGGACCGCCTCGTCACACCGAGCTACTGTTGTATCCTGACAGCCAACTTCCTGCTCTACTTCGGCTTTTACCTGCTGATGCCGGTACTGCCGTTTTACCTCACCGAAGTGTTCCACACGGGCAACACGATGGTCGGCATCGCGCTCTCCTGCTATACGGTAGCCGCCCTGACGATCCGTCCCTTTTCGGGTTATCTGCTCGACACGCTCGCGCGCAAGCCGCTCTACCTGATCTCGTTTTTCATTTTTACGACGATTTTTGCAGGCTACCTGTTCGCCGGGTCGCTGACGCTTTTCATCATCCTGCGGATCGTCCACGGCTTTGCATTCGGTACGGTCACCGTATCGGGCAATACCGTGGTAATCGACATCATGCCCTCATCGCGGCGCGGCGAAGGAATCGGATACTACGGCCTGACGAACAACACGGCGATGGCGATCGGCCCGATGGTCGGGTTGTTCCTGCACGATTTCTATTCATTCCCGGTCATCTTCCTTTCGGCGCTCACGTCATGTTCGCTGGGCTGGATCATGGCTTCGCTCGTCCGGACGCCGCCGAAGGAGCCGGTCAAGCGGGCACCTGTCTCGCTCGACCGCTTCATCCTGATCAAAGGCATCCCGGCCGGGATCGACCTGCTGCTGCTGTCTATTCCCTACGGCATGACCACGACTTACGTGGCGATGTACGCGAAAGAAATGGGTATCCAGAAAGGCACGGGCATCTTTTTTACGCTGATGGCCGCCGGCATGGCCATTTCGCGCATCTTTTCCGGAAGACAGGTGGACAAAGGACGCATCACCCAGGTAATCGCACTGGGCATGTACCTCGCCTGCGGCTGCTTTTTCGTGCTCTCGGCCTGCGAAACACTGATGAGCTGGAATCCGGTATTGACCCCTTATATCTTTTTCGGGATCGCCCTCTTCCTGGGGATCGGTTTCGGGACGATGTTCCCAGCCTTCAACACGCTCTTCGTCAATCTGGCACCGCACAACCAACGGGGTACGGCCACCTCGACCTACCTCACTTCGTGGGACGTCGGCATCGGGGCAGGGCTGCTGCTGGGCGGTTACCTCGGCGAAATCACCACACTGGACCGGGCCTACCTTTTCGGAGCCTGCCTGACAGTCGTTTCGGCAATCTATTTCCGGATCAAAGTGGGACCGCATTTCGAAAAGAACAAACTGAGGTAAATCCCTTTGAAGACGGCTCCCGCAAGATGCGTGAAAAGAGCCATCTGCAAAACACGACCGCCCAAACCTATCTTCCCGATCCCACGGAACTGATTTCAACCGATCCCTTCCGGACAATTCCTTCTCGGACAACCCCTCGTTGCACGACGGCCTTCCCACAACGGCACTGTTCCGAAACCGGGTATCGATATGTTGGAACCGGCGCTGAAAAAAGTACAGGCACTTTCCGGCCCTGTGATATGCTTCCCCGCACCGCCCGAAACATCCGGCCGATGTACTTTTCTGTTCATCGGCAAAAACCGCCAGCCGGACGATAAAATCCAGCATTGCGTCCAGCGTTGATTTGAAAACCTGACAATCAACATAATATACTGCAAAACAAGGGCGTTTCCTTTTCGGAACGAATCATTTTCGTCCATCGAATTCACCCTTAAAACAGTATAACTATGGCTCGTAAATCTCTTTTCCCCTTCCTGATGGCCGCCGCACTGGCCGGGGGCTACATGCCGGGGTATACCCAATCCACCGGTGAAACAGCCGGAGCCGTCCATCCGGCAATCCTGCCGGAAGATTCCGCCCGGGCAATCCGGCGACAACCTCCTACAGTAGAACAACAAGCCGAAAGGATCAGCCGGCAGATGCAACGTCGTTTGGTACTCGACAACAAGCAGTATGCAAAGGTTTATAAACTGAACCTGAAATACCTGAAAAAACTCGAAGACTCCGCAACCGGATGGAAAACCTCTCCGGACAGGCCGGAGGGTTTCGGCGGCAGGATGGGCGGGCCGCACGGCTCCGGTGGTCCGGGTGGAATGGGACATCGGGACGGCATGCCCCGTCCCGGCGGGAAGGACAGATCCGGCGGTCCCGGAGCAGGACGGCCTCCGATGGGCGACAAATCGCAGATGAAGGAGAAACGGCCGCACGGAATTTCATTCGCAGGACTTTCCGAGCAAGACCAAGCAAAACGGGAAAAACAGTTCAGGAAAATCCTATCCGGCAGTCAGTACGCCGAATGGCTCAAGATGGAATCGGAGCGCGCAGGCAAAGCGTTCCACGAACGGTTCCGGCCGGGTTTCGGGTCGGGACAGCAACGCCCTTAGAAACTTCGACTCTATCAACGCACTATAAATATCCCCCGCTCCGCACAAGGTTTTCCCCGGATACGCAGGGGATATTCACATTCACGGCTGTTGCGCGGAGAGATAACCGTTCAACTGCTCGAAAGTCGCATCCTTGAGCAGCACTTTTTTGTTACGGTCCAGCAGGTAAAGCGTCGGGATAGCCTTCAGGTCGTACAAGTTCGCCTCCGACAGCGCCCCGTCCCTGCCGCGCACATAGCCCCAGCTCTCCGGGAAGTCCGCGCCGTGTTCCTGCCACGCCTTCAAGTCCTCGTCCGGATACACGGCCAATACCGTGAGCCGTCCGTCGCGAACCCGCTGCGTTATCTCCGGTGAGGCGACCATCTGCCCGGCGATATCCCGGCAGGCGGGACAACCCGGATTGTTGAAGAAGAGAACCGTATACTCCGAGCGCAGACCGTGCATCCGACCGCTGCGTCCTTTCAGGTCGACGTAGGCAAAATCGGCCGCCGTGTCGCCGGGGCGGTTCTTCAACGCCATCTCCAACCGGGCCCGCGGACGCAGCTTCGCAAGCGAATCGAGCTGCGGAGACGCCACCAGGTAACGCAGAACCGGAATGTAGAGCTCCTCGCTGCGCATCGGTGAATTGGGATCGTACAGGTACTTCTCCAGCAAACCCGTCAGGTAACGAAACATCGCCGTATCGGCCGAAGCTCCCGCGAGGAGTCTGTCCAGCGAGGCGGCCGCATCGGACGGTGCAACATACTGGCGCAGGATATTCAGGAAATCGGCCATACCCTGTTCGGTCACAGCCGGCTTATCGAGATAGGCCGCCGTGTCCGTAAAATCGAACTTATCCCAATAATGCGCCGCCACATATTGCGCCCTTTCTTCGGGCGTGGAGAGCATCGCGGGCACTTCGATCATCGGGAAACGGTCCGGAATATGTTGGTCCGAAGCGGCAGTTCCGTTCCGGTTACTGCCGCGGCAGGAGGCCAGCACGATAGGCACACAGGCCAACAGGCAAAAAATGCGATAAGTCTGTCTCATTATTCCGATAATAAACGGTTCAAAATCTACTGTTTCCCAGTACCGCCCGAAGAGCCCTGGGGACGGGATACTCCCACGGCGGAACCGGTTGCCGTCACGTCCGCTGCCGCACGGATACCCGGGTCAGCCGATACGGACTGGACGGAACCGTCGAACGTGACCGCATCCGCCTGGCCGGCCGCACGGTCCGGATAATCGTCCGGCTTTTGTCCGGGCACTTGTGCCCGCGCAGGCTTGACCACCATAAACGACGGGAACGACGGAATCAGCGCGGAACGGCTGCGGGTAATGTGCAGCCAGCTGTTGTAGCTGACGATCAGCATCTGCTGCCCGGCTATAAACTCGCTGAACGGAACCGAAGGCGGACTGACCGCCAGGGCCGGGCCGCCGTCCAGGTGCCGCACCTCTCGTTGCAATTGCGCGGCAAAACCCGCATCGGCCACACGAAGCGTCACCTTCACCCCCCCGAGAATGGCGTCGATCTCATCCAGCATCGCACGGTCGCGTTCATCGAGCATCAGCACTCCGATACGGTCCGCACCGCGGAAATTACGGTTCACGAATACGCCCACCGAACAAGAGACATTGGCAAACAACCGCCGGGCCTTATCGCGGGTCGATTCCCCCGGGAAATACATCTTTTTGCGAATCTGCCGGCGGATGCGGTTCAGTTCGTCGGCCAGCAACAGGCTGCTGCGCCGGGGCGCGACATAATCGTTAATGAACTCCGGCCCCCCGCCCAACAGCACGAAATCGTACGACTCGCGGCGGATCAGTTCGATCAGGTCTTTCAGGTAGTGGTCGGTCACGCGGTAGCGCGTTTCGATCTGCATCCCCAGCTCCCGCGCCTCGTCACGCAGCGGCACAAAACTCTCGGACGAATAGCCGTAGGCGTTCATCGGACTGGTCTCGGTACCGATCGTATAGTGCACAGCCGTAATGTGCAGTTTGTCGATCAACCGGCCGCACAACACTTTTACGAGTTTCAGGAAAACCGGCGCACTGGAAGGACGCGCGAACGAAATCAAGATACGGGCTTTCGCCGAGTGCCGCCGTTCGGGCCTGCGGCGGGCGAAAAGTTTGTCGATCAGCACGAGCGACGGGGTGGCCATGAAAGTGGTGAACAGGGCCATAATTACGAAGATCACGTAGATCGACGAGGGCAGCACGCCCATCTCGTAGCCGATGTTCAGCACGATCAGCTCCATCAGTCCGCGCGTGTTCATCAACACGCCGATCGAGAGGCTGTCCTTCCACGACTCCCCGACAAAGCGGGCCGAAAGCGCGGCACCCGCCAGTTTGCCGACGATCGATACGGCGACAAAAAGAGCGCAGACGACCCACAAGTGGGCGGTATTGAGTGCGCCGATCTCGGTCCGCAGGCCGGTAAAAACGAAAAACAGCGGCAGGAACAGCACCAGCGCGACGTCTTCCACCTTTTCGGTCATGATGCGCCGGAAACTGAGGTTCGCAGGCATGATCACTCCCGCCACGAACGCGCCGAAAAGCGCATGCACGCCCAGCACTTCGGTAATGTAGGACGAAAGGATCAGCACCAGGAAAATGAACGCCACCAGCGGTTTACTGATGATCTCCTGACTGTTGTAAATATTACCGAGCTTGCGCATGAAGGGCCTCACGAGCCCGAACATGAACAGCACATACAGGATCACGCACAGCAACGTATAGCCTGCGCTGGCAACGCTGCCCGCCTTTGCGATCGCAATGATCGCGGCCAGCAGGCACCATGCGGTAATATCGTTATTCGCCGCGCTGGCGATCGCCAGCATGCCCATCGGCGTTTTGCCCAGGTTGCGCTCCTGAATGATGCGCGCGAGCACCGGAAAGGCCGTAATGCTGACCGAAATGCCGATAAAAAGCGCGAACGGTACGAAGGTAGTATGCCCGAACCCGAATTCGGGATAGACCTGCCAGGCCAATACCGTCCCGAGGAAAAACGGCACGATGATGCTCGCATGGCTGATGACGAGCGTCTGGCTCCCTTTTTTGCGCAGGATACCCAGGTCGAGCTCCATACCGATGATAAACATAAAAAGGATCAGGCCGATCTGGCTCAAAATGTTGAGCGATTCGAGCGAATCGGGCGCAAAGAGGAATCCGAACGTTTCAGGGAAAAAGTGGCCCAGCAGCGACGGGCCGAGCACGATGCCCGCGACGATCTCGCCGATCACGCCCGGTTGGCCGAGGTACTTGAACAGCCACGAAAAAATCCGCACGGCGACCAGGATCGAAATGATCTGCAACAGCAGCATGGCTACCGGATGGTGCACCCCTTCGTGCAGCGACTGCGTGAAGAGTTCGAGCGGCGCGGGACAGGAGGCGGGTGCCTGGTGCACCGCAACATGGCCCGAAACCATCTCCACGGCTTCCCGGTGCGTTTTATCAAAAGCCCGATCCCATAACTTACCTTCCCGGATCACCATCCAGAAGAGTCCCCCGAAGATCAGGAGCATCAGAACATAAAAGGTGTAGTTGCGCTTGGCGCCAGTTTTCATAAGCTATCGAAGGGAGGTGTTGAACAAAAATAAGATTTATTTCCGAATGGACATCACTTTCCCGGCAGAATCATCCCCTTTACTCCGGAAAACCACGACCATCGCCGGGACGAACGGCTGCCGCAGGAATATCAAACAAAAAAGCGCTCCCTCCCGGGAGCGCTCCTGTTTCGTGTTTCGACGGTTGCCGTTTCCGGGCCATCCGGACCTCGTTTCGCCCATTGCTGTCCGTCCTCTGGCAAGAAAACCCTGCGGACCGCACCGGAACGAATTACCGCACCAGTTTGTTGGTCGCCGTATCGGGAAAGACCACCCAGGGTTTGAAGCCCTTGGCCTCCTCGAAGTCGAGCAGCGCGTACGAAATGATAATCACCACGTCACCCACCACGCACCTGCGCGCGGCGGGACCGTTCAGGCAAACCGCGCCGCTGCCGCGCTCCCCCTTAATGATATAAGTCTCGAGACGTTCGCCGTTGTTGACGTTGACGATCTGCACCTTTTCGCCCGCGATCATATTCGCCGCGTCGAGCAGGTCTTCATCGATCGTGATGCTCCCCACATAGTCCAAGTTGGCCTGCGTGATGGTCACCCGATGAATTTTCGATTTCAATACCTCTATCTGCATGTCTGCAAAATTTCGATTATTTATCGTAGGGGCCGTAACCGCCCACATTATCGATCAGCCTCACGGCACCGGCCTGCACGGCCGCACAGCCCCGCGTCGCGACACCCTCCCGCCACTGGTCCAGCGGCAGCAATGTATCGGCATCGACGATCTGGAAATATTCCACTTTCAGCAGCGGATCGCTGTCGATCCGCTCGGTAACGAACCTCTCGGTCTGGGCCACCGTCGCCGTACGCGAAAATTCGACACCCGCTTTCAGGGCCGCATAAATCTGCGGTGCCGCAGCACGGTGTTCCGCCGTCAACAGCGCATTGCGCGAACTGAGCGCCAGACCGTCCGCCCCCCGTACGATCGGGCACGGCACGATCTGAACCGGAATCTGCAACTGGCGTACCATGGCCCGGATCACCGCAATCTGCTGAAAATCCTTCTCGCCGAAATAAGCCTTATCGGGCTGCACGATCGCGAACAGGCGGCTCACCACCTGCGCCACACCGTTGAAATGGCCCGGACGGTGCGCGCCCTCCATCACCTTGTCGGTCTGTCCGAAATCGAACTGCCGCGTATCGGGCTCGGGATAGACATCCTCGACCGAAGGGGCATAAACGAAGTCGGCGCCGGCTGCCTCGAGCAGCTTCAGGTCGGCTTCCAGATTGCGCGGATAACTGCGCAAATCGGCCGGATCATTAAATTGCGTGGGATTGACGAAGACGCTCACCACCACCCGACGGCACTCGCGGCGGCAGCGTTCGACCAACGAAACGTGCCCCTCGTGCAGCGCGCCCATCGTAGGAACGAAGCCGGTGAGTACCTTTTCATTACCCAAGGCGGCGGAGAGTTCGACACCCCTGTTGAAAACCTGCATCGGATCGATCGCTTTAGTTTTTAATAGCCCCCGAAAGGGTTCCGCAAAGGTAGAAATTAGATTTAGATTTATCCAACATTTTTCGCCCAAAAATAATACCTTTGTGAACAACCGAACCTGTGAATCCGATGAAAAATACCGTTATTCTGACCATGATGATAATCCTCGCGGCAGGCATGAACGCCTGCAAAACCAAGCCTCGGGCCGAAGAGAAGTTCAACTGGGTGGTGGACCGTTTCGACGACATCAAAGTGCTGCGCTACCAGGTACCGGGCTTCGACACCCTCTCGCTGGAGGAGAAAAAGCTGATCTATTACCTGAACCAAGCCGCACTCTGCGGACGCGATATCTTTTTCGACCAAAACGGCCGCTACAACCTGCGCATCCGCCGCACGCTCGAAGCGATCGAGCAGGGCTACACGGGCGACCGCACGAGCGAGGATTTCGGGAAATTCGAAAAATACCTGAAGAAAGTGTGGTTCGCCAACGGCATACACCACCACTATTCGCTCGACAAGTTCCTGCCCGAATTTTCCGAAAGCTACTTCGACGAACTGGTCGCCGGCACACCCGCCGAATATTTTCCGCAGGACTTCACACCGTCCGTTGCGGCCGTCGTGACCGAGATCAAGCCGGTGATGTTCGACCCGGAGCTCTTCCCCAAACGGACGAACCAGGCTGCCGGAGAGGATATGATCGCCACCTCGGCCAACAACTATTACGAAGGCGTGACGCAAAAAGAGGTGGAAGCCTATTATGGCAAACTGATCGACCACCGCGACAGCACCCCCATTTCATACGGCCTGAACAGCAAGCTGGTCAAAGAGGACGGCAAGCTGGTGGAAAAAGTGTGGAAAGTGGACGGCATGTACTCGTCCGCGATCGAGAAGATCGTTTACTGGCTCGAGCAGGCCTCCGGAGTGGCTAAAGGAGCACAGAAACGGACGATCGACGAGCTGATCGGCTATTACCGTTCGGGCGACCTTTCGCAATTCGACACCTATAGTATCTCCTGGGTGCAGGACACCCTCTCGAAAGTCGATTTCGTCAACGGCTTCATCGAAACGTACGGAGACCCGCTGGGCTACCGCGCCTCGTGGGAAAGCCTCGTGAACTTCCGCGACGAGGAGGCGACGCGACGCACCGAAGCGATCAGCGCCGAGGCGCAATGGTTCGAGGACCACTCGCCGATCGACCCGAAATACCGCAAAGAGAAGGTGAAGGGCGTATCCGCGAAGGTCATCACCGCCACGATGCTCGGCGGCGATTGCTTCCCGGCCACCCCGATCGGCATCAACCTGCCCAATGCCGACTGGATCCGCAAAGACTACGGTTCCAAATCGGTGACGATCCAGAACATTACGCACGCTTACACCGAGGCGGCCAAAGGCAACGGCTTCCTCGAAGAGTTCATCCCCGACCCGGCCGACATCGAGCTCCAGAAAAAATACGGTTCGCTGGGCGACGATCTGCATACCGACCTGCACGAATGCCTCGGCCACGGTTCGGGCCAGCTGGCTCCGGGCGTGAAGACCGATGCACTGAAAAATTACGGTTCGACGCTCGAAGAGGCCCGCGCAGACCTTTTCGCCCTCTACTACCTCGGCGACCCGAAGCTGGCCGAGCTCGGACTCGTCCCGTCGTTCGACGTAGCCAAGGCACAGTATTTGCGTTATATCCTCAACGGTATGATGACGCAACTGGCCCGCATCCAACCGGGCAAGGACGTCGAAGAGGCGCATATGCGCAACCGGATGCTGATCGCGATGTGGTGCTATGAAAAAGGGCAGCAGGGCGGCGGCGAAGCCGTCATCAAAAAGGTGGAGCGCGACGGCAAGACCTACATCGAGATTACCGACTACGAAAAGTTGCGCGGCCTGTTCGGCGATATGTTGCATGAAATCCAGCGCATCAAGAGCGAAGGCGACTATGCCGCCGGCAAGGCGCTCGTCGAGAATTACGGCGTGAAAGTGGATCAAAAACTGCACGACGAAGTACTCGCACGCTACGGAAAACTGCATATCGAACCGTTCAGCGGATTCGTCAATCCGGTCTACAAACCGGTTATGGAGAACGGCGAGATCGTCGACGTCACGGTCGAATACACCGAAGACTATCCGGACCAGATGATGCGCTATTCGAAAAACTATTCGTTCCTGCCGTCGGTGAATTAACGGTTCGCATCGTACCGGCAGCGGCACCCGGCGTAAACGGAAAATGTCCGGGACAGTGGTTTCGCCCGGGCCTCCCGGAGGCGGGAAAGCACAAGGGTATAACCGCGCTTTATCGCAGATTACCATTTCTGATAAACGCGGCGGCCTGCGGGTCGCTATCTTCGCTGCCGGAAACAGACGGACAAATCGTTTAATCAAAATAACAGAACCAACATGAAATTCCTGACCGAAGAAAAACTGACCATCGTGGGCGCCGCCGGCATGATCGGTTCGAACATGGCGCAGACCGCAATGATGATGCGCCTCACCCCGAACATCTGTCTCTACGACCCGTTCGCACCGGCCCTCGAAGGCGTCGCCGAAGAGCTGTTCCACTGCGGCTTCGAAAATGTGAACCTCACCTTCACCTCGGATATCGCAGAAGCGTTCAAGGATGCGAAATACATCGTCTCGTCGGGCGGTGCGGCCCGCAAGGCCGGCATGACGCGCGAAGACCTGCTCAAGGGCAATGCACAGATCGCAGAGCAGCTCGGCAAGGACATCAAAACCTACTGCCCCGACGTAAAGCATGTGGTGGTGATCTTCAACCCGGCCGACATCACAGGCCTTATTACGCTGCTCTATTCGGGCCTCAAGCCGACGCAGGTTTCGACGCTCGCGGCACTCGACAGCACGCGCCTGAGAAGCGAGCTGGCCAAATATTTCAGCATGCCCGCCTCGGAAATCAAGAACTGCCGTACCTATGGAGGCCACGGGGAACAGATGGCCGTCTTCGCCTCGACGACCGAACTCCACGGCAAGAAGCTCTCCGAGCTGATCGGTACGCAGATTCCCGCCGGCGACTGGGAAGCGCTGCGCCAGCGGGTGATACAGGGCGGCAAGCATATCATCGACCTGCGCGGCCGCTCGTCGTTCCAGAGCCCGGCCTACCTCTCGATCGAAATGATCGCAGCAGCCATGGGCGGAGAGGCGTTCCGCTGGCCTGCCGGAGTTTATGTCCACTCCGAAGGGTTCAACCACATCATGATGGCCATGGAGACTTCGATCACCAAAGACGGCGTACATTACAACGCTGTCAAAGGCTCGGCAGAGGAGATGAAAACACTCGAGGAGAGCTACAAACACCTCTGCCAGTTGCGCGACGAAGTGATCGCAATGGGCGTACTGCCCCCCGTCAAGGAGTGGCATGCGCTGAACCCGAATATCGACTAACGCGGCATCCGGCCCTGGTTCTGTCCAAGACAGGAACGCAAACGAAGTTCGGATACGGAACAGACCGGCCTACACCCTGTTCCTGAAGCACGGCAACACCGTGCAACAGCTTAAAACGTACAACCGGAACAAAACGAGGAGGGAAATCGTAATGATTTCCCTCCTCGTTTCATTTGCATCTATCCGCAGAACTGCCGCGCCCCAGAGCGGAGCACTTCCGGAACCGACGATATTGCCGCGGCTATTGTTTTGCCGCCGATGCGGTTTCCTGCTGCGGATTCTTTACATACTTGTCGAGCCAGCCGAAAAATTCGCGCTGCCAAACCAGCGAGTTCTGCGGTTTGAACACCTGGTGCGCCTCGTTTTCGAACGCGACGAGCCGCGCCGGGACACCCATCAATTGCGCAGCCGTATACGCCTGCAGATTTTCGGTGTACGGAATCCGGAAATCGTTGAGCCCGGAGAAGATCAGTATCGGCGTGTCCCAGTTCTTCACGAACTTGTGCGGAGAGTTGGCATACGAACGTTTCGCCACCGGACTGTCGCTCCAGTACGAACCGCCGAGGTCGTTGTTCGGGAACCACAGTTCCTCGGTACCGCAATACATGCTTTCGAAGTTGAACATGCCGCAGTGCGCGATGAACGCTTTGAAACGTTTCTGGTGATTGCCGGCCAGGAAGTAGACCGAATAGCCGCCGTAGCTGGCGCCCACGCAGCCCATCCGGGTCTCGTCGGCCCACGGTTCGCGCGCCACGTCGTCGATCGCGCTGAGGTAATCGCGAATGTTCTGGCCGCTGTAATCACCCGAGATCTGGTCGAGCCACTCCTGCCCGAACGACGGCAGCCCGCGCCGGTTCGGCGCCACGACGATATAGCCCTGCGCAGCCATCAGCTGGAAATTCCAGCGGAAACTCCAGCGCTGGCTCACGACACTCTGCGGACCGCCCTGGCAGTAAAGCAGCACAGGATAGGTTTTGGTCGAATCGAAATCGGGGGGCAGGATTACCCACGTCAGCATCTGTTTGCCGTCGGTGGTCTTGACCCAGCGCTCGCGCACTTCGCCCATCCGGATATTGTCGTAAATCTCCTTGTTCGTATTGGTCAGCTGTGAAAGCATACCGTCGGTCAGGTTCACGGCGAACAGTTCGGAAGGCGTGCTGAGCGTCGTCAGTTCGGCCACGAGTTTGCCCCCGCCCATCGTAAAGGCGTTCAGGTCGTGCGCGCCGCTGGTGACCACCTCCACCTGCGAACCGTCGGTCCCCACTTTGCAAAGCTGGTAGGTCGCACGGATCGGCGAGAGGAACCAAAGCTTGTCGTTGCCGTCCCAGGTCACATTGCCCGCATTGTAATCGAAATCCTTTGTCAGATACTTCTTCTCGCCCGTGGCGAGCACGGCGATGAACAGGCGGTCTTTGTCCGACTCGTTACCGTCGCGCTCCATGCTGGTAAAAGCCACCATGCTGTCATCCGGGGAAAAGCGGGGATATTTGTCGTAACCCATCATCCCTTCCGTGATATTGACGGTCGTCCCTGCAGTAAGATCGTAAATATAAATGTCGGAATTAGTGCTGAGCGCGTACTGCTTGCCCTTCATCTTCTTGCAGGTGTAGGCCAACTGCGTGCCCGCGTTGTTCCACGCGATCTCGGCCGCGTCGAAATAGGGCGCCATCGGCGCATCCCACGGCTCGCCCGGCATGATGTCCACCCCCTCGGCCATCCGGCCGTCTTTCATCTCGGCAACGAACAGGTGCAGGTAACTGCCGTCGTCCCAGTAATCCCAGTGACGCGCCATCAGGTCGTCGTAGATCAGCGCCTTCGAGTCGGGCAGGTCGGGGAAGACCTCCGACGACTTGCGTTTTTCGACCTGGACACGCTTGATGTAATACACTTTGTCGCCTTTGGGCGAAAGGCCGTACCCTTCGATACCGCCCTCGATGGCCGAAAGCTGGCGCAGGTCGCTGCCGTCGGGAGCGGCGCTCCACAGCTGCGCCTCGCCGCTTCGCGTCGAAAGGAAGTAGATGCGGCTGCCGTCGTCGCCCCACTGGATCGACGACTCTTTGCCCGCACCGTCGGTGATCTGCACGGCTTCCCCGCCGGCGGTCGGCACCGACCAGATGTGCGTACTGCTCTTATCGTCTTTCATGCTGTAATCGCTCACCGTATAGAGGACGGTTTCGCCGTCGGGCGACACCACGGAACCGCCCACGCGCCCCATCTTCCACATCACTTCGGGAGTAAGGATACCGGCGCTCTTTTCGGCTTCGGTCAACGAGTTGTCAATCTTCATCGGGGCTGATTTTTTGCCTGCGCCGTCGCCGCACGCGACCGTAAGCGCCGCAACGGCTCCCGCCAGCAGCAGGGTTGTCGTTTTCTTCATCTGTTATGAGGTTTTATTCGGTTCGGTTATGTTTCGTACCCCTTAAACGCAACCTTCAAAAGCTCTATTGCCTTTATAGCAACGAAAAGGATCGCATAGGGAGTAAAAAAGAACGTTCTTTCGGTATCTCCGTCCGGCTGTTCTCATCACCGAACATGCGGTCTGAGGACCGTGTCCGGTTTTATTTCACGTATCCGGCGGCAGTCAATACGTCCCGGATCGTGAAATAGGTGTTCTCCAGTTTCGGAGTCAGTTCCGCCTGCGGCACCCATACCGCTTCGGTAATTCCCTCGACCGTCTGCGGCTGCGGACGCTGCGAACCGCCGTAACGCATGCGGTACCACGACGTACGCTTGAGCACCCACTCGCCATGCATCCGGTAACAATGGTAGGTGTGCGCAACGAAAGCCCCGAGCTGCAGGCCCGACAGGCCGCACTCCTCGCCCACCTCGCGCACGGCGCAATCCTCGATCCGTTCGCCCGGTTCGAGTTTGCCTTTGGGCAGGTCCCAACGTCCGTTACGAAAGATCAGCAGCAGGTTACCCTGCGGATCGGCCGTCACGCCGCCGCCCGCCTCGATAAAGCGCTGCGAGGCGCGGAAATCGGCGAAAACTTGTTCGATATCGTCCGAAACCACCGCAAGGCGTTTGCTATTCTGAACTTTTTGCAACAACTTTGTCACTGAAAGCGGCTCACCCGCAGCGGGCCGGAAGGTGACGAACGAAGGATCCCCAACCGGCCGTACCGAGAAAACCACAACGTTGTCTTCGATATAAACTTTATACATAGCACGAAAATGAACGATTCCGCCAAACAGATCGCCGGAAGCCTGTTGCAAATTAAGGCAATTAAATTAAATCCGACAAATCATTTTACGTGGGCCTCAGGCTGGTACTCGCCGATCTACTGCGACAACCGCAAGATACTCTCCTACCCCGCCGTGCGCAAACAGGTATACGAGGCATTCGCCGCGCTGATCGCCGAAAAATACCCGCAGGCCGAGGTACTGGCCGGCGTCGCGACCGGAGCGATCGCCCACGGGGCGCTGGTAGCCGAGAAGATGGGCAAACCTTTTATCTATGTGCGCAGCGCACCCAAATCGCACGGCCTGACCAATCAGGTCGAAGGCGAGGTGAAGCCCGGTGCGAAGGTAGTCGTGATCGAGGACCTCGTCTCGACCGGGGGCAGCAGCCTTAGCGCCGTCGAAGCGTTACAGAAAGCCGGCTGCGAAGTGCTCGGCATGGTGGCGATTTTCACTTACGGCTTCCCCGCCGCCGAGAAGAATTTCGCCGAGGCGGGCGTGCGGCTCGATACGCTGAGCAACTACAACACGATGATCGAAATGGCCATCGAACAGGGTTATGTACACGCCGACGAGCTGGAAACGCTCAAAGAGTGGAGGCGCGATCCGGCTTCGTGGAAAAAATAATCCGCATCCCGCAGCCGTTTGTCCGTTGTCCGGTCCGTTTTGCGCAGTAGCACGGTCCCGGTACCAACTTACTTAACTTTACCCCAAACAATGGAAAGATACGAAAGCAAACACGTACAAATCCTGCATCCCGCCCGGGCGGTATACGGCGTGTTGGCCGATTTCAACCACCTGACGCCCGTGGTGGGCGACAAGGTCGAAGGATGGTGCGCCACCGAGGACACCTGCTCGTTCAAGGTGCAGGGATTTACGGTCAACCTGCAGATGATCGAGAAGGTCGAGCACAAACTGATCAAGGTGACGGGCGCCGACGGCTCGCCGATGGACTTTACCTTTTGGCTCCAGCTGGTGAGTGCGGCCGAAACCGATACGCGCATGCGAATCGTACTCGACGTCGAGCTGCCGATGATGATGAAAATGATGGTCGGCAAAAAACTGGCGGGCGCCGTAGACCAGATTGCCGAAAAGATCGCCGAAGGGTTCAACAGTTTCCCTGCGGGCACAACGATACCGAAATAAAACTCATTTCAGGATAATCCCGTCCACAGTTACCGCGACCAAGCGGCCGGACGGGGCCGGATGTAGCCAAACGCGCCTGAATAGAAGCGGACTTCGGAAGATCGGCCCCAGCTGGATCCGACGGCGGGCCGCGCGCACTCAGCTACCGGACAAAAACAGGCGGGTACGGGAAATCTCCGCTGCGTCGCATTCCCTACCGCCGCAAACACGATAAAACCATGATCAACATCTTCGTAACGATCAACGTAACGGCCGACAAACGCGCCAAAGTGCTGGAACTGCTCGCCGAACTGACGGCGGCCTCTCAAAAAGAGAACGGCAACCTCCGCTACCAGTATTACCTGCACCCGACCGACCCGGCCCAGATCGTAATCTGCGAACGGTGGGAAAACGCCGCCGTACTGGCTGCGCACGAAGCGACCAAACACTTCACCACACTGCTGCCGCAAATCGGCGACCTGGCCTCGTCGGTCGATATCGACAAGTTTTAATTCCTAAGGCTACCAGCACTCCCCCTTATCCTGGAGTTCAGGAATCCGGCCGCGCACATAGACCGGGTTCCTAATTCCAGCATGTTTTTGCGCGGTATAATCTTGTAGCAGGAGGAAAGCCTGCTTCCCTAGCAGGACGATCGCCGCGAGGTTGCAAAGGGTCATCAGCCCCATCGTGATATCGGCCAGGCTCCACGCCAGATCGAGCGTCGCCAGCGCGCCGAACATCACCATTCCGCCCACCAGCAACCGGTAAACGAACAACACCGCGCGGTTTGCCGTGATAAACCGGACGTTCGCCTCGCCGTAATAGTAATTGCCGATAATGCTGCTGAATGCGAAGAGCAGGATCGCCACCGCAACAAAAATGCTTCCTGCCGGGCCTATTTCCCGGCTCAGCGCCGCCTGCGTGAGCTGCACGCCTCCCACCGAGCCGTCTGCCGGCGCACCGCTGAACAGAATGATGAAAGCCGTACAGGTACAGATCACCAACGTGTCGGTAAATACGCCGAACGTCTGAATCAGTCCCTGCTTGACGGGATGCGAGACCTGAGCCGTAGCGGCGACATTGGGCGCCGAGCCCATCCCGGCCTCGTTACTGAACAGTCCCCGTTTAATGCCCTGCATCAACGCCGCACCGATGCCTCCGCCCAACGCCTGCTCCCAACCGAAGGCATTCGCTACGATCAGCTCGACGACCCCGACGAAATGCCCGGCGTTGAACAGTACGATCCCCAATGCCAACACGATATACCCGAGCGCCATCACCGGAACGATCACGCTGCTTACGCGCGCGATCTGGCGGATTCCGCCGAAGATGATCCACAGGGTCAGCAGCGTCAACACGACGCCCATCATCGCGGGATCGAAACCGAAAGCTCCTTCCCAGGCCGCACAAATGGTGTTGCTCTGCACCGAATTGAATGCGAAGCCGAACGTCACCGAAATCAGCACCGCGAAGCAGAGTCCCATCCAGCGCAGGCCCAACCCCTGTTGCATGTAGTAAGCCGGGCCGCCGATATAGGAATCGCGGCCGCGGCGCTTGTACAACTGGGCTAGCGTCGATTCGACGAATGCGCTCGAAGCCCCCAGCAGTGCGATCACCCACATCCAAAAAACAGCGCCGGGACCGCCGACCACAATGGCCGTCGCCACCCCGGCAAGATTGCCCGTACCGACCCGGCTGGCCAGCGATACGGCGAACGCCTGGAACGATGAAATATGTTTCTCGCCGGAATGTGCTCCGGATCCCGCTCCCGGAGTGTTTGCCGACTCGCCCAGCACACGCACCATTTCGCGCATCATGCGAAACTGTACGAAACGGGTGCGCAACGTGAACCACACAGCGCATCCCAACAGCAACGCGATCAACAGGTAGGACCAAAGGATGCGGTTCGTCGCATCGATCCATTCGTACAGTATTTCCATCGGCAAAAGTTTACGGCATCATCAAAGAATCCCGATCCAGGGAACCGGGAAAGGTGCTCCCGAGGCAAAGATACGACAAACCCGGCAACAGACAACGGTACAAACACTTCGACTCCCGTTCCGAATCGACAGGCTGCCGGAAGGATTTTTTCCCTATCTTGGACACGATAAATACCCCACACAGGACAAAGCATCCGAAACACACTTCCGATGAAAGCCATACCCCAATACCATTTTTACAAGACGAAATACGGTGAAGAGCTTCTGATCGATGTCGTGTCCCTGAGCAGTATCCGAAAATATCTCGACCGTGACCCGTACCACATTCTGTCTTATTTCGACATCACGTTCATCACCCGGGGTGCAGGGTTTCTTACGGTGGAAGGCAAGCCATACCCTCTCGCGCCCGGCGATGTCGTATTTTCCGAACCCGGCGAAATCAGGGAGTGGGATATGAAGAGTATTCCGGAGGGTTATGCGCTCATTTTTGAGGAAGAATTTTTATCCCAGTTTTTCAACGACTCCTCGTTCGTGGCAAAATTATCGTTCTTCAGCGAAGGAAAAATTTCCGCCAAAATCAATATCGCACCGGACAATGTCCGGATCAACGACCTGCTGATGAATATCCGGAGCGAAATCGATAACTCCCGTTCCAAAGACAGCCACATCCTCCGGGCATTGCTCTATGAAATGCTGATGTTGCTGAACCGCGAATACCTGCAAGCACACGGTCCTGCATGCCTGCACAAGCCGGGCAGACACACCGCCCGATTTATTGCATTGGTAAACAACAATTTCCACGCACATCACGACACATCCTATTATGCCGGGATACTTTGCATTACCCCAAATTATCTAAACGAGATCGTCCAGAGAACAATCGGGACGAGTGCCAAACGCTACATACAGAACCGGATCATCCGCGAAGCCAAAAAACTGCTGACCTACACGGACCTTGCCGTTGCAGAAATCTCCGACAGGCTTCACTTTGAAAACCCTTCCTACTTTATCCGGCTGTTCCGCCAGCACACCGGCCTGACACCACTCCGGTACCGGAACGACGAAAAACGTTGAAAAGTGCTATTTCCTTCCTGTTTCTTATTCGGTTGGAAAATGTTCCCCGCTCTATCTTTGCATGGAGTGGATAACTAAACATCCGCAAACAACCGATTATTAACGCATGCTAAACGCTGATGAAAACATTGATCATGCTACTGCTCTGCATCGGAACGCTCCCCGTATGCACAGCCTGCGAAACCCCGCCCGAAACCCTCAGGCAGGAGGCTTGGAGCACTGTAAAAACCATCAACCGTCTATGGGCAATCAAAGAGGATGCGGATAGCCTCGCCCTGTTCCTGCACGACGACATGGTCGCCATTACTCCGCAGGGACAAGAATCCGGGAACGCGACGCTTATCAAAAGCTATCGGGATTATATGCAATACGCCGAAACGATAAGCTTCACGGAGAGCACTCCGTCCATACAGTTATTCCAAGACAACCGGACGGCAATCGTCAGCTATCATGGAAATATGACTATCAAAAACCCGGAAGGCCGTACCGAGACCTTTTCGTTCAAAGACATGTACGTCCTGATCCTGCAAGACGGCAAATGGATCGCGATCGCCCAATATTACGCTCCTCAACCGGAATAAACACTACGTAAACTCACCCGCCGTTCATTCCCGGCCGCCACATGTACGTGGCGGCCGGGTTTCGCGAAGTCGGAAACAGCGGATATCGCTCATATTTGTTTACTTTGAACGGCAATAGTCATAATTCGTCCAAGAGATCAAAGAGACACAACGATGAGATTAGCGTAAGGTGCTTTGCACTTTAGACAAAAACAGATTGTCAAACTACGACCCGGAAAAGATATAAAGCGGATAAGTGCCAGGCAAAAAAACAGGAACCACTTAAAGCAGTCCCATTTCAGTTATTTTTACTGATAACCAGATGATTACCCATCTAGATATATTATTGACCCACCAGGTCTATAACATTTATATTTCGCAATCTAACAAAATTTCGTAGTATCTTATTTTCAAGCTGTTTGCAAATATAACTATTTCACAAAATCCATCAAAATTTATTATGATATATCAAATTTGGTCCCTACTTTTGTGAGGTAGGGACCATTTTTCACCCGCTCGTTGTGCCCCTCTGAAATACTCATACGAAGATAGGGATAATGGTAGCAAACCCAAAAATCAAACGTAGTTATCTGTTCTTTCCCGACAAGGAGAAAGAGGGCGACGGGTACAAGCCGGACGCAAAACTCCGGCTGCGTGTTCGTTGGTCGGGCCGTAAAGTCGATTTTAATGTAGGGTACCGGATTAAGTTAAGCCAATGGGACACGCAAACCCAACGCTGCCGGGTAAAGACTACCAACTTACAAAAACAATCCGCCTCCCTGATTAACGGGGCGATACAGGCTTTTGAGACGGCAATAGATAACGTTTTTACCTCTTTCGAGCTGGAGGGAATATCACCTGCACCGGATCAGGTAAGGGTAAAATTCAATCTTCTGGCAGGCCGTACAAACAGTACAGAAGTACACACGGACAAAACGCTGTTCGACTATTTCGATGATTTTACCCGCGAGATGGGGAATATCAACAGTTGGACATCAGCAACCTATACAAAATTCGCCGCCGTTCGTCACCACCTTGAAACCTTTAACGCCTCCTTGCAATTCGCCGATCTGACAGAGTTTGGATTAACTCAATATGTCAACTACCTGAGAGAAGTTAAGGGGATGCGGAATACGACCATAACTAAACAACTCGGATTCCTAAAATGGTTTTTGCGCTGGGCAACCACAAAGGGATATTGTCAGACGCGCGACTATATCAATTTCAAACCGAAGCTAAAGACAAGCGAGAAAAAGATTATTTTTCTTGACTGGCCGGAACTGATGACCGTCTACAATTATCCGTTTACCGATAAGCAAAAAAGCCTCGAACGGGTACGGGATGTATTTTGCTTCTGCTGCTTTACGTCGTTGAGGTATTCCGACGTGGCGAACCTGAAACGGTCGGACGTGTTCGGCAGCTATATTTCCCTTACAACAATAAAAACCGCTGACAGCATTAAGATCGAGCTAAACAAGTATTCCCGTGCGATCCTCGATAAGTATGCGCATGAACAGTACCCAGGCAATTTAGCCCTGCCGGTAATCAGCAACCAGAAGATGAACGACTATCTGAAAGAGGTAGGGAAACTTTGCGGAATCGATCAACCGGTAACAATCACGTATTACCGGGGTAACGAACGTATCGACGAAATTTATCCCAAATACGAATTATTGGGCACCCATGCCGGCCGCCGGACGTTTATCTGCAACGCCCTGATAATGGGCATAGCTCCGCAGGTCGTAATGAAGTGGACGGGGCACAGCGACTATAAAGCGATGAAACCTTACATAGATATTACCGATTCGGCGAAAGCCGAGGCAATGAAATTGTTTGATAAATAATTATATATCCAATGCAAACACTCGAGTTCAATTATGGTAATATTCCACCGGGGCTTACAGAGCATGCGATAGCTTTCGGAACATCATTTAAACAAGTATTGCAGACTTATCGAAGTACAGAAGCTCCAACCTTTGAGGATACGATCGTCCTCTGCAGGGACATGTACCGTAAAGAATACCAGTTTGTATTTGATCTACTGCAAAGTATAGGGGATATGCAACCGAGCAAAAATAACGAACTTTTGTTCGGACACTTGCAACGACTTATAGATGCCCCTGAAATGTTTTGCCCGGAATTAATCAAAAACACTGTTCCCGGTTCCGAATGTACAGGTTGGGCACTTGCAGTTCGCATGGAACTGTATAATGCACTGTGTCAGGGTGCAATTTGGTTTGCGTCGGAACCTCCACGATTTACCGTCGGCGTCCTCGGCGAAGTAGCAACTTACATTCAGGAATGGTTGCGGTGCCATGCGGCACCACCCGCCGCACTCGAAGCGTCCCTGCCAGAGAATAACGAACAAAAGCCGCACCGGGATATACCCAGATCGCAAAGCATCGCTTTACTCTATACTCTTCTGATCCGTTTCGGGGTGACGCGTGTTTGTAGCTCCAAAGATATAGCCATGTTCATTGAAGCAGTCACCGGAGGCAAGATCGTATCGGAGGGGCGGAATACATATTCCGCCAAACATTTGCATGACACGCTACGGCCGGATATACAATATCTCATCGATATAATTTGTCCCCGCAAATAGTCTACCGGGAGCAAGCTTGTAATTTATCGTTTTTGGAGCAGTCTTGCTTTTTACAGCCATCTATAATCCTTTTTAATTTGTGGACCGACCACCGGATATTTGCGGACTATGCCGGTACGGTCCACCATACTTTTTTTCATTCTCTTTGCATTATCAAATTTGATTTAGCGGAATAGCTAACCGCAACCTATGTTGAATCAAAAAATGATACTGCAATGTATGCGAATATTACAGGGGAAACCCCTATTGCGGCTCTGACTGTTTCTCAGTTTGTCGATCTGCTGGATAAGCATAAATCGGCGCCGGCAGCACCTAGCGCCCCGGCCCGTGATTATACGCAAGGTTATGCGTACGGGCTCAAAGGCATCCGTAAACTCTTCGGCGTATCCCACGCCACCGCCCAGCGTTACAAAGACACATTCCTAAAACCGGCTGTCCGTCAGAATGGCCGGAAGATCGTCATTGACGTAGCAAAGGCCCTCGAACTGTTCGATGAACACGCTAAAGGATAGGAGGGCCCGGCGATGAAAGACAAAAGAAAAGCCGCTCCCACAAGAAGCGGCAATACCTTGGCAGGTGAACAAATTTCTTACTGCAAATATAGTCACAGATCAAGAAAAAGCAAGCGGAAAGTGTATTTCCCCGACACCCGGTTTCGTGAAATCGCAGCTATTCAAAGGCTGCATGAAATCGAAATGCGGAAAGCCCGCAAATTCTTCCTTGAACACCCTACCCGCACCTACTCCCGCGCCGATCTCGTTGAGGCGCTGGAACTGCCGATAAACCACATTACGCGGATTGTGTACGACTTGCTCGATGCCGGATTTATCCGCGTGATCGGTAAGGATCGTACCCCCCGTAGCAGAATTGCCGTGGAGATGCTGCAATTGACAGGAAAGGAGGCGATAAATGGATAGCCGACAACCGCCCGTCCGTCCCTTTACCGGGGACTTTATCGGCCTGCTCCGGTCGGATATACAGCGCCGGGAGCAGCGGATGAGAGAAGATAACGCCCGCACGCGTATCGAGGATTTGAACGGCAAAAGCTGCCGGAGGGTTTTATCCGAGCTGTTGGAACAATTCGACGAACTGGATTTTCGGGAGCGCGCCGGATTAGACGAGGACGCAAAACTGACCCGGAAAATCTTTGTCGTGATCGCCGTGGAGGAGATCATAAGCAAAGCCACCGCCAACAACTGGGGACTTTGCATCAAAAACGATTTTATATACCTGTATAACGGCCGGTACTGGCAGCCTCTCAACGCAGAAGAGTTTAAACCCTTTCTGGCCGAGGCGGCCCTCAAAATGGGAGTGGCACCCCTCGAGGCCAAATACCACCAATTCAAGGAGAAAATGTACAAGCAGTTCGTATCCGAGGCGAATATGCCGACCCCGGAACGAATGGCAGGGATTACGCTGATAAACCTGCAAAACGGGACCTTCGAGATCTCCGGGAACGGACAGACACTCCGAGAGCAGCGCCGGGAGGACTTTCTGAAATATCAGTTGCCGTTCGAGTACGACCCTTCGGCCCGGTGTCCACTTTTCGATAAGTACCTGCAACGGGTATTGCCGGACACGGATTGCCGCAAAGTGTTGGCCGAATACATGGGCTATATCTTCACAACCGGGCTGAAACTGGAGAAAGCGGCCATACTGTACGGCAGCGGGGCGAACGGCAAAAGCGTATTTTTCGAGGTCGTCAACGCGCTTATCGGGCCGGACAATATCTGTTCCTATTCCTTGCAGAACCTGACCAAATACGACAGTTACCAGCGAGCGGAACTATCCAATAAACTGCTCAATTACGCCTCGGAGATCAACGGAAAACTGGAGGCGTCGATATTCAAGCAACTCATAAGCGGCGAACCGGTAGAAGCCCGGCAAATATACGGGCGGCCTTTCGTGATGCGGGAATACGGCAAACTGATGTTCAATTGCAACGAACTGCCCAAAGAGGTGGAGAATACCAACGCCTTTTTCCGCCGGTTCCTGATTATTCCTTTCGAGCAAACCATACCGGAAAGCGAACAGGACCCGGAACTGGCGGCAAAGATCATCCGGGACGAATTAAGCGGTGTTTTCAACTGGATGCTGGACGGGTTGGGGCGGTTACTCCAACAACGAACATTTACACGTTCGACAATAATCTGGGAGCAGGTCGAGGATTTCAGGCGTGAATCCGACAGCGTGGCGATGTTTCTCGATGAAGGGAGGTACAAGCCCGATCCGCAGTCCTGTATGCTGTTAAAGGATTTGTTTTACAATTACCGGTCGTTCTGCTATGAGAACGGATATACCCCTTGCTCGCTGAAAACGGTATCAAAACGGCTTAAAAATGCCGGGTATAAAACAGAACGCCGAGCACCGGGCTATACGGTTTATGTAGCAAAAAATGTAGAAAACATGTAGATAAATGCAGGCCGAGTCCCGAAAAAAGTTTTTTTCTTGCTACACTACGTACATCAACAAACCATTAAACACTGATTGTCAGAATGTTTATTTTAGCTTGAAATACATTCGCTACATACATTGCTTCAGGTACACCGTCTCGCATAATGTACGTAATGTAGGAAATGTAGCAAGAAAAAAACTTTTTTCAGAGCACGGCATAAAAACGGAGTTATGACACACCGATACGAATTGGAAAAATACAAGGGGATACGGAGCCGGTACGAGTGCCCGGCCTGCCACCATAAACAGGTATTTGCCAGGTATATCGATACCCGGGCAGGCGGGTATCTATCCCCTGACGTGGGACGGTGCAACCGGGAGGATAATTGCGGGTACCACTACACCCCCAAAGAGTATTTCCACGATCATCCGGAGAATGATTTTAGCGAGATACGGCAGGATAATTTCGGGAAAGGCAGGAAAGGGTATGACACCAAGGTTACACCAAGGGGGAAAACTTCGCAACCTCAACGTATAGACTACATCTCTGAAATATACATACCGAAGTATCTGGGGACCCGATCTGATTTCGTCTATTTCCTGCGAGGATTATTCAACGAACCGGAAACAGACCCGATTATCCAACGGCTGACAGGCGAATACTGCCTGGGCTGTACGGACACAGGAGCGGTTATCTACTGGCAAATAGACGGACAGAAACAGGTGAGGACGGGCAAAGTGATGCGGTATAACTCCGAGACTGGAAAACGGCTGAAAAACGGTTGTAACGCGATCGACTGGATGCACGCCAGACTAAAGCGTGAGGGAGTTTTGTCCGATGAATGGGAGTTGTCGCAATGCCTGTTCGGGGAACACCTGCTAAAAGGGCGACCGGGAGATACGGTTTGCCTCGTGGAGAGCGAAAAGAGCGCCGTTATAGGCAGCGGAGTAATGCCGGGGTACGTATGGTTAGCCACCGGAGGAAAACAGAATTTAAAGGCCGAAAAGTGCGAATGCCTCAAAGGCCGCAACGTAATCCTTTTTCCTGACCTCGGAGCCTTTGATGTTTGGAAAGAAAAAGGAGAGGCGATAGCCCGGCGGGTGGGATTTACGCTTTCCGTATCCGATACGTTGGAGCGGATCACTACCCCGGAGGATCGGAGGAATGGCCTCGATATAGCGGATTACATGATACGGGCAATGAAAACAAAAAATTGAGATTATGGACTTTACAAAGACGGTTAACGGTGGGCACCTTCATTTGGACGGAGAAATTATTTGGGAACACAAGACCCTGGATTATATCGAACTGGTTGTGCTGACTATTAAACAAGAAATCCCCATAACCTTACGGCAAATGCTGGATTCCGGGGATATTCTGATACAGGTAGACACTGCGTTCGCAGTGGCCGGCGGGTACAACTCCGTCGAACACATGGAGGCCGTAACCGGGCACGCAGCGCCGCGTTGGGTGCGAATGGAAGGTAAGAAGTCGACATTAAAGCGACACGGGAAAGTGAATTAGACCTAATATTTCGGCATCACCGCGCGTACATGAAAACAATTCGAGTTGATTTTATAATAAGGAGGGCGAATGTGAGGAGTAAAAGATGTTATATCAAAGTATTACGCCGAAACTCTGGAGCCGGATATATCGGCAGGACAATTTACGGTCATGTCCCAGGAGATCGACGCACGTCTGACGAGGAACTCGATGGATACGGATGCAGAATGGTAAGTGTAAACATATAAACGATACAAAACATGCAGATGCTCTTGTGCCACATTTCTTAACAGACACAATCTCGGTCCGGAAGCAATATGGATTTATTGCCAACTAAAACTACATGCGAATTGCCCAGCGATGGTATGTATGTCAAGCCTCCGTCTCAGACGTTTTCAAACCATCCAAGACTCTCAGGAACAGCAGTTAAGGAAAGCTTAAACGGTTATATATTGCGGTCAAAACCATCATCAGCCCACTTTTTATCGAGTAGCTATAAAATGCAAATGATCGATGAAAAACCGAGCATATCGTATCCGCAACCGATGAGGAAGTATGGTCGAGCAAAACCATAAAAAGAGAATAAGAGCAATAATCCGTAACCGGCTTCCGCAGGGAAGATAACCTCAATGGGAATCGGTTACCTTGTAAAATTTAAAATCGCAAAAGTATGGATAAAATCGTTTGCGTCGGGGAGCGGACATGGATAAAGTTCCTCGCCCGACTGGAAGAATTATCGCCCCTTGCCGGAGAAGTCCGGCAAAAATTCGACCCGCAAGTATTGGAGGGATGATTGGACAGCCAGGACGTGTGCCTATTGCTGAACGTCACCAAACGTACACTTCAAACTTACCGGGACAAGAAGCTACTGCCTTATACTTCGGTGGGCGGTAAGTTCTTCTACCAGGAGAGCGACGTTACCGAATATCTGAAAAATCAAACCGTTAAAAGTAAGAAGGTCTTGTCTTGGGATTTTTTGAACAGCGGAAGCGAAGAGGTTAAGAAAGTTTTTTCGCAGATCAGTGAAACGGAGAAGGCTTTGCGGAAAGCCTTCGACAACTACCACCCCTCGGTTATGAGTGAACGCAACTTGACCGGGGACGAGGTGTGAGAATATCTACATATCTCGCCCCGCCCGTTACAGAACCTGCGCGACACACGACAATACCTTTTACCGTTATCGGCGGACGAAACGAATCTTTGTCGCATGTCGAATCAATTACCGAGTGTCTCCTTGAAATACTCGATCGTCTTTTGCAGGCCTCGTTCGAGTCCGACGGAAGGGCTCCAGCTGCCGAGCCGCCGGGTTGCGAGTGAGATGTCTGGTTTCCGCTGCTTTGGGTCGTCGCTTGGCAGTGGATTGAAAACGATCTCGGATTTCGAGCCGGTCAGCCGGATGACCCTCTCGGCGAGCTCGAGCATTGTGAATTCGTCCGGATTTCCAGTATTCACAGGACCGGTGAAATCGTCTTCGGTCGCCATCATGCGTATCATCGCCTCGATCAGATCGTCTACGTACTGGAAGCTCCGGGTTTGAGTTCCGTCGCCATAGATTGTGATGTTCTCGCCGCGAAGCGCCTGAACGATGAAGTTTGAAACGACCCGTCCGTCGTTGGGATTCATTCTGGGCCCATAGGTGTTGAATATTCGGATGATCTTGATCCGTACCCCGTTCTGGCGATGATAGTCCATAAAGAGAGTTTCGGCGCAGCGCTTTCCCTCGTCATAGCACGATCTCAGTCCGATGGGGTTTACGTTCCCCCAGTAGGTTTCCACCTGCGGATGGACGAACGGGTCGCCGTATACTTCACTGGTCGAAGCCTGCAGGATTTTGGCCTTGGTGCGTTTGGCCAGCCCGAGCATATTGATGGCTCCCATAACCGAGGTTTTCAGGGTTTTGATCGGGTTGTACTGGTAGTGCACGGGCGATGCGGGGCAGGCGAGGTTATATATTTCATCGACTTCGGCATGGTACGGTTCGATGATATCGTGGCGTACCAGTTCGAAATGGTCGTTTTCTAGCAGGTGGCGGATATTGTCTTTACTGCCGGTGAAATAGTTGTCCATGCAAATGACGTCGTGTCCTTCGCTTAACAGCCTTTCACAGAGATGTGAGCCTATAAATCCGGCTCCTCCGGTTACGAGTATTCGTTTCATTATTCAGCTAGTTTTTTCCCGATTCCGGTATAGCGGAATCCTTTGTCGGCAAGTTCGTTTTGGTCGTAAATATTTCGTCCGTCGACGATCAGGTTTCCGCGCATGGTTTTTCGAATGGCGTTCCAGTCGGGAAGCCGGAATTGCTTCCATTCCGTGGCCAGTGCGATGGCGTCGGCTCCTTCGGCGGCTTCGTAGATGTTATGGCAATAAGTGATTTTGTTGCCGATCTTTCTGCGCGCTTCGTCCATGGCGATCGGGTCGAAAGCCCGAACCGTTGCCCCGGCTTCGAGCAGTTTGTCGATAATGACCAGAGCCGGTGCTTCGCGCATATCGTCGGTTTCGGGTTTGAATGCGAGTCCCCACAGGGCGACCACTTTCCCGGTCAGCTCAGCGCCCAGTGCCTCTTTGAGTTTATCCGCTACAATCTCTTTCTGGGTTTCGTTGACCGCCTCGACGGCTTCGATTACACGCATCGGATATCCGTTCTTCCGTCCGGTGTGGCAAAGGGCCTTGACATCTTTCGGAAAGCACGATCCGCCGTAACCGCATCCGGCATAGAGGAAACGGCTGCCGATACGGTCATCGGTTCCCATGCCTTTGCGTACCATGTCGACATTCGCACCGATACGCTCGCACAGGTTGGCGATGTCGTTCATGAAACTGATGCGGGTGGCGAGCATTGCATTAGCGGCGTATTTGGTCATTTCGGCCGACGATACGTCCATAAACAGGATTGGAAAACCGTTGAGTAAAAACGGTTTGTAAAGGCGTTCCATCAGAGAGTGTGCCTGTTGGCTATCCACTCCGACTACCACCCGGTCGGGGTTCATGAAATCCTTGATGGCCGCACCTTCCTTGAGAAATTCGGGATTCGAGGCTACGTCGAAAGGTAGGTTTACGCCACGTTTCTCCAATTCTTCCCGGATGGCGGCTTTTACTTTTTGTGCCGTGCCGACGGGTACGGTGCTTTTGGTTACCAGCAGGGTGTAGCGGTTGATTTTCTGTCCGAACGTTCGCGCTACGTCCAACACGTAATGCAGGTCGGCGCTGCCGTCCTCGTCCGGCGGAGTTCCCACGGCGCTGAAAACGATTTCAACTTTATCGAGAACCGAGGTAAGGTCGGTCGTGAAATGGAGACGTCCCTCACGGACGTTTTTTTTGACAAGTTCCTCGAGTCCAGGCTCATAAATCGGCATGATGCCGTTGTTGAGCTTATCGATCTTTTTCGTGTCGATATCCACACAGGTCACATTCGTGCCCATTTCGGCGAAACAGGTTCCTGTAACCAGGCCGACATATCCGGTCCCAACGATTGCAATGTTCATAATAGGTGATTTATTTGATGCTTGCCTGGAATGGTCCACGCATGCCCAAAAGTTCCCTCCCCGCGCTACAGCGAAAGTTTCCCGCCAAGCCGGTCCCCGGTAGGCCGTCCCGGTCCATACTTCCGCATGATCCATTAACGGCTTGCGCAGAGTCTTCGGCGGGCAGGCGGCTTTGATTATCCTCGGCCCTGTCCTTTCAATGCTTCGATGCAGGTCCTGTTGGCACGCCTTCGCTCACGATCTATGATCCATCCCCATTTATTGAAATACTTGACAAGGCTGCCAATGTGGATCAGCAGCATTTTCCTGTTTTTACGCGAAGCGGCCTCGTGGGCATGTACGACGACTGCATCGGGACAGTACACGGTACGGGTAACGCGGTGGATACGACGCGAAAAATCGATATCCTCGGCATACATGAAATAGCGCTCGTCGAAAAGCCCCGTTTCTTTCAGCGTCCCGATTCTCAAGAACATGAAGCAGCCTGAAAGAAAGGGTACGTTCATCTCGCGGTCGTAACCGGTAAAGCGCAGTTCAAAACGTTCCCTGCTCGCCTTAAAGAAGCCGGCGGGCAGGAATCTCCGCAGGATCAGGTCGAAAGGTGTGGGCAACAGCTTGCACAGATACTGCGTCTCGCCGTCGGGATACACGGTCTTGGGGGCGACCAGGCCGGCGTCTGGATGCCGATCCATATAGGCGGCAAGAATTTCGATCACGCCCTCGCCGAACCAAATGTCCGGATTGACGATTACATGATAATCGGCTCCCGCCTCGACGGCCTCGCGCATCGCGATGTTATGTGCTCCGCCGTACCCGATGTTAGCGCTGTGGATATAACGAATACGTTCCGATATTTTTTCCAAAAGACGCAGCGCGTCATTCGACGAGTTATCGACGACGTATATTTTCGCGACCGGACTTTTCAATAGGCAGTCCAGCACTTTCCCGATCTCGGAACAGGAATGATGGTAAGCGACGAACGATGCGGTAATCACGACTGTAAACGCATTAGTATTATTAAAAGGATTTTGATTGGTTCTGCCTCGGAGGTAGCACATACCAAAGAATCAGAAAATACGAAGCGAGTTTCTCTCTCTTGTGCAAACGAGCGAGTTTCGCGATATAAGTGTCCCCCTCACATGGCGTTTCAACTGATTCGCGATGCCAATAAGGCCGTTTATGCACGAATAAATCAGCACTGCCCGTCCCGAACGATTGCCAAAAACTGTCCGGCCGAACGCTCCCAAGAGAACCGCAGAGCCGTAGCTGTGCCCGCTTTTGCCAAGGTTTCTCGCAATACATTGTCGTTCAGCAAAACGAAAAGTCGGTCCTCGAGGGCATTCTCATCCCGGGGAGGAAAAGTCAAGCAGTTCTCACCGGCCCGGACGTACTCATCTACTCCGCCCGATTCGCTAACAATGCAGGCACAGCCGCAAGCCATGGCTTCAAGCGGAGGAAGTCCGAAGCCTTCCCACCATGAAGTGGAGATGAATATCCCTGCCTTACGATAGGCATCGGCTATCTCCATGTCATTTTTCGGCCGGACAACCTCGATGCCCGTAAGATCGAAGGCTGAGAGGTCATCGTGGCTAACGAACGTGACCGGACCGACCCGGTCTCGGACTGCTTCAGGCAGCCGGCGGTATACGTCGAGAAACGTGACCAAGCCTTTCCACGGGTGCTTCCGGGCAATCAGACAGATGCCCGTATCGACGCCGGATCTTCCCGTTGCCGTAAAGATGCGTTGTTCGATAGCCGGATGAACCAATCGCAACGCTACGTCAGTTCGGCCCGCATCCCGACAGAACCGTTCATGTACGAAACGCGAGTTGAAAATGAACCGGGCCCGGCTCGAACGGAACGATCGCTTGCACAGCCATTTGTATATTTTGAGGAATACGCCGTGCAAAAGCATCCCGTCGTCGAAGATTCGATAGTCATCCGCCTGCACGAAACGCCACTTTCGTTTGGTCTTCAGCCATCCGGCAAACAGAGCGAACAAAGGATCGCTATAGACGGTCGTCCAATCCGCATAACGGCGGTTGGCGTAACGAATCGTCCGCCAAAGGTTAATCAGTTTGCCGATTTTGCCTGAGGCAGTCTTCCCGACCGGAACGAATCGCACATTCCCGCTGACAGCAAACGTATGTTTGTCCGTCGAGTTATTGGGATAGAGCATCGTGATTTCATGATCTCGGGACAGACGGCTGGCGAGCTCGATAAAGACGCGATTGCCGCCTCCCGTTTTGACCGAAGGAATGATAAAAAGTATATTCATCGCAAAGGTGTAGTTGTCGTCCATAAATCGAGATTGGCCCGATAAGGAATCATGTACGCATCCGGCGCCTTAAGCGACAGGAAGCACAAAAGTAGACAGTAGGCCGACGCTATGCCGAGAACGATCGGGCGCGAGCGGTATGTAAACGGCATGGCGAGCCTCGGAAGCAACAGAATGATGAAAATATGGAAGTAGTACGAAATACGCAGAAATACCATGAAATCGTTAAACAGGGTCATCAGCGCGACATAGAAGATAAAACCATTCATAACGACGGTATATTTGACCGGCTCCACGCCAAGCAACTTTTTCCTAAACAGAATGACCGCAAATGCTATCAACAGCTTCGAGAAATAGCCGAGTCCAAGCGCTGCGGTTTGATTGGCCTCGCTGTAAAGAGTCAGGTACTGGCCGTAGCGAGGAATCATACTTATCAGCCCCTTGAGAGGAAAGATGAAGTTCAACACGAGCGAAAAGCCGAGGATCCCGAACAGCAGCCAACCCGGGAAACGTATGCGGAGCAACCAGTAAAAAGGGAGCAATACGAGCGCTGACATATGAAACAAGGATGCGGCCAGCACGACGAGCAGGAATTTTGTTGGCGACCGGCCGACGATATATCGCGATCCCCAGAAAAAAAGGGCGATAGCTACATACTGTCTGACCAGATTCAAACTTTCGAGGAACGTACCGGCGAACAGGAAAACAAAAAAGGCGAAACAGACGTGCGTCTTATCATAATAGACTGCCGCTTTGTAGACAAAGACGACTACGATAGCGCTCGTAGCCAAAAACATCGCTTGCGGACCGAAACCCAGCCTGGTGAAGATACCGCAAAGTAATCTGAAGCCAGCCTCCGACTGCGAATATTCATTTCCTCGATAAAGGTCCCAATAAGCTGGAAAATCGATTCCGACGCCATATCGAAGACCCGAGAACACGATCAGCAGGCCCAAGCTCATCCATACGGCGACCGGGATATTGCGCCGGTTACCTATGCAAAGCAATCCCAGAGCAGTAGTGAATACCGATAGATAAACTAACATTCGAGCAAGGTCTTGAACAGAGGAAGCGTGGCGTCGAATGAATACCGATCGAGAAAAAGCCGCCGCGAACCCGTGAGCGCAGGAGATGTAGCAAATGTTCGGATTGCCGAGACGAATTCGCTCGCCGTATTGCAAACTACGATCGAATCCGCACGTTCATAGCCCTCGAGTGCTTCCGCGGTGCCAATGATAGGCTTGTCGTACATCAAGGCTTCTGCGATCTTGACCTTCATGCCCCCTCCTGTAAAAATCGGAGCGATCACAAAATCGGCTCGCGCATAGAACGCCTCCAATGAGGGAGCGCTACCATGCAGCTCTATCTGGGGATGAGTTCCGACAGGAAGCTGGTCCATGCCTTTGCCTGCGATGACCAGCCGGATGTCAACCAAGGGCAATACGTGGGCTATAAACCATTCGATTCCCGATCGGTTGGCGTAGAAATTACTTCCGATGAAAAGAGCCGTACGCACTTTTTCTGTCGCAGTATCTCCGTCTTGCGTCAATCGGTGGAAATGCCTGAAACGATCGTGCAGCGAGATGGGGATGATGCGCAATGCGTGCGGAATACCGTACAGTTTTTCTATCAACTTTCCGTCACGACGGTTCAATGCGACGGTACAGTCAGCATAGCGGACACTTAACTTCTCGTTGACGAAGGCGGGTAGCAGTCTGAATACCGATCCGACATTTCCCGACTGCAGATGGCGTCTGATAAAAGAAAACTCACAATTATGGAAAAACACGATCACCCGAACGTCCGTCCGTTTTTTTATTTTCCGTATCAGCAAGCCGTTCAGCGACGAGTCGACAAAAATATGAGTGTAACTTTGCTGCTTGAGCTTTTCGATGATCCGCCGCTCCCTGCCTAAAGACGAACCGTTTATTCTGAACGTAAATATTACGCGCGTCAAGGCGCTGAGAGCATGCCACAGCCGTTTCACCGGGTTCGCCCTACTATTGACCGTGAACGGAGGCAGTATCTCGCAGTCAACCGCTCCTTCTCCCGCTATCCGCTTCATCGACTCGAGGTTGCGGCTCGCACATTGCCATCCGCCGTGGAGCGACGAGGCTAAGTTCGATGAAATAAAAAGTATTCTCGCCATTGTCATTCCACGCATTTTTTGAGCCGTTCAAGAAATTGCAGCCCATATCTTCGGTCTGGTTCCATATAATTGCCTTCTCCCCACTCGTTCCACGATTTGACAAAAACGATTTTCAGCGAAGCGGGCTTATTCTCTACGGCACGAAGCACCTGCTCGACATGTCGCTCGAATACATCAGGCGTATAATGACTGAAAACCGTTCCTTCACACCCGCTTCGGGGAGTATGGTCCCAACCTGAGTAAATCGTGGGGATGATGTCGTCGCGCGCATCTTCGGGTCCGACAAACCATCGGGCCGCTTCGGCATACCGAAATACGCGAGGATGCTTGAAAAGATTGATCTTGATGCGTTGAACGGCTTTTTTGAAAAACGGCCGACGATTGACGCATTCCATCATTCGGAAAATGCAGGCAGCATCCATACCCAAACGGAGTATTTTCTGTTCTTGTCCTACGTCTGCCTGCCCGACAAAATAGATTCCCGGCAGCCCGTTCTCCCGGGCAAGCCGCTGCCATAGCCCGACAAAAGCCGGCATGTCGGGATGCTGAAGCGGCTTGTAGACCATGAACAAAGGCTTCCCGTCCACGGTAATGTACCGCCTGTCCCGGAAAGCGGGCAGCACGGCATGGAAATGGTCAATGTAATCTTGCTCGCCCAAATAACGCTGTTCGATCAGCGTGTTGCGGTTAGTGAGACCGTGAGCAAAGCCTTTCCATGTCTCGTTGGCCCACGCGAGAGCGAAAGGAAAATCCGGCTCGCCTCTGGCGAGAACTTCGTTGAACGGACGCTCCAGCAGGCGCTTGCCGCCGCCGAACCAATAGTGCCAGTACATAAAGCCTTCGACGCCATAGGATCGCGCCATATCGGCCTGCGCCTGTCTGGTTTCGGGGACCCTCAGATCGTAGTATCCCAGGTCGGCCGGCACCCGAGGCTGATAATGTCCGCGATACAAGGGCTTCGCCTTGCCCACATTGGTCCATTCGGTGAACCCTTTGCCCCACCACGCGTCATTTTCCGGAATCGGGTGGTACTGAGGCAGGTAAAATGCAATGATTCTTGCTTTCACAGCGGTATTTCGGTTGAGGGTTTATGAATCGAGGGAACCCTGTTTCTCAGAGTTATTTTGCGACTGGCTGATCTGACGGATGACGCGGGCCGGCACTCCGGCGGCGATTACCCCTGCCGGAATGTCGTGCGTAACTACGGCATTGGCTCCGATCATGGAGTTGTCTCCGATAGTAACGCCGGACAGGATCGTCACCTTGTCGGCAATCCGCACGTTGTTTCCGATCGTTACGACACCTTTCGAATAAAGGGGCTGGTCCTCCGGGTGCATTCCCAGCTCCTCTGAAGTACCTCGGCCGTGCGAGTTGTCGACGATCGTAACCCGACGGCCCGTGAGCACGTAATTTCCGATGCGGATCGCCCGGATAGCCGACAAGTGACTCCATTCGCCGATCGAAACATGTTCGCCGATCGCAATCTCCGGCGTGAAAGACTGGTCGCCGTATCGATCCCACGCGTTGAGTATGCATCCTTTCTGAATCACGCTATGGCTTCCGATCGATATGTACTTTCCGCCTTTCAGCGATACGGGCCGCCGGATATAGACATTGGCGCCTATGTGTTTGAAATGGCGTGCCAGCCAAGCCGTGTACAGATAGTCCCCGAGCGTGCTCAGGCGTCCGCCGCTCCGATAGGGAACGAGGTAAGATCCGGCTCTGCCGATCCCTCTCAGTAAGGTCTTGATTGTATCGATCATCGTTTCAGATATTTTTTGAACTGTTCTATGCCGTAGCGGTACAGCGTTCCAGGTACCGTCTTGAGCGCCGCCAACGGGAAATAGCGAAACGCCCAGATTCCGTACTGGCTGAGAAGCAGCATGGCGAATTCACTCCAACGATTGCTATTTTCGGCCTCGTAGTAAAAGTCGAGCCGCTTTCGGTAGTCAATGCCGACCCGGCTCCCGCTATGCGGACGAGCGTATCCGGCCAACAGATTGCGCAGACCCTCGGCGAACTCGTCCGGCGAGGTGATGCACTGCTTCAGCCTACTCCCTTCTTCGGCTCGCAGCGCAGGGTCGGAGCACAGCGCCCGGGCATGACGGGCAAAAGATTCGACATCGGTATGCGTGATTTTCAAGCGCGCCTTGTGACAGACGACTGTTTCGACGAAAGCCGATGGGCATTTCTCCGAGGCGTAGGCGAGAACCGGTTTGCCGTTCACGGCCGCATACTGCGACATGAGCCCCCCGCCGATCGGGTAAGTTCCCATGTAAATGTCGCATGCGCGAAAAACGGCATTGATGTCGCGTCGGCTTCCGAGCAGGAACACCCGTCGCTGGAAACCGTTGCTACGAATGAACTCCCGGAAGATGCGCGCATCGCCGTCGCCGGCATACAGCAGCACGGCATCGGGATTCTCGTCCAGCGTCCGCTTGACAAGATCGAAATAGAGTCCCTTTCCGCCATAAATCTTATAATAGCTCCCCCCCGAAAAGATTTTGACGCTACCGACCGGGACTTCGGCAGGAAATCCTTCAAACGGGGCTTCGTTGAGAATGGGATAATAAGGCAGCATGAAAAGTTGCGACGTGGCGAACCTGCGTTTTTCCAACGAGATCGTCCAGCCGAAATCCCTGAACTCGATGTTACGGTCGAAGATACCGCTACCCAACCAGAAAGCGTGGTCGGTGAGATTTATGTTGTATTTCGTGATTTCCGGCAAAGCGGAAAAAGCGATAAGCGGCGTGACCGACCAAGGCGCTACCTGTATCAGAAGGACCTGCGGGGCATACTCGCGCAGTTTCCGGTGCAACTGTTTCGCCTGCTCCGTCGTGGGGAGCGACGGGGTTATCTCGAAAATTTCGACTCGGTCGCCGCAAGCGGCCAGATCGCTCTCGACGCCCGCCATCGCCTTGGAACGGTCCTCAAAGATGTAAAGAAACTCGACCTGCAACGCCCGCAATGCCCGGATGTACTGCTGGGTGAGTCCCCTGTTTTCTCGGCCGAACGAATTGTACATGGCGTATCTGGCGGTCTGTCGCGACTCGGGAGGCTTTTCGACGAAAAGCGCCCGGCCGATCGTGCGGATCATGTCGTCCGTTTCGGGATCGCTATATATCCAGTTGAACAGATAGGCGATCCGGGCTGACAAGGCCAGTTCCCCGGCGGCCCGGTTGTAGTCCCTTTCAGATATAGCGGTTCGGGCCAGTTGCTTGATTTTCGAGTAGCAACGCCGGATGTCGCGGATAGTCGGTTTCATATTTTTCGAGATGAAACTTTCTGACCGGGCTACCCGGCCGGAATGGATTTACGAACGCTTCCCGCCGATTCTTCGCCGTATCTGAGTTATTAGCGACGATACGGCAACGACCTCGTTCAGGTGCCTGTACGAAATGCAGCATACGATAAGTACGATCGCTCCGCCTATCGCATATTTGACCCATCCCGAGGCGAGAAGCACCGTAAGTAGCGCTCCGGCGATCAGTCCGCCGTACAGGCCGATCAGCCTGAGATTGCGCCGGGACCAACGGAACCGGAACTGCGTCCGGACAAGGACATATACCAGCACGAGCTTGGCAAAACTGCTGCAAATGGCCGCGATACCGAGAATTTCGAGCCCGAACCGGTTCCATCCGGCAAAAACGATACTGAGATATGCCGCACACCATACTCCGTCGGTAAGGATACAGTAGTGTCCCTTCCCTTTTGCCAGAAAAATTACGCCGAGCGGCCATGCAAGGAATCCGGTGAAGGCTCCCGCCATTTGCCATTGCAGAATAGCCGTAGCGGCCATGAATTGCGACGAGTAAAGAATGTTCAGTACGGCAGGAATGAACAGCAGAATGCCGGCGACCATCGGCGCACCGATAATCAGAGCGATCTCCCCCTGCTCATTAGTAAGCCGGGCCATGGCGGCGTGGTCGTTGCTCCTTTCGCTCAGGCGCGGGAAGAAATCGGCCAGCATAGCACTCGTAATCAATCCTACGTATACATTTGAAATGTTCCATGCAGCCTGAAACATTCCGACGCCATCCGTTCCCATCTTTTGCGAGACGAATGAACGGACGATATACATAGTAGCCGTCGACGCAAAAGTGGTAACAACGATGAAAAAACCCAGCTTGGCGATCGACAGACCGCCCCGAAACGTTTCCTTCGGCGTAAGCTTGGCAGGTTCGACCCGGATGCCTCGGACAAACCACCATGAAATGGCAAGCATCGCCGCCGCCGTCAGGATCATGGCGGGGACGATTCCCTTCACACCCAGCCACCAGTACATCGGTACGGTGAGAACGAATCCGGCTACGGCTCCTGCGACTTTCGCTTTCGCCATCTTGCCGATCATGCGCAGGCCTTGTAGCAGGGCGAGCTGCCCCTCTTGCAAACTGGTCAGCAGCAGAACTACCGAAACCAGAACAATCGGTACGGCATATTCCGCACTCCCGAACGAGAACCGACTAAGCGGGATACTCAACGCGATGGCGACCGTCATGCCCAGCAGACCGGTACCCCAGACCCACCGCCGGAGAATCCGGATGGTCCGCCCTATCCGCTGTCCGTCGCGCGACGCATTCGCCGCCGCAACGTCTTTGACCGCGCTGAAATGTATGCCCAGTCCCGTCGCATTGCGGACCATGTCGACAATACCCTGCAACAAGCCGAGCACGCCGACGCCGGCAGGCCCCAGCAGCAGGGCGACGATCTTGGTCTTGACGACCGTAATCAGGATCGTGAGAAACTGCGCGCCCCCGACGATTCCGGTCGACTTGAGCGCCTGTTCGTACGAGGTGTCTGCGCCGGACGTGTTTTCTGTCATTCCCTGTTGCATGACATGTCTTTGGGGCTCATTCCCAAGGCCAGCTTGAGCTCGATCAGAAAGCGGAATATTTTGTAGTCGACTGCCCGGTTACGGTGCTCGCTGCTAAAGAACTGCCGCATCGAATGCCGATACCCGGGGCAAGCTGCTCCGCGGCTCTTTTTGTTGTAATGGGAAAGGTACGCCTTGCTCCAGTAGTGGTTGAGTTGCAAGGTGAAGTCTTCGGACGTTATGTTAGATCCAGTCCGATGGATACTTTCCCACCGAATAAACTTACCGAACTCATTGACGGGAGGTATCCAAACAGTCCTGCCGCAGATTCTGCCCTTAGCTACAATCCAATGCATATACATGTGGGTAAATTCCCAACCAGTATTGATGATTACTTTTCCTTCGTTGTACATTTTATCCCAGCAGACCGTGTATTGTTCGATAGTCAACTGTTCTGGATCATGTTCAATCCTTCCCGAGGTCCCGAACATTTTCCAATAGACGAGTACCGAGGGATATTTTTCGTACTTTTCGAGCCATGTCCCGACCGAGGTTTCGTAGACAGGGCATAGAAACTCGTCGAGATCGATCAGCGCAATCCAGCGAGTCGTCTCACGAAATTTTTGCCAGCAGTCCTCGTAGGCAGGAAACTGTCCTTGGGGAACGGGCCAATCGATCAGGTCGACGACTCCTCGTTCGATATATGGGGCCAGAATTTCGCGGTAGTTGTCATCGCTGAAGTTGTTGTACAGGAAAAAGTGATCGACACCGACCAGCAAATGGTATTCAATCCACTCTCTGAGAATCGACCCCTCGTTCTTGAAGATAGCACAAACCGACAGATAATAAGGCTTATCGGCCGTATCCTGTTTTTTATGTCGGATGATCTGTCTATACAGTAAGTCTAAACAAGGAGATAAAACTTTTTTTATACCGAGGGAAAACTTGTTATATCGGCCATGAGGAGTGCTGATGAAGACTTTATGGTGTACCATGATCGCTATTTATACGATTGTTAAAAATGAAGTGCCGGGAAGAACCCCGAACGATTGTTCCGCTACCGAGCGGATCGTCTCATCGAGGAACGGCTCGGTGTTGTACACAGGCATAACGATCGATATTTCTGATCTAATTTACCGATTTAAAAATTATTGAGCAGCCGCACGACTGCCTCCGCCTCGGTCCGCTCCATAACCGGACTGATGGGCAGGCTGAGCTCCTCGTCGTGGATCAGTTCGGTGATCGGCAGCGAGCGGTCGTTCCACGCCCGGTAGCACTCCTGCTTGTGGGGCGGGATCGGATAGTGGATGAGGGTCTGAACACCATTTTCGGTCAGATACCGCTGCAACTCGTCCCTATCAGCGCAACGGATCGGGAAGATATGGAATACGTGTGCGTCGGAGTCCGGTACGTTCGGCAGTACGATTTTCGGATTATTGATATGCGACAGGTAATAATTTGCGATGGTCCGACGGTGCGTGTTGTCTGCGTCCAGATGGTAGAGTTTCGCGTCGAGTATGGCGGCTTCGATTTCATCGAGCCGACTGTTGCGGCCGGTGTACCGGAAAACATATTTTTGTGTTGAGCCGTAATTGGCCAGCGCGCGCACTGTGGCGGCCAGCTCGTCGTCGTCCGTGGTTACTCCTCCGGCATCGCCCAGTGCTCCGAGGTTCTTGCCCGGGTAGAAGCTGTGCCCGGCGGCGTCGCCGAGCGATCCGGTTCGCCGGCCGCGGTAGAGGCAGCCGTGCGCCTGTGCGTTGTCTTCGACCAGTTTCAGCCCGTATTTCCGGCACAGTTGGCCGATTCTGTCCGTGTAAGCGCACTGCCCGTAAAGGTGGACTATCAGAATAGCCCGGGTACGGGGAGTGATGGCGGCTTCGATGCGTGTATCATCGATCTGGTAAGTCTGTAAGTCTGGTTCGACAAGCACCGGGACGAGTCCGTTCTCAGTGATCGCGAGAATAGAGGCGATGTAGGTGTTCGCTGGGACAATTACTTCGTCGCCGGGTTGGAGTACACCCATTTCGAGGTAGGCGCGGAAGATCCAGACTAGTGCATCGAGCCCGTTGGCAACGCCGATCGCGTGACGCGTCCCGATGTAGCGGGCGTAGTTGGCTTCAAACTGCGCGTTCTCTGTTCCCTGAAGGTACCAGCCAGAACGAATGACACGCTCCACAGCCTCACGGATATCCGCGCCATGGCTTTCGGTTACTTTCTGTAAATCGAGAAATTTGATCATCGCTTATTTGTGTTAATCCTCGCGGACGCGTTTCATAAATTTGGCGGGTGTCCCGACGTGAATTTCGTAGTCTGGAATATTGTGCGTGACTAGACTTCCAGCTCCGGCCACGGCGAAGTCGCCGATTTTGACTTTTTCGATCACTTTGGCACCGAGTGTAACGTCGGAGCAAAGGCCGATAGTGATGTACGAGCTGGTGATCGAGCCGACCGAGAAATGGCAAAGCGGTCCGACTGTCGTGTTGTGTCCTACCAACGAGTTGGCCATCATCAGCGAACACTGGCCGAGCCGCGCCTGGGCCCCGACGTAGCAGTTCGACATGACGAAGACGCCCGGTTCGAGTACGGCGCTGTCGGCCACGAATGCGGTTTTGTGGACGATCGTGGCGAATCGCTCGCGCGGAATGTTCACTTTGCGAAAGGTTTTTTCGGTCAGTATGTTGCGGCCGATCATGTGGATGCCCCACATGAAATGGTAGTCCGGATTTTTGAGCAGTTCCTGCACGTCGTCCGTCCCGCCGAGCACGGGATAACCGCAGACCTGTGTTTCGTAGTCGTTGACGAAGCCGGCCACCTCCCACTCGAGGTCGCCGAACCGTTTGCGGTTGTCTTCGATACAGGCAGCGATCACGCCTCCGTTGCCTTCGCCGCCGATGATGATTACTTTTTTATTCATTGATGCTGTAATTTTCTTTTTTTACGCTCTTCTTTTATGGCTGCCAGATGCTTAACCGCTAAAACATCGAACGCCATGAGATCAAGATCGCGATAGAACGCGGCCCGACACGAGCGGTCGGGTTCCTCGGGGTCCAAATGCAGACGCAGGTTATACCGGGTAGCATAGTCATTTATATCCAATGGGATTGCAGCAATGTCCATATCCTTCATGCCGTTGACCATCCGCTCGCCTTTCGTCGTATTGGTCATGACCCACGAGGTCCCCTTATCGTCGTCAAAAAACGGATCGTATTTCTCGATAGCCCAGAAATCGCCGAGCGTAATGTCGGCGACTCGGCGCAGACTACGGTATTTGCAGTGAAAGCAAGACGGACGAATATTGTACCGACTGTGGAACGAAACGACATAGTCGTCGTCGAGAATGGAGTTGTAATATTCTTTTCCGTTGTCGAAAGCAATAGCGATCGACTTGGCGCGCCAGCCCTCGCGTTTGTCCTTGAAATTGACAGCGATGACGGTTCCGTCATATTTTTCGCTGAGATACTCGATATAGCGGAGGTATACCTTAGGCGATGAAACGCATCCGCAGATCAAGTCGCAGGTAGTGAGGCCAGCGTACTCCCTACGCAGATATTGTCGGAGACCGCTTGCCTCGCAGGGGGTACCAGTAAAAAGTACCTCTGCACCCTGATCAAGCAAGGTCTTGATGGTTTTGTATATGTCATACTTTGTACTTTGCACGAACTTCGATCGCCTCAGGTTATCCAAAGCGGTCTCATCGCGAGCAAGCAGGTGCCGGACCTCACCACACCCGTCTACATAGCCGGCGCCACAGACATAACCGCCGCGAGCGATTACTTGCCGGGCCAATGCGGTGAAAGCGCCGCCCGACGAACTGCGTGCCCGAAGCCCCGTATCCCGCGATCGGCAGGCATAAACGGTTTGCGGAGTCGTATAGAACGGTAGACTGCGGCAGGTGCGAAGGCAGAGCCCGCAGTTAGTGCAGCGTTCCGGATCAATCTGCGGATAAAGGTAACCCTCGAAATCGGCGCGCATGCCGATCGCTCCGACAGGGCAACATGAAGCACATGCACTGCAACCGCAGCATGCCTCTTTCCTGATCAGGGTGACGTTGTTTACATTTTGCATTTGGCTTGGATCATACGGTGTTTGCTAAGAATGGTTTGCGCCATCTTGACCATCGGCGGACCGATAAACTTGTTGTCCTTGAGCGCCACTCCTTTGCCTTCACGCTCGGCTTCCTCGGCCAGCGCGAGCATCTCTTCGGCCCAAGCTACTTCGTCCTCGCCGGGCGAGTAGTAACGATGGCAGAGCGGTAACTCTTTGGGATTGAGGACGAGCATTCCTTCAAATCCGAGTTTTTTAGAAAGAACTAGATTATGTTCAAGGTCTTCGAGATCATGAACATGGATATGTACCGTGTCAATCGGAACCACCCCGCACGCTTTAGCACCCATAGCGATCTGGGCCCGGGCCGTGAAAATGCTCTGTCCCTCGGGATCGTGTTTGCCGCCGAGGTCGGTGACGAAATCTTCGCAGCCGAAAGCGACCGCCGTAACACGGTTCGGGCAGGCGTTGCAGATCTCCTGGATGTTCATGACTGCGCCCGTTGTTTCGATCAGAGGAATGATCTTGAAGGTCCCGATCGGGAAACCCTTTTCATACTCGATCGTTTCGAGCAGCTTGCCGAAGAAATAAATGTCTTCTCCTTTCTTGCTTTTGGGGTACATGAATCCGGTGATCCCCTCGACGGTCAGTTGGTATACGTCGCGCAGCAGCTCGCCGCTTTCTCGGTCGTTGACGCGGGGATAGAGTACGCGCCCGCGGAACGTGCCGTCGGCAATGTATCGCAGAATGTTGTCGCGGGCTACCTGTTTGTTTGAGGCCGGCTGAACCGAGTCTTCGATGTCGAGCAGCAGCACGTCGGCGTTGACGCGTGCCGCACTGTTCATCAACCGATCGTTATGGGCCGGGACGAACATCAGGCTTCGGAATAAATGGTCCATGATTATGCTTGTTTTTTGACGAGAACGTGACGGCGGAAACTGATCACTGCTTCATCATGTTGGTTATAGCCTACGGTTTCGACATGAACGATTCCCCGATCGGGTTTAGACTTCGATTCTCGTTTATCGAGGACGATGGTTTTTGCGTACAGTGTATCGTTGATAAATACCGGTCTGAGATGTTTGATATCTTCATATCCCAAATTGGCAATCGCTTTACCGCTGATATCGGGAACAGTCATGCCGACAACAAGTGAAAAGACCAGTGTACCGACGACTAGGAGCTGGCCATGCTGGTTCTTGCGTGCATAGTCCAGATTGGTGTGTACCGGATGGTGGTTCATCGTGAGCAGGCTGAAGAAATTGTTATCGCTTTCGAAAACGGTTTTGGAAAGAGCATGCTCGACGGTCTCACCGACGACGAATTCGTCGAAGTAGAGTCCGAGTTTACTTGGTTTCATGGCGGGTGTAATTGATGAATGATGCATAATCACGGATATAGTCGGCCTCGTCGTAAATGTGCGAGGTTAGTACCAGGCAGATCGAACCCGAAGAAAAGCCTTGCTCGGCAGCCCAGATACCCGGCGGGATGTGCAAACCGAAGTAAGGCCGATTAAGCGTGACGGTCCGTTTGTTGTACCCGTCATCGAGCACGACCTCGAAGCTACCGCTCGCCGCAACCAGGAACTGATGGCATTCGCGATGGGCATGCGCTCCGCGAGCCTCACCTCCAGGGATGTCGTACAGATAGAAAATCCGGGCGATCTCGAACGGCAGGTTAATCCCACTGTGTACTGGTGTAATGTTCCCTTTTGCGTTCTCTATGCGCGGCAGTTCGATCACCGAACAATCATACACAGATTTCAGCATGATATTATGTAAGTTTGCGTTTTAACCATCGGGTTATGGGGCGTTCGATCCATTTCAGGCAAGCCACACTGCTAAGCGTGGTAAGCACGAGAAAAACGAGTAGGGCCGGTAGGTTGTCCGTGTCGAGACTGGCTTTGGCGGCAAAGGTACGTCCGACCAAAATGGCTTGTTGATGAATTAGATAAAAACAAAAACTGGCTTCCCCGAACAATTGTATGGCACGACAGGACAACCCTTGTGAGAAGATGCCTCCCGTCCGGTTTTGTAGCGGCTTACGCCGTTTGCGGGCTCCCGTTGATTTGGGTAATACGCAATGCGTTTCTCGTGATGCAGATGTGGGGGGGGGTAAATTACTGAGAATGAACTAATTGTGAATGTATATATTAGTATTGCAACAGGTCCCCAGAAGATGATGGAACAATAGTGATACGGTTTGGGAATATAGTCGAACAGGATGAATGTCGCGACGATCAGGAGAATGGCTCCCGCTTCGGCCCGAGAAGCATGTCCGCCTGTGGCCTGTCGCCGTTGGTCGAATATACGAAATACTAGAATGCCGAATACGAAATCGGCGAACCGGAAGAGCGGATTGATGTAAAAATAGGCGTGGTAGTGGTCCAGAGGAATCAGAGCGGCCGCAGTCGAATACAATATCGCGAATATGCCTGCACCAACAGCAATCTTTTTCCCGGAGCTGTTTAACAAAACGGGTAGGACGAACGGGAACATCAGGTAGAAAAACAATTCGTCCGATAAAAACCATGATACGGCATTGTATGACATATAGTAGTCGGACAGCGGAACCCAGCTTTGCAAAAGGAGCAGGTTCAGAGCCGCTTTGGGTAGGTCTGTCATGGCAAAAGAGCGAATACCTAGCAGAAATATTGCAGCGAAACACAAAAGATGAAGCGGATATAGCTTGACCACTCTGGCTTTCCAAAAATCACATGTTGTCATTTCCCGGGTCAGCAAACGTTTTTTATAGCCGTAAGCGAGCAGAAACCCGCTCAGCATGAAAAAAAACGTTACTCCGATCACACCTCCTGCCTGCAAGGCCGATTTACCGTCGATCAGATAATGGTGCAAAAAAATCACGACAGCGAAAACATATCGCCATCCGGTCAATGAGCGGATCATCGGCATCCTTCAATTATGAATTGATCGAAGTCGCGGATATAATCTTTAGAGTCGTAGGTAGTCGATGAGAGAATGAGTGCCAGTGCATTGGTCGAAAAATTTTCGAGCATGCGCCACGTCATTTTTGGAATATAAAGTCCATAATACGAACGGTTCAGACTGAATCGCTGTTCCTGCTTGCCGTCGTGCAGGACAACGTCGAAACTTCCGCTGAGGGCAATGACCAGTTCCTCGTTTTCACGATATGCATGTCCGCCTCGGACTTCGCCTCCCGGGACATCGTAAATCCAGTATGTTCTGTGAATTTCGAAAGGCACATGGCGCTTCTCTTCAATGAAAGAGAGGTTTCCGCGTTTGTCAAGTATTTTCGGCAGGTTGATGATCTTCGCTGCGTGGGTCATAATTCAAATTGTTTCACCGGTTTTCGTACATTTCGGAGTAATATTTTTGGTATTGACCGGATGTAACGTTATCGATCCATTTTTGGTTATCGAGGTACCAACGGACGGTTT
>ERZ773241.14-NODE-14-length-190299-cov-18.566478_pt1 | contig 190299 bp, 170 predicted proteins | sample MGYA00580989_ERZ773241 | MGnify/ENA primary metagenome ERZ773241 (study PRJEB29015, sample SAMEA2737804) | human gut metagenome | biome: human gut; feature: human-associated habitat; material: faeces | place: China | collected 2012 ... | reverse complement strand
AGCATGCGGCTGTTAACCGCAGGGTCGTTGGTTCGAGTCCAACTTGGGGAGCCAAGAATACGGAGTACACGTTTGTGTGCTCCGTATTTTTCATTCTATCAATGGACTTGAACCAACGACAAGCTGCTCCAAATTTGTTTGCAAATTTGGTAGAAACAGTCCGGTGGACTGTTTCGTAGCAGGTTGCACAACCTTTGGTGGTTGATTTTTACAGTTATTAACGGAGATATAGTGGGCCGATGTTGGCATCGGCCCTACATTTTTATGTTTTTTATTGAACATGATTATAAAAAAGCGGGCGGATCATATCCGCCCCTACGGGTACAGGAACAATTTATTGGTGGTGTTCCACAGGAAAGTCCTCTATAGGGGCGGCAATCTGCCGCCCGAATGTTATAGAAACATAATTTTATCTGCCTGCCGTACCATAATCCGGACATTTGTTTATCAACTGTGCTATTTCTGTTACATTTATTCCAAAATATCCAGGTTATAATCGCTTAGGAGTTCGTTAACTTCCATTATGCCGGCCCCTTTATGTAGGCAATAGATGAATACGCTGTCCCGCGGGTTTCGGGCATACAGGTCACAAGCGCCGGCGATCTTCAACAGCTTGCGTGTTTCCAATACATTCAGTCCCATACCGATGGCAAGGGCAATCATCTTGTCTCGGGACGGGTGCGTCTTGTTGCCGTTGAAAATCTGGTAGGCATAGTTTTTGTCCATATTGCTGCGCTTAATTACATCGCTTTTGCGCAGTCCTTTTTCGTTAAGCAGCAGTTCCAGGTATTCAGCTAAGGACGCGAATTCCAGTTCGTCGATTTCTTCCGTAAAATACGCATGTATGGACTTTTTCTGTTTTAGGATCTCCATTAACTCTTCGGTGGTTTTTTTCATCATCTTCTCCTTATTTGGGCAAAAATCGCCAAATGTCCTTGCATTTATGATATAATAGTAACACTTTAAAAGCAAGGTAATTTTTATGTATTATGAAATTTTAAAAGAAATGAACCCGCGCATGAAGCTGGCCATAGCCGACGGCAGCTTGTATGTGCTGAAGGAAATCGGGCTGGAAGATACAGAAATGTATCAAAAGCTGATCCGCCTGGACTGCAAGAACATTGTGCGCTTTTACGATACAGTGGCACAGGACGGACGCTTTTATGCAGTAGAGGAATTCATCAACGGCGGCAGTACACTGCGGGCGTATATGGAGCGCCGGGGTCCGCTAAGTGATTTGGAAACCAAGAATATAGCGCTCCAGATCTGTAATGGGCTGAAGCAGGTGCATAAGCTGGGTATTGTTCACCGGGATATTAACCCAAACAATATTATGCTGGCGGCGGATGGCACGGTGAAGATTATCGACTTTGGCATCAGCCGGACTGTCAAGCGCAATCAAAGCTGCGATACGGAGATCCTGGGCACCCAGGGCTTTACCGCACCGGAGCAATTCGGCTTTCACCAAACCGGACCAAAAGCGGATATTTACTCCATGGGCGTGCTGATCAATGTGATGGCTACCGGCTGCCTGCCGGGTGTGCAGTTGGTGAACGGCTGGCTGTCTGAGATCGTTTTGAAATGCACCCAGATTGATGAAACCAATCGGTACAGAAATATGGACGATCTGATCCTGGACTTGGAGCGGCGCAGCAAGCTTCAGCGGCTTTTGCGCACCGTTCCCGGCTTTCGCAAGGGGATCTGGTGGCACCAGTTGATTGCCGTCTTGTACGATATCGCCCTGCTGTTTTTCCTGATTGTTGCGATGTCGACTGCGCATTCTCTGTTGGACGCCCTGTGCACCTTTGGCTTTTTCTTCTTCGGTTATGCCGTGCCGGTGCCGATCCTGACCAACTACCTGGACTGGACCCATCGGATCGCCCGGTTGCAAAATAAGACCAAATCTCAACGCATTTGGATCCAAATCATCCTGTCTGCCCTGGCCCAAGTGCTGTCTGTGCTTTGTATTATAGCATCGCCGGCTGCCTGAATGTTGTGCTGGCAGCACACCAAATCCCCTTTTTGCTGTTGTATAATGAGACCATCAAAGTAAAGGGGGTTTGCGAAATGGCAAACGACGCAGAGGTGCAACTGGCTGTTGACCAGGCAATGAAAGATCAAAAGAAACAGAAACGAAAGAAGAAGCTGATTATCTTTGGGGTGATCCTGGCGGTGATCGTGGTGATCGTCGTGGTCGCCAATCGGCCAAAGGACTACAACTTTGACCAACCGGCAGCACGAGTAACGGTGGATACGGTAATGACGGACTTCAAAAACGACGCCGCCAACGCCAGCGAAAAATACTCGGACAAGGTGATCGCCGTTACCGGTCAGGTGGGCACCATTCAGGACGAATATGTGACCCTGCGGGCTTATGATGACGACCTGTGGCTGTATAATGTGAATGTCTACATGGGAAACAACCAGGATCTGAAGAAGTTTAAGGTAGGCGACACGGTGACCATTGAGGGCGTGTGCGACGATACGGACCTGTTTGGCGATGTGGATGTGAAAAAGAGCGTGATCGCCGACCAGTTTGCCACCGTGCCGGACTATGACGGCGCCCAAAAGGTGAAAATCAACGATTTTGTAAAGCGCTACAAGGAAAACCAGGTGAAAGCCGACGAAAAGTACAAGGGCAAGACCGTGCAGTTCACCGCCAAGGTGACCCATGTGGCAGATGAGTACGCCGTGGTGGAGCCGTTCAATGCGGATGTGTGGGACTGGGATTGCGATGTGCAGATCTGCTTTGAGGATATGGACGACCTGAAGAAAGTGACCGAGGGCAAGATGGTCACTATCGTTGGTGAGTGCTACGGCCAGGCGGATATGTATACCGCCAAAATTTGCCGTGCCATTGTGAAGAAATAAGCGGTTCGTCGAATTCGTCACACAACCTAAGATACGCTGTTCAAAGGCTCCCCTTAATGTAAGGGGTGACTCCCCGCAGTGCGGAGAGATGTGGCGCAGCGACAGAGGGGACGGGCACCGGTTAGGTGCTGTCAACTTTGTTGACGGAGGGGAGAATATAACGCTCTACGGTGTATGGACGCCAATATAAAAAGCGAGCGACAGGTTGCCGCCCGCCAATTCGAAAAAAGGATAGGCATACAAAGAAAGGCACAGCCATACGGCTGTGCCTTTTTGCTATGCGTATGCAGTTGGGGTAGGTAGAGCTACACCACAAAACAAGGAACCGTTCCTTATTTTACTGTTTTATACCCTGTTTTATTTTAGTAAAAGCTCTTGACAAAACACTTGCGATAATGTTTAATAAGATTAGATAATTATTTCAAATAATTGCCATTGATTAATTGCTTTTACAACACTATCGATTGTTGAAACTATGGAAAATATTTTGATTAAATTTAAGCCCAAAAAAACAGCAATGAAAAGTTCATAGATAATATAATGGAAGATTGCGAGCAATACAGAACGGATTTAATTCGTTATTGACATCAATTTTTTGAGTATCAATATGAGTATGCAGAGGATTGTACTCAAGAGGTCTGCAAAGTTTTGTATGATAATTTATCTCGTGGAAATGAAATCAGGAATTATAAATCCTGGCTCTATAAAGTTGTGTTGAATTATAACAACAAAGCTGTGAAAGATGAAATAAAAAGAAACAAGATAGACTTTTTAGATAACGAAGAAAAGGATCAAGTATTAAATAATCGCCTTTCTTGTGAACCTGATTTTGTAGAAAATATGGTTGGTGATAAAACTATAGAAGAAAGGATGATGATAATTCTATCTTCTCTAATAAAAGATGAACAGTATTTATATTTTGCTCATTATCATGAAAAATGATTTTCAATCAATTGAAGCATTAAATATTTACAATATCATTTCGGAATTGGACTTAAATACAGATGCACAAGAAACAATTTGTATTCTTAAAAATATTATTGAAATAAATGACTATGTTGAAGAAGAAAAAATTGCTGATGCTACAGCAGGTTTTAATATGTTTGATCATATAGGTGGTTTGTTCTCTGAAGAACTATCATTAAATGGTGGAGTTCAGCCTTTATGGGGGGCAGGAGTTCATAGGGACGATACTACATCACTTGCTAAATCCTATTTCAGTGCTGCGGTTGCTGAAAAAATAGGAAAATACAACAGAGAAGTTGATATAAAATATAGTTCAGGTTGGGGTGCTATAACCGGTTCTGCCAATCAGTATGTTCATTTCAATGAATATGCTTCAGGAAGTGATGACAGCAGAGATTATGCTGCATCTGCATGGTTTGTTGCGAGCGAGTTGGCGTGGAAAAAAGGGCAAAAAGAAAATGCTTATATGTATCTAGGCTATGCTCTTCATCCGTTACAGGATAAAGAAGCACACGGACAAATCGGCAGAGGAAAATCAACACCGCAACACTTAGTATCTTATACGAAAGGTGATAATATTACCCACGCAGATGATAAAACCGGCTGGGAATGGACAGACAGCAAAAGAAATAAATTAAAATCTGTTTCCGGAAGCAAAAAAAGATATAACGCAGCTGTATCGGTTACAAAAACATGGCTTGCAAAATATAAAACCATTTTAACAAATGCTAATTTCAATACTATGTAAGGGGCGTCTTTATGAAAAAATTTTTATCAGGCTTAAAACTTGTTTGGGCATATTGGATTTCGGCTCTTACAGTTGAATTGTTTTTTCGTGCCTCCAAGATATTGGAGCTGGTACCTATCATAGAAAGAGATATTATAATAGGCATAATTTTTATAGGAATGTATGTATATTCATCAACAATTGTTGTTGCCTGTGACGGAATAAAGAAAAGTAAAATCGCTATATCTGTATTGTCAGTTCAGTTTATCATTGCGACGCTGATGTCAGGGTTTGGTCGGAACAATATTATTTACATTATAAGCACACCAATATCTATGGGAAACTATGTTTTTTATGAGAATTGTAATAAATATGAACCGGCGAGAACTATTGAATATTTCGTACTTTCTTTACTTGTGACCTATGTGCCGATTTTTATCGGCAATGCCATTCACTCTGCAATAGACAAAAAATTAAAGCAGTCAAGCTGAATAAATTACATAAAAAATAAGTTTTGTAAAACCGAGAACCGTCCCCTGTTTTTTCTCCATAGCGCAGGGGACGGTTCTCGGTTTTTTGGATTTACTGCTTTGCGTCTTGCTGCTTGTCCAGGTCAAACATTTCTTCCATAGTGTGCCAACCCAGCACAGCGCATTTGACTCTGGCGGGCATGTGGGCCACATCTTGCAGCGCCGCTGCCTCGTCCAGCTCCTCCATTTCCTCCTCGGTAATGGAGTCTTTGATCATTTTTAGGAACAGCTCTGCCAGGTGCAGGGCATCCTCTTTCTTTTCGCCGATGATCAGGTCCAGCATAATATCCGCCGAGGCCTGAGAGATGGCGCAGCCGTCGCCTACAAAAGCGCCGTCGGTGATCACGCCGTCCTCCACTTTCAGCTTTAGCACAATGTCGTCGCCGCAGCTGGGGTTGACCCCCTCCAGCACCAAGTTGGCGTCTGCCAAATCGTGCTTGTGCTCCGGGTGCAGATTGTGCTCCGTTAAGATCTGGTTATAAAAATTTCTATTCTCCATAGCCCATTTGCCTCCTTAGGGACGCCACCGCGTCTAAAAATCGCTGTACTTCTTCTTCTGTATTGTAGAAGAACAGGCTGGCGCGGGCGGTGGACGGGGTGCCCAGGTGCTGCATCAGCGGCTGGGCGCAATGGTGCCCGGCACGAATGGCCACATCGGCCGCGTCCAAAATGGCGCTGATGTCGTGGGGGTGCACGCCGTCAACGGTAAAGGTCAAAATGCCACAGTGATTCTCTGCCTTTTCCGCGCCGATCACATGCACATACGGCATGGCACGCAGCCCTTGCAGGGCAAAATCCGTCAGCGCTACCTCCTGGGCGTGCAGCTTGTCCCACCCAATGGCGGTCAGGTAGTCAATGGCGGCGGCCAGACCCACCGCACCGGCAGCGTTGACCGTGCCGGCTTCAAATTTATGGGGCAGGGGGGCGTAAGTCACCTTGTCCCGGGTCACATACTCGATCATCTCGCCGCCGGATAAGAAAGGCGGCATTTCTTCTAACAATTCTTCCTTGCCATACAGCACGCCGATGCCCATGGGACCCATTAGCTTGTGGCCGGAAAAGGCCACAAAGTCCACGCCCAGTGCCTGCACATCAATCGGCATGTGGGGAGCGCTTTGGGCGGCGTCCATCACTACCACGGCGCCGTGCTTGTGGGCCAAATCAATGATGGTGTCCATTGGATTGGTGCGGCCAAATACATTGGACACCTGCGCCACAGCCACCAGAGCGGTTTTGTCTGTGATCTTCGCTTCCAGCTCCGCCATAGGCAGGCTGCCGTCCGGCGTACATTCCAGATAGCGCAGGGTGGCGCCGGTTTGCCGGGCAACCATCCGCCAGGGCAGCATATTGGAGTGGTGCTCCGCAATGCTTACAACGATCTCGTCCTCCGGGCCGATTCGGTGCAGGCCGTAGCTGTATGCCACCAGGTTCAGGCTCTCTGTGGCGTTGCGGGTAAAGATAATTTCGCTGTCGCTTTTGGCGTTCAGAAAACGGCGCACCGTCTCTCGGGCGGCGGCGTAGTCCTCCGTAGCGTCCATACCCAGTTGGTACAGACCCCGCAGGGGGTTGGCGTTGTGGGTCTCGTAAAATTTGCGCTGGGCGTCCAGCACGCAGTCCGGGCGCTGGCTGGTGGCGGCGTTATCCAGGTAGGCCACCTTGCTCTCCCGCAGCAGGGGAAAGTCCGCCCGGTAATTCATAATTTCTTGCTGGGTCATTGGGCATTTTCCTCCAAATAACGGTGCACCCGATCGGTGAGCCCCGGGTCGTTTGCCTTGGCGCAAAGCGCCTCCAGCTTGGAGCGGGTGATCAACAGCTCGGCCTCTGCCCGGCTCAGCCCTCTGGAATTCATATAGAACAGAATGTCCTCGTCCAGCTGGCCGATGCTGGCTCCGTGGTTGCCCTCTACATCTTCCTCGGCGCACAGGATCAGGGGAATGGTACGGTTCACTACATCTTCACCCAGCAGCAACACATCTTCCTTTTCGTCGCCCTTAGAGCCGGCGGCGCCTTTTTGAAAGTCAATGGTGCCCCGGAACAGCTTGGTGCTGCGGTCTTGCAGCACCCCATCTGCGTTCATATTGCTTACGGTGCGGCGCCCGGTTTGCAGGGCGTCATAGTTAAAGTCAAAGGTGCGATCCCCGGTGCCCAGGTAGCCGATGTCTGCGGTAAAGCGGCTGTCGTCTCCGTCCAGGTGGGTCTTGCACCCGGCGTAGGTGGCTTTGCCGCCCAAAAACAACTGCACCAGCTGAAAGTCTGCACCGGCACCGCAGTGGGCGCCAATGTTGTTGACCACCGTGCAGTCCGTGCCCGGCAGACTCAGTTGCACCAGCCGCACTTTGGCACCGGGGGCCAGTTCTACCCGGGTCTCCAGGGCCAGGCAGGGGGCGTCCGCCGTGCTTTGCAGGTCCATCACCACAGTCAAGTGGCTGTTTGACTCTGCGGACAGCTCCACTCGGCGGGCGTTCTTGGCGCCGTCGGCGCACAGGGTCAGCCGGGCGGTGGTGTCGGTATTCGCTTTGGCGGTGATCCGGTCCGTCTCCAGGGAGGCAAAGGCCGCTTCCGCTTCTTGGCCCATACCGGTGGAAACCACTGTGGCAGGAGCCGGGGCGGTGGTCACTTCCGCACCGCTCCAGTCCGCTTTGCAGGGGCCGTCCAGCGGGGACAGGGTCACCGTGGTTTCGTTCATGTGCAGTCGGTTCCAGGTGGGGGACGGCAGGGGATTGACTACAAGGGTATTTTCTTTTGTCATACTGCTACCTCCCATCAGCCAATGCTGCCTTTCATCTCTAAGCGAATTAAGTTATTCATTTCAACGGCGTATTCCAGCGGCAGTTCCTTGGACACATCGTCTGCAAAGCCGCTGACGATCATGGCGCGGGCCTCTTCCTCGCTAAGTCCGCGGGACATGAGATAAAATACCGCGTCGTCGCTGATTCGGCCGATTTTGGCCTCGTGGCCCACATCCGCGTCACGGGTGCGAATATCCATGGCGGGAATGGTGTCTGACCGGGAAATATCGTCCAGCATCAGGGACTGGCAAGACACGGTGGATTTGCTGCCCGGTGCGGTCTTTTGCACCTGTACGCTGCTGCGGAAGGTGCTGATGCCCCCGTCCTTGGAAATGGAGCGGGCGTTCATCACGGAGGTGGTCTCCGGCGCAGCGTGAACCACTTTAACGCCGGTGTCCAGGTTCTGCCCCGCCCCGGCAAAGGTAATGCCGGTGTATTCCATGCGGGCACCCTTGCCCTTTAGAATACTCATGGGGTACAGGTAAGACACATGGGAGCCAAAGGAGCCGGACACCCACTCAATGGTGCCCCCCTCCTCTACCAGCGCCCGCTTGGTGTTCAGGTTGTACATATTCTTGGACCAGTTCTCAATGGTAGAGTAGCGCAGCTTGGCGTTCTTGCCAACGAACAGCTCCACGCACCCGGCGTGCAGGTTGGCTACATTGTACTTGGGTGCGGAGCAGCCCTCGATAAAGTGCAGGTACGCCCCCTCGTCTACGATGATCAGCGTGTGCTCAAACTGGCCGGCGCCCGGCGCATTCAGCCGAAAGTAGGATTGCAGCGGAATGGTCACGGACACCCCCGGCGGCACATACACAAAGGAACCGCCGGACCAAACGGCGCCGTGCAGGGCGGCGAATTTGTGGTCCGTGGGTTTTACCAGCTTCATAAAGTGCTTTTGGATCATCTCCGCATAAGGGCCGTGCATAGCGCTTTCCAGGTCTGTATAGACCACGCCCTGGGCGGCCACTTCCTCTCGCACATTGTGGTACACCAGCTCTGAGTCATACTGGGCGCCCACACCGGCAAGGGACTTGCGCTCTGCCTGGGGAATGCCCAGGCGCTCAAATGTATCTTTAATATCTTTGGGTACATCGGACCACTTGGCGCTCATTTTGGTGTTGGGGCGCACATAGGTTACGATGTTGTCCATATCCAGTCCGTCAATGGGCGGGCCCCACTGCGGCACCCGGCTCTCATTGTAAACTTGCAGGGACTGGAGCCGAAACAGCTGCATCCATGCCGGATCGTTCTTCTCATCGCTGATCTTCTGTACGATCTCCGGGGTCAAGCCCGCTTGCAGCTTGTAGGCATCTTTTTCGTCGTCTTTTATGTCATAGACCGTGCGGTCAATGTCTGCCACATAGGTTTTTTCTTCCACAGGGAACACCTCTTTTACGCCTGCTCGTAGGCTTCAAACCCACGGGCATTGATCTCGTCCACCAGGGAGCCGTCGCCGGTCTTTACGATCCGTCCGTTGACTAAAATATGGGTGTAATCCACATGCAGGCTCTCCAAAATACGGGTGGAGTGGGTGATGATCAGCAGGGCGCCTTTTTGCTCTTTTTGATAGGCCTCCACGCCACGAGATACGGTGCGCACCGCGTCCACATCCAGGCCGGAGTCCGTCTCGTCCAGGATCGCCAGACTGGGGCGCAGCAACAGCATTTGCAGAATTTCCGCTTTTTTCTTCTCGCCGCCGGAGAAGCCCACATTTAGGTCCCGATCGCCGTAGGCCGGGTCCATTTGCAGCAGCTTTGCCGCCTCATTAAACTGTTTTTCAAAGGCAAACAGCTTCACCCGCTTGCCGGTGCGCTGCGCCAGGGTGCTGCGCACAAAGCTTTTCAGCGACAGGCCGGGCACCTCCAGGGGATTTTGGAAGGACAGGAACATACCCTCCTTGGCCCGCTGGTCGGCGGATAGCCCCTGCTGCTCCTTGCCGTGGAACAGAATGGAGCCGCCGGTTACCTTGTACTGGGGATTGCCCATCAGGGCGTAGCCCAGGGTGGACTTGCCGGCGCCGTTGGGGCCCATGAGCACATGGGTCTCGCCCTCGTTTACCTGTAAATTCACGCCGTGCAGGATCTCTTTATCCTCTACGGCAACGGTCAAATTCTCAATATCCAGTAAGTGCTGGGACATGGTTTTGAACTTCCTTTCCGTGCACAAAAACCGTGCTTTTACTATTTTCTGCATAATAATATAATCCGTATTTCCTACTCTGTCAATAGGAATTAAAAAACTTGGGTTGCTTCGTACAAAAGGTACAAAAACAAGGGGCCAAAATTGTCTATTTTATACATATATAATGCAGGGGCTTTTTTACGCCCAGTCCACCCGGCTGCGCCGTTGCAGCAGATCAAGCGCAAATACCACAGCGCCTGCCAGCAGCAGCGCTGTCAGCGTGGTGCTGCCGATACCGGGGCGGGGCAGGGTCTCCGCTATATTGGAGAACACCGCCGCCGGTTGGGGAAACAGGCGCAGCAGCCCCCGGCAGTAGCCGTCTGCCAAAAGTGCAGCCCCGGCACGGCAGGCTAAAAAGGTCGGGTAGGGCAGCCCGAACCGCCCGGCCCAGCCCAGCAGCTGCAAGTGCACGCACAGCCCGCCAAAGGCCAGAAACGCCGCCGTTTGGGTCAGGGTGTAGCCGGTGCCGGTACACAGCCCGGCGGTGATCTCTACCAGCGGCAGCAGCCATTTGGGCATCGGCACCACAGCGCACAGAGCGGAGAAGAGAATGATGCAGGCAGAAAGGTGCAGCAGGCTCTCCATGGCGCCTTTGGCGGCAGCGGGCAGCGCTTCGCCCGCAGACAAGGGCGGGGCAGGCGGTACTTCTTTGGCAGCGGGCGGGTCGCTGAGGGGAACGGTCACCGCCGCCACCGTTAGGTTAGCCAATATATTGGCGGTCAGCAGCAGCCACCCGGCAGCGCCGCTATGGAGCGCTGCCGTTCCCACAGCTGTGCAGATAAAGCCCACCCCGCCGCACACATTAAAGCACAGCATACGCCGGGCGGTGGCGCGGTCGATCACGCCCCGATCCAGCAGTTCCCCGGTGAGCACCGCGCCGGTGGGATAGCCGCCGATTTGGCCAAACAGCAGCGCTCCGGCAGCCTGGGGCGGTAGGCGCAGTGCCTTGGCCGGTAAGGTCAGCGACCGGCTGAGCAGTACCCCCGCCTGGGTGTTTTGGATCATTAAGAACAGCATTAGCAGCGGCAGCAGACTGGGCAGCACGGTATTCTCTGCCAGCGCCAGCCCGGCCTTGGCACCCGCCCGTGCCGGTGCGGCAAACACCAGTAGAATCGACGCTGCCGCCAGCAGCAGTGCCAGCAGGGGCAGCGCTTTTTGGTTCTCTTTTTTCATATCATCACCAATAATTCCTATGCATAGTATGTACAGGTGATACAATGGAGCACATACCGAAAGAGAAAAAAAGGGCAAAAAATCGTCGGGCGTGCCCCTTGCCCGGGGACGAAAGCCAGCTGCCGGTGCATTACAGCGCCGGGGAGCCGCGGCTGGAGATCATCGGCGATCGGGTGCTGGTGGACGGGCTGCGCCGGGTGCTTAGTTACACCTCGGAGCGCCTGGAGCTGCAAGTGGGCAAGCGCCGGGTGACCCTGGTGGGGGCGGATCTTTGCATGCTGGATTATTCGCCTTTGGGCGTGCAGGTGATCGGTACGCTGTTGGCTGTGGAGTTCGGCGACCTATGACCCGATTGTACTGGTATCTTCGCGGGTATGTGCAGTTTGTATTTACAGGCGGGTTTGCAGAGGATTTTATCAATGCGTTGGGGGAGCTGGGCATAACGCTGCCCGGCTTGCAGCGACAGGGGAGCCACCTGCGCGGTGTGTGCAGTGTGGGGACTTATATGCAGCTGCACAAGGCGGCGCGGCAGGCCGGCGGCCGGGTGCGTATTACTGCCCGGCGAGGGCTGCCCTTTTTTCTCCGACGTTTGCGGGGGCGTTGGGGACTGCCGATGGGGGCGGTGGCTTTTGCACTGGTGCTGTGTGTGCTCAGCGGGTTTATCTGGGATGTGCAGGTGGTGGGCAATAATCGAGTGGGCACCGGCACACTGGAGACTTATTTGGCGCAGAATGGCGTGGCCGTGGGCAAGCCTTGGCAGGGGGCGGCGCGCAGTCGGCTGAACTATCGACTGCTGGGGGATTTCCCGGATCTGGCCTGGGCGCATATCAACAAGGTGGGCGCCACCGCCCGGCTGGAGGTGGCAGAGCGGGTAGATACCCCTAAGACGAAAAGCGACAGGGAGCAGAGCCAATGGGGCGCTGCCCGGCGAGAACTGCGCTGTACCGTTCGTCGGCTGCAGGTACACCGGGTGCAAACCGGGCGGCAGGTGTGCCGCGGGGTGTATTTTTACGGCTTGACGCTGGTGCCCATGGGTAAGGACGCACCGCCGATGACGGAGGTGACGGAGCAGCGCCGTCTGTTGCGCCTAAACGGTCGGGCGTTGCCTATGGGCAGCGTTACGCGCACCCGCACCGCTTACCGCCGCGTGGAGCAACGCCTAACGGTGCAGGCGGCCACGGCGCTGGCTAAGGCGGCACTGGAGGAAAAACGGGCGCAGGAGCTGCCGGGCGCCACCATCATCAATGCCTGTGTGACGGTGGAGGTGACCCCGGATACGGTCACGGCCGTAGGCGCCTACACCGTGCAGGTGCAAAGCCTGCAAACCGATCGAGATCGGGCATGAAAACCGGCGGAAAAACTTGCCGATTTGGCCGTTATTTTTCATTTTTGGAAATTTGCCAAATTACGCAGCGGATACTTGCAAGCGCGCCACCCTTGTGATAGAATAAAAGCGCAAAAATCTATGAAACAGGAGGCGATGCTATGCAGATGACATTCCGTTGGTTTGGCAAGGAAAAGGACACGGTCTCTCTGGAGCAGATCCGTCAGATCCCCGGCGTGACCGGAGTGGTGCCTGCCTTGCACGACCTGCCCGCCGGTGCGCCGTGGACCATGGACCGAGTACAGGCCATGTATGACGAGATCACTGCTGCCGGGCTGACCATGGAGTGCATTGAGAGCGTCAATGTGCACGAGGATATTAAGATCGGACTGCCCAGCCGGGATCGGTATATTGAGAATTACAAAACCTCGATTCGCAATCTGTCCAAGGTTGGGGTCAAGGTGATCTGTTACAACTTTATGCCGGTGTTTGACTGGACCCGCACGGACTTGTATATGCCCCTGCCGGACGGTTCTACCTGCCTGAGCTATGACGGCAAGCAGGTGGAGGGCAAGTCCCCGGAGGATATGTTCCGTGAGATCGACGACAACTCTAACGGTTACGCTATGCCCGGCTGGGAGCCGGAGCGCATGGGCGAGATCAAAGAGCTGTTCGCAAAGTATAAAGATGTGACCGCCGAGGATCTGTGGGCCAACTTAAAGTATTTCTTGGAGGCGATTATGCCCGTTTGTGAGGCATGCGATGTCAAGATGGCCATTCACCCGGACGATCCGCCATGGGGCATTTTTGGCCTGCCGCGGATTATTACGGACAAGGCGGCGGTAGAGCGGCTGCTGACCATGGTGCCCAGCAAGTATAACGGCTTGACCCTGTGCACCGGTTCTTTAGGCGCCAGTCCCAAGAACGATATGGTGGAGATCATCCACGCTGCCGGGGATCGCATTTACTTTGCCCACCTGCGCAATGTGGCGATCAATGACCGCTGGTTTAACGAGACGGCACATGAGAGCGCCTACGGCTCTTTGGATATGTATGAGATTGTAAAGGCCCTGCAAGAGGAGGGCTTTGACGGCTATGTGCGCCCGGACCATGGGCGTATGATCTGGGGCGAAGTCGCCCGACCCGGCTATGGTCTGTTTGACCGGGCACTGGGTGTGTCTTACCTGAACGGCTTGTGGGAAGCGGTAGAAAAATCCCGCAGGGCGTAAATAGAGAGGAAGTAGAAACCATGTTTAATCACGAAAACTTAAAGGGCCGCGTGGCCGTGGTCACCGGTGGCGGCGGCGTGCTGTGCGGCGGCTTTGCCAAAACCTTGGCGGCGCAGGGCTGCAAGGTGGCTGTGCTGGATCTGAACGAAGCGGCTGCCCAGGCAGTGGCCGACGAGATCAACGCCAACGGCGGACAGGCAATTGCCGTGGGCTGCAATGTGTTGGAGCCGGCGTCTATGCGCGCCGCGCGGGATGTGATTGCCGAGAAGCTGGGCACCTGTGACATTCTGTTAAACGGTGCCGGCGGCAACAACCCCAAGGGCACCACCACCAAGGAGACTTTGGAAAAGATTGATCTGGCTCAGCAGGATCCGGAGGTCAAGACCTTCTTCGATCTGGATCCCCAGGGCATTAGCTTTGTATTTAATTTGAACTTTTTAGGCACCCTGATTCCCACGCAGATCTTTGCCAAGGATATGGCAGAGAAGGGCAAGGGCTGCATTGTGATGGTTACCTCTATGAATGCGTTTCGTCCGCTGACCAAAATTCCGGCGTACAGCGCTGCCAAGGCTGCGGTAAAGAACTTTACCGAGTGGATGGCCGTGCACTTTGCGGATATGGGTATTCGTGTCAACGCCATTGCCCCGGGCTTTTTCTCCACCAAGCAGAATGCGACTCTGCTGTGGAACCCGGACGGTACCCCCACTGCCCGCACCGGCAAGATTTTGGCTGCTACGCCGATGGATCGCTTTGGCGAGCCGGAGGAGCTGGCCGGCACGCTGCTGTTCCTTTGCGACGAGGCGTACAGCGGCTTTATTACCGGCGTGAACATTCCGGTGGACGGCGGCTTTAACGCCTATTCCGGTGTGTGATTAAAAAAGTCCCCGAGTATTCGGGGATTTTTTGGGTGTGTGCACCCCTTTTGCGCAGACTATTTGTATAGAAAAGAGTGTTAAGATGAAGCCTTTTATGGACAAGGACTTTTTGCTGGATACCCCAACGGCCCGGCACCTGTACCACGACTACTGTGAGGCGCTGCCCATTTGTGACTACCACTGCCATTTAAGTCCCAAGGAGATCTATGAGAACGCCCAGCCTACGGACATTTCTGCTCTGTGGCTGTCCGGCGATCATTATAAGTGGCGGGCTATGCGCTCCTGCGGTGTGGACGAGCGGTACTGCACCGGCGACGCCAGCCCCAGAGAGAAGTTCCAAAAATTTGCCTACACCCTGCAATACGCCATCGGCAACCCGCTGTATCACTGGGCGCATATAGAATTGCAGATGTATTTTGGCATTGATACCCCTTTGTCTGCCGCCACGGCAGATGACATTTACGACCGAGCCAATGCGGCCATCGCTGCCGGGGATTTTCGCCCCCGCACGCTGATTGAAAAGAGCAAGGTCAAAGTGCTGTGCACCACCGACGACCCGGCGGATGACCTGGCGTATCACAAGAAGATCGCCGCTCTGCCGGACTTTGACTGCAAGGTGCTGCCCACTTTCCGCCCGGATAAGGCACTGCATATTCAGGCACCGGACTTTGCGGACTATATGGGCACTTTGGCTGCCGCAGCGGGTATGGAAATTCATACGGTGGACGATGTGATCGCCGCCCTGCGCAGTCGGGCAGAATACTTCCATTCTGTGGGCTGCCGGGTGTCTGATCAGGCCTTTGATGTGCCGCCCTACGCCCCCGCTGCACCGGAGCAGGTGCAGGCTGTCTTTGCCAAGGCACTGGCCGGGGCGCCGGTGACGGAGCAGGAGGCGCAGATCTATAAAACCCCGGTGCTGCTGGCCCTGGGCAAGCTGTACCACGATCTGCACTGGACCATGGAAGTGCACATCGGCGCCATGCGCAACAACAACAGCCGAATGTTCCGCGCCCTGGGGCCGGACACCGGTTTTGACTCAGTGGACGACGGTCGGGTGGCACGGCCCCTGTCTCGCCTGCTGGACGCCATGGACAGCACGGACAGCCTGCCCAAGACCATCCTGTTCAACCTGAACGACAAGGACAACACGGTGCTGGCCACCATGCTGGGTAACTTCCAGTCCACGGAGGCGGCGTCTAAAATTCAGTATGGACCGGCTTGGTGGTTCCTGGACACCATGGACGGTATGACCGCCCAGCTAAAGAGTTTGGGGAACCTGGGCGTGCTGGGCAAGTTTGTGGGTATGGAGACGGACTCCCGCTCCTTTACTTCCTACGGTCGCCACGCCTACTTCCGCCGCATTCTTTGCGCCTTGATCGGTCGCTGGGTGGAGCAAGGCTGGTACGCCAATGACGACGCGGTGCTGAAAGAGATCGTACAGGGCATTAGCTACAATAACGCCATTGCCTATTTTGATTTTGCATAAGGAGAGATAAAAATGGATTTGAAATTAAGACCCAAGGAAGAATGTAAGTTCGACGAGATTTCGTTGGGCGAGATCATGCTGCGCCTGGACCCGGGCGAGGGACGGATCAAGACTTCCCGCACCTTCCGTGCCTGGGAGGGCGGCGGCGAGTATAATGTGGCCCGCGGGCTGCGCCGCTGCTTTGGAATGCGCACCGGCGTGGTCACTGCTTTTGCAGAGAATGAGGTGGGTTACCTGTTGGAGGATCTGATCCTCCAGGGCGGGGTAGATACCTCCCTGATCCGCTGGGTGCCCTTTGACGGCATTGGCCGCAGTGTGCGCAACGGACTGAACTTTGTGGAGCGGGGCTACGGCATTCGCGGCGCTGTCAGCACCTCTGACCGGGGCAACACTGCTATTTCTCAGCTAAAGCCCGGCGATGTGGATTGGGATTATATCTTTGGCACTCTGGGTGTGCGTTGGCTGCACACCGGCGGGATTTACGCCGCTTTGTCGGAGAATTCCGCTGCCGTGGTGCTGGAGGCAGTAAAGGCTGCTAAGAAGTACGGCACCGTGGTGTCTTACGACTTGAATTACCGTGCCTCTCTGTGGAAGGGCATCGGCGGCCAGGAAAAGGCCCAGGAAGTGAACAAGGAGATCGCCAAGTATATTGATGTAATGATCGGCAATGAAGAGGACTTTACCGCTTGCCTTGGTTTGGAGGTTGAGGGCAACGACAAGGACTTGAAGAGCCTGAATATGGACGGCTATTACAAGATGATCCAGGCCGCCACCAAGGCGTACCCCAACTTTAAGGTGATCGCCACCACTCTGCGTACTGTAAAGACCGCCACCGTCAATGATTGGAAAGCCATTTGCTGGGCAGACGGCCAGATCTACAAGTCCATGGAGTTCCCGGGATTGGAAATTCTGGATCGTGTTGGCGGCGGCGATAGCTTTGCCTCCGGCTTGATCTACGGTTTGATGACCTTTGGCGACGCCCAGCAGGCGGTGAACTATGGCGTGGTTCACGGTGCATTGGCTATGACCACCCCCGGGGATACCAGCATGGCATCCCTCAAAGAGGTAGAGGCGAAAGTCCATGGTGCAGGCGCCAGAGTGCAGAGATAAGCAAAGATAACATACCGGCGAGAAGCGCTCTTTGAGGGATGCACGAGTGTCCAAATCTGCACGGCAGATTTGGCAGCAAGGCTCCGGGGGAGCCTTGCGCAACTGAGTAGGTGTATTGTCTGACCTTAACAGCAGCGTGACCGTCCGTAGTCCATGGTGCAGGCGCCAGAGTGCAAAGATAAGCAAAGAGAACATACCGGCGTGCAGCGCGCTTTGAGGGATGCCGCCGAAAGGGTTAGCGTATAAAAGTGAAAAAAATAAGCCCCGCAGCGGGCTTTGGAGGTATTGTATGTCTAAAGAAGCAGTTTTGAACAAAATTAAAGATGTTGGGATCGTGGCTGTGATCCGTGCGGAGTCTGTGGAGCAGGCTGCCAAGATTACAGACGCTTGCGTGGCCGGTGGCGTGACCACCGTGGAGCTGTGCTTCACCGTGCCCAATGCAGACCAGCTGATTTCCCAGATGGTAAAGAAGTACGAGGGTACGGATGTGACCATCGGCGCCGGTACGGTGCTGGATCCGGCCACTGCCCGGATCGCCATTCTCAACGGCGCCCAGTATATTGTGTCGCCCCACTTTGACCCGGAGATCATCGCTGTGTGCAACATTTATGATGTGCCGGCTATGGCAGGTGTGGGCACGGCGACCGAGGCCATTGCCGCTATGCGCTGCGGTGCCAGCGTGCTGAAGGTGTTCCCCGGCGATGTGCTTGGTCCCAAGTTCATTAAGTCCCTGCGCGGCCCGGTGCCCTATGCCCAGTGCATGCCCTCCGGCGGCGTGGATGTGGACAATGTAGGCGATTGGATTAAGGCAGGCGCCATTGCTGTTGGTGCCGGTTCTTCCCTGACCGCCGGTGCCAAGACCGGGGATTATGCCAAGATCACTGAGACCGGCAAAAAGTTTATTGAGAACATCAAAAAAGCCAGAGCGTAAGCGATAACAAACAGAAAATACCCCCGACTGGGTACAGATTTCGTACTCAGTCGGGGGCTTTTTTGTAGGGCCGCTTTTTCCCCTCAGTCGCAAAAATGCGACAGCTCCCCTTGCAACAAGGGGAGCCAAAAAGGGTGACCGTAGGGGCGGCAATCTGCCGCCCGCTTTTGCTTTTGATAGAACATTATTTCTTCCGCACCAGGGTCACGCAGAAGTCGTTATAATTCTTTACGGCGTATTCTTGTTGTCGGGTTTTATCCAGCTGGGGCACGGTGCCAAAGAAAATGTAGCAGTCGCCGGTCAAGTCGCGGTTTTCCTCCACCTGCACATAGCGCCAGCTGCCGTCCTTGGTTACCGGGCGCAGGCGGGGCGCCACATTCGGCTTACCGGCACTTAGCCCGCCACGGGCGCGCAGCTCCGGCTCCAGTGGGGTCATTTGGTCGATTTTGTCGTCCGCATAAAAGCGCAGGAACACGCTCTCTCGCTCTCTAAAGTACGGGTCCTGGCTGTCTACCAGCAGAATTTCGCTGCTGCCGCTGTCTCTGGCGGCGGTCAGCGCCTGTTCAAAGCTTTTGCCGTACAGGGCACTGTTGTGGGTGGCAAAGTTGCCAAAGGCAAAGCCGGTGAGTGCCAGGGACACGACGGCCAGCCCGGCCAGCAGGCGGGGCACCGCCGGGGAGGAAAAGCTCTCCAGCAGCCAGCACACCCCAAAGGCGGCCAAAATATGCAGCAGCGGATAAAAGGCTGCGTAGCGGTACATGGCGTTGGAGGCGTAGCTGACCACAATGGCGTACACCAAAAAGGCGCCTAAAAAGCTGCCGATCACCACACGAGCGGTGGTGGTTTTGGCAAAGTCCGTATTGGCCTTGCGGTGCTTCTTGGGCCACAGGAACAGCAGCAGCCCCGCCAGTGCCAGCAGCCCAGCCACTGTGTGGCCAAAGGGATAGTTGCTTACATTGCCGCTGAGGGTGGGATAGCGGGCGCTTTGGAGCAGCATTAAATCCGGTACCAGGATATTGTACAGCACGCCGCCCAGGTTGGAGAATGCTCGCTGAAAGACAGCACCGGCAGAGCCTGCCGCGCCAAAAATGGTGGTGCTGTTGCCCCTAGCGTAGCTGTCCATAGCCGTGATGGACAGCCCCAGGAAGTTGCAGTCCTTCAGCAGACCCGCCTGCACCAGTCCTAAGAGCAGAAACGGCAGAGCACACACAGCCAATACGGCTACGGACCACAGGGCGTAACGGAATTTCATTTTCTTTTTGATCAGCAGAGATAGATACAGGATCACCAGCAGCACCGGGATCAGAATGGCTGCCGCCATATAGGCGTATAGTCCCAGGGCGAAGCAGGCCATGGATAGGGTGTAAAACAGCAGCCGTGCCTTCGGCTTTTCCACCGCGTGCACCAAAAAGTACAGGGCAAACAGCAGCACAAAGGGCAGATAGGCGCAGTCCAGGGTCCAGGCGGATTGATACAGCCGCCACGGCTCGATCGCTGTCAGCAGAAGGACGGTATTTTGTACCGTGTACTGCCCGGGAAACAGCAGGCGCACCAGCCCTTTTAGGGCGAACAGACTGGCAAAGGCGGTCAGCGCCAAGGGCAGCCGAGCAATCCAAATTTGGTTGCCAAACAGGCGGATAAACGCCGCTGCCAGGTAGGTGGCCAGGGAGGACTGGCCGCCGTACAGCCAGGTGTCAAAATACACCGGCATACGCTGGCCGAAAATGTCTGTGCCCTCCCGCGCCAAACTGCGGGCGTTGAGTACCAGCATAGCCTCGTCCACATGCACATCGCCGTTGATCAGGTAAAGTATAAAAAAGAGGACCTGCAACACGGCGCCCAGCAGAATCAGCCCATTGGCTGTGCCGGGCGCAGACAGTGCGCGGGTCAACGCCCCCTTGCGGGGGGCAGAAGAAGCGGTTTGCATAAGCGTTCGTTCCTTAGGATTTGGTGTGTTCGTCCAGGGTCAGGTAGTAGGCAGGCATAAATTCTTTCCGGAAGTAGGCCACCTCCGGCAGGTCAATGGCCTCCACCTTGGCCTCCTGGGCACGCAGAGCCATCTCAAACTCCCGGTTGCCCATACGGTCCTCCTCAATGCACTTGATCAGTGCGCTGATTTTGTCCGCCGCCTTCACCAGCTGCCACAGTTCTTTGTCCGCCGGGTCGGGGTGAAAGCAAGGGTCGTAATCCGGTCGGAATTCCTCCGGCAGCATGGCCAGCAAACGATCCCCCGCCGTGGCCTCAATCTCTTTATAGGCACGGCGAATGGTGTCGTTATAATATTTTACCGGGGTAGGCATATCGCCGGTGATCACCTCGGTGGTGTCGTGGTACAGCGCCAGCAGCGCGCACCGCTCCGCGTTGTAGCTGCGGCCGAATTTCTTGTTGCCGATCAGCGCCAGAGCGTGGGCAATCACCGCTACGGTGTGAGAGTGCTCGGCAATGTTTTCCTTGCCGGTATTGTTCATTAGTGCCCAACGGTCAATCAGCTTCATGCGCTCTACCATGGCAAAGAAGTTGCTGCTCATGCGTCCGCCTCCGGCAGGGGCATACCCAGCTCCTCCAGCTGTACGGCGTCGATCTCTGCCGGGCAGCCGCTCATCAGCTCGCTGGCGTTCTGCACCTTGGGGAATGCGGTCACATCCCGCAGGGAGTCTGCACCGCAGATGAGCATAGCCAGTCGATCCAGCCCAATGCCCATACCGCCGTGGGGCGGTGCGGCGTATTGATAGGCCTCTACCAGGAAGCCGAATTTGGCGTCGATCTCCTCCTTGCTCAGCCCCAGAAGTTCAAACATTTTGTTTTGCAGCTGGCAGTCGGTGATACGCATGGAGCCGGAGGACAGCTCAATGCCGTTGAGAACCAGGTCAAAGGCCTTGGCACGCACCCGAGCCTTGTCCGTATCCAGGTACGGCAGGCACTCCTCCATAGGCATGGTGAAGGGGTGGTGCATGGCGATCCATTCGCCGGTTTCCTCGTCCTGTTCAAAGAAGGGCATTTCCGTGATCCACAGGAAGTTCCATTTGCCCTTGGGAATGATGTCCAGCTCCTTGGCCACCATCAGGCGCAGAGCGCCCAGAATAGGCAGTGCCTTGGAGGTTTTGTCAGAGATGATAAAGACGCAGTCGCCTTTTTCTGCCCCCAGGCGGGTGAGCAGAGCGTCCAGCTGGCCCGCTTTTAAGAATTTGTTAAAGGAGCAGGTGGGGGTCTCGTCTGCCCAGCGCACATAGGCCAGGCCACCGGCGCCGATCCCACGGGCGTGCTCTGTTAATTTGTCAATTTTCTTACGGGTATAGGCAGCGGCGGCGTTCTTTGCTACAATGCAACGCACGGTTCCGCCGGCGGCAATGGCGTTTTGGAACACCACAAAGTCCGTCCCTTTGGCCCAGTCGGTGATGTCCTCAATGCACATATCGAATCGGGTGTCCGGTTTATCGGAGCCGTAGCGAGCCATGGCGTCCGCATAGGTCATGCGAGGCAGGGGAGCGGCAATGTCCACGCCTACGGTCTGTGCCATCAGGGTCTGAATAAAGCCTTCGGCCATCTGCATAATGTCCTCGCAGTCCACAAAGCTCATTTCCAAGTCGATTTGGGTAAACTCCGGCTGCCGGTCGGCGCGCAGGTCCTCATCTCTAAAGCAGCGGGCCAGCTGAATGTAACGGTCCAGCCCGGCGATCATGCACAGCTGTTTGTAGATCTGGGGGCTTTGGGGCAGGGCATAGAACTTGCCCTTGTGTACCCGGGACGGCACCACATAGTCCCGGGCGCCCTCCGGGGTGGATTTGATCAGCATGGGGGTCTCGATCTCTACAAAATCGTGGCCGTAGAAGTATTCCCGGGCAATCTTGGCGATTTTGTGGCGCATGAGCAGGTTCTGGGTGAGCCGCTCGTTGCGCAGGTGCAGGTAGCGGTATTTCAGCGTGGTCTCGTCGCCTACTTTATCTGCGTTGGCGATTTCAAAGGGCGGGGTCTGCGCCTTGGAAAGCACGCGCAGGTCTGTGACCGCCAGCTCAATCTCGCCGGTTTTCAACTCTTTGTTGACGCTCTCTCGCTTTTGCAGGGTGCCGGTGGCAGCCAGCACATACTCGCTGCGTACGCTCTGCGCCTTGGCAAAAATCTCTCGATCGGTGGCGTCGTTAAAGCTCAGCTGCAAAATACCGGTGCGGTCCCGCAGGTCAATAAAGATCAGGTTGCCCAGGTCCCGCTGGCGCTGTGCCCAGCCATAAACGGTCACTTCCTGCCCGATCTGCTCGGTGGTGAAGTTGCCGCAGTAGTCTGTTCGTTTCATTCCCGTTAAAGTATCCATTATTCCGTTTCTCCTGTTTGAAAAAGGCTTGTAAAGTCAAAGGCTTCGCCGTTGATCTCCAGATCCGCCAGCTGCGCCTGCATGCTGACACTGTAAAATCCGTTGACAAAGGTAGAAAGCGCTATTTCCGTTTCCTCTCCGGTGTCCATAGCTTTCAGCTGTACCCGGTCGGTATCCACTTCGTTGTCGCCCAGCACCACGGTGTAGCGGGCGCCCAGCTTGTTGGCATATTTCATTTGGGCACGCAGGGAGCGCTGGTTCAGATCCATCAGCACTGCAAAGCCCTCGCCGCGCATATCCCCGGCCAGCTCCAGCGCCTTGCCGGTGGCCTTGTCGCCCAGGGCGATGATAAACAGGTCTGCTTTTTCCGGCTCCGGGTAAGCGCAGCCCTGTGCCTCCATCAGCAGTTGCAGCCGCTCCAGTCCAAGGGCGAAGCCCAGGGACGGGGTCTTTTGGCCGCCCAGTTCGTCAATCAGGCCGTCGTAGCGCCCGCCGCCGCACACGGTGCCCTGGGCACCAATGGAGTCGGACACGAATTCAAATACTGTCTTGGTGTAATAGTCCAGCCCGCGGACAATGCGGGAGTTTACGATGTAGTCGATATTTTGCGCTTTTAAGTAAGACTGTACTTTATCAAAGTGTTCCCGGCACTCGTCGCACAGATAGTCGGTCACTGCCGGAGCGTCCTTGGCGATCTCCTGACATACCGGGCTTTTGCAGTCCAAAATGCGCATGGGGTTGCGCTCCAAGCGGCCCCGGCAGGTGTCGCACAGTTCGTCTTTGCGGGCAGCAAAGTAGCTGCGCAGGGCGTCATAATACTTGGCACGGCAAGTGGGGCAGCCAATGGAGTTGATCTCCAATCGCAGTCCGGTGACCCCCAGCCGGTCAAAGACCACGGAAGCCAAGGCGATTAGTTCAGCGTCTGCCAGGGGGGATTGGGTGCCGAAGCACTCCACACCGAATTGGTGGAACTCCCGCAGGCGACCGGCCTGAGGCTTCTCGTACCGGTAGCAGCTGACCAGATAATAGACCTTTTGGGGCAGAGCCTCGTTGCACAGCCCGTTCTCCAGGAATGCCCGGGCAGCACCGGCAGTGCCCTCCGGGCGCAGGGTAATGGAGCGGCCGCCCTTGTCGTCAAAGGTGTACATCTCTTTTTGCACCACATCGGTGGTGTCACCCACGCCTCGCTGGAACAGCTCCGTGTGCTCAAATACAGGGGTACGGATCTCTTTGTATCCAAAGTCGGCGGCCGTTTCTCGAGCCGTGGCTTCAATATACTGGATTTTGTAGGCGTCCTGGGGCAGCACGTCCTTGGTGCCCTTAATCGCTTTGGTAATCAGTGCCATAGTTCTTTCTCCGTTCGTGTAATACCAGCAAAATCGGGTGAGCTGGCTCACCCGTTGCGTTTTTAGTGATTGTATTTGGGGTTGACGATCTCTCGCCATTCAAAGTCGCCCCGCTCCACGCCGCGGATCAGCGCCTCTGCCGTGGCAATGTTGGTGGCAAAGGGAATGTTGTGCACATCACACAGACGCAGCAGGTCGTTGTCGTTGGGTTCATGGGGTTTGGCGGTCAGCGGATCTCTAAAGAAGATCAGCAGGTCAATCTCGTTGCAGGCAATACGGCTGGCGATCTGCTGGCCGCCGCCCTGGCTGCCGCCTAAAAAGCAGTTGATCTTTAGACCGGTAGCCTCTGCCACCAGTTTGCCGGTGGTGCCGGTGGCACACACCTCGTGGCGGCTGATAATGCCACAGTAGGCAATGCAAAACTGCACCAGCAGTTCTTTTTTGGCGTCATGTGCAATCAGTGCAATATTCATAATGCTCCTCCGTTTCTCTCAGGGTGGTCAGGTGGTTAGGTGCGCCGGGGCGCTGTAGGTTCAGCCGTTTCTATGATAAACGGCGGTTGTTTTTTTGTTTTACGGTTCATCATACCATATTTTGGCGCTTTATTCAACAAAAAATACAGGTCAGTTCAGCAGGGCACCGGTTTTTTGATTGGTTTTTTCGTCCGTATTGTTCTGATACCAGTATTTGATGATGGAAGAGGTGATCTCTGCGGTGGAAGTACCGCTGCCTGCCAGCTCTACCACGGAGGCCACGGAGATCTCCGGATTGTCATAGGGGGCAAAGGTGATCAGAAAGCCGTTGTTCTTCTTCACACCATTGACGAACACCTGCGATGTACCGGTTTTGGCGGCCACTTCGGTGCGCAGCTGGTTGAAGATTAGCGAGGGTGCACCTTGCGTTGCCACCAGGCGCATACCGCTCTTAACGGCAGTAAGGGTGGATTTGTGCAGATCCAGGCTCTCCTCTATCTTGGGCTGAGTCTCGGTGACAGTGCCGCTGCTGTTGTCAATCAGGCTCTGCACCAGGTGCAGCTGGTAGCGGGTGCCGCCGTTGGCCACAGTGGCGCAGTAGTTACTCAACTGTAAGGGGGTAAACAGGTTGTCAGACTGGCCGATACCTGCCTGAATGGTATCACCGCTTTGCCACACGCCGCCGGCAGCTTCACGCTCCTCCGGCCCGGCCAGAGTACCGGCAGACTCGGCGATCTCCACGCCGGTCTTTTGTCCCAGGCCAAAGGCACTGGCGTACTCGTTCATCTTGGTAATGCCCAGGCGCTTGGCACAGTTGTAAAAGAAGATGTTACAGCTGTCGCGCAGGGCGGTCTCCACATTCTCGCCGCCGTGGGCGTTTTTGTTCAGGCACTGGAAGGTCTGGTCATAATAGCGAAACAGACCGCCGCAGTTGAAGATGGTGCTGCGGGTGATGGCGCCCTCCTCCAGGGAGGCCACTGCCATCATGGGCTTAAAGGTAGAGCCGGGGGCGTAGGTACCCAGCGCAAAGCGGCTCCACAAGGGCCGCCGCCGGTTGGTGGCCAGCTGCTCGTATTTGTCATAGTAATCCGCCAGGTCAAAGGTGGGATAACTGGCGGATGCCAGTACCGCACCGGTGTTTACATCCTGCACCACCACGGCGCCGGCGGAATTGTAAAGATCCGTTTTGTCACAGACCTTTTTCAGCTCTTTTTGGGCCAGGGCTTGCAGGTCACGGTCAATGGTCAGTACCACCGTGTTGCCCTGTATCGGGGCTTTGGTGATCTCTTCGGTTACATGGCCGTCCTTGTCTACGGTAATGGTCTTTTCGCCGGGGGTGCCCCGCAGCGCACTCTCCATGGCGCTTTCAATCCCGCTTTCGCCGATCTGGTCGTGAATGCCGTAGCCTTTGCCTTTCAGCTGGGCGTACTCCTCTGCGTTGATCTTGCGTACGGTGCCCAAAATGTGGGGCGCCAGGGTGGAGTCCGTATATTCCCGGTGGGTCACCACCTGTACATCGGCACCCAGGTAACGGTCCTTGTCCTCTTTAATGGCGGCTACCGTCTCGCTGCTCACCTCGTCGGCGATCACTACCGGGGTGCTGATGGAAAATTGCAGCCGGGTCAGCTCGTAGCGCAGGTTGCCGATTTGCAGGGCGGTCTTGGTGTCGTATTGCTCCAGACCGTACTTCTCCACCATAGCGTCATAGCAGTTTTGTGCTGTGGCGTAGGGTTGCAGGTTGAACATATCCGCACTTTTCATAGTGGCAATGTCTGTCTTTTTACCGGAAAAGACGATTTTGCCGCTTTTTAGCTTTAAGGGCAGGTTTTGCGTGTATTCCTCACCGTTTTTCTGAAACAGCGCAATGAGATTTTGCAAAATGGCGTTGCGCTTGTCATTCTCCGTAGCAGCAGGGAAGTAGGCAGCGTCCAGAATAATGGAGTTGGTCTCCCTGTTGGTGACCAGGGCGTTGCCGTTGCGGTCCACGATTTCGCCTCGGGCGGCCTCAATGGCGACCTTGTAGGTTTTGACCGTATTGTTTTGGGCGGCGTAGTATTCGTGATCCTGAACCTGGATTTTATATAGCGTGGCGGAGAAGCCGATGATCATCACTGCCACCAGCAGCAGGGCAATGACCGAACGGGTGCTTTTGTATCGACTTTGCATCGGCTTTTCTCCTTTCGTATTTTTATAGGATGCCCATTATTGCAGGGCCTTGCGGTTCAGCCGCTGGCGCAGGGGTCGCAGCAGGAACCAAAGAATGGGGGTAACGACCGCTGTGTACAGGGCACAGGGTAGGTAAAAGGTGAACAGGGTGTTTGTGCCGCCGTCCACGCCTTTAGTGAGAATAAAGCACAGCCAGTACAGCAGACCGTACAGGAAGGGCGCCGGCAGAGCAAACAGCATGTGGGTCACAAAGGTGCTGCGAATATAGCGCTCCATCACCGCGGACACGCCAAAGCACAGCAGCATAAAGAACAGGGCGCTGAACCCGGCGGATTTGGCCGCGTGCAGGTCCCACACGCACCCGGCAAACAGTCCCAGCAGTGCGGCGGGCAGTTCTCGCTCGCCCATGACCAGCAACAGGGTCACCGGCAGCAGCAAAAAGCAGCGGGCACTGCCGATTTGCCAAAACAGGCCGGGGGTATTCTGCAACAGGCCGGCGACGGCGATTACCAAACAGTAGACCGTGTATTTCACCGTCTTTTGATGTGTTGTCAGTTCCATTACTTGCCTCCCTTAGCGGGGGTAAAGCCGGTGAGCACCAGGCAGTCGGTAATATTGGCAATATCCGTGCCGGGCTTAACAATGGCGTAGGTACTGATGTTGGTGGTCTCGTCCGCCACCTCCTCCACCGTGCCAATGATCAGGCCCTTGGGCAGTTTAGAGCTGATGCCTGCGCTGGCAATGATGGAGCCGTAGGTAATGTCCGTAGAGGTGCTCAGGTTCTCAAACTTGCAGCAGCCGTCCGCCGCCAGCTTGGCGTCGCCGGTTACATAGCTGACCTCGCCGGAGTTGATGTCGTAGGCAGAGACGGAAAAGTCCGGGTCCAGCACCGTGGTGACGATGCTGTATGTGGGATAGGCTTTCTTCACAATGCCGATCAGATAGCGGCCGTAAAGCACCGCATCGTTCTCCTTGACGCCGTTGACGGCGCCTTTGCTGATGGTAAAGCTGAGATACGGATCTGCGCTGTCCCGGCCTACCACATCGGCAGCCACATACTGAAAACCGCTGTTCTCGTTTTTCAGCTCCAGTGCCTCTTTGTACTCCTCATTTTGGCTCTTGATATTTTTATAATCCGCCAGCTGCTCCTGCATTTCGCCCAGTTGGCGTTGCAGCTCGTCAATTTTCTTTTCGTATTCGGTATTGCCCTTGGCGTTGCCGGAGAGGGTGGCCAGCCCGTCGCTGATCTTCTCCGCAGCCCAGTGGGCGGGGGCAAAGACGGTACCCAGTACGCCGCTTTGGGCGGTCTCGCCGTGGCCGGTGGCTGCCGCAATGAGCATACCCAGCACCAGGAGTGCTGCCAGTATGCCTACGGTCTTCACCGGGCGGCTTTTCCAAAATGCTTTCATTATCTCGCCCTTCTCAGTTTGATGGAGGTGCCGATAGCCACGCAGTCGGTGGGGGCGTCCGGAATGTGAATTTTGATTTTCGTTTCCTGCTCGATCAGGTCCGCCAGCCCCCGCAGGGTGCTGGAGCCGCCGGTCAGGTAAATGCCCCGGTCCATAATGTCCGCTGCCAGCTCCGGCAGGGTCACCTCCAGGGTCTCCTTAATGGCACGGATGATCTCCTGCACCGGCTCGGTCAAGATTTCCCGTACCTGGGCGCTGGTGATCTCCATGGCGCCGGGCAGGCCGTTCGTCAGGTTGCGTCCCCGCACTTCCATAGCGCCCTCGCCGTCATAGGGTGCGGCAGAGCCGATTTTCAGTTTAATCTCCTCCGCCATGGGCTCGCCGATAAGCAGGTTGTGGTGCTTTTTGATATAGTCGATGATGGCCTCGTCCATGGCCTCGCCGCCTACTTTAATGCTCTTGCAGGCTGCAATGCCGCCCAGGCTCAGCACCGCCACATCGGTGGTACCGCCACCAATGTCTACGATCATGGAGCCGGTAGGCTCATACACCGGCAGACCGGCGCCCAGCGCTGCGGCCATGGGCTCGTCGATCAGCTCCACATCCTGCGCACCGGCGCTGCGTACCGCGTCCTCCACGGCACGGCGCTCTACCTCGGTGACCCCGGAGGGCACGCTGATGACCACCCGGGTCTTGGAAAACATGGAGCGCTTGTCCGAGCGGAAAATAAAGCTGTGGAGCATATCCGCGGTCATATCAAAGTCGGCGATGACGCCGTTTTTCAGCGGTCGCACGGCCACAATGGAGCCGGGGGTGCGGCCGATCATCTGCTTGGCCTGGGTGCCGGTGGCAACCACCCGCTTGGTCTTTACATCTACGGCTACCACGCTGGGCTCCCGCACAATAATGCGGCCCTTGCGGTCGCAGATCATGGTGGTGGCAGTACCCAAGTCGATACCGATATCTCTTGACAAAATCATATGTATTCTCTCACTTTCAAAAACAGGGGGCTGTGCCGCCGCCCGCTGTATAAACTTTCAGCGATAATATTATATATTAAATATAAAGGGAACACAACACCCAAACGCCAAAAAATCGAAAATTCATAACTTGGTCATTTTTCAGGTCGGTGTCGGTGCGTGCTGCCGCATTTTTGACAAAAAAAGACCGCCGCTCCGGCGTACCGGGGCGACGGGTTTTCACTTGTTTTTATACCTGCTCTCGGGCGATCAGATTGATCTGGTTGGAGTAGACAGTTTGCAGCTTGCCGTTTTGGTCGTAGTAATTTACATACCCTCTGGCCGCCCAGTTGTAGCGGTTGGAGAGTTTCTTTATATTCACCACATAGGTCTCCTCCAGGCTGTCTGTATTGAAGTTGCTGGCCAGCATTTTGTTGTTTAGCAGCAGGGTAAAGTCGGTGGGGTCAAAGTCGGCGGCGTCTTTGTAGTAGAACGCTACGCCCACGGACTGAATATCCAGGTAATCCGGCCACCCGGCGGCCATCACAAAAGAGCCAACATTGTTCTTTTCGTCCAGTTTGTAGTACAGATCCAGCACCGGTACCCCGTCCTTAGCCGGGGAGGGGGTGGGCAGGGAGGCACTGTCCGCCGTGTAGGTGGGCAGCAGGGTCACATTTTGGCCGCTGCGCAGCTTTTCCAGCACGGTGCACTCGTCACAATCCCAGCCGGTGGCGGTGTAGCCGTAGCGGTAGGGCACCTCCGGCAGCAGATCTGCCAGACTGTCCGTTGCCGCCCATTCCGCCGTGGTGCGGGTAACGGTGGCACTGATCCAGCCGCTTTCGGTGGCAAAGGTCAGGGTGGAACTGCCGGTCTTTACGCACACCGCTTGCAGCTGCGCATTGGTGGTGGCGGTAAAGTGGTAGGTGGTGTTGCGGCTCATATAGCGGTGATTGATCTTGTCGTACCAACCCACAAAGGTGTAGCCGTCATAGGGCAGTGCCACCAGGGTTACGTCGGCACCCTTTAAGGGTTTGTAGCCGCCACAGCCGCCGGTTTGATCGCCTACGGTGGCGGCGCAGGTGCCGTTCAGGGCAGTGACGGTCAGGTCAAAGTACGGCGCCAAGTTATAAATGGCAGTAAGCACCGCCGTGGTGCCTGCGTCGATCTGTGCTTGGGTCACATCGCCGGTCAGGTAGGGGGTGTAGGTGTCCACTTCCTTTTGCAAGGCGGCCAGGCTCTCGGCCGAATATTGCGCCTCTTTGCAGGCGGCAGCCAGGGACAACGCCGCTTCCAGCGCACTGCGGTCCACCTCTGCTTTGGGCGGAATCACAGTTTTGCTCTTAAAGGTGATCTTTTGGTCCGCGCCTCGCACATAGCTTAGGTACACGGTATTGCTCACCGGGCAGGCAGTGAGGGTAGACACCGGGCTGTCAATGCGTTCGCCCTCCTGGGTAAAGGTGCCGTTGTCGTAGCGGTACAGCAGCAGGTTGCCGCTCTCCGTATTGGGGCTGGCCACCAGGTACAGGGTGCCGCCCAGGGTGGTCCATGCGGTTTCGCCGCAGGTGATGCCGCTGTTCGGGCCGAGTGTCCAGTTGCTACCGTCATAGATGGCGGTTTGCAGGGTGGAGCCGCCCAAAGACAGGTACAGCTTGCCGCCGCTGCGGATCACATCGTAAAAGTTGCCCTTTACCGTATCGTCAGAGAATTTTTCAAAAGCGGTGCCGTTCCATTTGAGTGCGGTGATCACGCTGTTACCGGAGCGATACAGCAGGCAGGGACCGCCGTAGTCCACCAGCTTGGGCTGGCCGATAAAAGTGCCGGTTACATAGGTGCCAAGGTCAGTGGCGGTGGTGCCATCCACCTGCATCAGCAGCAGGTCGTTGTAGTACATATAGCCCACCTGCCGGTTGGTGATGCAGGCCATATACAGCTTGCCGCCGATCACCCGCAGGCTGACCCCGGTGCCGGCGTTATCCACCGTGCGTACCGCTTGCCAGCTGCCCCCGGCGGTTAGGTCGTAGCGCATCAGTCGGGCGGCACCGTTGGTGTCGTTAAAGGCCATATACAGGTTGCTGCCCTGCCGTGCCAGTTGGAATTCGCTGGCAAAGTTCTCGCTGATCTCCGGCGCAAAGTCCGTCCAGGCACCGTTTTCATACTTGCGGGAGCGGATCTTTTTGTTCTCTGCCGCTACGGTGTACAGGGCGCCGTCTACCTCTGTCATGGTTACGCCGTAGGTCATGTTTCCGGTGGCGGCATAGTTCAGATCCTGCCACAGGTCATAGTCGCTTTTTTGCGGAATTTCCACTTCCAGGGTGGCCTGCTGTTTGTTTGCGGATACGGCAATGTTCTTCAGCACAATGCCGGAGTTGCTGCCGTCGCTGAAGGTCAGCGCCCCGTCTGCCAGGGTGGCGCTCATATCCGCAGAGCCGATGGTGCTGCGGGTTTTGCCGGTGCTGTCGTCCTTGTAGGGCAGATAGGCGTGGCTCACATCCAATATCTCGCTGCCGGTGTAGCCCGGTTGGCCGGACTGGGGCCGGAACACATAAATGCCTGTGTAGCCCCGCAGGTTGGTTAGCCCGTCCACATTTAGGTTCACTCGGTAGACGATTACCCCGGTACCGCCGATGCGGCAGTCCAGAGAGTCTTGCTCCGTGTAGTTAATAGGGGGCTTTTTGCGGTATTCTACCACAAAGATTTCATGGTCGTTTAAGGGCGATTTCAGGATAAAGGCCTGGTTTCCGTCAGCGTTGGCCTGGTCATCCAGGGTTAGGGTGCTGTTTTGGGTTACCGTATCTATGTCGATCCAGTGGGTAAAATACATCCGCTCGTATGCCAAGGGGTACTGGGGCGAGCCTGGGATTACTCCGCCCATTACGGACCAGCTGTACACCGGCCGGTCGTTGCCGGAATTGCGGTACAGGTCCGGGTAGCCAAAGGTGTGCAGGTACTCGTGGGCCAGCAGACTGCTGCCCTCGGAGCGCAGTCGGTCAGTGCCAAACACATTGTAGCCGACCACCGGCTTGTTATTGATCTTGGCAGAGCCGGAGTAGTCGCTTTTGTGGGCTACCAGTGTGGCAGAGGAGGAGGCCTTGCTGGACTGGCTGGCCTTTAGAATCACCATCACATTGTCCACATATCCGTCCCCGTCCAGATCCACGGCTTTGTCTGCAATAGAGGGCATTTGACGGATCAGGCTCTCTATGATTTGGGTGTCCAAATTTTGAACCAGGGCGTCGCTTTCCTTCACCGGGACTGGCAAAGCGTGCACCGTGGTGCCGTCGTACTGGGGAATGGTGTTTTTCATTTGCAGCTGACCGTAGGAAATGCTGCTTAGATAGTTCTTCAGCGAGCGGCCAAAGCTGCCGTCGATGTAGCCTACCAGTTCCCCGGCGTATTGGTCAAAATAGGCATCTGCCGCCGTCTGCGTGTCGTCTGCAAAGTAGCCGAACAGCACAATGTTGGCCTTGTTGACCGTTTTGTTGCCGGTGGTCTTGGCCTGGGCACGGATGGGTAGTGCCGTGCATAGCAAAATCATGGTCAGCAGCAGCGCCAAACCCCGCTTGATCTTGTTCATTTTTTTGCACCCCTTCGCGCCAAAAAATGGCGTAATTTCTACCCGAATCATACCATATTTTCTATTGTCAAGTCAATGCGCTTTTCGCGTTGACAAACAGAAAACAGGCACCGGAATTTCCGGTGCCTGTTTATGTGCAGTACGAATGTGGTCTTGAGTCCTGTAAAAGAAAAAAGACGGCGTATATAAACGCCGTCTTGGTGGTTGCGGAGGTAGGACCGAGATTGCGCACTCACTACGAAACAGTCCCCCGGACTGTTTCTCCCAAATGCTTGCGCATTTGGAGCCACGTGTCGTAGGTTCGAGCCGGTCTGTGGGATAAAAGAAAAAGCAGACATCAAAAAGATGACTGCTTTTTAGTGGTTGCGGAGGTAGGACAAATAAGGCAAAAATCCGCGCTATATCGTAAGATTTGCGCTATGGTACTGCAATAGTACTGCAACGCCGTAATTTACGCAAAAAGCAGATCCTGCATATAAGCGTCTGCCCGGTCGCTTGCCTCTTTGTCGAACTTCTCAAAAACATCACAGTAGGTGTCCAGGGTGGTCTTTATGTCGGTGTGTCCAAGTCTTTTTTGCAGACTCTTGGCGTGCATACCGCTTTCTATACAGCGCGTGGCATAAGTGTGCCTTAAGCTGTGCAGGGTAACTGTTCCCGGAACTGTTTGATCAAGTAGTGTATATTTCGAGATCAAGCGTTTCAAGGTCATATTTGCCTGATTAGTAGTGATGATCTTATTTGCTCTATAGTCAAAGAAAAGGAGATCCATTTTATTTGGCCGCCAATTCTTTAGATGGTCTGACAGTAACTGAAAAGGCATATCCGGCAAAGAAAGTAGGCGTTGTCCAGCATAGGTTTTTGTGGTCTTGCCAAGGACACTGTGTTCCGAGCTGTCCCGCGTGACGGTGCGGCGTATATTTATAGTGCGAAAGGCAAGATTGACATCGTGTATATCAAGCGCGTTGATTTCACCCATACGCATACCGGTATACAACATAAGCAGAAATTGGGCGCGGTATGGGCAACTGCGTTCTTGATTGTTAAGTACGGCAATCAGTTTTTTTTCTTCATCAACGGTAAGAGCACGGACCCGACGGGTGTCATTAACGCTTTTAGGCTTGCGAAGTCCCACCATGGGATTCTTATTTAATATGTTTCTATAAAGAGCAGTACGAAAGCAGCGGGCCAGCATTCCATAATCTTTCGCTATAACTGAATTGGAGTATTCTGTTATAGACATTAAATAGGACTGTATATCAGCTGGTTTTACTTTTTGCAGCGGGATAGAACCAAGCGCGCTGCGGCTGATACGCACGCATATAGCGTTCTTTCGCAAGTAAGAATTCTCGCCAATGATATTTAGCGCGCGATCTTCTTCCGTTAGGCAGCGGGCCATATCTCCGACCGTCATTTTGTCGGGGGTAATAATGGACCCAGTGGCAAGTTCATTTTTCAAAGCGTCCAGCTTTGCCCGCACATCTGCCTGTCGCTTACCGTATATCGTCTTTCTTTTCGGCTTGCCGTTGGCGTCCACACCTATAGTCAGCTGGGCAGCCCATAGACCTTTGCTTTCCATCTTATAGATGGTTCCGTCACCGTTTCCTCTTTTTCTTGGCATTGTACTCACAATCTCCTTTGCATATAGCAGCGGGCAGCACCTAAAAAAGGGCGCAAAAATACCCTGCTTGATTTTTCAGCAGGGCTGTGGTACAATAACCAGTGTTGGGTGGGTATTGTATTACACAATCCTGCTTATCGGCTCTATCCTGTTGGCGCAGGGTAGGGCTTTTTTATTTTGTTGGTGTTAAAGAAACGATTTTATACTTGCTCGCTTTCAAGAAGCCTTACTGTCTGACGATATTCCTCCGCTTTGGCAACGGCGGTAAAAGTGACCGTAGCATTGTGGTTTTCTTTTACCACCTTTTCAATTTCTGAAAGAGAAACACGGAAGAATTCTTTTCGGCTGTTTACAAGATTTATACGCCGATCGTCAAACTGCCGGTGTAAAGCTGTCTCCAACGCCGGCGCATCCTCTGAGAAAATCATAGCGTGAACATCAAATTCAAACGGTACGGAAGCGCTGCTGAGTTCTTTTATGCGGTCCATAGGCTCTAACCGTCGTGTCATTCCAATTTTATATACATTCTCTCCAAAAGAGCCGATATTGGATATTACATAGACGAAGCCGGCGCGCGTATTCTGCTCCCGGTCGAGCACATTTTTTCTGTCTTGCTCTAACAGGCCGAGTTTCGCCTCCAGTTCTTTTATCTTGTCAACATAAAGCTGCTTTTCAATATCATCCGCTTTATGTAGATAAGTCATGAGTTTCTGAATTTCATTCTTGAACTGCCGTTCTTCCTTATCGAGCTTTGCTTTTTCGCGTTCAATTTCACGGCGCACTTTTTCTTCTTCGAGCATTTGCTCTCGAATCGCGCGTTGTTCTTCCTTTTCGCGCTCCGCCATCACCTGATTGCCGTACATACAATTGAGCTGTTCCAGCTTAATCTCCAGCAGCGGGCGGTTGAGTTCCACTCCGTCTGGCGCAAAAATTCTGTTAAGCATCTCAAAGGACTTGATGATTTTAGAGCGCGCACCGTCAATGTTCCGAGTAGTAACATTCTTAATAATAGCCGCCGCTTCCGAATTAAAGCAACGCAGGATCTGTTTCACATTTGCATTTATAACAGACTTTGGCGCGTCAGAATGTACAGAGACGGCATTATTTGAGGAAATGCATTCCTTTTCATTAAGTTGTGCAAGAGCAAATTTGTCTTTATATTCTGCAGACGATATATCATAGTCTACCGGGACGGAAGAAGAAACGGCAATCGCTTCTTGCTGTGCCACTTCAATTTCAGCTTTAAGATTGTGGATTTCGATATTCAACTGAGAAATGCATTTCCGTTTTTGCGTCAGTTCACGCTCAACAGCTTGAATTCTTTGAGTACAACTGTCCTCTGTTTCTTTTCGCATTTTTTCCGTAGCCGCTTTGGCGTCCTGCACGCGTTGATCTGCATTGGCATTCGTAAACGCCGCGTATTCGTCGGCATTTTTAATTATTTTTAGGCTTGAAAATGATTTCTGCAAAATATAATAGTACAGCACGAGAAACGCTACATCAGCCAAAGCAAACAGCGGTACTCCTACTGTAGCCAAGATAGAAATCGCAATAATAAACGGATATGCATACAAAAGGATTTTATATTCTTTTTTCATTTCTCTTTTCCTCTTATTAAGTTATTACATCTATAATCACGGCACGCCGTGGATTATGACATTCCACATTCAAAGTAGAATTCAATGGCCTTGTGTATATAGTTCTCGGTCACATTGAAATGCTCGGCCAACTCGTAAGGCTCCAGGCCATGGCGCAGCTGCGCCTCCAACTCGGCCTTGGGGATCAACTTTTTCACTGCCCACTTGTCTGCACGGCGTTCGTGCTTACTGCGCCGGTCAAGCGGTGCGTATAGGTTGTAAAACGACCCGGTTATGCAATGCCCGGCTTCATGTGCCAGGCGGCAGCGGGCCTCTGCGGTGCTCTCCAGGCTCTGCTCGTCAAGTGCTATGTAATAATCATCGCCGATATTGGCAGACGCAGACTTGGCAGCGGGCATACTGCCCAGATACACCTCTATGTTGTTTTGCTCGATGAGATCGAGCAGGGACTCAGTTGTTGTCATTCTCTCTCTTTCTCTTATCCTTTATAAACTCAACAAATCCTTTAACTTCGTTCCACATCTCATCGGTGACTTCACCATCACCACCAAATAGTGCCACTTTGGCTATCTCCTCCGGACTTTGTTGGTCCGGGGGATTTTTTATGTCCGTTTTTCCAGTTAAGTAGTCAATAGACACACCGAAATACTCACTAATGCTCTTAAGTATCTCCAGTTTGGGTTCTACATCTTCTCCATTCTCATATTTTTTCTTCCAAAAGGAGACACTGCCTTTATTAAAGCCACATTCTATAGCGGCTCGTGAAGGCGAGATACCGGCCTCATTGCATATATGTTGAAAGCGGTCATAAAACACAAAAAATGCCTCCTTGTTTTGTGCAAATTACACAAAGTTTAACAAATTAGACTTTTTGTGTTGCAAAGTTGAACGAATTGGCTTATAATGCAAGTGTGGTTGAATTCGTTAAACTATTTCAACAGCGTTAGCAACTTTGTGTTTAATTCTTTGGACAAGATGAGTATAGCACACAGGTTTAATAAATTCAACCACTTTTTAAAAAAATCTGGGAGGAGGTATATTTTTTGGACAGTTGGATTGAAACAGCAATAGGAAAAATGCACATGAACAAGATCACGCAGCGTGACCTTGCCAGGAAACTCAACTGGTCTCCGCAATATCTTTGTAATGTGCTCGGCGGAAAGCGAAAATCAAAAAGCGGAGAAGAGCGCATCCTCGGCGCAATCAACGAGATCATCGCCGAGCGCAACAACTAAATACACGGCCAGCCTTTAGATAAGCAGCAGGCAGTTAAAGCGAGGTGAATAAAAGTGATTGTTGTATTGGTTCTTGCCGCCTTAGCAGCGCTCAGTGCTCTGATGGAGCATTGGAAGCTGCGTGCGGTTCTGTATTTTCTGGCACACAAGAACATCCAATTCACCGAAGCGGATATGGAGAAGTGCCTGCGCCAGGTGCTGGAACACCAATTCAAACGGTAGGTGGATTAAGCAACATGGATGATAAGACACTGGTTGCGACGGATGAGAGAACATTCAGAGAAGCAGAGGCAAATTTGGAAGCAATTTTCTTTGTTTTTCTCCATACATTGTCATCTCGGATGTTATCCAGTAGATCGTGACCTGGCATGAGGATGGATTCCACAAAATATGTTGGTGTGGTGCGTAGATCTGCAACCGAGACGGCCTTTATGTATCCGGCCTCTGACAGCAAGCTGATTGTATACAAGATTTCTTCAGAAGTGTATGGGTCTATTTGAATTGTAGAGGCGTCTAAGTGGTCATTGTAACCAAGGTGCTCTTCAAGGTAGATCAGTACCTCTCTTACACAGTCTTTGTTTAATTTCATCTGATTTCGTCCTTTCGTCATAATAACATCATTATAGCAACAATTTACAACCAATGCCAGCCTTTTGGGCGGCGGCAGAGATACGCAGGCAGCGGGATCTTTTTTTTCATTTCTTCTCTTTCTTCTTTTCTTTTTTGTCAAATTACCCATTATGTTCCCGCTTCCGGTGCCCGCACCACCCAACATCACATTTATCGCCAACGGCACTTCTGCCGTGCAGCGGGCAGCTTGCGGCTCTGCCGCTTGCCCAAAGGGCTGGCCTAATCAAGAAAGGAGAATAGCAATGAAAGTACCAATCAACAAGGACAGCCCCTTGGCAATGGACGACTTCGACGCCGCCGTGCAGCAGCGTATGGAGCGCCTGCAAAGCTATATTGACCTGATCCGCACCGCCGAAGCTGTAGAGGAAGAGGTCAAGGTCAAGGGTACAAAACTGTATCTTGGTCCGGAAGATGTGGCGGCATACCTGAACTGTAGCATACCAACGGCGCGGCAGTATATGCACCGCCCGGGCTTCCCTCTCATTCAGTTGGGTGAGAACGGCACCAAGTTGGCTGTGTTCGCCCCGGCGTTCCACGCCTATAATGCAGGCAAATATTGATTTTGCAGTCAACTGCAAAGAAAGGACAAACCAATGACGAAACGAGAAAAGGCCGGCGTGGTCCTGGTGATTACCGGCTTTCTGCTGGTGATGTTGGGCTGCTGCCTGGTGGCGGATAATCCGTACTGGTGGATGTCCGTTGTAATCAGCGGCACCGGCTGCGCATTGATCGCCCTGGCAGTGTTCGTACTGCCCAAGGACGACCGGGAGCCGCAGCAGGATAAACGGCTGGTGATCGAGGACGAAAACCACAAGGTGGTGCTGGTAGCGCCGCTGACAGACTTTGAGCTGGCGTATCTGCACGCAATTCAACTTGGAAAGGATGATGAAAATGGAAGATTACATTGATTTGGTGATTGCTAAGCTGGATGAGGACCACATTGTCCTGCGGGCGCCGTGGAATACCGTTAGAGCCGGTGATACCGTGTATGTGCAAGGCGATGGAAACTACGAGGCACTGGAAGTCATCGCAGAGCGGAAAACCAAGGCTTTGATGGAATTGCCGAAAGTGACCGCCATTATGCTGCCACTGGAGTATAACGACGAACAAAGCGGCGGGCAAAAAGAAAAAGCCGACTGAGCGACCAGTCGACTTGAACACAGGCGGCGAAAAGAAAGTAAAAAGCCTGCGCTAATTACATTATATATAAGGACCGCAGAGAAGTCAAGGACAAGCCGTGCGGCAAGGGCGAAAAAAGGGGTCTGTGCTCCTTTTTTGCTCCTTGTTCAAAGTATTATTTTTAGGCGCAAAACGCCAACGGCAAAAATATATATCGCTTGGCATTCTTCAGCGGGTTCAGGCGCAGGCAGGAGACCGGCGGCAACAGGGTGTGCACCCGCGCCGCATAATGAGGAGCTGTGCTCTGTGGGAATGTGGAACACGCCGGTGAACCGGTGGGAAACTTGCTTTTCCACCCGGGAGCCGATCAGCGTTTTCCAGCATTTCCATAGAGTGCCGGTCCGTCCAGAAAGGAGCAAACCAAAATGCCATGGGTGCAAAAGACCGTCCATGCGGGAAGATGTATCTATATCCAGCGCCACTACTCCTCGCGCTATGGCAGCAAACACAAATGCACCAGAGGGAGCAACTACGGCAAAACAAGTGAGGCCCAGGCCATTGTAAACAACCGCCAGGCGTGCTTACAGCAAGAGATGATTTTTAACGCCAATTTTGGTCCAGGTGATCTGACCGCTACCTTTACATTCCGTAAGGCAGACAGACCCAAGAATCTGCAAGAGATCAAGAAACTGTGGGCGGCATATATGGCCAAACTGCGATACACCTACAAAAAGGCAGGTGTGGAGTTCAAATGGATGAGGGCCATTGAGACCCCGGACAAGAACCCGCATATTCACATGGCGCTGTCCGGCATCGACATAGCCAAGCTGCCTCGGTGGCCGTATGGGCGGGTGGACTTTGTGCCGGTTGATGACAGAGACCACCACACCTACGGTGGGTACCTGCGTGAGGAAACACATATCAAGCAAGGGCACAAAGGTAAGTACACCACGGCCAAAGCAAAGGTATGCTACAGCCGCAGTCGCAACCTGACCGTACCGGAGCCGGAGTACAAAATCATTTATAATGACCACTGGGCGGACGAGCCAAAGGCACCAAAGGGCTATTATGTTGTCCGGGACACCCTGAACAACTGGGAGGACGAAGTCACCGGGTTCAAGTACCAGTCCTATGTGCTTTGCCCGATCTCAAAGAACCAACCGCACCGGCGGTGTTAGGAGGGCGACAATGACATACATACAGCAATGGGAACAAATGCGGGACAAGGTGCGAAACTTGGAACAGGAACGCCAAACCCAGCTGATCTTGGCACCGCACAACGCCTACGGCTTCAAGCTAAACATCAACCACCCGCTGATCCGGCCAAAGTGGGACGCCTTTAAGAGCACCAAGGGCCTGGGCCAGTATGGCATGACGGACGATCTGCGCCGGGAATTTGAGGAGGCAGTGCTGGCCAGTAAGTACATGCAAAAGTGCATGGAGCAGGAACAAAGGAAGATTGGCGCCGTCGAGCACCAATTCATCCGTATGGCCTACTCCGTAGAGAAACAGGCAGCGGGCTAATGGGTACCCAAGAACACTGGACTGCTGCCCAGTACCAGGAGTATCTCCGGCAGCGGGCAAAGGGAAACAACAAATACCACGCCGTAAAGGTAGAGGTGGACGGCACAGTATATGCCAGCCAAAGCGAAAGCAGGCGCGCCAAAGAGCTGCACCTACTGGAGCGGCACGGGCTGGTGCGCAATCTGCGCGAGCAGGTGCCGTATGAGCTTATTCCTGCCGGCGTTGGCCAATACCGTAAAGAGCGCTCAGTGGTGTACAAGGCGGATTTCGTTTATGAAGTATGCCAGCCGGACGGCACCTGGAAATGGGTGGTAGAGGACACCAAGGGCGCCAAAACAAAGGAATACATCATCAAAAGAAAGCTGATGCTGTACATTCACGGCATCAGCATAAAGGAGACGGAAAAATGAATTTCAAAAAATTGCTATCCATTTGCAAACGAAGCAAGGCCTATTTTCTATATGACCTGCCTGACGGCGAGCAAATGCTCAGTAATGGCAGCTGCGGTTACATCCTGTACGGCCACCCTGAATACACGCCGGAGACGCTGCGCATGGTCGCTGACTTGGCAGAGGATGACAGCGTGATCATGACAAGAATGCCAAAAGCGGATCTGCCGCTGGCAGACCAATGCCCCAATGAAGAATATGCCGCCCCACTGGACACCTGCATTGTAGCCGCAGGCGCTGTATGGCAACCGCTGATTGTAGGTGCGGGCATGACATTCATCAACAGAAGAGCGTTGCAACCTATTGAAAAGGAAGAAGAGGGATATTACCTGTACAAGCGCGGGGACCTGGTGGTAGTTAAGTCCGGCCTGATCGTGCAGGGCGTGATCAGCACAATGGATCTGTCCAAAGCAGAAGCTGTATGCCGGGATCTGATCAACCTGGGCACCGTGGCCGGTATGGCCTTTGAGGAGCGCAACAATGAAGAATGAGAACGAAAAAACTACTATTGCAATCTTGGCCACGATATGCCGAGATATGTGTATCTACGGCTCAATCAATAACAGGTGCGGCCTGGACAAGCCGGAACTGGACGAGCACTGCCAGCGTTGCGTGCTGGCGCAAATCAAGGAGGTAATGCTGAAATGACAGAGAAAATTCAAAAGGCAATCGACAAGATCGATGCAGAAGCCGAAAAAATGAACAGCGCCAGCGTGCGGTTGCTATGCTCTCACATTATAGACCACTGCCTGGTCAATGATGAAAACGCGGACAAGGTACTGGCTGAGGGCAAGAGCCTAAAAGCCTGCTGGGATCACATCACCAACAACGCCCGGAAACAAGCAGCGGGCAACTGCGCAGCCGTGCCGGACGACACCGTGTACGAATGGGCAGCGGGCTATTACGGCTTTACCGCCGAAGAGACCAAGGCAGAGATCATCGACCTGCTGGATCTGCTGTGAGGTGTCGATATGGGAAAAAAACTGAACACGCTTACGCAGGAACAGGCTCGGAAGATTTGGAACGGCCGCCCGAAACTGCCGGAGAAAAAGATCAACAAGTTTGCCCACGAAGAGGTATTCGTCAATGAGCAGTACTTTTTCAAACACAAAGAATGCGGTCACAGGTATGGCTATTGTACCGCTTGCGGCAAGGATGTGCAGATCGACATTGAGAACATGCGACTATGGACGGACAAGCACGCAGCCTGCCGCTCTGCACGGCATAACGACACCGTATGCTGCCCGGTCTGCGGGCACGAAGTTCAAGTCAAAGACGCCGGGCGTGGCCGTAGTCAGTTGATAAACACGGCAGTGGTGGCGGTAACACAGCGAACACGGAACGGAGGCATATTGCTTTCTTTCGTTCGAGTGTATGAGGATTATACGCGCAACTATAAAGCCGCGCCGGAAAGGGGCACACTGCTGTACGCTGCATACTTCAATCTCGGCCAGCACTTTGTAGCCGAACAAACATACGGTGGAGGGATGTACATAAGTGTAAAGCAAAAGCCAACACGCCGACTGCCATGCACGGTGGAGCCGGTTAAGCTGGATCACAACAGCTGGAAATGTACAGAGGGAGAGGGCGCAAAACTGCTTGGATTTGAAGAAGCGCTGGAGAGGAGCAATCTGCGCTATCTTCCATGGGAAGCGTACCACGAGTGTGCGCAGCAACTGTACCGTAGCGCTATGGCCAACTACCCGGTCAACCTGCTTGGGTTACTGTATCAATATAGCCGGTACCCGGTGCTTACAGAGCGTCTAATAAAAGAGGGCAACGGTGACCTGGTAGCCGAACAGGTGGAGTGGAATTGTACAGCCGGTCTGGACTACAAGCAAGTGGTGCCTTACAAGGCTATGCGACTGACCAAGCAGGAGTACCGTATGTTAAAGACGCAAGACAACATTTGCTGTTCAACGCTCAAAGCAACAAAGGCATTGAAAAAATACGGCTGCAAAATGACAGACGAAAATTTCCGCTTTTTTCTTGTTTTTCAGCACAGCTGGAGCCAGCAGAAATGCTACAAGGCGCTTGATGTTTTGCGGCAGCACCTATCTCCGCAAAAGGCAATAAACTGGGTAAATCGGCAGGCAGCGGGAGGATATGGAACGCCAACGAATGTGCTATCAGATTACAGCGACTATCTGGATCAGTGCAGGCGGTTGGGTCTGAATGTTAGCCACAAAGAGGTAGCCGTTCCACAGGACTTGCGAGACCTGCACCGCCAGTATTCCGAAGAATTGACACGACAAGCTAATGAAAAGAAAGCAAAAAAGCAAGCCGAGCGGGCAAAGAAGTTAGCTAAGGATCTGCCAAAGCTGAAACGCAAATATACATACGCATGCAGCGGGCTGTTCATTCGGCCGGCCGAGGGACCGGAGGATCTGCTAAAAGAGGGCTGTGCCCAGCACAACTGCGTGTACTCCTGTTACACGGAAAAATACCTGGACAGAAAGACGGATATACTTTTCGTCCGCAAGCAGTCGGACCCGGATCAGTCCTATGTGACCGTAGAATTTAAGAACGGAGCCGTTATTCAATGCAGAGCGGATCACAACCGACCTGCACCGCCGGATGTGCAGGAGTTTATGCAAGCCTGGCTTGCCTACCTAAAGTCGAACAGAAAAACGAAAGCAGTCAGTTAAGGAGGACTTATGGATAACCAAATCACCACAATGCAAGAAGTAACGCCCGCAACCCAGAAAGCCTACGACACCCACGCGAGGATCCTGGCCAACGGTCAGGTAATGGCCAGAGCACTGGTAGATGTGTGCCACGATCTTAAGACAATGCGGGATGAGGGCCTATACACGGAGCTGGGCTATGACACATTCGAGGAGTACGCCGAGCAAGCCTGCGGCATTAAGCAGCGGCAAGCCTATTCCTACATATCAGCCTATGAAAAGCTGGGCCAGAAGTATATGGCCGACCACGCCGACCTGGGGATCACCAAGCTGGAGTTGATCTCTCAAATCAGCAGTTATGAGCGTGAGGAATTCCTGGAGGATGTGGACGCAGAAAGCGCTACGGTCCGGGAGCTGAAAGCAGAGGTTGAACGCTACAAGAAGCAGACGGAACAGCTGACCTTCGATCTTGGCCAGGCACAGAGCGAATTAAGCGAAGCACCGGAGCCGGTGGACACGGACGCACTCCGTTCTTCCATTGAGCAGGAAGTAAAAGCCAAGTACAGCGCCCAGCTGGAAGAATTGCAGCAGCGGGCCGACGCAGCGCCGGACCCGGAGGCAATCCGAAAGGAAGCGGAAAAGGAAGCCGCCAAGGAATACAAAGCTAAGCTGGCAACGGCAAAGGAAGCCGCCGAGGAATACAAAGCTAAGCTGGCAACGGCAAAGGAAGCCGCCGAGAAAAAAACCAAAGCCGCTGTGGAAAAACTGGAGCAGGAAAAGGCAGACCTGAAACGGCAGTTGGACAGCAGTGCCACCAAACTGGACGCCGCTGTTCGGCAAGCAAAGGCAGCGGGCGCAGACACGGATGTAGCCGCCTGCCGGGTGTATTTCACCGAACTGCAGCAGACAGCGGCCAAGGTACAGGAACTGATCGGCAAGATCAATGCCAAGGATCCGGCCACCGGCACCAAACTCTCCGCCGCCGTTATTTCCGTTTTGCAGTCAACTGCAAAGAATTTGGAGGTGGCAGGCACCGAACGCGGAAACGGCGGTTTCGGAAGCACAGGGAGGTGAGCAGGATGTGTATAGCAGCACAAATCATTCTTGTGGCCGGGGCTGTCATTGTTGCATTTTTCGGCGTGATCGGCTTTGGTCCGAACTTTAAGAAATGAGCGGAATAAAAAGCAGGAGGAAAAATGACGAACAACGAAAAGAAGGAATGGCTGCAACGCTATCGGGAGTGCTGGGCGGAGGTTGAGATTACACAACAGGAGATCGAAGAACTAAACAGCCGGGCGCAAAAGATCACGGCTTCCATCTCTCCCACGCCGGGAGGCGGGCAGCGGGCAGATTTTACCTTGACGGTAGATCGCATTATAGAACTGAAAGAGAAGCTGGACCAACAAGTCCGGCTTGCTCTGTTGCAGCGGGCAGAAATTGAGGCTGCTATTGAGCAGGTACGCAGCCCGTTGCACCGGCGTGTGTTGCGTCGGCGGTATTTGAACGGTGACACTTTTGAGAAGATCGCTGTGGACGAAGATATTACATACAATCACCTGGTCTCTCGCATTCACCCGCAGTCCCTGGATATGCTGGAATGCAAAAAATAAAAAACCACTATGCAATGCATGTTGATGTTATAGTATGCAGGTTGCCGTCTGTGTTATAGTATAAACTGCCAAACAGATTGAAAGAGCGCTCCAAACGGTGCGCTCTTTGGCTTTTGCTTTTGTGCTTTTCCTTTCTTAAATGCGGTTACTACGAGGCCCATTTTCAGATGTGCTATAATTATGGTGAGCGAAAGGGGGGAAAACAAATACATGCGTAAACGCTCTGAAAAACCTTTAGGCAAGCAGCAGAAGAAAAATCGTGAAGTCCTGAAGTACGAAGAGATCAAGACAGAACTGACCAACATTTCTCCGGCAGAACGCCGGCGCAAACGCATTATGGCTGAGACGGATGTGAAATCCGCATCCAAATTCTTTAATGCGTCTATGGCAGCAGAGTTTTCTTTGATTGCGACTATGACTTCTTGGATCGTTGCACTTCACAATGACTGTAAAGGAGTGATAAGCTATATCGTCCTTGTCGTAGTGATCGTGGCCGCTATCGTTACATCAGTTGCTTTGTTGTTTACTTGGATAAAGAAAAATATCCATCTTGAAAAAACGGTACTAACGCTTGAGATACTGGATGAATTTTTTCCAAATAGCAAACAGAAAAAATAACAGCATATAATCCGTAATTATTACAAAGGAGGTGAGCAGTGTGGGTAAAGAGACCTTAACACCTAAACAAAGGTTGTTCTGTTATGAATATGTGCTCGACCATAATGGGAAACGGTCTTACCAGGCTGCTTACCCGAATTGTAAGGCGCCCGGGAGCGCAGAAAGCCAAGCAAGCCGATTGCTAAGAAATGATAAGGTAAAAAAATTTATCGCTGAGCTGGAAAAGCGAAAGCTGGACAAGTTGGATTTTACCGCAACGGATGTGCTGAACGCACTGTGCTCCATCGGGTTTGCAGAGACGGCAAAGCCGCCGAATACATCTGATCGGGTGAAAGCCCTGGCAGAGCTTCTGCGTCACTTTGAATTGGCCCGAGGGCATGAAGATGAGCAGACGGACGATGGCTTCTTGGAAGCCTTGGAGCAGAAAGCGGGTGAACAGGCATGGGAAGAATAAGCACCTTTCATTTTCAGCCATTCTCCGCCAAGCAGCTCCAGGTGCTCACCTGGTGGTGCAAAACATCACCTGTGAGCGACAAAAACGGAATAATTGCAGACGGCGCTATACGATCCGGTAAGACGGTAAGTATGGCGCTTAGCTATATTCTGTGGGCCATGAGTACCTACAGCGGCATGAATTTTGCCATGTGCGGTAAGACGATCAGCTCCTTTCGCCGGAACGTGCTTTCTTTTCTGCCTGCAATGCTGCAAAGTCGCGGGTATCAGGTAAAATACAGCCGTAGCGACAATGTGCTTGTGGTGACGCGGGGCGGCACAGAAAACGCATTTTATATCTTTGGCGGCAAGGACGAAAGCAGCCAGGATCTGATACAGGGTATGACCCTGGCCGGTGTGTTCTTTGACGAGGTGGCTTTAATGCCCCAGTCCTTTGTGCAGCAGGCCACCGCCCGGTGCTCTGTCAGTGGTGCAAAATTCTGGTTCAACTGTAACCCGGATAACCCACACCACTGGTTTTATGAAGAATGGATCCTGCCGGAGAAGCGGCAAGAAAAGCGAATACTCTACCTTCACTTTACGATGGACGATAATTTGTCCTTAACTGAGGAGGTCAAAGCCCGGTACAGATCTATGTACGCGGGCGTTTTTTATGCTCGGTACATTCTGGGCGAATGGAAAGTGGCAGAGGGCCTGATCTACGATATGTTTGACGAAAGTCGGCACTGTATTCCGCTGCCGCCGGTTAACGAACTGCAAGGTTCTGCCTATATCAGTGTGGATTACGGTACGCTAAACCCTACGGTGTTCCTGATGTGGCGCAAATACCATGGCAAATGGCTATGCACCAAGGAGTATTACTATTCCGGGCGAGAGAACCATAAACAAAGGACGGACGCAGAGTATGCGGACGAGATGATGGCCTTTATCGGCGATACGCCGTATACCTGCGTAGTGGTTGACCCTTCGGCGGCCTCTTTCATTACAGAACTGCAAAGGCGGGGGCTCAAGGTATTAAAGGCGGATAACGCGGTGCTGGATGGAATCCGTACCGTATGTACGCTATTGCAGCGGGCAGATCTGCTGTTCAGTAAGGACTGCACCCGTACCATTGCAGAATTTTACGCCTACCGTTGGTACGACAAAGCGGCGGAGGCGGGCCGGGACGAACCGGTCAAACAGGACGACCACGCTATGGACGCTATGCGTTACTTTGTAAGCACGGCGCTGGGGCGGATCGTAACAAGGAGGAAATAGGATGATACTTTACATGAACCGGCGGGATGTGCCGGAGGCGGAACAGGGCGTACTGTCGTCTGCCGTGATTGATTATGTGGTCGGTCGGGCAAACGAATATGCGCGGCGCTGCCGTGCCCTCTATGGCCGATATATTGGCGTGCCGCAAATTCGGCGTGGAGAAGAGGAGAACGATGTGCGGGCCGAGGCTAACTATGCCAAGTACATTGTGGACATTATCCGTGGCTATTTCCTGAGCGAGCCGGTAAAGTACGATTGCAACGACCGGGACAAGAAAGACAGTCAGGCGCAGCTTTCCCTGGTGTCTACGGTGGAGGCCAAGCTGGATCGGCAAAGCGGCAACCTGATCCGGCATAACGCTGTGGACGAAAACAAAGACGGCCTGTGCGATCTGTGCGGCAAGGAAATTGACATTTCTGCCGTTATGGCTGCCTATCACAGTCAAAACATTGCCACCGTGGATCAGCGGATTGGCAAGGCCATGGGTATATACGGCGAAAGCTGCGAGCTGCTGTATGCCAGTACAGAGGAGCAGCCGCGCCCCCGGTCTGCAGTGTATGCACCGGATCAAATTGTCCTGGTGCAGGACGACACGGTGGAGCATAAGGATCTGTTTGCCCTGTGGTTTGAGCAGCGGGAGCGCACAGACCGCAGCCGGTACTATGCGGTGACAGTTTATACCGCCACACAGTACCAGCAGTATGAAAGTGACGATCTGGACAAGGAAAACTATATTTACCACCCGGTGGGCGCGCCTGTGCCCCATTTCTTTGACGGTGTGCCGGTGGTGTGTTATGAGAACAACGAGGAGCGGCAGGGCGACTTTGAGCAGGTGGCCAACTTAATTGACGCCAGAAACGAGCTGCTGTCCGACCGGCTTACAGATAAGCGTAAGTTTGTCAATTCCATCTTGGCAGCATTCGGCGCGGTTCTGCCCCAGGACACCATGGAAGCAGCTAAGCGAGACCGGCTCATTGACGGCATTCCCCAGGACGCCCGGTTGGAATACATACAAAAGACCTTTGACGAAAACTCCATGAAGGTGCTGGACGATACCTTGGTATCGGATATTCACAAGATGACCCTAACCCCGGATATGACAGACCAGGCCTTTGCAGGCAACGCCAGTGGCGTGGCGCTGAAATTGAAGCTGCTTGCCCTGCACCTGCTGGTGAAAAGCAAGATGAGCGCCATGGAGGCGGGGCTGAAGAAACGCTGGACCTTATACAACAACTGGCTGGCCCATAACGGTATAGACCCGGTGTCCGTAGATGATGTGGATATGGTGTTTACTGTGGCGCTGCCCATTGATGAGGCACAGATTGTCTCTATGGTGTGCACCTTGAAGAATGCCGGGCTGGTGGACGATCAGACCCTGCTGTCTCTTCTTTGGTTCGTTAAGGACCCGGCAGAGGCTGTGGAGAACATGAAGCAGCAAAAGCAGGAGAACCAGCAGCAGTATATGGACAGTTTTGCCCCAAAGACAGAGGACGAGGACAAGGACAAGAACGAGGCCAAGGACGAAGAGAAAGACGAAGAAAAGGACGCTTAATCTATGAATGCAGCAGAGTATTGGAAAGGGCGAACGGTTGACCTGGAGCACCTGCTGCAAGCGCGTACCACCGCCACCATGGTGGAGGTCAACCGTATGTATGCCCAGGGTGTGGAGCAGATCAATGCGCAAATTGAGCGTATTCTCCGCCGGTATGTAAAAAACGGTCAGATCAGCCAGGTCTATGCCTTGCAGCTGCTCAGCGCAGGACAAACTGCACAGGAGCGGGAGCGCCTGCTGGAACAGCTGCAGCAGACCAAGGAGCCACAGGCACGGCGTGAATTGATCGCTATGCTGGACGCACCGGCCTATGCGGACCGTATCAGCCGTTTGCAGGCTTTACAGAACGCTATTCGTGCGGAAGCCGTAGCCATGGGCGTGCGGGAGGAACGGCTGGCGAAAGCGCGACTGACAGATACACTCAAACAAGCATACTACCGCACTATATTTAACGACCAAAAGCGTAATGGTCTATATGACTTTCGCTTGATCAGTGACCGCCGCGTGCAGGCTGCGCTTACCCATAAGTGGAGCGGGAAGAACTATTCCGATCGTGTGTGGAAGAATAACGCCGCCTTTTGCAAGCGCTTGCAGCGCACGATTGAGGTGGGTTGTATGACGGGTATGACCCTGCACGATATGGAGGAGCGGTTGCTGGAGGACTGCATAGGTGCAGATAGCGACAGCGGGCAACGCTATTGCGCCAGCCGCCTGATCCGTACAGAGGTCAATCACTTCTCCAATCAGGGCTTTTTAGAGGGCTATAAAGCAGCGGGCATTATCCGGTATCGGTTTATGGCCACTCTGGATTTGCGCACCTCCGCCATCTGCCGTCAGCTGGATGGTAAGACCTTTTTGGTGGAAGAGGCAAAAGCAGGCGAGAACCTGCCGCCTATGCACCCTTTCTGCCGCAGTATTACCGTGCCGGCGACCAATAACCGCACAGGCACCCGCTGGGCCAGGGATCCGGTAATCGGCAAGTCTATGACTGTACCGGCAGATATGACCTATAGCCAGTGGTATGAAAAGTATGTGGAGAAAAGAGACCTGGGCTTGACTGAAGAGGAAGAATACGCAATCAACAGCTGGGTGTCCAGTGATTTTTACCCGATTAACGAGAAGTTGCGGCAGGGTATAGAGTTGACAAGCGAGGAAAAAAGCGCTATAACTAACTTAGACCGCGCGCTTGTGAAATTCCCCAGGTACAACGGACTGGTCAAACGCTCTTTGGTTATATCCGATCCCACGGAGCTGCAAAGGTTTGTAAACACGCATACGGTCGGCAACACGGTTACTTACAACGAGTACATAGCTGCAACCTGCGGAAAGACCTATAACCCGGACGCAGAGGTGCAAATCTATATTCCGCACAGCAAGAACGGACGGGATATTCGTTCCGTCAATCCTGATGAGCAGGAAGTGCTCTATGAACGGAATAGTAGCTTTGAAGTTCTTAATGTCATTCAAAGAGAACAAGAGGTAAAGATCTTTTTACGCGAATTGTAGGAGTGAATTATGGAAGAAAAAAAGCTGTTTACCGCTCCACGGTGGAATGATGTGCCGCAGGCAACGGTAATTGGGCACAGAGAAATCAGCGAAAAAGAGAAAAGACAGATTATGCAAGAAGTCGTAGACGAACTATATGACGGAAAATGGCCAGAGGATTGGCTGGAGGCCATGGAATAAAATCATAATCCACAGAAAGCAGAGTTGCAGATTGCGACCCTGCTCTTTTTATACCCATTTTCAGGCTATGCCTGTGGGGATATATCATTTAACGAACCGGCAGCGTACGGTTTGGGAAAGGAGTCAGCAATGACAAAACACAATGCCGAGATGGAAAGCAACAAGGAGCAGAGCCGGGTGTGCGCACGCCTGCCGCTGAACCTCCAGCTGTTTGCCGAAGATACCGGCGAAAATGGAGCAGACACCAACGCAGAGGGGGCAGCGGGCGATACCGGCGCCAACTCCGATGGGGGCAACGACACTCCAACATTTGACGACCTGCTGAAAGACAAGAAATTCCAAAGCGAGTTTGACAGCCGGGTCAGCAAGGCGCTTGCCACGGCCAGAGCCAAGTGGGAGGAAAGCGCCAAGGAACAGGCGGACGAAGCAAAGAAGCTGTCCAACATGAACAAGGAGGAGCGGGAGCGGTACAACCTGGACAAGGACCGCCAAGCCTTTGAGCAGGAAAAAGCGGCCTTTGCCAAAAAGCAGCTGGAAACAGCTGTGGCGGCAGAGCTGCTCCAGCGCAAGCTGCCTGCGCAGTTTGCGGCATTCTTGACCGGGAGTGACGCGGAAGCCTCTCAAAAGAATTTGGAAGCCTTTGACACCGCATTTCAAGAGGCAGTACAGGCCGCCACAACCGCCAACCTGCGGGGCAAGGACTTGCCGCCGGCAGGTAAGGAAGCAGCGGGCGACAATGTACCGCCCACAGACTTCCGCGCCTATGAGGCGTGGAGAAAAAAGAACGGCTAATAGGAGGAATAAGAAATGCCGAATACGATTTTAACACCCAATGTCATTGCCAATGAGGCACTGATGGTACTGAAAAACAATCTGGTGATGGCTAACCTGGTCCACCGGGACTATGAGAACGAATTTGTGAAGGTTGGCGACACAGTTACCGCACGCCGTCCCAGCAAGTTTGTGGCCAAGAATTTTACCGGCGCTGTGGATCCCCAGGATCTAAACGAGGGCGGTGTACCCGTGAAGATGGATCGGCTGCGCGATGTGACTGTGCAGATCACTTCTAAGGAAATGTCCCTGGATCTGCGCGACTTCTCTGCCCAGGTGATCGAACCGGCCATGACCGCCATCGCCAGCGCGGTGGACGCAGATGTATTGGCGACTGCCGTAGAGGGCGCTGGCCGCACCGTGACCGCTTCCGGAGAGAGCGCAACCAAGCCCATTAAGGATATTGCCAAGGTGGGCAGCTATCTGGACTTCGCCGGTGTGCCGGTACAGAACCGCCGCCTGGTGCTGAACCCCTCGCACAAGGTGCTGTATGCTACGGACGACAACCTGTCCAAGGTGTCCTATGCCGGTGACGGCAACGCCCTGCGGGACGCAGAACTGGGCAAGGTGTACACCATGGACACCTATATGAGTCAGAACGCACCGTATCCCTACGGTTATCTGGACAATGCCGTTGGCACTGCCAAGACTTATAAGGTCAGTGGTACTGCCGGTGAGAGCAAGGTGGCGCTGTCCTCTGTGACTGCTGCTACTGCCACGGTGAAAAAGGGCGATTGCTTTATTGTGGACGGCTATGTGTACCATTTTGCCGCAGACGCTACGGCTGCCAGCGGCGCGGTGGCCGAGGTGGCTATTGACCAGCCCTTGCACGCTACACTGTCTGGAAAGAACGCCACTGTGATCTCTGCGCCCACTTCCGTAGGGTTCCACCGCAACGGCGTGGCACTGGTGACCCGTCCTATGGATCTGCCGATGGGCAACAAGAACGCCTATGTGGCTTCTGCGGACGGTCTGGGTGTGCGTGTGGTCTTTGACTACGACAGCACCCACAAGATCGACACCGTGTCCTTTGATATTCTGTACGGCGTGACCACGCTGGACAAGAATATGATCGTCAAGGTGCAGGGCTAAGCCCGGGGAGGTACAAATGGAAAAGGTAACCGTTGTACAGGGCAAGACCCAAGTGGTCATTGATCGGAGTTGTCTGCCGGCTTATTTGAATGCCGGTTGGCAGCTGCAAGAAAAAGAGAATACAAAAAAGGGCGCCAAATAAGGCGCCTTTTCTTATGGGGGTGATATGTTTGACTGATGAGATGAAAAGCAAGGCTCTGCGGCTGCTGCGGGCCGCTGCCGGGCGTTACGACAAGATATGCGAGGCCTGGTACGCACACGCCGGTGAAGAGCTGGATTTGCAGCTGTTTTTGGATATGGCAGAGGACGATTGCCTGACCTATTTGGGCACGCAAGAGCTGCCGCCGGTGGTAACGGCCACCACACTGGCCAAACTGGCTTTTGTGCACCTGAACTGCTTTATACAGGATCGGGATTACGGTGTAAAGAGTACGTCCTATACAGAGGGCAGCGTATCTATGGGCGAGACCTATACCACCCCTGCGGAGCAGGAGACAGCCATTGCCGACCTGCTCCAGCCGTACAACAGATACAGGGAGGTGCGCACCGGTGAAAGCAAAAACGCCTAAGTCGTGGACTGTAAAATCACGGATTTTCTCCGCACAGACGATCAGAGACAGTGCTTACGACTTTGAGCAGAACACATACAGTGCTACACCTGCCATTTTGTATTTGTGCTGGCAGCCGGTATCTGCTTCTGCCCCTATTGAGGAGCGGGGGCGGGTGCTGTCTGCCGGGTATCAAGCCGTGTTGTATGACCCTGTGGGCGTGCGGCCCGGCGACCTGGTACAGGCGGATGGTATAGGTTGGCTGGAGGTGGAGACCGTACAGCGGTTCCTGCATTATCGTTTGTTGACAGCGAATGCCACAGAGAGGAGAGCACCCGGTGGAAACGAACATTGAGATTGAAAAGCTGAGTGCCTATGCCAAGACACTGCAACGCACCGCAGATCATCTGCTGGACAATTTGGAGCGGCAGATGTTGCAGGACGCAGAGGATATGGCCGGCCGTCAGCGTAGCAACTGTCCGGAGGACACCGGACTGCTGCGGGAGTCTATCGCCGCCTTTTGCGAGCGTGACGGTGATCGAGTGACCGCAGGTAGCCGTACCAATATGCAGTATGCGGCCTATGTGGAATTTGGAACCGGTCCTGTGGGTGACGAAAAGGGTACACCGCTGGACAGTGAGCTGGGTATTGTGCGCAAGCATGAGCCTTGGACTGCGTATATACCAGGTTACGGTTTTCGCAGACTAAAAGGTCGCTTGCCGGCGCTCTTTATGTATAACGGCATGCAGGAAATGCAGCCGGTGATTGCAGAGCATTATGGTACGGCTATACAGGAGGCGATCAAGTGAAAAACTACCGTGCAGTGATCCGGGATACCTTAAAATCCGTACAGTCGGACATTCCCTATGACATTAAGATGGCATTTCCGGAGAGCAAACCGGCAGGTAACCTGATCACATTTTATGAGATCACCAATACAGGTACGGAACTGGCGTGCGTAGATGTGATCGCCTATCAGGTGGATCTGTGGTTTGTGGCCTTGCCGGACCTGTTGGAAATGACGGAAAAGGTAGACGAGGCTTTGACCTCGCTGGGCCTGATCCGGCAATTTGCGTCCTCGGACGCACTGTTACATGACCCCAGCGGTTATTTGCGCAAATCATTGCGTTACGGCCGTCGGGTTGATACAAGAACCAATCGACTGATAGATTAAGGAGGATTTTATATGAACGAAACAAAGCCGGAACGCGGTCTTGCGTCCAAAGGCATTGAGGTATATCCCAACTATACCGGCTCCACAGCCAAGTGCCTGAACTACGCCACCCAAATCGGCGATCTGACCAAGGGCGAACGGGAAGAACTGGACGCCACTTGCTATGACGATGATGTGGAACACAGCATTACCGGTATTCGCAAGAAAGCAGACGCCTTTGAGGTGACTTTTCTGTACAACGCAAAGGACGCCACATCGGATTATCGGGTGCTGGCAGCTTTGGAGGACGCCGGTGTGTCCGTACCCATTATGGTTAAGCTGCCGGACGGCACCAAGTTTAACAACTCTGGTGTGCCCAGCCTAACAATTAAGGGACCGGGCGTAAACAGCCTGATGGAGGCTACTGTCTCTTACAAGCTGGACGGCGACTGGAGCAGAGAGTTTCCCGCCGCGTAAATCGATTATTCGGGAGGCGGGAGACCGTCTCCCTCATTTTTAGGAGGTAAGCAATGAATAATCAGCATACTGTAACCAGAACATACGATTTGCAGTTGACTGCAAACGAGACGGTGCACTTGCGCCTGACCGTGGCTGCCCAGCTGCGACTGAAAAATAGATTTAAGGAGGACGCCCTGGATGTAATCCTGAGCGCTTCCAGTGATCCGGAGCGGCTGCTGGCTGTGCTGGATGAGGCACTGCATTTTAACGATGATCCCAACGGCGATCTGACCGGTGAGGCGTTGTATGACGCGCTGGTGGATAGCGGCGTTAGCGGCGTGGACGCATTTTCAAGCATTCTCTTTCAGCTGGCCAATGTGTCCGGTCTACTGAGCGATACGCAGGCCGAGAAGCTCTCCGCCGGCATTGAAAAGATGGTCAACGCTGCGTTTGACGGCGTGGAGAAGTCCACAGAGAGTGAGGATAAGCCGTCCACTTCCTTTCGGGAGTAATTACTGCACAACGGAGGATATGATCCTGGAGGCCAACGCTTATGGCTTGTCGTTCTCCGTTATTCTCGCCATGACCTATGGAGAACTAAAGCGTTACATTCTGTTCCATCGTGATTTTGAGAAAAGGCAGTATCAAAACCTGTCACAAATCGCTTATATCCAAGCCGGGGTTATCGCCGCTGCGGTTGCCGGGGAGGATGTGGGCGCAGTGTATGACCTTTTCCCCTATTGGACAGAGAATGATGTGCTGGATATTCAAGCGGCCAAAGCAATGGCCTACTTTGATCAGTTTTAACGATTGAAAAACAAGAAAAGGAGGTGATTTTGTGGATCAGGAATTGGTAACACGATTTACTGCGGATATTAGCCAGTACAAAAAGAGCATGGCCTCTCTCCAAGCCGAGCTGAAGCAGCTGTCCGGCGTGACGGATAAAATTAAGACGGTGACTGCCAAGGCAATGTCTTCCGCCTCTTCTGATACAAGGAAGATGGGAAAGCAGGTGGATACGCTTATTAAGAGCCAAGAGCGCAATGTGCAGGCCGCTATGAGCAGTGCTGCGAAAATATCCGAGTATACGGCAAAAGCCAGACAGCTGAAAGATCAGCTGCACAGCCAGGACGAAACATACAAGCAGTTGTCCAGCCGCTTAAAAGAGGTAACAGCCACTTACCGGGCACAGCAGGAGTTTTTGAAGTCCTATAAGAACGGCATCGCCGGTGTAAGCAGTCAGTATCAGGAGATGGTAGACTGGATCCACAAAATGGAAACAGCGTCGACCAGCGGCATGACGATCAATCAGATTGAACAGCAGCGGGCGGCTATCAATCGTATAAAGAACGATTTAGAAGTCTTTGATAGCGAGCTGAAAGAGGTTGGCCTGAATCCGAATAATTTAAAAACGGATACGCTGGACAAGCTGAAAAATGAAATCCGCAAAACCTCTTCGCAGATTCTCAAAGCGAAGAGTGCAATGGCACAGACCACGGGACAGATCAACAAAACCAATGCGGATATAGCAACGGAAAGCAACCGCTTTTCCAACTTGAAATCGTCCATATCCAGAAACGCGCCGGCACTTAAGAGCATGAGCAAGCAGCTTAAGCAAACCGGCGATGTTTCTGCTGCCGGAAAGTTGAAAAAAGGCTTTTCCGGCTTAAAGGGCGTTTTCGGCAATATTGGGTCTGCAGCGGGCGCTGCCTTTGGCAAGGTGCGCGATCATTTAAAGAATGTGCGCAGCTCATCCGGAGGTGCCGGAAAATCCTTACTGGGTGTTGTTAAGTCGATCCGCCGAATCGGAGCGGTATCGTTAGGTCTTAATGTGTGTAAAAACATTTTCGGCGAGCTGCGCTCGGTGATCACCGGATATTTAAGTCAGAACGAGGCTCTGAATAACCGTGTGGAAGCCTTGAAAAACGCCTTTGCAAACGCGCTTGCTCCTGCGATCAATGTTGTTGTCGGGCTTTTTGAAAAGCTGATGCCTTATGCGATGAGCGTGGCCAATGCCATTAGCGGCTTGCTGTCCTCTGTGGGGATCGCTTCACAAGTGAATGCTACGGCTACCGCCGTGGGCAAGACCACAAAAGAGACGAAAAAGCTGTCTCAAGCGCAGAAAGAGCTGTACGGATTTGACCAAATCACTAAGGTTAGTGATGATCAGCAAGACAGTGACGCTTCGTCCGGATCCACTGCCGCCGCCACACCTGCGGCTTCCGATAAATTTTCCCAATATCTGGACAAGATCAAGAACCTGTGGAAAAGCGGCAACTTTGAGGGGATCGGTGAACAGATCGCCGGTTCTTGCAATAAGATTATCAGCAAGATCAACGCTCTGGACTGGAAAGGCATACAGGATAAAGTCAACGGCGCTGTCAGCGGTATTGCCAAGAGCCTAAACGGCTTCATCCGTGACTTCGACTGGGAGGGTGCCGGACAAATTGTTGGTAACGGTGTGAACACCGTCTTCGGTGCGCTGGACACCTTCCTGACCACATTCGATTTTGCAGCTCTTGGCGCAGGCTTTGCTAAAAACCTGAACGGTATATTCAACACCATTGATTGGGGACAGGTGGCAAAGACCCTGTCTGATGCAATCAGCGGTGTGTTCAAGATCATTTCCGGATTTCTGGAAAACCTGGACTGGCGCGGGCTTGCAACAGCGCTGGAAAACTTCATAGGCGGTATTGATTTTGGTGGAATGGCAAGCGCTCTGTTTGAATCGCTTGGTGCAGCTTTAGGCGGCCTGTGTGCATTCCTGGGACAGCTTATCTCTGACGCTGTGTCCGGTATACAGTCCTATTTTGGCGACAAGATCAAAGAAGCCGGCGGCAATGTGGCCCAGGGCATTTGGGACGGCATCATTGACGGCATTGGAGATGCATGGAAGTGGGTTAAGGAACACATTTTCCAACCGTTTATCAATGGTTTCCAAAAAGCGTTTGAGATCAAATCGCCGTCTAAGGTTATGAAAAAGCAGGGCGGCTTTATTTCCCAAGGCCTTTTCGATGGTATCGGTAACCTATGGAAAAAGGTCAGCAAGAAGTTTAGCGAATTTAAGGAAAACCTGGTCAATTTCTTTACCGGCAAAAACGGCATTGTAACCAAGGTGAAAGGGCTTGGTGGCAAGATCGTAGACGGACTGAAAAACGGTATGAAAAACCTGAAAAAGACCTTCACCAATGCGTTCAAGGGTCCGCTGAACGGTGCAATCGGGTTGATCAACAACATGATCGACAAAATCAACGACAAGCTGAACATCAGCGTTGGCAGCACACTGTCTAATGTGCTCAGCGCCCTGGGCGTGAGCGTGACCAACGGCCAGTACCAGTTGTTTTCTATACCCACTATCCCAGAGCTGGAAAAGGGCGGCGTGCTGAAAAAAGGCCAGGTCGGTCTGCTGGAAGGTAAAGGCGCCGAGGCTGTTGTGCCTTTGGAGCGAAACACCCAGTGGATCAGCAAGGTAGCCGCAATGATGGTGCAAATGCTGGGTAGCAGCGGGCAGGCGGTCAATGTAACGATCCCAGTATATGTGGGCGGTAAGCATTTAAGCACGGTGGTGCTGGACGATGTGAACCAAACAGAAAAGAAAGGCCGTGACCCGGTTACGGCCACAGCGTAAGGAGGGACGGTATGCCACTATATATTGACGGCACAAAAATGCCAAACCCATCATTCAATGCCATATCCTGTTCAGATGAAAAGGTGTGGTCCTCTAACACGGGCCGCTCCAAGTCGGCTTATATGAACGGCAGTATCGTTCAGGTCAAAAAAACAAGGCAGTTGTCCTTTCCGCCCTTGACCCGGGCGGAATTGGACAAGCTAAACGGCGTGATCAACAATGCGAGTAAGCCCTGGCATTCCATTAAACTGGAGGATACTTCCGGGAATACGGTGTTTTCGTTCAACTGCTACTTTGGTACGCCCAGTTGGACAGCCTATTCCGGTGCTAGGGATTGCCGGTATTTCATCAACTACAAAGTAGATGCCATCGAGCGCTAAAGGAGTATTTTATGTACAAGACAAGCACAGCTTTTAACCAGGCCATCAAAAACGGGGAACGGATCTATGTGAAGGTTAAATGTGGCAATTTCATTTTTGGCTACAACGATGAGACGGATCCTACAAGCCCAAATGAGCAAAATAACATTATGGAGCTGAATATTGACCGCAGTATCAGCCATGACGATTACGCGCTGGCAAAGTCCTACGCTTGTGGGTGTAACTGCGTTCTGTGGGCTGTGCCCGCCGGTGCCGTGCTTCGCGGGCAGAAAACCGTGGTGTACTTTGGCTGTATGGTCAACGGTGCAGTGGAGTGGGTGCCAATGGGCGTGTTTTATCCGGAAAAGGTCACTCGGTCCGGCGAATGTACCACTTTGGAAATGTACGACCACATGTATGATCTTTCTATGCCGTATTCTGCCGCCATCAGCGGTCAGCAGACCCCTTTGGCAATCTTAAAAGACCTGGCACGCCAGGGTAACTTTGAGTTGGCTGCCGGCGTGGAGAGCAAGGTCTCCGGCTTTGGCACGGTAGATGTTTCTTTGCTCTGCGGTACGGAAACAGACGAGGACGGCAAGCAGCAGGTCACTGCCTATAATGTGAATGATGCCATCGGTTATGTGGCTGGGTTCTGCGGCTGTGCTGCCGTCTTTGACCGAGAGGGCAAGTTGCGAGTAGATACTTTCGCCCAGGTATATGATGGTACGGCAGAATACACGGTGACAGATGACACGGTCACAGAGGTCTCACTGGCGGAGACGGACAAAACCTACCTGGGGATCAGCTGCAACAATGGGAATAAGAATATTCTTGCACCAGATAGTCTGTCGGTCAACAGCGAGGTACTGTATTTCGATAACCCACTGATCACCACCCAGGCCCAAGCGGAAAAAGTATTTGGTGCTGTATCTGATATGATCTACATAGATGATGGCGACCAGGGTGAGACTGTATTTGACCTGGGCATACAGTACCGACCGGGAAGTATGACATTGCTCACGGCCAATCCGGCGTTGGATAGTTTCGATGTGATCACTTACCGGGACGATACCGGCGATCACCATATCCCCTTGATGGGTGTGGAGTATGATTATGATGGCTCCGTCACTATGGAAGTGGCCGCCCATGCCCGTTCAGAACAGGAAGGCAGCTCTGCCGGAAGCATTCTTTCCCGCATGATCTCTAAGGCTATGCAGCAGGTCACAGCGCCGTTGGCGCAGCGCATTCAGGACGCCACGGATTCTATCACGAACGCAGTTGGTGGTTACGCTGCTTTGATCGACCGGGACGGCGATGGTGTGTCAGACGCGCTTTATATCGGAGAGTACCCGGCAGCGGAGGGCAAGACCAAAGGACGCTGCCTGCTGCTGAATAAGAACGGCATGGCTGTTTCTACCACCGGATTGCAAGGCCCCTTTAAGGACTTTGCGGTGTACTACAACAAAAAAACCAACCAGTATTACCTGAATGCTACGGACATTTCAGCCGGTAGACTCTCTGGTATTGAGATCCTTGCGGATAAAGGCACGATCGCCGGGTGGAACATCACCGACCGAGAACTGTATGCGGATTTGGGTAGTTATCGTGCATACATTCAAAAGCCAACTACCAAAGGCTCTTGGGTGTTTTCTGCACAAAAAAAGAACAGCAACGGTTCATATACTGGTACATGGTATGTAACGATGGGCGGCGATATGGTATGTAATGGTTCGGTAGATGTAAGCGGGGCCCTATCGGTGGAAGGGAAAACCAAATTTGATGCCGATGTACAATTCTACAAAAAAATATATGATCTTGCCGGATATGAAATCATTAATGCTGCATCTGGTGGTAACAGCCTTGTAATTGGATACGGTCAGTATGAGCACGGAGCCAAAACATATTTAGAAGGCGGAGATATTTGCTTAAGAATGCAGCAGAATGGCAACTTGTGTATACAAGCGGGATCGAAAGATTCGGTTGAAACCAGATTTGTACTGTCTAAAGTGAGTTGGACGCTTAGCGGAAGCACTGCGTACCGTGATACGATTGAATCAAAAGGCGGGTTTGTGCTTAGTGCGAATGGTGGCGATAATGTTTTATACCTTGTCGGGAAGAGTATATGGATTGATAACGCCACGACAATCAGAGGCAAACTGACGGTACAAGACGATATTAGACTGAGTTTTAAATCTTCAAGCGGAACCATTCCACTGGTTGTAAACACAAGCGGCGTTATTACAACCGCAAACTCATCAAAACGATACAAAGAGAATATCAAACCGGTAGAAGACGCTGTGCTGGATCCAAACGGTCTTTACGATGTACAGGTGTGCCAGTACAATTACAAGCCAGAATACAAGGACAACGAATTGGTCAGCGGGACGCAGATCGGCGTTATTGCAGAGGATCTGGACAAGCATTACCCCAACGCAGTGATCTATGACAGTGAAGGGAGACCTGAAAGCTGGCAAGATCGTATCATGATACCGGCAATGCTTAAGTTGATCCAAGATCAAAAGAAGCAACTGGACGCTTTGCAGGCAGAAGTGGACGCGCTGAAAGCAAAATTGCAATAAACAGCAAAGCGGCTGCTCCGCACTGGAACAGCCGCTTTAGAGTTATTAGTCAATATATATTCTTGGAGTGGATTTATCGCCCTTTTTGAAATAGAAATGCCTGCCGCTTTCATCGACATATATTTCTTCTAACGGATCGTCTCGAGAAGAAGCTGTGTCCCAGTAATATCCATCGTCAGAAGGTATGGGATCAAAGTGCGCGTCAGCAGGACGCTTCGGCACCGTTGATTCGGTTGTTTCTCTTATTGCGGCTGGGGCTACTGTGCCATTCCTTTCGGTGCGATACACTACTTGCGGTTGCGTGGTAGTATGCTTCTTCTTTTTCTTCTTAGTGGTTGTGGGCTTTATAGTTGTTGTGGTTGCGGTCGCCTCTGTGGCTGCCGGTTCTGTAGTGGTCTCTGTGGGCTGTGTAGTAACACCAGCCAGTGCACTGGATACAGCGTGATCTACCAGACTGGCTGTCTCCTGATCATGCACTCGATCATAGTGCACCCACACACCGATACCGACCCCCACCGCCATTACAACGGTCACAACAAGGATCCACACTTTGGCCTTAGACTTCATCTCCATCTCTCCTTTCACTCCCCACCATACCACACTTCCCCGCAGATTGCAAGAAAACAGGAGGTGATTCCCATGTAAAATACAAATTGCAGTCAACTGCAAACGGCGGCTTAGGCACGCTGTTTTTTTATGTCAAAAAGGAGGATTTTATGCAGACATTAAATATTAAGGTCACCCAGCAGGCGGTGATCTTACAAAACAAAGATCCGGTGACAGCTGAGAATGTCAATCAGATTCGCTGTGTGGTAGAGCTGGACCCGGCATACGCCGATCTGGTCGTGCGGGTGTGCATGAACGGCCAGTTTGCCACTGTGGTGGATGGACAGTGTTTCGCCCCGCCGCTGCAAGAGGGAATGTGCCGCCTGGGCGTTTACGGCTATGCTGTGGATGGCAAGCAGTTGGTGCAGCGTATAAGCCCGGAGCCGTGCGTATTTTATGTGCGCCCGGGTTCTTATGACGCGGCGGCTGTGGAGGCAGACACGCCTGATCCAACGGAGTTGGAGTCTTATTATGCCAAGGTGCAGGCACTGCTCAAGGATATTGGTAAGGGTGTGAATGGCACCACTTATACGCCCAGCGTGTCCGCAGCGGGCGAGATCAGCTGGACCAATGACGGCGGGAAGGACAACCCGGAACCGGTGAACATTAAAGGCCCAAAGGGTGACACGGGTCCCCAGGGCGCTCCTGGTAAAGATGGAGAGCGAGGACCGCAGGGCGAACCGGGAAAAGATGGTGCAGCGGGCCCACAGGGTCCCCAAGGGGAGCCGGGCGCAGAGGGCCCGCAAGGCCCACAAGGTGAGCAAGGCCCCCAGGGCGAACAAGGGCAAAAGGGTGATCCTGGACCGGCAGGCGCAGATGGCAAGGATTATGTGCTGACGGACACGGACAAGGCCAATATTGCCGCCAAGGTGGAGATCCCGGATGGTTCTGTGACTACGGACAAGCTGGCGGACGGTGCTGTCACCGGTGATAAGGTCAGCTCACTGGCCATTGAGGCCAAGCATATTAAGCCGCGTACAATAACCGGCATGCGGCTGGCTCTAAAAACGGTCACAGAGAACCTGTTAAGTGATGAGTTGCAAGCCAAACTTACCAGCTGGGTGGGCACTCTGGCACAAGCGGCAGGCGATGCGGTCACCTTACACGAATGGTGGAACATCTCTGCGTTCTGCCCCTATGTGCTGAATGTGGATTATGACACCCAGGGCACCATTACATTGCATGCTGACGATGCTAAGAGCGGCGATCATGCCTTGACCTTACGCAGCGGGGCGCTGGTGTCTTTCTTTGAAGAAGATGGCGTGGAGTGTGCCACGGTCACACAATCTGATTTTGGCCTGGCCGTATTGCGCAGAGCGACAGACGGCAGTGGGACGGTTACCCTGCCGACTGCGGGCAACACCGGCTCTGTTGAGACCTGGGAGCCTGTGTTTTCCAAGACATTTGACGCCGATACAACGGACAAGCAAAACTGGATTTTGTCTAAGCCGTGCAGAAAAATTAAGTTGCGCATGGTTAGCGTTGGAACTACTACCAATAGTAGTGCCGGAGACCAAACTGTATATTTGAATTCGTACACATCTGAGACTTACATACCCAATGCGTTTCGTTTCGATGTTGCAAAAGATAAGGGAAGCTTCGTTGTTGCAGAGGTTGAATTGACTGCTGACATGGTGCGTGTAATGCAAAACAAATCAGATAAGTCAAGTGGCTTCAACCCAGCTGATGTCATGGAAAAAGGCTGTATATGGCTTAGCAACAAGGTTAACTTCAACATATTCAAGGATGTGGAGGCTCATGGTGCGATTAAGTCGTTAGGTTTCCCAACCAATGGACGAACAATTGGCGCAGGCACGCAAGTTGAAGTATTGGGGGTGGCAAAATGAGCATTGAAACAGAAAGCCGAATTGCATTTTTAAAAGCCGAGCTGGCGGAAACAGATTATCTGTGCTTGAAATATACCGATGGCGCGCTGTCCGAGGAGGAGTACGCACCGATCCGCCGGCGGCGGGCAGAATACCGGGCAGAGATCAACGCCCTGCAAGGGGGGGATAGCCATGAGTGACGCTATAATCGTAGCTATTGTGTCCGGTGTGTTTTCCCTGGCAGGATATTTATTTGGCAATTATAAGAGTCAAAGCAAGACCTTGTACCGAATAGATCAGCTGGAAAAAAAGCAGGACAAACATAATACGCTGATTGAGCGTATGTACAATGTTGAGGATCGCATACATGTGCTTGAGAATAAGCAAGCTGTTGCGGATCATAGAATTAAAGATTTGGAGGACAACAAAAAATGAAAGTGACAACCGGAACGATTGCACGCACCGCTGTACTGGTGGTGTCGCTGCTGAATGTTTTACTCAACGCCTTTGGCAAGAACCCCTTGCCATTCAGCGATGACGAAGTCTATACCGCTGTGTCAACGGTAGTGGCCGTGGCGGCTTCCCTGGCCGCATGGTGGAAGAACAACAGCTTTACTAAGGCTGCTTTGAAAGCAGATGAAACCCTGGCGCTGGAGCGCACGGAGACGGCAGAAAGCGAGGCGGTCAGCCATGAGTAAGCTGTATTACTGCCGACAGACCACTGAAAAGTGTAAATCTATCAGATACCCCAGCAAGGCTCATCCCTATAAGTACGGCACCAGCGGCTGTATTTACACCAGTGGCTGCGCGGTGTGCGCAAGCTTGATGGTGCTGCACAACTTCGGCTTTGCAGGCTTGGACACGGCAGCCTGGACACAGAAGTGCCTGGTTATGGGCGCCCGCAGCGCAGAGGGAACGGATATGGACACCATTTCCGCCTATTTGGAAAAATACTACGGCATTCTCAGTAAGCGCGCCAAGACAGTGGAGGAGCTGAAGAAGCACCTGAAAAGCGGCGGCAAGGCCATTGTGTGCGTATCCGGTGGCGGCAAGCAACTGTTCTCCAATGGCGGCCATTATGTATATGTAGGTGGCCTGGACAAGGCCGGTAACCTGATCGTGCTGGACCCGTACTGGTATGATGGCAAGTTCACCATGACCGCAAACCGCCGGAAGTACACTAAGGTCAAGAACGCCAGGGAAGTGTATGTACAGCCTGCCGCCCTTGCTTCCGATATTAGCGGCATTTGGCTGTTCACCAACGCCAAAGGTGGCAAGACGGTGTATGCGGAAAACGATGTGAACAACCGTAAGGCAAGCCCTAAGGCACCCACCATAAAGCCGGGCACATACACCACCACAGCAGTTCGTGGTATTTATAAGGGCGCAGGTGCTGCTGCCGAACGCAAGAAGGTCAAGGATCTGACCACGGACGGCCGGCGACACGCTACAAGCAGTAAGTCGAAAGCAGACGCTATGCTGCGCTCCGGCACCACCATCACCGTGCTGGAGACCAAGCTACTCAGCACCGGCAACCTGTGGGCACGCTGTCCCTCCGGCTGGCTGTGTATCTGGGAAAAGGATATTGACCGTAAATTCATCAAGTAAAGCAGAAAGCCCACCGAGTAATCGGTGGGCTTCTTTTGTTTTTTATCAAAAAATATGACAAAAAGATAAAAAAATTCATGTTTTTATTGAATTTCACATACTCTTATGATAGAATGCAACTGCAAATTAGTTGCAAAGAGGTGGGAAAGATTGAGCCAGTTTGAAAAGCTCTGGGAACGGTTTTTGTTAGTTCCAAGTGATTTTACCTATGAGGAATTAAGAAAAATCATGAAACATTACGGTTATAGTGAGAATAATAAAGGGAAAACATCTGGTTCTCGAGTAGGATTTATAAAGAGGGATGATGTAGAAAAAACGACAATATTTCTTCACAAACCTCATGGATCCGATGCGTATGTTAGAAAAGCTGCGATTAGAAGCATAATTGCTGCTATGGAAAGGAATGGTGATATTAAATGAGCAATGTTATTCAGTACAAAGGGTATTTTACGAATGTGGAATATAGCCAAGAAGACCAAATCCTTTTCGGCAAAATAGAGGGCATTCGTGATTTAGTCACATTTGAGTGCGAAAACGCAGGCGAGGTGGAACAAGCTTTCAAAGAGGCGGTGGACGATTATTTGGAATTTTGCGAAGAGGAGGGCAAAGATCCAAACAAAAGCTTTAGCGGCTCATTCAATGTAAGAGTAAGTCCGGAATTGCACAGGGATATATGGGCGGCAGCAACCAAACGCGATATGACATTAAATGCGTATGTGAATGAGGCATTGCGAGCCTCATTGAAAAAAACGACTGATCCAATGGTTGTTTTTCTTGTCCCATCAAGGCTGTCTCGGACAGAGCATGCTCCACAATTTTCCATTGATAAAGATGCCTATAAATCAGGCGAAGATGGATTTTCTTATGGCATAAATAGAAATCTAATTACGAGCGGAGGGGTAAATCAATGAACTATAATTTGAAATTGCAAGCATACAAAATAAGTCAAATTGCAGTTGATACTAAGTTGATTAAGGATGGAAAAGAAGAATTGGCAATAGAGTGCTTTGTTTCACCCAAATTCCCATTGAATGGGGATGATGATACTCTACTGCTGGCTTTTAATGCGTCTGTGTATGAAAAGGATAAGAAGGACGCTGAAAAAATCGTAAGCGCAACTGCGGAATTTATTTATGAATGTAATATGCATCCGGAGGATACAAAAGAGCTAAGAGATTATATTCTTGATCATTGCCTTGATGAAATACAGGACATAGCTTTCGAGCATATTAACAGGATTTTTGAAGCTATGAACTTTACTGGGCTAAAAATAGAGGCAAGTGAGTAAGTTGCAATTTTTACCAAGTTCAATGAAAAACGCTTGACAACACATCTTCCTTTGTAGTATAACAAAAAACAAAGGAGGAATGAAAAATGATTGTGGAAGATACCAAAGATTTGGTTGAAACTGCGGACTATGTGATCATCGAAGCTGTTTTAGTGGATGATGGACTGCGCTACAAACAACTTTCTGTTGGCATTAAAGCCAAAAACGGTGATATTATCCGCATAATTCCAATATCGACAATGCTGATGTAAAAAAAGGCCGGGTAGTTCAGTAACTGCCCGGCTTTTTCTATACCTCGCATTACCAAGTACTGCAACGAGTACTGCAACGCCAAAAGTTTTTTATTTTCTCTCATTTCTTGTGTGAGCAGAAATTTGCCTTAAATAAGCCAAAAACAAAAACAGAAAAAAAAAAGACGGCGTAAACAAACGCCGTCTTGGTGGTTGCGGAGGTAGGACTCGAACCTACGACCTCCGGGTTATGAGCCCGACGAGCTTCCAACTGCTCTACTCCGCGATATGGTCGGTGCACTTTCTTAGTGCTATATCATTATAGCAGATATTTTCATTTTGTCAACACCTAAATTTTGGCAAAGGAAAAATCCAGGGCGACCTGGGCAATGAAAAAGCAGCGGGCCACTGAAAACCCACTGCTCTCCCATCATCTGCCGATGATAACCTTAACCTGTGCTTAAGCACAAAAATATAATACTATATTCCGGCCAAAAAGGCAAGCGAATTGCAGATATTTAACGAATTTATTTATGGTGTATCATTACAGCGGGTATAAATTTAGCTGTGCAGCGGTAGCAAAAGGCACAAAATACCCCGATAAAATCCGAAAATAGGCAAAAAACAACCCTGCCGCATGGCAGGGCTGCAAGCGATTTTAACTTATTTTACGCGGCTGATCTCGCCATGCTTTGCCAGATACTCGTCGCTGGCCGGGAAGTGGTTCTTGTAAGTGATGCTTACCACGGCGCTCTTGTCGCGCAGAACGGCTACATTCGCATGGGACACATCTACGGTAACTTCCATATCATAGTCGGCCTCTACGATCATGCCGGTCTTGGTGTCGATTTTCACAACGCCGGTGCCATTCTTATAATGTACCTTGCAGTTATCGGCAGTGGTGCCCTCAGACCAGGTCAGCGGCTTGATGCTGTCAACAACGGAGTCGATGCCGCCCAGTGTATTGAAGAACCGACCCTGAGAGTCCTGACCCTTGTGGCTCATTTCAGCCATCTTAGGCTGGATCTTCATGGTGATGGTGCCGTCGCCGTTGTCCTCAACTACAACAGCCAGCACATCATCGGCAGTCAGAGAAGAGGTGACTAAGCTGTTGCCCTTCTCGTCTACATCGTCCTTCTGCACTTTGCCGGCGGTGGGAGGCAGGGCAGAGGTGCCTGCGTGAAAAATGCCGCCTACGATACCGGGTACCATGCTGTTGATGGTTTTGTTCTCGTTACCGTCGATGATGACGCTGTTAATCTTTAAGTCCTCATCGCCGATGAAGGCGCTCCAAGTCTGCTTGCCGTCCGGGGTATTGAACTCGGCGGTCTCAGCCTTGGTCTTGTTGTAGGCCTCTACATAGTACTTGACTGCGTCCTCAGCGGTGTCCATCTTAATACCGCCGTAAGTGCCGGCCTGAAACTCGCCGATTACGGACTTGTCCTCAGTAGCGGCGGCGTCGGCAGCTACGGGTGCGGTCTTGGCGGCAGAAAATACCACCTTAACGGCAAAGACAACCAAAACTGCGACCAGCGCAATCAGAAGGATGCGGATGACAACATCCAGTTTGGATTTGCGTTTCACATTCATAATAAAAAATCCCCTTTCTACAGTATAATAACCGATAGGAACATAATTTTCAACTGCTTTTTTCAAATCCGTCCAAAAAAAGTAGAAAATTCCGTTTTCGGTTGACTTTTTACAGGGAATTCAGTACACTTACAATTAGCAAGTAGTACCTAAAAATACAAAATTCAGAGATACTACCTTGCAGAAGGGGGATTTTAATTATGGCGGAGACGCTGCAAGAAACCAAGAAGAAAGCCGGGCGGAAAAAACACCGTGCCGGGCGCATTGTGCTGGCGGTACTGGGGGTACTGATCCTGGCCATTGTGATTACGGATGTGGTGGTGTGCCACCATCGGTCGGACCCGAGCCAAATTCAAACGTACGACACCCAAAACCCGTATGTTTTGGAACAGACAGACATTTCCGGCCACCGCAGCGGCGGCGGGATCGAACCTGAGGAGACTCTGCGTGCCTTTAAGAATTGCGCCGAGAACCCGGACTTCTCCATTGATGTGTTTGAGTTTGACCTGCATGTCACCAAGGACGATGTGCTGGTGCTGCTTCATGACGACACGGTGGACCGCACCTCGGACAGCCAGCAGGTGTTTGGCGAGAAGGATGTGCGCCCGGAGAACAAGACGTATGACGAACTGCGCCAGTTAAATATGGGTGCGCAGTTTGAGACGGAAAGCGGCGAAAAGCCCTATGCGAACCTGCATGGGGATCAGGTGCCGGACGATCTGCGCATTTTGCGGGTGGAGGACGCGCTGGACTACCTGATCGCACAGGGCAAGGGCGAATATAAGTATATTATCGAGATTAAAAACAGCGGCGATTTGGGCACCCACGGTGTGGACCTGCTCTATAATATTATGAAAGAGCGCGGAATTATCGACCGGGTGATCTTCGGCACCTTCCATAAGGAAGTGAGCGCCTATGTGGACGCCACTTATAAGGATATGACCCGCAGCACTTCCATTGCCGAGGTGGCGGAATTCTGGGCTGCAGCCCTGCGCAATGACGAGGATTACACGCCGCCCTGCAAGGTGCTGCAAATTCCCTATTGCGCGCCGTACAAGAACCTGGGCTTCAACCTGGGCACAGCCACGGTAATCAATTATGCCCACGCCCATGATATGGCCGTGCAGTATTGGACAGTGAACGACCCGGAGGACATGGCCTACCTGGTGGATTTGGGCGCCGATTGCATTATGTCCGATTACCCGGATAAGCTGTATGATACCATGCAGGAAAAGGCGTAAATATCCGGCGATGGTGAAAACAGAATAGAATCAGTGTGTACCGGTCGGCATTAGTCGGCCGGTATTTTGCGCGGTAATTGACCTGCAAAGTACAGCGGGAGTAAGGTACCTTTCTATGAGGATTTGTGACCGATGTAATATATGATTTGTAGGGCACGATGCCCACATCGTGCCGCAATCCCTCAGTCACTTCGTGACAGCGCCTAACTGGCGTCCGTCCCCTTTGTCGCTGCGCGACATCTCCCCGCACTGCGGGGAGTCACCCTTTGCAAGGGAGCCTAAGAGGATGAAACCGATTTGCCTCCCTTGTAAAGGGAGGTGGCTGCGAGCCTGCGAGCAGACGGAGGGATTATGCCGTTTGTATTTTCCGCAGATAGCTTGCTCCTGCCGTGATTGCATAAGGGCAAAAAGAAAAGGAACGGCATTGCCGTTCCTTTTTGCTATACACGATGGATTACAGTACCTTATCCAGGAAGGTGGTTAGGCGCTCGGCCTTGGGGTGGTCGAATATATTCGTGGGGGTGCCTTCTTCCAGCACCTTGCCGTCGTCCATAAACAGCACCCGGCTGGCAACCTCCTTGGCAAAGCCCATCTCGTGGGTGACCACCACCATGGTCATACCGTCGTTGGCCAGTTCTTTCATCAGATCCAGCACCTCACCCACCATTTCCGGGTCCAGGGCGGAGGTGGGCTCATCAAAGAGCATCACCTTAGGGTTCATGGCCAGAGAGCGCACGATGGCGATTCGCTGCTTTTGGCCGCCGGAAAGCATGGAGGGATAGGCGTCTGCCTTATCCCGCAGGCCGATCCGATCCAGCAGGCGCAGGGCGTTCTCGTTGGCCTCCTCCTTGTTCATCAGCTTCAGCTGAATGGGGGCCAGGGTAATGTTGCCCAGCACGGTCTTGTTGTTAAACAGGTTAAAGTGCTGAAACACCATGCCCATACTGCGGCGCACCCGGTTGATGTCCGTCTTTTTATCCGTAATGCACTGGCCGTCAAACCAGATTTGACCGGAGGTGGGGGTTTCCAGCAAATTCAGGCACCGCAAAAAGGTGCTCTTGCCAGAGCCGGAGGGGCCGATCACTACGATCTTTTCGCCCTTTTCGATGTTTTCGTCTATGCCTTTCAGCACTTCCAGCTTACCAAAGCTTTTGTGCAGGTCAGATACCTTTATCACTTTTTCTCAGGCTCCTTTCCATCAACTTAATGCCCAGGGTGATTACCAGTACGATCACAATGTAGATCAGAGCCATCACCAAGTAGGGGATCATAAATTCGTAGCTGTTGGAGCCAATGCGGTTAAACGCAACATACAGGTCCATAGCGCCTACGAAGCTGACCACCGAGGTCTCTTTGATCAGCGAGATAAACTCGTTGCCCAGCGTGGGCAAAATATTCTTGACCGCTTGGGGAATTACAATCTTCATCATGGTGGTGGCGTAGCTCAGACCAATGGCCCGGCCGCCCTCCATCTGCCCACTGTCTACGGACAGAATACCGGCGCGCATGATTTCGGAGATATAGGCGGCGGAGTTCATACCGAAGACCACCACGGCTACGGCCACGGAGTTCATGTGCAGGTTCATCAGCGGCATCAGCACATAGTAGAATACCAGCAGCTGTACCACAATGGGGGTGCCTCGGAACAGGCCCACATACAGCCCGGACAGACCGTTAAAGAACTTAGCCACCGGATTGGTGCGTGGAATAACCCGGGTGGTGGCGATCACGGTGCCGAAAACGATACCGATCAGCAGGCCCAGCATGGCGATCTCCGCCGTATTGCGCAGGCCAAGCAGTACCGTCTTGTAGCCGTCGTGATGAATAAAGTAGTCAAGGAAAACCTGAACTTTGTTGCTAAAATTATCCATAAGTTGCGTCCCTGCCGCCAAGGCGGCTTCTTGTCAAAAAATGCCCCACCCCCGTGCGGGGGTGAGGTGCGGATTCGTCTTTGTTTATTTGACCTGATTATGCCACATTGTTGATGGCGGTGGTGATGGCAGCTGCCGGTGCGGCATCTACGATCACATAATTCAGGTTGCCGTTGATCAGGTCCTGCATAGCCAGAGAGGCGTTGTCATAACCAACGAACTGTGCCTTCAAACCGGCAAAGCCCATATCCTCGCTGCCCTGTACATAGGACTGACCGGTGGTGCCGTTCTGGCCGCCGATCTTCACGTTGCTGTCCAGGCCGTTCAGGATCTTCTCCACATCTTCCTTGGTCTTGCAAGCGTCAAAGGTGGTGTCGTCGCCCTTTACAACCACTTTCTGAGAAGCGGAATAATAAGAGTCGGTAAAGTCTACCTGCTTTGCGCGGGTCTCGTTGACGGTCAAGCCGGCCATAGCGATGTCGCACTTCTGCTGCTGCACGGAGGTAACCACGGCCTCAAACTTCATGTCCTTGATTACCAGCTCTTTGCCCAGGCTGTCTGCCAGTGCTTTGGCAATCTCCATGTCAATGCCGTAGAAGGTGTCGCCCTTCTTGTACTCAAAAGGCTCAAACTCGGCGTTGGTGGCAACCACCAGCTGATCCTTGGCGCTGTCCTCGGCGGCGCTGGTCACGCCTGCCGGCTCACCGCTGCCAAAGTAGTGATTGCAGATTTCGTCCAGCTTGCCGTTTTTTTTGAGCTCTTTGATGAAAGCGTTGGCCTTCTCTTTCAGCTCCGGCTGCTTTTTGTCCACGCCAAAGGCGTATTCCTCGTCAGACAGTGCAATGTCGATCACCTTGACCTTCTGGGTCTTGGCGGCCTCTGTGGTGCCCTTGTCATCCTTGCCGCTGTTAGAGGAGCAAGCGGCGAAAGACGCAGCCACAAACAGGACAGCCAGCACCAGGGCAATGACTTTGTTAAACTTCTTCATTGTTTTGTACCTATCCTTTCAAAAAATTGCCGTACAGATACTCATAAATATACGGTTTATCGTGGTTCACTGTAGCACATTCCCGTGGAAAATGCAAGAGCTTTCCATAGATTATACGCATAAATATGCAGTCTTTGCATAGCGAATGTATAGGCGCACAAAAAGGGGCGAAAAACAATACGCTTTTTTGTGCAATGTAGCATAAATCCGCTGCCGTTGACGAACGCCTGCCGGGGCGCTATAATAAGTAATAAATCACGCCCGCCCGGCAAGGGGGGTAGATAAGAGAGGTACAGTGTGATGATGACAAATATTCCTGAGCTGAAGCTGGGACTGGTGAGCGTGTCCCGAGACTGCTTCCCCATGGCGCTGTCCGTTGGACGGCGAGACGCATTGGCGGCAGCCTATGCCAAGTACGGCATGCTGCACAACTGCCCGGTGTGTATAGAAAGTGAGACGGATGTGGCGCCGGCTTTAGCAGACTTAAAGGCTGCCGGGGTCAACGCCTTAGTGATCTTCCTGGGCAACTTCGGTCCGGAGACGGCAGAGACCACTCTGGCCAAGCAGTTTGACGGCCCTGTGATGTTTTGCGCAGCGGCGGAGGAGAGCGGCGACAGCCTGCTGGACGGCCGCGGCGACGCCTACTGCGGTATGCTCAATGCGTCCTATAATTTGAACTTGCGTGGCGTGCAGGCGTATATTCCCCAGTACCCGGTGGGTACGGCAGCGGACTGTGCCGCCATGATCCGGGATTTTGTACCGGTGGCAACGGCGCTGCTGGCACTGTCTGATTTGAAGATCATTTCCTTCGGCCCCCGTCCCCAGGACTTTTTGGCCTGCAACGCGCCTATCGCACCCCTGCACCGGCTGGGCATTGAGATTGAGGAGAACAGCGAGCTGGATCTGTACGCTGCGTTCCACGCCCACGCCGGGGACGCCCGCATTCCAGATGTGGTAGCGGAGATGGAGGAAGAGCTGGGCGAGGGCAATAAGAAGCCGGAGATCCTGGCCAAGCTGGCGCAGTACGAGCTGACTCTGCTGGACTGGGTGGAGACCCACAAGGGCGCGCGCAAGTATGTGGCCATTGCCGGCAAGTGCTGGCCTGCATTCCAGACGGAGTTCCAGTTTGTGCCCTGTTATGTAAACAGCCGCCTGACCGCCAAGGGCATTCCCGTGTCCTGCGAGGTGGATATTTACGGCGTGCTGTCCGAGTTTATCGGCACCTGCGTCAGTCGGGACGCGGTGACCCTGCTGGATATTAACAACAGCGTGCCGGCCGATCTGTATGCGGAGAAGATCAAGAATGCGTATCCGTACAGCCTAACCGATACTTTTATGGGCTTCCACTGCGGCAACACTCCGGCCTGCAAGCTGTCCACCTGCGAGATGAAATACCAGAAAATCATGGCGCGCACCCTGCCGGTGGAGTACACCAACGGCACCCTGGAGGGGGATATTGCCCCCGGTCCCATCACCTTCTTCCGGCTCCAGTCCACGGCGGATTGCCGGCTGCGGGGCTATGTGGCAGAGGGCGAGGTGCTGCCGGTACCTACCCGCTCCTTTGGCGGCATCGGCGTGTTTGCCATTCCCCAAATGGGTCGGTTCTATCGCCATGTGCTCATTGAAAAGAACTTCCCCCACCATGGGGCAGTGGCTTTTGGCCATTACGGCAAGGCCATCTTTGATGTGCTGCGGTGCCTGGGCGTTACCGATGTGGGCTTTAATCAGCCCCAGGGTATGCTCTATTCTACGGAAAATCCTTTTGCGTAAAAGCGGGTGTCCGTCGGCGGGAGCAAGCCCCCGCCCTATGAATAACTGCTTGAACTTCCTATCGCGGCGCGATTTCGCCGCCTGATCATCAACCTATTGCCCGGCTCTGCAGAGCCGGGCTTTTTTGCGCCTTTTTGCGGTCAAAATGTGGATTTTTGCCCCCGGGGTTGACAAATGGAAAAATTGGATTATAATAACAATTAGCACTCGAAGTCAAAGAGTGCTAATTCTGAAATAACAAAGGTGATTTGAATGAGAAAAAAGCAATTCAAGGCAGAGTCTAAAAAGCTGCTGGATATGATGATTAACTCCATTTATACCCATAAGGAGATCTTTTTGCGGGAGCTGATCTCCAACGCCTCCGATGCGCTGGACAAGCTGTACTTCCGCTCTTTGACGGACGACACGGTGGGTATGAATCGCAGCGATTTTCACATTCGCCTGGCGGTGGACAAGGACGCCCGCACCCTGACCGTGACAGATAACGGCATCGGTATGACCGGCGAAGAACTGGAGCAGAACCTGGGCACCATCGCCAAGTCCGGTTCCCTGAACTTTAAGCAGGAGAACGACACCAAGGCTGCCGACGATGTAGAAGTGATCGGCCAGTTCGGCGTTGGGTTCTACTCCGCCTTTATGGTGGCGGACAAGGTGACCGTGGAGTCTAAGGCCTTTGGGGCAGATACAGCCAACTGCTGGACCTCTACCGGCGCAGACGGCTACACCTTAGAGCCTTGCGACAAGGCAGATTGCGGTACGGTGATCACCCTGCATTTGAAAGAGAACACCGAGGAAGAAAATTACGACGAGTTCCTGGAGCCGTACCGGATTCAGGGCCTGGTGAAGAAATACAGCGATTATATCCGCTATCCCATTATCATGCAGATGAGCCACCAGGTGCCGAACCCGGACAAAGAGGGCGAGACCGTGACAGAGGTGGCGGACGAGACCTTAAATTCTATGGTGCCTCTGTGGCGTAAGGCCAAAAGCGAGCTGAAGCCGGAGGACTACAATGCATTTTACAAGCAGCGCTTTGGCGACTATGAGGACCCGGTGGATGTGATGCACTTTAAGACCGAGGGTCAAGCCACCTTTGACGCCCTGCTGTATATCCCCAAGAACCCGCCTTTTGACTACTACACCAAGGAGTTTGAAAAAGGGCTGGCGCTGTACTCCAACGGTGTGTTGATCATGGAGAAGTGCCCGGATCTGCTGCCGGATCACTTTAGCTTTGTGCGCGGGCTCATTGACAGTGCAGACCTGAGCCTGAACATCTCCCGTGAGATGCTCCAGCACGATCATCAGCTGAAGATCATTGCCAAGGCCATTAACCGCAAGATCAAGAATGAGCTGACCCGCATGCTGAAGAATGAGCGGGAGAAGTACGAGGCATTCTTTAAGACCTTTGGCGTGCAGCTGAAATTCGGCGTGTATGCCAACTACGGCGCCGAGAAGGACGACCTGAAAGACCTGCTGCTGTTCAGATCCTCTGCCGGGGAGGGTATGATGACCCTGAAAGAGTATGTGGATGGCATGGCCGAGGGGCAGGATACCATTTACTACGCCTGCGGCGACACGGCGGAGAAGATCGCTTTGCTGCCCCAGACGGACGCGGTACTGAGCAAGGGCTACCAAGTGCTGTACCTGACGGACGATGTAGATGAGTTTGCCCTGCAAATGCTCATGGAGTACGATGGCAAGAAGTTCGCTAACATTACTAAGGACGACCTGAATTTGGAAAGCGAAGATGAAAAGAAAGCCATGGAGCAAAAGAATGCCGACGCCAAGGGTTTGCTGGACACGATGAAAGAGGCGTTGGGCGAGAAAGTCAGCGCCGTGAAATTCTCCGGCAACTTAGGCAGCCACGCAGTGTGCCTGTCGGCAGAGGGTTACCTGTCCATGGAGATGGAAAAAGTGCTCAGCAGTATGCCCGGCGGCGGCCAGGGCGCCAAGGCCCAGCTGGTGCTGGAGATCAACGATAAGCACCCGCTGGCAGAGAAGTTGTTCGCCCTGTTAAAGGACGATCCGGAAACGCTGAAGAAATACACCAAGATCCTGTACGATCAGGCGCGGCTCATCAGCGGGCTGGATGTGCAGAACCCCACAGCGCTGGCAGACAGCATTGTGGATATGATGTTATAATCCATATAAAAAACGAAGAACGGCACCGCTTGCAGTTGCAGGCAGTGCCGTTCTTTTTTGTTCAGTCTGTTGTGCGTACCCACACGGCCATTTGGTCCTCCTTACCGTTTAGTCTGCGGCAGAAGGGGATGAAACGAAGGGTGCGGGGCACGGCCTTTGGCGGGGCTGTGGTGTACAGATGATCGCCGTCTTGCAGACAGGTACCCGCGGCCAGTAGGCAGCCGTCCTGATAGACGATCGGTGATTTGGAGTCTAAAGTAAGGGCGTGGATAGAGGGGGCGCCTTGGGTCTCCAGCGCATAGATCAGACCGCCACGGCTGAGCGCTACTCGCCCGGCATTGGCGCCTACCCGGGCGTTGCTGTACAGCAGCTGTACCGTGGGTGCAAAGCAAAAGCGCAGGGTGGTGGGGGCAGTGATTTGCTGCACATAGTAGCCGTCCTTTGCCGTAACCGGTTGGTCGTCCAGGGTAGGACAGTTGCACCAGTCCGGTAGACGCAGGCGCAGGGTAAAGGGTCGCTTTAGCCGGGTGATCTTTACGGTGAAGTCACCGCTTTCCGGTAGGGCAGAGATGATTTGCAGATGCCCAAAAGGCGTGTCCACCTGCGCACCCAAGGGCAGTTCAACGGCCAGGGTGCTGTCGTCTGCATAAAACCCGTATTGTCCGATCCCGGCAGTGACCCGCGCCACATTGGGTGGACAGCAGGCGCAGTCAAACCAGTTTTGGCGGCGCAACGCCTGGTGTTTGCGCTCCGGTACGGTATCGTTCAGTACACCCTCCGCCTCCAGTGGATTGGCGTAGTAGAAGTGGCAGCCGTCGGTGCTCATGGCTCCGGCAATTGTGTTCCACAGGGCAAGCTCCGCTACGGCGCCGTACGCAGCGTGCGGGTGGCAACGGTACAGCCGCTGCGCAAAGAATACCAGCCCGGCAGAGGCGCAGCTTTCCCCATACGCCAGGTCGTTCGGCAGATAATAGGCCGGGCCAAAAGCCTCGCCCTCAGCCGTCTGGCCCAGCGCACCGGTCACATACAATTTGGTGCGACACAGATCTTGCCACAGCGTTTCACAGGCGGCTTGCAGCGCCCGGTTCCCGGTATGCTCTGCCACGGCGGCTGCCCCGGCATATAGGTACACGCCTCGCACCGCATGGCCCACGGCAGTTGTCTGTGCGGTCAGCGGACAGTGGGCCTGGTTATGAATATAGTCGCTGCCGTCGGTGTCAACGCCTCGTTCCCTGTCAAAAAACAGCGGTCGGGTGCCCCGCGTGCGGATAAAAAAGTCGGCTGTTTGCAAATAGTCCGCCTTGCCGGTGACCTCATACAGTTGTACCAGTGCCAGCTCTGCCAGCGGGTGGCCGGGATAGCCGGGGCGCTTTCCTCTGCCAAAGGTGCGGCAAATGCAGTCCGCGGCTCGGCAAGCAATATCCAATAGGTCCCGCTCTCCCTGCATGGTCCACCGGGCACAGGCAGCTTGGGCCAGATGGCCGAAGCAGTACAGCTCATGGTAGTCCTTTAAGTTGGTAAATCGGTTTTGCAGGCCGTTGATGGAATACAGGGTGTCCAAATAGCCGTCCGTCTCCTGGGCGGCGGCAATGATCTCCACCGCTTCCCGGCTCTTTTCAGTCAGGTACGCTCGGTTGCCGTAGGGTATGGCATAGGCGGCGGCCTCCAGCCATTTGTACAGGTCGCTGTCCTGAAACACCCATCCCATAAAGGCCTTCTCTTGGCTGTTCTTGTCATCATAATACCATTTGTCCGTGGGGTAGGTGGGTCGGGGGCCACCGGCTTTTGCTGCGGCAATGGCATGAGCGGCCTTTTGGAAGTTGGCGATGCAGCTGCTCTTTGGCGCACCGGGCACCTGATCGTGCAGCACCTGCCATTGGTAGGGCAGTACGATGTCAGCTACTGTGCGGATCCGGGGCGCCCAAAAGGGGTCGGTTACGGTGATGTGTTTGGGGCTGATAGGTTCCATAAGCCTGCTCCTTGGGCAAAAAAATAGACCTGTTTTTGTACAGGCCTATTATAGCATGTTTTGTTTTAAGCGGCAATGTGGCCGGCGTCCGCAGTGGTGGTGGAAACCAGGCGGCGGGCGGTGGCGTCTTGCCGTGCCAGCCGGGCGCGGCGGCGCTGTCTGCGGGCATAGGCGGCTTTTTTGGCAGCCAATTTCTTTTCCCTGCGGGTGATCACCAGCCCCAGCACGGTGATATACAGCACAAATTCGGCGGCGAACACCAGCTTCATTTGGGTGGGGTCCAGCCAGTCCATCAGCCGGAAGGGCAGGCTCAGCAGGGCGTAGCCCACCACCAGGGCGGTCAGACTCAGCAGGGCGGATGAGATCAGGTGTTTTACAGTGTATTTTTTCATGGCGTTGTACCTCCTTCAAATTGCAACTTCATTGTAGCAATTCCCAAGGGTAGGCACAATGGGACTGGCAGCCAGAGTACCAAACTTGTCCCTGTTAGTAAATATCTTTACTTTGCTTTGCTTTTGCCGCTTCTTCCGCTTTGTAAAGGGCGGCAGCCACGGCGTGGGCGGCTTCTTCCAGCCGATCGGCAGGCACGGCAGAGGGGGAGACCACCACTATATTTTTGCCGCTTTTCTCTTTTACAATATACAAGGCAAGTCCCGCTTGCTCAAAAGGGGCGTTGTCCGGTAGCATCGGCGTTTCAATCTGCACCTGCAGGCCGTTTTCACCCACGCGCACCGGATGGTCCGGCAGTGCCTTTGCCAGCAGGGCACACAGGGTCTTGGCTTTGCCGGTGTACAGACGGCGGATTTTTTTGGTGCGGGACTTCATATTCCCGTCCCGCAGGTAGGCGCACAGGGCAATCTGCTCCGTTTTGGACGCAGTTTGGGCAAAGGTGTCTTTCATTTGATGGTAGGCGGCGGCCAGCGCCGGGCTGAGCACCATAAAGCTGATGCGAATGCCCGGCAGCAGCAGGGCGGAGAAGGCGCCCATATACACCACATTGCCGCTGCCCAGGGCGTACAGCGAGGGGGTGGGGGTGCTGCTGTACAGAAAGTCGTTTTCAAAGTCGTCCTCGATCACCACCGCGCCGGTATCTGCCGAGTGGGCGCACAGCTCCAGCCGCCGCTGAATGGGCATCACATCACCCTGCCGGTTCATGTGGGAGGGAGATACATAGATAATGTCCGCGTCCTTGTACCGGGTGCGCACGGTGTAGCCGTGGGCGGCAAACACGGTACTGCCCTGTACAAAGCTGCCGTCCGGGAAGGACACGGTGCGTCGCCCTTTCAGCAGCACGCAGAGGATCTCCAGCAGCATTTGCACCCCGGCGCCTACCACAATATGTTCCGGCGCAGTGACCACATTGCGCCGCTCCCGCACATAGTCTGCCAAGGCGCACCGCAAGTCGTACTCTCCCTGCGGCTCGCTGTAAGTGAGCAGCCGCTGCCGCTGGCGCAAGGCACTCTTAATGTAGCGCTGCCATAGGGAGAAGTCAAAGCTGGACAGATCGGCGCTGTTGCCGGTGAGATCCAGCCGAGGCGGTGTCTGCACCTGCGGGCGGGGCATGGGAGTTGCCGGTGCCTTAGGACCTCCCGCCACAAAGTAGCCGCTTTGGGGCTTGGCGTAAATATAGCCTTCCGCCGCCAATTGAAAGTAAGCATTTTGCACGGTGGTGCGGCTGATCCGGTAAAGCTCCGCCGCCCGGCGAATAGAGGGCATCCGTTCCCCCCGGCGCAGTCGCCCGTCGGCGATCATTTCCTTAAACATGGTGTAGGCTTGGGTGTATTTTAGCATAACTGTACCTTAAAAAATCAGGGCTTTTGTGTCTTTTATTCCTGTCAAAATTAGTATATACTATAAATAACAGAAAAGCAAGGGGGCGAGAATTTGAAAAACTGCGTGGTCTTTAACGACCTTTCCGGCTACGGCAACTGCTCGCTGATGGCGGCCATTCCGGTACTGACGGCTATGGGCGTGCGGGTGCACCCGGTGCCTACGGCGGTGCTTACCCGCCAAACCGGCTATGACCGTTACTCTATGGAGGATTTGACTGGCTTTATGCCCCAATTTACTGCGGACTGGCAAGAGGTACAGCCGGACGGCATCATCACCGGCTTTCTCAGCAATCCGGCCCAGGGGGACTGCATTGCGGACTTTCTGACTGTCCACCGCACGGCGGATACGCTCCTGGTGGTGGACCCGGTCATGGCGGACGACGGCAGCCTGTACGATGGGTTTGATGAAGCACGGTGTAATGCGGTGCGCCGCCTGGCAGCACAGGCAGATGTGCTCACGCCCAATGTAAACGAACTGGCGCTGCTGTGCGGGGCGGAATATACCGAGGATCCGGCGGCGGTGCGGCAAATGGGCGCCCGCTTGGCAGAGGATCACCGGGTGGTGGCGGTCACCGGCTATCGGCAGGGAACGGAGATCCACACCCTGGTGTTTGCAGACGGGGACTGTACAGACTTGGCAGCGCCCTTGCGCCCCGGTTCCTTTAGCGGCACCGGCGATCTGTTTGTTTCTGTATTCACCGGCGGCTTGCTTCGTGGCCGGACGCCGGCACAGGCAGCCAAACAGGCGGTGGATTTTCTCAGCCACGCCATCGCCGTTACCCACGGTACAGACCCCCGGGCCGGCGTAGATTTTGAAAAGATTATGGAGGATCTGTTATGAACAAGACGGTAAAAAAGATTTCATTCACGGCGCTGTTCGCCGCCATGGTGTTCGGCCTGACCATGCTGCACATTCCCATCGGTGCCGGCGGCTATATTCATGTGGGCGACGCCATGATTTATCTCAGCGGGCTGCTGCTGGGGCCTTGGGCGTTCCTGGCTGCTTCCATCGGCGCTGCGTTTTCTGATCTTGCCAGTGGGTTTGCCACCTATGCCATTCCCTCTGCCATCATCAAATTCCTTATTGCAATTCCCTTTGTTGCATTATATAATAAGAGCAATAAATTGCTGACGGTGTGGACGGCGCTGTGCACCATTTTGTCCGGTGCCATTACTGTTGGCGGCTACTATGTGGCGGATCTGGTGCTGTACCGGGAGGGCGCCATCGCGGATATACCGGCCAATGCCATTCAGGCGGTAGGCAGCGCAGTGGTGTTTATTGTACTGGCGCTGGCGCTGGACAAGGCCGGAATTTATAAAAGATTGAAGGGTTATCTCAATGGCTGATATTGTTTATCGCTATTACGACGGTGTGTATCTGAATATTACAAATCAGTGCCCCTGTAACTGCGCGTTTTGCATTCGCTCTAAGGGCGACGCTGTGGGCGATGCGAAGGAAATGTGGTTTGACACGGAGCCTACCTGGGAGGAAATCAAGGCGGCGATTGACGCTTATGATTTTGCCCACACGGACGAGGCGGTGTTTTGTGGCTACGGCGAGCCTACCAATGCGCTGGACCACCTGCTGCAAGCGGCGGATTATCTGCGCACAGTGAACCCAAAGATTCACCTGCGGCTGAATACCAACGGCCTGTCGGACTTAATTAACGGCAAGCCCACCGCAGAGCTGCTGTGCCGTCATTTTGACAGCATTTCCGTGTCTCTCAACGAGCCTACGGCAGAGAAGTATGATAAGATTACCCGCAACTGTTACGGCGGCAAGGCGTTTGACGCCATGCTGCAGTTCACGCGGGAATGTGTGGCGCACTGCCCGGATGTGCGTATGACGGTGGTGGATGTGATTTCGCCGGAGGATATTGAGAAGTCGCGCCAAGTGTGCGAAAGCACCGGCGCCAAATTCCGTGTGCGCAGCTTTGCTGCCGGAAGATAAAAAGGAATAACCATTCGGTTTAGCTAAAGTGCTGTAACGACGATTTTAACGAAAGCAGAAGTCATCGTTACGGCATTTTTAATTTTTGGCAAATTTTGGTGTCACAATACAGGCAAAAAACGACTCTAAACAGGTGAACGCCCGAAAGCGGGGCGGTTGTAACGCAAAAAAAGACAAAAGCCTGATAAGGAGTGCGTGCGTATGAAAAAGACCATCGGAACAATTTTAGCGGTACTTTGTCTGGTAGCAGCATTGCTGCTGGGCAGCGCCACGGCGTTTGCGCAGACGGCCGGGCAATGGACACCCAGAGAACATCCCCAGGACACCATCGGCTGTGTAAACGGTGCGCAAAGCGATGAGATTATTGCCCAAGCAGATCGGGACCTGGGCGGCTGCAAATTCACCTACCGCGGCAAGGGGAAACTGACCGGATGGGAAGTGCCGTTGCTGGAGGAGGGCAAGGATTATAAAATTCTGTCGCAAAGCGGCCGCAGCATTACCATTGCGGCGTTAGACGAAGATGGCTGTCTGCCCTATATCAATGCCAAGGTGCAGCAGCCGTCTGCTGTGGCCTCTACGGCTGCGGTAACCACTTCCGGCGTGGCTGCTGTACCGCCTGCAACGAAAAGAGAAACGGAAGCGCAGACACAGATGCGCACGGAGAAACAGACGGAAAAAGCACCGCAAATGGAAGCAGGCAGCACAAAAGCAGCCACGGAAGCGGTGGACGGCGAGAAAGAAAGCACCGCCAAGGGAAGCCGGCCGGTATTGCCTTTGGCTGCACTGGGCGCTTGTGCTTTGGCTGCGGTTGCCCTTGTACTTTGGCAAAGAAAGCGGCGCCGATAAGAGAATAAGAAAAAGAGAAAAGGGGGATCAGTCTATGACACAAGCAGAACGGGTGCGGCAGGCACAGGCCGGAGATGTAGACGCCTTTTGCGCCTTATATACCGCATATCAGCAAAAGCTGTTTCATTATGCCTATTACAAGCTGGGCAATGTGCAGGACGCTGAGGATGTGGTGCAGGATTGTATGCTTACGGCCTTTGAACAGCTGGGTATGCTGAAAAAGCCGGAGGCGTTCGGGTCGTGGCTATTTTCCATTTTATATCACGGTTGCGCCGGTGCGATTAAAGAGCAGATCACACGCCGCAACCAATCGGATATTGCGCAGCATGCCAACAGCCTTGCCTGTGACCAAACCGCAGCGTTTGCGAGGGTCGAGCTGCAACAGGCGTTGGCTCTGCTTAGCGACACAGACCAAAATATTATTTTGCTGTCAGTGGTTGTTGGGCTGAAAAGCAAGGAAGTGGCAAGGATTACCGGATTAACTGCTGTAAATGTTCGACAAAGACGAAGCAGAAGCCTGGCAAAAATGAAGCGCTATTTGTCATAAAGGGAGTGCGTGCTATGAAACAAAAGGATTTTGACTTTATTCAGCATAAATTTGAGCAAGCGCAGCCGCCGCTTCCGGACGGCTTGCGTGCAGAATGCCTAAAGCAGCGCATTTTGAAAAAAGAGTCCCATAAGGTGATTGCAATGCCTAAGCGAACTTCACGGTACAAAGCATGGGCGGTAACGGCGGCTTGTTTGGTAATGGTGTGTGTGGCTGCTGTGGGCGCAGGTGCAAGCTGGTACGGCGTGCCGGTGGACGGATTTCAAAGCGCGGCCCAGTTAACGGCTGTGACCGCTGCGATGACCCCTGTGGATACAGGAGAGGCCGGTTGCGCAGAGGCCACAACGGTTCTGACTAAACAGCAACCGGGGGTACAGCAGATGGCATCGGTTCAAACGGAAAACGGATATATGTATTACGCATACAGCGCAAGCATGGCAGAAAAAGGGCGTAATTGCGTTTATGTGTTTGATGCGGCGTCTAACCGACAGCAACCGCTGACGGTGATTGAAAATGTTGCCCCGGCGCAGGCAACGCTGCAAGGCGTGATAACCCACGGGGAGCGTTTAGCGGTTTTGGCCCGGGACGAGAATTGCACCTATTTGCGTATTTATTCGATTGCAGAGCCAACAAAGCCGGTGCTGCTGTCTGCCATAGAGCAAAGCGGCGCTTGTGTGCAAGCCGGATTGGTGGGCGAAAACGTGTATGTGCTTTCTCATTTTGTTTTTGACCCAAAAGCGGAACAGTCGGTGCCTGCCTTGACGGTTAACGGCGAGATACACCGGGCGCTGCCGGAGCATATCGTGCGCCTTGCCGGTGCAAATCAGGCACAGTACACGGTTTTAGGCACAGTGGATGTACAAACCGGTAAAGCGGCGGAGGATGTGGCGGCTGTGTTGGGCGGCGGCACAAAGGTGCAGCTGACAAAAAAAGCGGCTTATGTGGGCGCTTCTGCGGACGCAGACCGTACGGCGTACGGTGTAAAATGGAATTTGAAAAGCCAAAAATGTGCAAAAATCACGCGGCGAGAAGCCAAAACACTTTTTCAATTGCCCCATGAATTTGCGGCGGATTCTACCGAGCGTACCCTGTATGAGATGGGAGATGGTTGGCTAAGTATAGAGGAAAACTTGGAAACCGCTGCCCAAAGCCTTGCTCTGTATGATCGGGATTTTCAACTGCTGGATCGGTTGCAGCTGGAAGATGTGACCGTGTCGCACCGAGCCGCCATAGAGCAGGGGCAAAGGGTGTTTGCCCTGCCGTCTTATACGGCGGATGCGCAGCGACGGTACTATGGTGCTACGGTGTTTGAAATTCGGCAAAACAAAATTGTGCTGCTGAAAACGGTGCAAAATCCGCACCCGGAGGCAATGTATCCGGGGGATTGTGTGCTGACGGATTCATACGTGTATTGCTTTGATTTTTGTGAAAGCGGGGACGGTGTGTGCGCCAATCGGTTTGCACACGCATACCGATAAGTAAAAAGAGAGACTGCGGAAAAATTCGCAGTCTCTCTTTTTATCTGTGTGCCCTTGCACATTGGCGGCAAAGGGGCATAGAATGGTCTATCCGTGTGCTTGAACAGCAGGCACATAAAGTTGAATGCAAAAGGAGAGACTTTGATGACCCCTGTTTTACAGACTGCCGTAGGGCTGGCCATTCCGTTTGTGGGTACGCCGCCGGTTGCATGGTCCGGTATATACGACCTGCCGGTGTGTGGATATGCACGCCTGGTTCGCTGCGCACATAGTATAGTCTGACGGCTCCCGGCGACAGCTTCCTATTTTCACCTTCGAAAAAAGGGGATTGCGTCCGGGACAAAAATTTGATAAACTATAAGAGGTTAGTTGCAACTAACTTAGAACGCAGAAAAAAGGAGAACACGCAATGACCCCTGTTTTACAGACTGCCGTAGGGCTGGCCATTCCGTTTGTAGGCACGGCGCTGGGCGCAGCCGCAGTGTTTCTTTTCAAATCCAATATTCCGCCCCGGGTGCAAAAGATTTTGTTGGGCTTTGCTTCCGGCGTGATGCTGGCAGCCTCCGTTTGGTCGTTGCTGTTGCCTGCTTTGGAGCTGTCCGGCAGCTGGCTGCCGGTTGTGGTCGGCTTTCTCGTGGGGATCGGGTTCCTTTTGGGACTGGATCAGCTTACGGCTCGGCTGCATTTAGAGCCAAAGCCGGGCACGGCAGGCGCCAATTCTTTTTTGTTAGTGTTGGCGGTGACTTTGCACAATGTGCCGGAGGGTATGGCGGTGGGCGTGGCGTTTGCCGGTATGCTGGCAGGTGACGGGGCCATTACGCCGGCGGACGCCTTTGCCCTTGCTGTCGGAATCGCATTGCAAAATATTCCGGAGGGCACCATTGTGGCGGCGCCGCTGCGCAGCGACGGTTGCTCTCGCAGCCGTTCCTTTGTGTATGGGGTGCTGTCCGGTGCCGTAGAGCCGGTGGGCGCGGTGCTGACCATATTGCTCACCGCCCTGCTGCGTCCGGTGCTGCCCTTTTTGTTGGCTTTTGCCGCCGGGGCGATGGTGTATGTGGTGCTGGAGGAGTTGAACCCCCAGGCCCAAACCGGCCCCCACGGTCATACCGGCACCATGGGCGCTGCTGCCGGCTTTGCCTTGATGATGGCCATGGATGTGGCGCTGGGCTGAGTCGTCCTGGGGATAAAAAAAGGCCGTCCGCTGCTTTTTGCAGCGGGCGGTTTTGCTTTTTTTACGGTTTAGAACTGGTTCTGACCCAGCTTTTCGGCAATTTTTTGCCCGGTGGGAGTGGTGGCCAGTCCGGCCTGTGAGGTCTCGCGCAGGCAGGCGGGCAGCTGGCAGCCGATCTCGTACATGGCGTCAATTATCTCGTCCGGGGGGATCACGCTTTGGATCCCCGCCAGCGCCATTTGGGCGGCCACCACCGCATTGGCGGCGCCGGCGGCGTTGCGCTTAATGCAGGGGGTCTCTACCAGCCCGGCTACCGGGTCGCACACCAGTCCCAGCATATTTTTCAGCGCCATAGCGGCGCCCTGGGCAATGGCGTCGTTGTCGCCCCCTGCCAAATATACCAGACCGCCGGCGGCCATGGCGGCTGCGGAGCCGATCTCTGCTTGGCAGCCCCCTTGGGCACCGCTGATGGAGGCGTTCTCGGCGATTACACTACCAATCCCGGCACTGACCAGCAGAGCACGCAGCAGTTCTGGGCGGGGCAGACCCTGTTGTTTCTGATAGGTGATGAGCACTGCCGGAATTACCCCGCAGCTGCCGGCAGTGGGGGCGGCTACAATGCGCTTCATACAGGCGTTGCTCTCTGCCACCTGCACCGCTGCGGCGATCACAGAGGACAGGTAGTCTCCCAACAGGGTATCGCCTTTTTGGTTATATTCTGCCAGCCGGGCGCCGTTTTGGCCGCCCATTTTGCCGGTGGTCACCGCTGTCGGGTCGTACTGGGTGATGGAGTCCTCCATGGCCTTTGCCATTTGGTCCATTTGGTCCAGCACAGCAGTCTCCGGTAATTGGGTTTCCTTGGCCTGGGTGGTGAGTACTACCTGCCAAAAGGGGCACGCCCGGTCCCGGCAGCGGCGCAGGATCTCGTCTATTGAATGGTACGGCATGGCGTTTCCTCCAAACTCAGATAACTGACTTTTTTAATACCCTCCAGGGCGCGAATGGCGGCAATGGTGGCGGAGGGTATCTCTTGGTCGCATTCGGCAATAAAGGCGGCCCGCTTGCCCCGCCCGGAGCGGTACAGCCGCATTTCCGCAATATTCACCTTTGCCTGTGCCAGTAAGGCGCTGATCTTGGCTACCATACCGGGCACATCGGTGTTGCTGACAATCAGGGTGGGGTAGTCGCCGCTTACGTTGGCCTCCAGCCCGTCGATCTCTGCAATATTGATGATGGAGCCGCCCAGGGACTGGCCGATCAGATCCAGCACCTTGCCGCTTTCGCCCACCAGGTGCAGCTGCACGGAGTTGGGGTGGGCGTTCTTCAGCTTGGCCTGCTCCAGCCGAAAGCGCATGCCCCGAGCCTTGGCAACGGCAAAAGCCCGAGGAATTCGGGCGTCGTCCGGGTGCATACCGCACAGCCCGGCGATCAGTGCCAGGGGCGTGCCGTGGCCGCTGCCGGTGAGCCAAAAGGAGCCGTACAGCCCCAGGGTGGCGTCCTTAACCGGCTCCCCCAGCAGTTGGCGGGAGATGTAGCCGATCCGCACCGCACCGGCGGTGTGAGAGCTGGACGGCCCCACCATCACCGGGCCTAAAATCTCAAAAATATTCATACACTTCTCCTCCCTTGCGGAGTGGATAAAAAAACAGGCAACGGAGCCTTGTGCACCGTTGCCCTTTCTTATTATAGCCGTCTTTGCCCCAACAGGCAAGCGCTTTTTTTATTCCTCCGTGTGCTTACGCTTGGCGGCGGTCAGCGCCAGCAGCGCAGCACCGCACAGCACCGCGCCGGCAGCAGCGCCGGTGTGGCCGGTGGAGGGGGATTTGGCTGTGCTCTTTTTGGCGGCCTTGGCGGATTTTGTAGTGGTCTCTGTCTGTTTGGTGGTCGTCTCTTTTGCCGTGGTGGGCTTTGTGGGGCCCACCGGGTCGGTGGGCGCTGCGGGGTCCGTAGGTTGTACCGGGTCGGTGGGACCTTCCGGGTTCGTTGGCGGCTGGGGATCAGTGGGGCCTTCCGGATCAGTGGGCGGCTCCGGCTCACCGGTCCCGGGCACGGTGAGGGTCACCGTTTGCAGGCTTTGGTTGTCGCCCAAGGGGCCGGGATCAAAGAGAAAACCGGCTTCTTCCAGTTGGGCGGCGGTGTAAAAGGCCTTGACCGTTAGGGTAACGGTGGTATCTGCCTTGGCGGGCGTCACGGCGCCGGTGGTGGGGTCGATCACCTCCGGGTGGTCACTGGTCCAGCCGGTGACAATGCCGTAGTAGCTGAAGTCGTCGTCGCCGGTGGGCAGGTTTACCGGTTCGGTCACCCGGTCGGCTGCGGTGTTGTCGCCCAGCAGGGTTTGCAGATCGGCAGCCTTTTTGGCAGCCGCGTCCAGGCGCTCCTGGCGGCTGTATGTATGCATGGGCACCAGCACGGTCACTTCGCTTTCCTTGGTGCTTTGCAGGCAGGTGAGGGTCACGGAGACGGTCAGCTCTGCGCCGGTCTCGTCAAAGTTCAGCATATCGTCGGTAACGGCGTCGTAGTGGATCTTGCCGTTCTTGTCGATCACGGTGTAGTCCTCGTCCCACTGGTCGTTCTCTACCTTGTCCACCGTTACGGTGATCGGGTAGTCGGACTTCACTTTTTTGGCCAGGTATGCTTCAATGGCGCTCTGTACATTTACATCCTGATCGTCGGAGTCAATGTCTGCATAATGACCAAAGTCCGGGTCGCTGTGCACGCCGCTGTACTCGATCATCGCCAGTCCGTCGCCGGAGACGTTGAACAGGGCGTTGTCCGCCTGGGTCAGCAGCTTGTCTGCCGGGCTTTCCAGCTTAACGGTGATCACATAGTTGTTGTTTTTCAGCGCGGTGTCTGTGGCGTTAAAGGTCTTGTTGACGGTGGCGTAGCCCTCGGCGCTGACGATGTAGCGGTACTGACCGAAGATGATGGTATAGTACCCCTGTTCGTCCGGCAGGATCGGGTCGCCATAGGCGCCGGAAGCACCGTTTTTGTACAGCGCCACCGTGGCGTTTTGCGGGGTGGTGTTGAACCGCACCTTGTATTGGGTGTAGGTCAGCTGTACCGGGATCCGACGGCTCTCGCCGGCAGCAACGGTAAAGCTGCCGCTGGCGGTCTGGCTGCCGCTTTGGTAGGTGGCGGTGTAGGTGTAGTCACCGGCGGGCAGCAGGTAGTCGTAGGTGTCGTAGCCGTACTCGTCCTCCTGGCAGGGCATGGTCTTGCCGTCCTTGTCCTGCACCTTTAGGGTGGCGTAGTCGGTGGCCTTGCCGGTGGCCAGGGTCACGGTAAAGGACACCTGGGTCTGGTCGTCCTGGGCTGCCGGGGTGTAGATGGCGCTGCCCAGGCAAAGCAGCAGGGCCAGCAGGCAGCAAAGGCTGCGGGTAATGTGTTTTTTCATCTTTCTCCTCCTTTTGCGGCACAAAAAAGCCGTGCCGATCTGGCGGCACGGATAGTATGGGTACGCAAAAAGAGCCTTAGAATGATCCCGTTCTAAAGCAAAACTGCACTTCCAACCTAAAGTACCGCAAACAACAGCTCGTGCGCGGCAGGTCTCCTGACTTATGCTTCATTCGCAAAAGCGGCCTTCTCACTCCCGGGGGAGCAATGGCTGCCGTTACCCAAACGGCGGTGCTTTCTTGTCGGCAAATACAGTAGAGGTTCGGGCTGCTCCGGATTCGCACCGGATTCCCTTTTCAGCCTTTGGCGGGGCGCGCAAAGGCACCAAACGCACGCTAAATTGTCTTTATGAGTATAGCATTTAGCGTGCGGCGTGTCAATATAAGTTCACCGGCGTTTTTCGATAGGTGGCAGTCCGGAGATTGGTAAAGCAGGCGGGGGTTGACAAGGCAGACGGACTTTGTTTATACTGAACCTGTGATTCAGTAATGAAAAGAGGAAGTCGGATGGATAAGCAGTCAAAAGCACCGGGCGTGTACCGGGGGATCTTATGCGTATTGGTTTTGGCGCTGGCACCGGTATTTTATGCAATTTGGCAGCCCTACAATACCTGCCTGTTACAGCTGCCGGCAGTGGGTGGGGTGTGGCAGCTGCTGACCCGCCTGCTTTACTATGTGCTGTTCTCTCTGCTGCTGGCGGGCATTTGCCGCAGCAGCTTGGGGCCGAAAACGGTGGCGCCCTTTGGGGCCAAGCCCTGGCTGCGCACCGTAGGCGGCGTGCTGGCGGCCAGGTTGGTTCTCGATTTGGTGATTTATGGCGGGTCTTTTCTGTTGCCGGTTGACTTGGTGCGGCAGATTGGACAGTTGGCCTTTTTACTGTTTGCCTTTTGGTGGGCGGCCCGGTGCGCCGGGCTGACCGCTGCCGTGGGTAAGGGCGGCCGGGTGTGGGTGGCTCTTATGGGAGTCCTTACCGGCGGTGTGTGGCTGGCGCTGCTGATTTACGGCAGAGGCGTGACCGCGGCGTATGGAAAACAGGCGGTTTGGCTGGTGCAGGATATGGTTACCGGTGTGCTGCTTTACGGTGTGCTTTGCGCCCGCTTTTCTCTACGGCGGGGCAACTGGACTGCCGGCTTTCGGGGCCTTTGCATATTTGTCTTGCGCTTTGAGGCGGTGTTACTCGTTGCCGTTTTTCTGTGCGTTGCCAAGGTGATGGTTCTGCCCCAGGGCGCGGTGCAGTCTGTGAATATGGTAGACAGTAGCGTGACCCGGGTGGAGCGTATGGCCGGGTATGGGGATTTGTTGACCTTATTTCGTGAGTCAAACGGGGTAGAGGACCTGTTTTGACTATATAAATTTTCCAGTGTTCCGAAAAATGTATGTTTTGTGCTGGTGGGTTTTCCCCGCCGGGATTTGGGTATATAATCCATAGATAGAATAGAGCGCCGGTGGGGTGCGAGGGGGGGAGAAGCAGATGGATAAGCAAGCCTATTTGGCGCAGATCGACCGAGTGATCGACGCCGGCGACGGCTGGGGACCTCACGGCCAAAAGATCGGCCGGTTTAATGATGACGCAGCGGCAGACGGACTTTTGTGTAGACTATGTAAAGGTGTACAAAACGAGAACGACCTGTCCGCCGTGCAGCCGGACAGTGACTTTACCGGCAGCTTTGATTTGGATGAAAAGCGATATGCAAAAAGCGCCTTGCAGCAGCAGGGCGCTTTTTATTGCGTATAGGGATGTGCTTGTGATATAATGAGGACGAGAGGCGCTTCAATCGGTTTTGCAGAAGCAAAGAACGCGCATTCTCTCTGGAAGGGGAAACACAAAAAATGAAAGCTATACTGAAAAAATGCCTGTGCCTGCTGCTGACGGCAGGGCTGCTGACCTCGCTGGCTGCCTGTGCCGGACAAACGGACACAGCGGTGGTAAAAGACCTGTTTGGCGACCTGCAAAAGGTTAGTTACAGCAGCACCTACACATCGCTGAAGGACAATAAGACCAACAAGACAGACAGCTGGCGGCAGGGTATGGTCTCCGGCAACGGACTGCAAGGGTTCGTCACCAGCGGCGACCCGTACAGCGATACTTTTATTTTCCAAAATATGCACTTCCTGCTGCCGAACAAAAACGCCCGCACCTGCCCGGATACGGCAAATGAGCTGGAGACGGTGCGCCAGCAGATCATTAAAGGGCAGGATATTACAGACAACGCCAGTTATGACGATGTGTACCGGTATCACCCGGGCGGCCAATTACGGTTGGCGCAGACCAAGGCGCATGCCAGGGATTATGTGCGCTATACTGATTACGCCACCGGCCAAGTGGGCGTGCGCTATACGGACAAAAACGGCACCTGGCTGCGCCGCTCCATCACCTCCATGGCGGACGGCGTGGTGATCACCCGGCTGGACCCGTCCACGACGGGTACGGCGCTGAACCTGACGCTCAGCTATGACGATCTGTCCACCCTGGCCAACTTTGGCAAAAGTGAAGAGGTGGACCTGCAATATAAAAAGGTCACGGCCCAGGACGGCAGCGCCCTGGGGCTGATCGCCCATTACCCGGATTATGAGAACAGCGAGCGCAAGACCGGCGGCTATGCCACTTTGACCTATGTGCTGCCGGTGGGCGGCACCCGAGAGCGGGTGACGCTGGACAAGCAGACCAAAGAGAGCCAGTTTATTGGCGACAATACCGGGGTGCGCATTACCGGCGCTGCCGGACTGGTGCTGCTGACCGTTAGCGACTACACCCTGGAGATGGGCAAGCTATCGGACTTTGCCAGGCAGGCGGAGTATCCGCTGCTGGCAGATCTGCGCGCGCAGTTGGAGAAGGTGGCCGCCCGGTACAGCACCGACGGTGCCTTTGATTATGACGCCGCGCTGGCGGCGCATTTAAAGGCGTACCAGCCCCAATTTGACGCGGTGACTTTGACCCTGAGTGATGAGAATATCCAGCCTAACGAGGCGCTGCTGAAAGCGCAAAAGGGCAAGAAAGAGATCAACGCGGCGCTGGCCCAGCGTACTTACTATGCCGGGCGGTACGCAGCCCTGTGTTGCGCCGGGTATTCTACCGGGCGGCTTTACGGCATGTGGACCGGGGAGTGGAACACCGGCTGGGGCAGCAAGTACACCATGGACGCCAATGTGAACCTGCAAACGGCGGCGCTGAATAGCTCCAATATGAGCCGCGGCCCCCAAGGCTATGTGTACTTCCTGCTGCGCCAGATGCCGGATTGGGAGGAAAATGCCCGGGCCACCCACGGCTTTACAGACGCTATTCAGGCACCGGTGAATACGGACGGGGACAAGGCGGTGCTGACGGAGACCTGCTATCCCTACCCCTTCCGGTACTGGAACGCCGGGGCGTCCTGGATGCTGCGCCCGCTGTATGAGACTCTGCAAAGTTACGGCAATATTCAGATCCCCCTCAGTGACGAATTCAACTTGCAGGCGCTGCGCTCCGTTCTGTCTGCCACGGAAAAGGATTTGACCGATGCCCAGGTGGCAGCCATAGAGAGGCGGGGCTATCTGCGGCTGGAGGAGGATATTCTCTACCCGCTGCTGACCAAGTCCGCCAACTACTGGGCGCAGCTGCTGACCCCGGAATATTACACTTCTGCGGACGGCTCCATTCATTATGAAAAGGGAAAGACGGCGCTGGGCAAGGGCGAAAGTTACTGCATTGTGCCCAGCTATTCGCCGGAAAATAATCCAGATAATTATGCCAGCCCGTCAGACGCCAACTGCGCCATTGATATTGCTGCTTGCCGGGATAATATGGAAATGCTGCTTTTCGTGATGAACGATGTGGCTCCCGGTGCGGACCAAAGTCGGTGGAAGCAGTTGAAAACGAACCTGCCGCCTTATCTGTATGACGATACCGGAGCGCTGAAGGAATGGGCTACGACTGCTTTTGAGGAGAATAACGAGCACCGGCACCTGAGCCACCTGTACTGTGCCTGGCCGCTGATGGAGACCCGGGGCAATGCCCGGCTGACCGCTGCCTGCAAGCAGGCGGTAGAGAACCGGAAAAGCGAGAATGAGGCATCCCACGCCCTGGTGCACCGCAGCCTGATCGCTGCCCGGCTGCAAGACCGCGCCGCCTTGACGGACGCACTGGTGAATTTGATGAACCATAAAATCCGGTACAACTCCCTGATGACCAACCATGACTATGACCGGGGCAGCTGCTACTGTACGGACTTTGCCATCGGCTATTTGGGCATTGTGCACGAGGCGCTGGTGTACTCCAATGCCGATGAGATCGAACTGCTGCCGGCGCTGCCGGAGAGCGGATTTGACAGGGGCACCCTCACCGGACTAAAGACCCGCAACCGGGCCACCGTTACCCGGCTGCAATGGGATCTGGCGGCCGGTACGGTGCAGGCGGTGCTCACCGCCGATGTGGACCGCACGCTGACCGTGCGCTGCGGCCAAACGGTACGCACCCTGCACTGCAAGGCCGGTGAGCCGGTGGAGGTGCAGTTCACTCTGGCGGATTGACACCGGGCGGTTGTTACTGCCAACACGACTCTGTAAATAGACAAAAACAAAAAGAGCACGCAGTTCGCACTGCGTGCTCTTTTTGTGTGTATCAAGTGTTTTGGCTGTCCGTCGCTGCCCGGCGGGCTTTCAGCTCCTGCTCCACCTGCGCCCGTTGGGCGGGGGTGTAGCGGATAAACAGCAGCGGGACAATATACAGCAGACTGGCAATGGCCGGGGTCAGAATCACCAGCGGCCAGATCCAGCGGTCAAAGGCGGCACTTTGGGTGCCCAGGTAGGTGGACGCCCCCTCAATGGGCTTGTAGTGCAGCAGGTGCAGCGCCAGGGTCGCCAGGCCGGCGGTAATACCGCTGGAGATCTTTGTAAACGAGGTTTGCATGGAGAAGGTGATGCCCTCGGTGCGCTTGCCGGTCTTCCACTCCATATAGTCGATGCTGTCGCAGAAGATGGCAGTTTGGGCAATGGCGGCGGCACCCAGGGGAATACCGCCCAGGCCGATCACCGCCATGGCAAACCACAAATTCTTGCCTTCAAATCCGATAAAGTACGCGGCAATGCGCGCTAAAATATTGCAGGCCTGCATCACGATCAGAGCATTCACATAGCCGTGGCACCATTTTTTGATCTTATCTGCCGCCAGCATACCTAAAAAGCCCGGCAGCCCGGTCATAATGTAGTAGATGGTGGACAGCCCCAGCGCACCGATCAGGCTGTTCTCGCCCAAAAAGTCCGCGGCAATCTCGTACTTGAAGAAGTAGGTCACCAAATTGACGCCAAAGCCCAGAGCGCCCAGTAGGTTGGCAAGGGTCACAAGTAGCAGCATTTTGTTCTTAAACAGCAAGGAAAAGCTCTCCCACAGGCTTTGCTGCTGCACCTCCTGCACCACATGGATCCGCTCCTGTGCCGCATAGCAGCGGTAGCTGAGCATGGAGCCGCCTAGCCCGAAAATCAGGGCAAACACCAGCGCCATCAGCGCCATACTTGCCCCGGTGGCGTTGGCTATCATCTCCAGTGCCATGGGAATGACGGTGCTGAATGCGCTATATACGCAGGAGCCGATGGTGCGCGCCCATTGGACGAACCGGTCTCGCTCATTGGAATTGGGCGATACGGCGGCGGTAATGCCCCAGATGGACACATCCTGCACCGTGTAGGCCAGATCCCAACAAATATACATAATCACAAAGTAGCTGACCCGCAGCCACAACAGCTCTTCTTTGGTAGAGAACACCACAAACAGCAGCACGGTAAAGATCCCTACCGGCAGCGGGGTGTAGCGCAAAAACGGCCGCAGCTTTTCGCCGTTTTTGAAGGTGTGTTTGTCAATGAAGGAGCCGACAATGGGATCGTTGACCCCGTCCCACACTTTCATTACGATCAGCAGCACGCTGACCACCAGTGCCGGGAACAGGGCAATATCCGTCATAAAATAAGTAAAGAATGACGCTCCGATTAGGGAATAGACCATATTTTGGCCGCTGAGACCCACCAAAAAGCCGGTTTGTTCCCGGCGGCCGATATACTTCTTTTCTTCCATATTGCTTCCCCCTATATGTTCCGGTTGCGTTTTCGATTTTTGGCAACACGATCCTAAGATATAGAGTAGCCTATTCCGGGTAAAAAAGAAAGCCTTTTTTGCAACTTCCATTGCAGAAAAGGCTTTTTGTTTGCATTTATGCGACAATTTGGCGTGACTGCCGTTTTATCAGTGGCGGATCAGCCCCAGCACCAGGATTACGGCTACCAGTACCGGCAGCACATAGCACATATAGCCACGCATCCAGCGCTGCACTTTCAGTCCCTTGCCGGAGTTGGCCTCTTTGGTAAAGTTCTTCCAGCCCCAGCCGTAGCGGGAGGTGCAGAAGAAAATAAAGATGAGAGAGCCCAGCGGCAGCAGCAGATTGCTCACCACAAAGTCCTCCAGATCCAGCACGCCGGTGCCCGGACCCAAAGGCTGGAACTTAGAGAGCACATTGAACCCTAATACGCAGGGCATACTCAGCAGGAGCATGAGAATGCCGTTGAACAGGCAGGCTTTTTTGCGGCTCCAGCCGGACAGATCCATGGTGCAGGACACAATGTTTTCAAACACGCCCAGCACGGTGGAAAAGGCGGCAAAGCTCATAAACACAAAGAACAGGCTGCCCCACACGCGCCCCAGGGGCATGTGGTTAAAGATATTAGGCAGGGTAATGAAGATCAGGCTGGGACCGCTGTCCGGTTGCACACCGTAGGCAAAGCAGGCAGGAAAAATGATCAGTCCGGAGCACAGAGCCACCAGCGTGTCCAGCGCCGCCACCCGGGCAGACTCGCCCATCAGTGCGCGCTCCTTGCCGATGTAGCTGCCAAAGATGGCCATAGCGCCGATACCCAGACTCAGGGTAAAGAACGCCTGGTTCATGGCCCCGGCCACCACATTGCCGATGCCCACTTTCTTCATTCGCGCCAAATCCGGCACCAGGTAAAAGCGCAGCCCCTGGCTGCCCCCGGCGGTGCACACACTGTTGATGGCCAGCACCACCATAATGACCAGCAGTGCCACCATCATCCACTTGGTAATGCGCTCCAGCCCCTTTTGCAGGCTAAAGGAGCACACCAAGAAGCCCAACACGACGATAATGCCCATAAACAGGGTCATGCGTAGCGGGTCGCCCAGCATTTGGCTGAATTGTGCCGCCACACCGTCGGTGTCGGCACCTACGAACTGGCCGCCGGCGGTGCGGACAAAGTAGTCCAGCATCCATCCGGCCACGCTGGTGTAAAACATCATCAGAATATAGTTGCCGGCCATGGCAACATAGCCGTGCAGGTGCCACTTGCTGCCCTTCGGCTCCAACTGCTGGTACAGCCGGGCGGGGCTGCGCTGGCCGGCGCGACCCATGGCAAATTCCATGGTCATCACCGGTATGCCCAGGATCACTAAGAAAAACAGATAGATCAGTACAAAGGCACCGCCGCCGTATTGCCCCACCATGTATGGGAATTTCCACACATTGCCAATGCCGATGGCGCACCCGGCGCTCAGCAGAATAAAGCCCAGGCGGCTGCCCAGTTGTTCGCGTTGTTCCATAATTTTCATTTTCGGCAGATGTCTGCCGCCCTCTCGTTGATTTGCCGTACCATTTTACACGATTATGCGTCCGTTTGCAAGAGGGCTTCTTCTATTGCCCGGCGCACGGTGCCCGGCAGGCGGGTGCGTTTCAGCGCCCGGCGCAGTTCCTCCTTGGTTTTGGCGATTTTGAACAAACGGTAGCACTCGGTTTTGTGTGCATTGCTGCCCTGCCAGCGGCAAAAGATGTTCAGCACCCGCGCTTTGACCGGTACTGCCTTGCGGTAGGTAGCCCCTTGCAGGTGTAGTTGTGTCCCCACAGTAGGGTCATAGTCGGTAAGAATCACGGTAGCTTCGCCTGCGGCATTTTGGGTCACTTCCGCTTCTTGGCAGGTGAGGACGGACGGCTCCAGATCCTTGAATACCAAGGTTAGCTGTCGCTTTTTCGGCAGCACGGTGCAGTCGCCGGCAGTGGGCGCCACAGTCACCGTCAGTGTACTGCCTTGCAGCTGCTGGGTGATTTGGGTCTCGGCCTTGTGGGTGTCAAAATCCGTTTGGCCGTTGTCCTCATATAAGGTAAAGTCGCCGTCCCCGGCATAGAGCCACAGGGTCAGCGCCGCCGGGTTGCCACAGGCGTTGCCCGGGTCGTCGCTTAGCGGTAGGATGGCTCCGGCCTTGGCCAGCACCGGCATTTCCGTCAATTCTCGGTGAAGGGTCAGGCACAGGGGACCGGTGTAGACCGCCCCGGTGAACAGATCTGTCCACCGTCCCGGCGGGATCCAGGCGTCCACAGCGCCCATACCCAACTGCTTTTTTTGCGGAGAGGTGATGGGGTACACCAACAGCTGGCTGCCAAACAGGTAGCCGTTGCAGTAGGCTTTGTCGTAGGCTTCCTCCGCCTCCGGGTAGGCATAGTACAGTGGCTCACACAGGGCCAGTCCCTCCCGGTGGGTGCGAGCGTCCATTGTGTAGAGGTAGGGAATTAGCCGATGGCGCAGGCGCAGCCAGTCCTTGGCGGCGGCGCACACATCCGGCCGATAGCGCCAAGGCTCTTTGCCCATCAGTTCGTTGGAGGTGGAGTGCAGCCGCAGAATGGGGCTGAATACCCCCAGTTGCAGCCAGCGCAGGTACAGCTCTTCGTTGCGCTCGCCCAGGTAGTGGCCGCCGATGTCGTGGCTCCACCAGGTGTAGCCCACATTGGCTGCCGTAGCTGTAAAGTAGGGCTGAAAGTGCAGCACCCGCCAGCTTTGGGCGGTGTCGCCGGAAAAGCCCAGGGGATAGCGGTGGGCGCCGGGGCCGCTGTAGCGGGACAGGATCAGCGGCAGCCTGCCGTTCTCTGCGTTATCCAAATAATGGTAGTGGTTCAGCGCCACCAGCGGGTCCAGCCCGGGCACATCGCTTTTTTTGCCCTGTTGCCAGTCCAACCACCAAAAGTCCACGCCCTCTTTTTCATAGGGCTTGTGGAGCACATCAAAGTAGGCGTTCCAAAAGGTATCGTTGCCGCACCGGAACGGAATATCCTGCTTGGTTTTCGGGTCCAGCCCCATCGCCTTAGCCATGGTCGGGTACGGATCCTCAAAGGCGCGCACCCCGTCCGCCGGGTGCAGGTTGACGGTGGTGTGCAACCCCATTTGGTGCAGATCCTGCAAAAAGGCCTTGTAGTCCGGGAACAGTTCCGTATTCCAGGAATAGCCTGTCCAGCCGTCTTTGCCCTTATAGTGGGTGCCAAAGCGCTTGTTGGGGTCCGTCCAGTGCCAGTCCATATCCACGGTGGCTACCGTCAGCGGCACATTTTCCGCCGCAAAGCGCTTCATCAGCCCTAAGTATTCCTCCTGGGTGTAGGCGTGGTAGCGGCTCCACCACACGCCCAGGGCAAACCGAGGGATCAGGGGCACCGATCCGCTGATTTTATAAAAATCCTGTACCGCCGCCCGGTAGTCGTGGTCGTAGGCAAACACATACACATCTTTGCCCTTTCTCTTGCGGGGGCAGAAACGGCCGTCCGCATCCAGCAAAAAGCTGCGGCTGTCGTCTAAGAGGCTCACCCCGTCCCGGGACACCAGGCCGTCCTGCAAAGGTACCGGCCCAAAGGTAGCGTCCAGGGTGCGGCAGGTGCCGTGCAGGTTGCCGAAGTTCAGGCAGTCCGCCGTTTTGCCGTTTGAAAAAGTTACCGTCTGCGGCGTGCCGGTGCGGGCGTGGACGGTGAGGGTGATCTCCGGTGTGGTTAGGGTGATCGTTCCCCGGTGCAGTGTCGCCTTGCACGGTGGCACATCAAAGGCTCGGAACCACACAGCAGTGCTGGCTCGGTCTTCAAATGCGCCGTCGGGGCAGTGCTCCACCCGGATCAGTCGCGGGGTCAGTACCGTCAGCCGGCAGTGACCGAAAATAAAAATCTGCTTCTCTTTGGCCGTACCCGCCGTGTGGGCACGCAGTGCTTCTTTTAACATAAAAAATCCCCCTGTCTTTCAAGCCTATTGTACCATATTCAGCGCCTAAAGCAATACCCGATTGTCCCCGGTTGACTTGCCGAGAAAAAACAGGTACAATGAGAGGGAGAAAAAGCCAAAACCGTACAGGGGGGAAAAGTATGGGATTTTTGGAAAATACGCTGGGGGACAGCCCCATTGTGGCAGCTGTAAAGGACGAGCCGGGGTTGGAGCAGTGCCTGAACAGTCCGTGCCGGGTGGTATTTGTGCTGTTTGGAGATTTGAATTCCGTGCCGCGGATTGTGGCCGAGCTGAAGACGGCGGGCAAAACGGTATTTGTGCACGCAGACCTGATCGAAGGTCTGTCTGCCCGGGAGGCGGCAGTGGATTATCTCATTCACGCAGCTCGGCCGGATGGGATTATTTCTACCCGGCTGCCGCTGTTGCGCTTTGCCAAGGCCAAGGGTCTGCGCACCATTTTGCGCTTTTTTTTGATTGATTCCATTGCGATGGAAAATATAGCCAAAATGAAGAACGAGCGCTGTGTGGATTTGATCGAAGTGCTGCCCGGGCTTATGCCAAAGGTGATTCATCGGGTGGCCGCCACCTGTGGCAAGCCCATTATCGCCGGGGGATTGGTGACGGAAAAGGCCGATGTGGTCAGCGCCCTGGAGGCGGGCGCACTGGCAGTGTCCTCCACCAATCCGGGGGTTTGGCAGATGTAAGATAATGTACAGATGTTCATTATCTTTTTTGCGTATTGCCAGCGGCAATTCTTTGTGTTATACTAAAATTACTTTAAGTGCATAACGGCCGAGAGATTTGAGTAACGGTAAAAGCACGGAGCAGAGCGCTCCGTCTTTTTTCGTTGCTTATTTTTTTGCCTGTTTTGCAAGAATAAGGGGGAAATACAAATGTATGATGTAGCGATCATCGGCGGCGGTATTGCCGGGTGTGCCTGTGCTTATCGGCTGGCGCGCTGCCAGGTGCGGGTCGTTCTGTTGGAGAAGGAGAACGACATCTGTATGGGTGCCACCCGCGCCAACAGCGCCATTATGCACGCCGGGTACGATCCGCACCCGGGCACGCTGATGGCCAAGCTGAATGTAAAAGGCAATGCCATGAGCCGGGAGATTTGCAAAAAGCTCCATGTGTCTTGGAAAGACACCGGCTCCCTGGTGGTGGCCTTGAACGATGAAGACATGGATACCTTGCAGGACCTGCTGGAGCGGGGGCGCGAGAACGGTGTGCCGGGGCTGGAGCTTTGGGACGCCGCGCAGGTGCGAGCCAAGGAGCCCAATGTAACGGAGACAGCCAAGGGTGCTTTGTGGGCGCCTACGGCAGCCATTGTTAATCCTTGGGAGTTTGGTTTGGCTATGGCCGAGGTGGCGGTGCAAAACGGTTGTGAACTGCGCCGTCGGTTCCCGGTGAAGAAGATTGAAAAGACAGCGGAGGGCTATGCCCTGTCTGACGGCAAAGACACGGTGGAGGCACGGTATGTGATCAACGCTGCCGGCGTGTACGCCGATCGGGTGAACAACCTGGTGGCGGCGCCGTCCTTTACCGTAGAGCCTACGGTAGGCGAGTATTACCTGCTGGATAAGTGCGAGGGCAACCGGGTGTCTACAGTGATCTTCCAGTGCCCGGGGAAAGAGGGCAAGGGCGTGCTGGTGGCGCCTACGGTGCACGGCAATTTGATCGTGGGGCCCAACGCAGTGGTGCGCCGGGATCCGGACGATACATCTGACACCGCAGCGGGCCTGGCTGAGGTGCGCCAAAAAGCGGTGCGCACGGTGCCCGGCGTGGATTTTCGCCAGAATATCCGCAACTTTGCCGGTATGCGGGCCAATTCCACCGTGGATGATTTTATTATTGATTTTGCGGCGGCGCATTTCCTGAATGTGGCGGGCATTCGCTCTCCCGGGTTGACTTCTGCGCCGGCCATTGCCGATTATGCGGCGGAACTGCTGGCCGCAGACGGACTGGATCTGACGGAGAAAGACAGCTACATAGACAGCCGGGAGAAAGTGCATTTCAACCGGTTGAGCGCTGCGGAACGCAAGGCTCTGATTGAGAAAAACCCTGCTTACGGGCGGGTGATCTGCCGGTGTGAGACGGTGACGGAGGGCGAGATTTTAGACGCCATTCATTCTCCTATTCCGCCGGTATCCGTAGACGGCATTAAGCGCCGCACCGGCGCCGGTATGGGGCGCTGCCAGGGCGGCTTTTGCGGGCCGCGGGTGGTAGACCTGCTGGCGCGGGAGCTGGGTGTGTCGCCGTTGACGATTTTGCAGGATCGGGACGGCAGCGAAATTCTGACTGCCTATACAAAAGGGGAGGTGCGTGCGTAATGTATGATCTGATCGTAATTGGCGGCGGACCTGCCGGTTTGGCAGCTGCCTATGCAGCCTGGAACAAAGGGCTGAAACACATTGCCATCTTAGAGCGGGACAAAGAGCTGGGCGGTATTCTTAACCAGTGTATCCATAACGGCTTTGGCCTGCATTACTTCAAAGAGCAGCTTACCGGTCCGGAGTACGCCTCTCGCTTTGCCGCCATGGTGGCGGACACCGGTGTGGAGGTATTCCTGGACACCATGGTGCTCCAGGTGACCCCGGAGAAGCAGGTGCACGCGGTAAGCAAGAAAGAGGGCTATCGGGTGCTGGAGGCCAAGAGCATTGTGCTGGCCATGGGGTGCAGAGAGCGTACCCGCGGCGCCATCTCCATTCCCGGCACGCGCCCGGCCGGTGTGCTCACTGCCGGTGCTGCCCAGCGGTATGTGAATATGGAGGGCTATATGGTGGGCAAGCGTGTGGTCATTCTCGGCTCCGGTGACATTGGGCTGATTATGGCTCGGCGTATGACCTTGGAGGGCGCCAAGGTGCTGGCCTGCGTAGAGGTAATGCCTTATTCCGGCGGGTTGCAGCGCAACATTGTGCAGTGCCTGGAGGATTTTGATATTCCGCTGTATCTGTCCCACACCATTACGGACATTCGGGGCAAAGCCCGGGTGGAGCAGGTGGTAGTGTCCCAAGTGGACGACCAGCGCCGTCCCATTCCCGGTACGGAGATGACCTTTGACTGCGACACGGTGCTGTTGTCCGTGGGGCTGATCCCGGAGAATGAATTGACCCGGGACGCCGGAATCGTTATGGATCCACGCACCAACGGCGCGTTGGTGTATGAGAACCGGGAGACCTCGGTGCCCGGCATTTTTGCCTGCGGCAATGCGCTGCATGTGCATGATTTGGTAGACTTTGTGACCGCAGAGAGTATGGCTGCCGGCGCGGCGGCTGCGGATTATGTGCAGACCGGCGAGCTGGATCGGGAGCGCACAGTGCAGGTGACCACCAATGCCCATATCGGCTATACGGTGCCCCAGCGTTTCCGTGCAGACAGTGACGGTGTGGAGTTCTACTTCCGGGTGCGGCGCGTGTTTAAGGAGAGCCGCATTCAGGTGACCTGCGGCGATCAGGTCATTGCGTCCTTTAAGCGGGAGCATATGGCTCCCGGCGAGATGGAGACCATTAAGATTCCTAAGGCGCTGCTGGCACGGATGGACGGCGACACCTTGCATATTGCAGCAGAGGAGGTACAGGCATGAAGGATTTGATTTGCATTATGTGCCCCAAGGGCTGCCACTTAAAGGTAGATGAGGAGCACGGTTATACGGTGACCGGCAATCGCTGTCCTCGGGGTGCGGAGTACGGTCACAATGAGCTGAAGAACCCCACCCGGGTAATCACCTCCACCGTGCGGCTGCGCAGCAAAAGCGCTTGCCGCCTGCCGGTAAAGACGGACGGCCAGATCCCCAAGTATATGATGGAGGAGGCCATGCGGCTTCTGGACAAAGTGGAGGTCACGGCGCCGGTGCATGTGGGCGATGTGGTGGTAGACAATATCTTCCGCACCGGGGTGCACTTTGTGGCCACCAAAACGGTAGAAGAATAAGCGTATTCCCTTGGCCCGCTTGCTCCGGTAAGCGGGCTGTTTTGATAGACAGGCGCTGCCGGGTGCCGTGTAAATTTCCAAAGTTGAAAACCCTGTCGTTTTTTGGTAAAATAGGGACAGAAGCAGGTGTGCCGCTTGTGGCTGCCGGCGGATAAGGGGGATTTTTTATGAAGTTGAAAACAGTGGCATTAGGCGCCGCCGCAGCGGGCTTGGTTGCGGCAGAAGCGGTCAATCTGTATAAGCAGGTGATGGGTCGCGGGGATCGCCCCAAGCGCCCCATGACCCGCCTGATGGAGATGAAGGACAAGGACGATTACGCTATGGCGGACGCCTGGCGCCAAAAGTACACCGATTGGGTCAACACCCAGCCGGTGGAGAACTGCACCATCACCTCTGACCGGGGTGACCTGCTGCGGGGGTATTATCTGCCGCCGAAGGGTGACTCCAAGGTGATTGTGTTCGGCTCCCACGGGTTCCATGCGGACCACACGGTGGACCCGCATACTTTTATTAAGCACTACCACGACCTGGGCTACGGTTTCTTTTGCTGCGACCATGTGGGCGCCGGTGCCTCCGGTGGCGAGTATGTGGGCTTTGATTACTATGAGAGCCAAGATATGCTCCGCTGGATCGAGTACCTGACTGCCCGCTTTGGGCAGGATATTACCGTGATACTCCACGGGGTGTCTATGGGCGCTGCTACCGTGTTGCAGCTGGCAGGCAGCCGCTGCCCGGATTGTGTCAAGCTGATTATCTCCGACTGCGCCTATACCAGTGCCAAGGACGAGTTTTCCTATGTGGCTCGGAATGCCGGGCTGCGCCACCCCCAGCCGGTGCTGTGGCTGTTAAATGAGATGAACAAGCGCCTGGCCGGGTTCGATTTGGAAAAGACAGATGTGCGCCAAAGCGTGCGAGAGGCCAAGGTGCCCATTCTCTTTATCCACGGTGCGCTGGACGACTTTGTGCCCCCGGAGATGGTGTACGAACTCTATAACCTGTGTCCGGCGGATAAAAAGGAACTGAAAATTTTTGACAACGCCAAGCACGCCCAAAGCTGCCTGCTCAATGAGGAAGAATATCATCGGACCGTGGATGATTTTATCCGCCGACGGTTGCCCGCTACGATATAAAATAATATTCCGGGAGGAAATGCTGTGTCTGTAAAAAAAATAACCGTTACCGCGTTGGAGACGGCGCTGAAGGACATTATGCGCCAAACGCCCTTTGAGAAGATCACCGTGTCCGATATTACGAACCGGTGCCAGCTCAATCGTCAAACCTTTTATTATCATTTTGCAGACAAGTACGCCCTGCTGGGTCAGATTTATAAACAGGAGATTTTTGATCCCTTTACCGACGGTCTGACCTTTGAAAACTGGAATACCCATTTGTTGCAAATGTTTGAGACGATGGCGGCGGACGCGGCGCTTTATAAGAATGCGGTGCTCCACGCAGACGATGAGTTTCGTCGATTCTTGTTTCAGAGTGCAGCGACGCTGTTTCGGGACGCAGTTGCTAAGTTGAACCTGCGCTCCGGTTTGCAGGTCAGTGAGGAGGAGCAACACTTTATTGCGGACTTTTTTGCCTACGGCATTACAGGCACGGTGCTGGATTGGGTGCGCGGCGGAATGCGCAAGACCCCGGACCAGTTGGCGGCGCAGCTGCGTCACTTGGCTGCCGATTGCCAAAAGGTGGCGGTAGAGCGGGCCAGCGGTACGCTGTAACAATCGCATAAAATAGAAAGGACCCCGGCGGTGCAGTACCGTCGGGGCTTTGTTTATGCCGTAAAAAAAGGAGCCTGCAATTGCTTACAGGCTCCTTGAAAGGGGTTTTAGGATTTATTTATTCAGCACAGATTCCGGGCCGTTTGCCATCATCTCTTTGATTTTATGACGATCACGGTAGGCACTCAGCAGGGTGGTTGCCAGGGTGAATACCACCATAATGGCCACCAGGATCAGTACATCCTTGGTAACGCTGCCGTTCCATGTGCCGGCCAGTGCTTCCTTAAACAGGCGCACGGAGTAGGTCATGGGCATGAACGGATACAGCTTCTGGAAGAAGGTGGGGCAGGTCTCGATGGGGAAGGTGCCTGCGCAGGAGGTCAGCTGCAAGATCAGCAGCAGCAGCGCAACGAACTTGCCTGCGTCGCCCAAGTGTACCAGGCAGAACTGAATGATCGAGATAAAGGTTAGCGATACCAAACAGCAAGACAGGTACAGCATACCTAAGTTGGCGACTTTAATGCCAAGCACGTGGTGGATTACGAATGCCAGCAGCACCGCCTGGAGCAGACCCAGCAGCATGAACACGAATGCACGCAGTACCACATGGTCGCTGTCTTTAGACAGAATACGAATTTTCTTTTGATAATCCAGGTAGATACCGAAGAAGATCATCAAACCGCCGACCCACATAGACAGACTCATAAAGTAGGGGGCGAATGCGGATCCGTAGTTGTCTACCGGCTGCACATGCTGGGTGTCGGTGGATACCGGCTCCTCACTGTAATCGGCCAAGCCGTCCAGGGCCTTCAGCTGGTTGTTGGTGGTGGTCAGGTTTTCCTCCACACCGTCCTTGGCGGTGTCTGTGCCGGCCTTTAATGCGGCGGCACCGGTGTTCAGCTTGGCAGCACCGTTTTCCAGTTGAGAGGCACCGCCGTTCAGCTGGTTGATCCCGCTTTGCAGCTGGGAGGCACCGTCTTGAATGGTCGTCGTCTTGGTGTTGATTTGGTCAGAACCGTCTGCCAGCTGGGCAGTGGCGGCTTTCAGTGCCTTTACGCCTGCCAGCAGATCGCCCGCGCCGCTGTCCAGTGCGGTTACGCCCTTGGCCAGGGTGCCGGAGGAGGACTGCAGTGTGTCGGTGCCGTCTGCCAACTGGCTTGCGCCGGTGGCTACGGCGGCTGCGCCTGCGTTCAGCGCATCATTGTTCTTTTCCAGGGTTTGCAGACCCTTTTGCAGTTTTGCAGTGCCGGTGTTTAGAGCCACAGCACCGTCGTCTAACATTTTGACACCGGCCTGTACCTGGCCGATACCCGCTTGCAGTTTGGCCATACTCTTGGCAGAGTCGGTCTCCAGCAGCTGCACGCCCTGCTTCATGGTGGCCAAACCGGTATTGATCTGGCTCTTGCCCTGCTTCAGTTTGGCAAGCTTCTCTCGATTTTCTGCGGTGTTGCACTGTTGCAGATACTGACCCACCTGCTGCTGCACAGCGGCGTTGCTAATGTAGGGATAAGCCCCGGTGAGCAGCTTTACGCTGGTCTCAAAGTTGGTGATCAGGCTGTCTACACCGGTGGTGTAGACGCTCAGCTGGGTGGTCATCTGGTCCACGCCAGTCTCCAGCTTCTTCTCTGCTGCAGCCAGGTCGGTGGCGCCGTCTGCGGACTGGGTCTTCAGGTCGACCAAGCCGCTTTCCAGACCGGTAATGCCGGACTGGAGCTTGGCGATACCGTCCATCACATCGTCGCTGCCGGCAGAGGCGTTAGCCACGCCGCCGGTATATGCTTTCAGGTTGGTGCGCAGGGCAGCGGAACCGTCTGCCAACGCGGAGGCACCGTCGTTCAGCTTCTTTACGCCGCTTTTCAGGGCGGGTACATTGTTGTTTAGCTGCTGGGTGCCGGCTTTCAAGGTGGCAGCGCCCTTTTGCAGCTTGGCGGCGCCGGTGTCTACCTGGGTGGCGCCGTCTGCCAGCTTGGCGGTACCGGCCTTAAATACAGACAGGCCGCTGACCAGGTCTTTGCTGCCCTTTGCCAGCTTTTCCGTGCCTACATTCAGGCTGATGGTGGCGGTGGACAGCTGCTGGGTGCCGTCTTTTACGGAACCGGCGCCGTCAGACAGCTGCTGTAAGCCGTCTTTCAGGATCTCCAGCGCGTCCGGCACGGAGTAAAGCTTATCTGTCAGGGTGGCGGTGATTTCCTTGTTTACCGCACCGTTGACGGTTTCTTTAATGGTGGGCATCATGCCGCTTTCCAAAATCTGGGAGGCTAAGTAGTTGCGCTTTTGGTTGGCAACATATTGGATTTGGGCGTGTTGCTTCTTGGTATTCTTGGAGGCCGTAGAGATGGAATCGGTCAAGTCTGCCGGAATCAGAACCTCGGCGTAATACTTGTCGTTCATCAGACCGTCTTTTGCGTCTGCCTCACTGACAAAGTGGAAGTCCAGCGAGCCGTCTTCCTCTAAATTATCACAAATTTCTTTACCTACATTGCGGTCTTTACCGTTGATTTTGGCGCCTTGGTCCAGGTTGACCACCGCCACAGATACATCTTGCAAGCGGGAATACGGATCCCAGAACGCGCTCAGATAGAAGTAACTGTACATCAGCGGAATGATCAGCACGCCGATAATTACGGCGGCCTTGATGATGGTCTTTGCCATCGGCTTTTTTTGCTTCGTAGCCACAACTAAAACTCCTTTTCTAAAAATTCTACACATAGTATATGACCGCGATAACGATTTGTAATTAGTTATTTATAACGAAATGTCTGAAAATTTGACAAATGCCGTAAAATGTATAAAAACTATAAAAAACGCAAAAAACGGACAGCTGCCACGACTGTGCGTTTCTTATATAAATATATATACCATATTATTCCGGGAAGTGCACGGTAATGGTTGTGCCTTGCCCCTCCACGCTGTCCAGCTCCACCGGCGCGTCGTGCACCTGGGCAATATGCTTGACGATGGCCAGCCCCAGCCCGGTGCCGCCGGTCTCTTTGCTGCGGCTTTTGTCCACTCGAAAGAAGCGTTCAAAGATACGCTCCCGGTACTTCTCCGGTATGCCGATGCCGGTGTCGGCCACCTGTAAGGCGGTGCCGCCTTGCTCCGGGTGCAGGGTTACCGTAACACTGCCTTGGGGCTTGTTGTAGCGAATGGCGTTGTCGCACAGGTTGTAGAGCAGTTCCTCCAGCAGGCTTTTGTTGCCCTTAATGTAAATGGGCGCTTCCGGGGCCGCCAGGCGCAGGTCTACCGTTCGGCTTTGGGCATTGATTTGCAGGGACTGCACGCAGTCCGACGCCAATTCCGTTAAATTCACTTCTTCAAAGAGGATCTCGCCGTCGTTCTCCTCCAGCTGGGACAGTTGAATAATATCCTCTGCCAAAGACACCAGCCGCAGCGCCTGCTTGCGAATGGTGTGGGCAAAGGGCTTTATGTCCTCCGGCCGAGCCATTCCGTTTTCGATCAGTTCAGCATAACCGGCAATGGAGGTCAGTGGGGTTTTCAGTTCGTGGGACACATTGGCGGTAAATTGCTTTTTTTGTTTTTCCAGCTGGCGCTTTTTTTCATTATTGGCCCGGATCTTCTCCACAAAGGGGCGCAGCTCTTTTTCGGTTTGTACCCGGTCAATATGGTCGATGTGTTCGCCCAACTGTTCCAGCGGTTGAATAATTGCGCCGGTGATGGCGTAGCTGACCGGCACAGAAGCCCCCAGCACCGCCGCTAAAATGCCCAGTACATAGGGCAGTTCCTTGCGGATGATGGCGCCGGTCAAGGCTCCGGTGTTGTCGTGGGCCACTGTCAGCGCCAGGGTGATGAGCACCACGGTGGCGATCACTGCCAGAGCGGTAAAGCAAAATACACGGAAAAAGACTTTCTTACGCATGATCAGTCACCGATCTTGTAGCCCACATTGCGAATGGTTTTAATGGCGTCCCCGGCGGTGCCCAGCTTTTTGCGCAGGGACTGGATATGTACATCCACCGTGCGGTTGCCGTGTTCGAAATCGTAGCCCCAAATTTTTTCCATCAGGGAGTCCCTGGTGAGCACAATGCCCCGGTTCTTCATCAGGTACTTGAGAATTTCGTATTCTTTATAGGTCAGCTCCACTTCGTTGCCGTCTACCTGCACGGTGTGTCGGCTCACGTCTATGCGAATGGTGCCGTAGTTCAGATCCTCTTTCTTCACCCGGTCGATGCGGCGCAGCAGCGCCTTTACCCGAGAGATCAGCTCCATCACCCCAAAGGGCTTGGTTATATAGTCGTCGGCGCCGGAGTCCAGCCCCTTAACTGCGTCGATCTCGCCGGTTTTGGCAGTAACCAGGATCACCGGCAGTTTGCTGTAAGCGGGGGTGGAGCGAATGGTCTCCAGCACTTTCAGTCCGTCTGTGCCCGGCAGCATAATGTCCAGCAGGATCAGATCCGGCAGGTGGCTCTCCATTTGGGCGAAGAAATCCCGGCTGTTCTCAAATCCCAGCGTTTCAAATCCGGCGCTCTTTAGCGCATAGCTTTCCAGCTCTCGAATACTGGCATCGTCCTCTACAATATAGATCTTTTGGCTCACACCGTCACCTCCTACTCCTTTTAGCATAGCAAAAATTCGCCGTTAGTGCAATGCGTATTTGCGCAAATAATCCTCAAAGCTTTTCATAAACCGGGCGTTCTCTTGGCTCTTTACGCTCTTTAAGTAGCGATGGGTCTGGTAGCTGCCCTGGCTCAGCTCAATAATGCACACAGCCAGATTGGAGCAGTGGTCCGCAATACGCTCAAAGCTGTTGATGATGTCAAAGAACAGCATACCGGTCTCAATGGTGCATTCCCCGGCCTGCAAGCGCTTGGTGTGGCGGGCGCGCAGCTCTGCCTTTAAGTTGTCAATCACCTGCTCCAGCGGCTCAATGGTTTGGGCGGCAGCCACATCGTTCTCAATAAAGGCGTTGGTGGCCTTGGTGATGATCTCCTGCACGGCGCTGCTCATCACTTCCAGTTCCTTGGAGGCTTCCTTGGAGAAGTGAATCTTGTCCTCGTGCATGGTGCGCTTGGTTTTTAGAATATTCACTGCGTAGTCGCCGATTCGTTCAAAGTTGCCGATGGCGTGGGACAGCTTGCTCACCTGCATACTGTTCTCCAGACTCAGCTGCATACTGCTGATCTTGACCAGGTAGGTCTCCAGTTCGTCCTCAAAGGCATCCAGCGCCTTTTCATTTTTGCGAATCGCCTCGCTGTCTTTCTTATTGTAGACCCGGATGAAGCCCAGGGACAGCAGGGTGTTTTTCTGGGCCAGGCGGGCCATATCGTTGGTGCGCTCCCGGCACTTTTCAATGGCAAAGGACGGGGACATCAAAAAGCGCTCCTCTACCAGTGCGTCGCTGTCTGCGGCAGCGGGCTGCGTCTTGTCTGCCTTGTCCCGCACGATCAGGCAGGACAGCTTTTCCAGCTGCTTGCCAAAGGGAAACAGCAGCACAGTGCAAAATACATTGAATGCGGTGTGAATGGCGGCAATGTCTGCGCCGTTCACCGCTTTGTCCAAAAAGGCAAAGTGGAAGATGGCATTGGCACCGTAGAACAGCGCCATACCGCACACCACGCCGATGATGTTAAAGGCTAGGTGAATGACAGCGGTGCGCTTGGCGTTTTTGTTGGTGCCGATACTGGAGATCAGCGCCGTGACGCAGGTACCGATATTCTGCCCCAAAATAATGGGAAATGCGGCGCCCACGGAGATGGCACCGGTGGCGGACAGTGCTTGCAGAATACCCACGGAAGCGGAAGAACTTTGAATGATGGCGGTGAGGATCATACCCACCAGCACGCCCAGAATGGGATTAGAGAACATGGTGAACACGCCGGTAAAGGCCGGATCGCTCTCCAGCGGTGCCACAGCTCCGCTCATAGCCTCCATGCCGAACATCAGGGTAGAGAAGCCCAGGAGAATGGAACCCAGTTCCTTCTTCTTCTCGCTTTTGCAGAACATATAGAGTACAATGCCGATCAGCGCCAGTATTGGGGAGAAGGTGCTGGGTTTCAGCATGGTCAAAAATACATTGCTGCTCTCAATGCCGGTGAGCGACAGCAGCCAGGAGGTGATACAGGTGCCGATATTGGCGCCCATAATAATGCCCACCACTTGGTTCAGTGCCATAATGCCGGAATTTACAAAGCCCACGGCCATCACGGTCACGGCGCTGGAGGACTGGATCACGGCGGTAACGCCGGCGCCCAGCAGCACGCCCTTAATGCGGTTGTTGGTCATTTTTTCCAGCACGGACTCGAATTTGCCGCCGCCCATTTTTTCCAGGCCGCTGCCCATCACATTCATGCCAAAGAGAAAGAGGGCCAGACCGCCGATCAGGCTTAAGAAGTTGAAGATTGTCATCGGATATACCCCGCTGTTTTCTGTTTTGTCTTGTTTTTTATTTTGTTCCCACTTAGCATATAGGAAGTCTGTTAAGTTTGAATTCGGCCAATGTTAAATTTGGGTTAAATGTTCTGCGACAAAAGACCGGATATTTTGTCGGAAAGTGCGCGAATTTGGCTGTAAACGGTGGTTGACGATTGGCGATGAGTATGGTATAGTCATAGTGTACTACTATGTATAGTACAGAGAACAAGAAAAAGGAGCGTGCACGGTTGTTTCATATAGATAATCGCAGTCGGGTGCCCATTCACCAGCAGCTGCAAGCGCAGATCGTGCGGTATGTGTCCCTGGGGCTGTTGCTGCCGGACCAGCAGCTGCCGTCGGTGCGTGCCATGGCACAGCAACTGGGCATTAACCCCAACACGGTACAAAAGGCCTATGCCGCTCTGGAGATGAACGGCGTGCTTTATACAGTCGCCGGGCGGGGTGCTTTTATTTCGCCGGAGAAGGATCAGCTGTCCCAGTTTAAGAAGCTGGCGGCAGATCGCTTTGCCGCAGCGGTACAGGCAGCGGCAGACGCCGGCCTGACCCGGCAGGAGCTGGAGCAGATTGTAGAAGAACAGATGGAGAGGAGGGACCGAGATGATTGAAATTCAAGATGTGAGCAAGCAGTTTGACTGCGTTACCGCCTTGCGCCACTTGACGCTGAAGGTGCAGGACGGCTCCGTTTTTGGGCTGGTAGGTTCTAACGGCGCCGGTAAGTCCACGCTGCTGCGCATTTTGGCCGGTGTGTATCGGCCGGACAGCGGGCGGGTGCTCATTAACGGCCAGGCGCCTTTTGAGAACGAGCAGGTCAAGCGCAGCACTGTGTTTATCTCGGACTATCCGTATTTAGCTCCCACCGCCACCGTGCGGCGGCTGGCACGGCTGTACCGCAGCGTGTATCCCGGGTGGAGCGAGGACTACTTTGCCCGGATGGAAAAGCTGTTCCCTATTTCCTTTGACGCTCGGCTGGGCAAGATGAGTAAGGGTATGCAGCGCCAGGCGGCGATTCTGCTGGGGGTGTCCACCCAGCCTCGCTGTATCTTGTTTGACGAGATTTTTGACGGCCTGGACCCGGTGGTGCGAGAACTGGTGAAGAAGCTGCTGGTGGACTTTGTGGCGGAGAACGGCGCGTCTGTGATGATCGCCAGTCACAATTTGCGGGAGCTGGAGGATGTGTGCGACCATGTGGGGTTGCTCCATCGGGGTGGTGCCTTGTGCGAGGACGACCTGGATCGGCTAAAGCTGGGGATCACCCGCGTGCAGTTTGCATTGGCGGATCCGGCGGATTTTGAAACGGTGCGCTCCGGGCTGAATTTGCTCAAATGCAGCCAGCAGGGCAAGCTGTTTGAGATGACGGTGCGGGGCACGGAGACAGAGACTTTGGCGCTGGTGCAGCGGCTGCATCCGCTGTTTTGCGAGACCCTGCCGATTACTCTGGAAGAATTATTTATCAGCGAAATGGAGGTGGCCGGTTATGACATCAACAAGGTCATCTAAGTGGGTGCTGTTTTCCGCTTTGCAGCGGGAGGGGCGCCGTATGTCTGTTTGGCTGGCATTGTTTCCGTTTTTAGGCTTCTTGTATGCTCTGTGCCACGGCCTTTTGCAGGCACTTATGAATCAGGATACCGACACTGTCGCCGCGCAGGATCAGACGGTGCGCATTTTTGGCAGTATAGCGCTGTTTTTGTCCGCCGCCACAATCATGGCGGGGGCGTTCTTTGCCATATCTGCTTTTCGCTTTCTGTACAGTCGGCGGCAAAGCGATTTCTATCTATCCCTGCCGGTGACTCGGCGCACTTTTTACTTTGTCAAGTGGGTGATAGGGGAATTGGTGCTTTTGCTGGCCTTTTGCGGCGCCGGGATCGGATGCTGGTTGGTGCCGCAGCTGATTCCTCGCAAGTGGCATGTTCAACTGGATGCCGGTTACGGCCTGCGGCTGCTGACAGTTGCCTTTGCAGCGGCGGCGGCCTTCTACTGTATTTGTTTGCTATGCGCCGTTACGGCAGGCAAGGTGTGGCAATACTGGACCCTGCTTATCGGTATCGGCGGCTGTTTGCCCCTGGGACTGATTTCTTATGCAGAGTTGTTTCCTGCTTTCCTGTCCGGGCTGAACCAGCAGCCGGTACGGATTGTGGCGCTGGTCAGCCCTATCGCGTATGTGCCCTTTGGGGTGCAGGGAGTGTTTGATTTTCGCTATTTGCTGCTGGCGGCTTTGCTGGTGGGGGCAGTCAGCTTCTTTGCCGGAATGTTCTTTTATCGGCGGCGCTCCGGCGAGTGCGCGGAGCAGACCCTGTCCACACCGGTGGTCTATGTGCTGGCCACCACCGGGGCGGCGCTGAGCCTGGTGTGTTTGCCTATGCTGCTAACCTTGCAGGCGAATCAGTATGGCGTGTATGCGCTGCTGTGTGGTGCCGGTGTGGGCGTGATGACCCTGGTGTGTACCTTGGTGTACACCCGCAAGGTCGTTAATCCCACTGCCGCGGTGCTGTGCAGTACCTTAGTGGTGGTGACCGTTGGCACCGTGTGCCTTTTAGGCGTGCAAGGCAGCGACTACCGCAACAAGGTGCCGGCAGCAGAGGATGTGGCGCAGGTGACGGTGCAGCCTATGGTGCAGGACCCGCTGGTGGATCTGCCGGATTATATGTTGGAGCCGGGTACGCATTCGGTTTCTACCGATACGACGGAGTCGCAAGAGCTGGAGTCCAGCTATACTTTTACGGATCCGGCGTCTGTGGCTGCCATTGTGCAGCTGCATCGGGATTGCATTACCGCAGCAGAGACTGAGGCGCTGGGCGGCAGCGGCTTTAAGTCCAGTTTTCGATATAAATTAAAGAACGGCAAGGTTCTGACCCGGATCTATACCGCTTACGGGGACAACGGCGCCAATGTGATCCGCTCCACCAAGGAATATAAGCAGCAACAGCCCTTTGTGAAGAACAGCGCCAAGGAGAACCTGCTGCTGGTGTCCTTAATCAGCACGGAACGGGACGATTTGTACTGGAACCAGACCATGGAGGACAATCGGGGCGAGGTGCAGGTGGATCAGACCGCTTACTACGCTGCCATTCGGGCGGATTTTATGGAGCTGACCCGGACGGACTGGACCTATATGAATATGCAGGACGCGTCCTGGAGCACCGTGTCCTTTGCCATTTACCAGGTGCGCCCGGGCACGGACAGCAAGACCCGCCGCCAACTGCAAAAGATGGACCCGGAGGCCTTGCGTACCTATTATAACCGCTTTTACAGCACCCATACAGACAGCGATCCGCCGTGCCCGGTGGAGCGCTCGGTGGTGTATTTGCCCAATCAGTCCGGCGGGGCGAATCGCACCTTAAAGCTGCTGCAAAAAGACGGATTTATCTATGGGGCGCAGACCACGCTGCCGTCTGCCGATCAGGTGGAGACTATGCTGGTATCGCCGATTTGTACGGTGACAGCGGATTATACCGAAGGGGACGGCTGCCTGCTGGGCGAGCCGGACAGTGAGGACGGCTATTACCTAACCCGCCCGGAGAGTCTGTTGGGCGGCCAGGTGGTGCGCAAGAACTTTGCGTCCCTTTATACCGATCCGTTCCGTACGGTAACGGACCGAAAAGCCATTGCCCGCACGCTTGCCGGTGTACAGCCGGGCGCTGACCAAATGGAACGGCTGAAGCAGGCAAAGCAGGGTTATGCCGTCAGCTTGATCACCAAGGACGGCAAGGCCACCAAGATGTATTTTGTGCCGACTGCCTATGGGTATGCGCAGGGGAAGCCTACAACGGACACTGCAAGCGATCTGGCCTATGCGCTGGAATAATCAGTGAGTATAAAGCAAAGAGGAAAGGACCGTATCTCTCAGATACGGTCCTTTTTGCATTCTATGTATATCCGGTCAGGCCAAGGCGATCATGAAAGTGCCTGCTACCACCAGTGCCAGTGCCAGTAGGCTGCGGCGGGTCTGCTTCTCTTTTAAGAAGATGGCGGACAGTGCCACGGCAAAAAGCATGGAGCACTTGTCAATAGGCACCACCACGCTGGCGCGGCCGGTTTGCAGCGCCCGGTAGTAGCACAGCCAGCTGGCGCCGGTGGTGATCCCGGACAGCACCAGGAGCACTGCGTCCCGGCGGGTCATCTTTTTCCAGTCGCCGCCCTCTTTCTTGCCCAGCACAATGGCCCAGGCAAAGATCAGCACCACCACGGTGCGCAGGGCGGTGGCCAGGGTGGAGTCCATATCCTGCACGCCCATCTTGCCCAGTATGGACTGCAGCGCGGCAAAGACGGCGCTGCCCGCGGCGTAAAACAGCCAGCCTCTTTCGCCCTTTTTGGCGTCGCCCTTTTCCAGCATTAGGGCAGTGCCGGCGATCATCACGGCGATCCCCAGCCCGGTGAGCCAGTGAAACGGCTCGCGGAAGAAGATCAGCGCCAGCAGAATGGTCAAAAAAGTGGAGGATTTGTCCACCGCTACCACCTTGCTCAGGTTGCCGATGGATAGGGCCTTAAAGTAGCACAGCCAGGACAGTCCGGTGGCGGCGCCGGACAGGGCCAGAAACACCAGTGCCCGTGGGGTAATGGTGGAGATGGCATTTTGGCACCCTACCACAAAGACCATCAGCCAGGAGAAGATCAGCACCACGCCGGTGCGAAAGGCAGTGGCAAAGTCCGAGGACACGGATTTGATCCCCGCCTTGGCCAGTACAGAGGTAGCGCCGGCAAAAAAGGCGCTGCCTACGGCAAATAAGATCCACATAAAGGGCTCCACCTCTTTCCATCAAAAAAGCCCCGCCGCCCGGTAAAGTACCGCAGCGCCGGAGCGTGCTTTTTGTTAAGATACAAAGGCGTAAATGCCAACGCCCAGCCCGCTGCAAGCCATCAGCAGCGCCAGAATAATGGCGGTCACCTTGACCCATTTTTGCTGCATATTCTCTCTACTTCCTTTCTGTTACGCCATCCAGGCGGCGCTTTCGTCTATGAGCTGCTGCCCCATTTCCTGGGCAACGGCTTTGTCTGCGGCTACGGCGGTCACATAGGTTTTGATCTTCGGCTCCGTGCCGGAGGGGCGCACGATCAGCTTGCAGCCGTTCTCCGCCTTGTATTCCAGCACATTGGATTTGGGCAGATCAATGGGGGTGGATTTGCCGCTAACCAGATCGGTGGACAGGGAGCTTTGGTAGTCGCTGTGTTCCACCACCGGGCTGCCGCCCAGAGACTTCGGCGGATTTTGGCGCAGGTGGTTCATGATCCCGGCCATCTTTTCCATACCGGCCTCGCCCTCAAAGGTGTAGCTGACCACTGCGTTGTCATAGTAGCCGTAGTCGGCGTAAATTTTGTCCATCACATCGCCCAAACTCAGCCCTTGCAGCTTGTAGTAGGCGGCCATTTCGCAAATGAGCATACTGGCCACCACGGCGTCCTTATCCCGGGCATGGGTGCCGGCCAGATAACCGTAGCTTTCCTCAAAGCCCATCACAAAGTCGTCTGCACGGCCCTGGGACTCCAGCTGCGTTACCACCTCGCCGATGTACTTAAATCCGGTGAGCAGATTCTTAAAGGTGCAGCCGTAGCGGGCAGCAATGGCCTGGGCCAGATCGGTGGATACAAAGGACTTCACCGCCACGCTGTTTTGGCTCAGGGTGCCTTTTTGCTTTCGCATTTCCAGCAGGTAATTCAGCAGCATAGCGCCTACTTCGTTGCCGCTCATCAGCCGTACTTTGCCCCCTTGCATCACCGCAATGCCTACCCGGTCGCAGTCCGGATCGGTTGCCAGCAGCAGATCAGCGTGGATATTTTCGTTCATTTTCAGTGCCAGTTCAAAGGCCTGCTTGATCTCCGGGTTCGGGTAGGGGCAGGTGGGGAAGTTGCCGTCCGGCAACTCCTGCTCTGGCACCACATACACATGGGGCACGCCGATCCGGTCAAGGATCGCCCGTACCGGCTTATTGCCGGTGCCGTTTAGGGGGGTGTAGATCACTTTCAGGTCTGCCTTTTGGCACACGCCCCGGTTCATACACTGGGTCTCTACCGCGTCCAAAAAGGCGGTCATCATCTTTTCGCCAATGTATTCCACGGTGCCGTCTGCCACAGCGGCGTCAAAGTTCGCTTTCTTAATGCCGGTGAAGTAGTCCACCTTTTCAATATAATGGTAAGTCTCCGCCGCTTCGTCGTCGGTCATTTGGTAGCCGTTTTTGTTGTAGCACTTGTAGCCGTTATACTTGGCCGGGTTGTGGGAGGCGGTGAGGATAATGCCGCTCTGGGCGCCCAGCTGCCGCACCGCAAAGGACAGGCAGGGGGTGGGCTCCAACTCTTTATAAAGATATACCTTAATGCCGTTGCCTGCCAGCACAGCAGCCGCCTCTTTGGAGAACAGGTCGCTCTTGATCCGGGAGTCATAGCCGATGGCCACGGACGGGTGGTCGTATTTGGCGTTCAGATAATCGGCCAGCCCTTGGGTGGCACGGCCTACGGTGTACACATTCATACGGTTTGTACCGGCGCCGATCACGCCTCGCAGCCCGGCGGTGCCGAACTCCAGTGAGCGGTAGAACCGATCGCGAATTTCCTCATCCTGTCCGGCGATGGCTTGCAGCTCTGCCTGCAGGTCCGGATCAGCGGTGGCCTTTTCCAGCCACTGGGTATAGAGTTCTGTGGTATTCATACTGTCACCTTTGCCTTTCTTTGACGATGGGTCTGTCTCTTTCTGCTCCTCATCACGCTATTATTTTAATCCCAATTTGCACCGGTGTCAATAAGCATTGTCAAACGGCTGTCGGTCGTGTATAATAAAAGCAGAAAATCAGGAGAAGAGGTCGTTATTATGTATGCTAAGGTGGAGAGCTTGGGTCTGAACGGGCTGGACGCTTTTTCCGTTACGGTAGAGGCGGATATCAGCACCGGTCTGCCCCGGTTTGACATTGTGGGTCTGCCGGATATGGCGGTGCGAGAGAGTCGGGAGCGGGTGCGGGCGACCATTAAGAACGGGGGCTACCAGTTCCCGGTGTCCCGTATGACGGTAAATATTGCCCCGGCAGATGTAAAAAAAGAGGGCGCCGTTTACGACCTGCCGGTGTTTGTGGCACTGATGAAAGCCAGCGGCCAAATTCACGGCAGCACCGACGGCTGTGCCTTTTTAGGCGAGCTGTCTCTGGACGGCGAAATCCGGCCCTGCACCGGAGTGCTGCCCATGGTGCTGTGCGCCCGGGAAAAAGGGCTGCACGCGGTGTTTGTTCCCGCTGCCAACCGGGACGAGGGCAGCATAGTGGAGGGCATAGATGTGTTGCCGGTGGCCCATGTGCGCCAGGTGCTGGATCACTTGCAGGGCAAGGCACCGGTAGAGCCTTGCTACCGGGCATTTTCCCCGGAGGAGGACACGCTGGAGTACCTGGACTTTGCAGATGTAAAGGGGCAGCAGAACGCCAAGCGGGCGCTGGAGATCGCAGCTGCCGGGGGACACAATTGCCTGATGATCGGCCCGCCGGGCACCGGCAAGTCTATGCTGGCCAAGCGGCTGCCGTCTATTTTGCCGGAAATGACCTTTGAGGAGCAGATCGAGACCACCAAGATTTATTCCATTGCCGGGGCACTGCCCAGCGGCACTCGGCTGATCAGCCACCGACCTTTTCGCAGTCCCCACCACACGGTATCGCCCCAGGGGCTTACCGGCGGCGGTGCGGTGCCCAAGCCCGGCGAGATTAGCCTGGCCCATAACGGAGTGCTGTTTATGGACGAGTTCCCGGAGTTTGACCGGCGTACGAAGGAGTCTCTGCGCCAGCCCTTGGAGGACGGTGTGATCACCATTTCCCGCGCCGGGGGCAGCCTAACCTATCCCTCTAATATTATGGTGGTGGCGGCGATGAACCCTTGCCCCTGCGGATTTTTGGGTCATCCCACCAAGGCCTGCACTTGCAGCCAGGCGGCGGTGAACCGCTACCGGGACAAGGTCAGCGGTCCCATTTTGGATCGGATTGACCTGCATGTGGAGGTGCAGAGCGTGGACTATGCCCAGTTGGCAGATACCACCCGGGGCGAACCAAGCAGCGCCATTCGGCAGCGGGTGAACCGGGCACGCCAAATGCAGGCGCGGCGCTTTGCGGGCACCGGCATTACCTGCAATGCCAAAATGCCGCCCCAAATGACCAAGGACTGTTGCCGCCTGACGGAGGATGCCTCCGCCCTGCTGCAAATCAGCTTTGATAAATTAGGGTTGTCTGCCCGGGCGTATGACAAAATCCTGCGCATTGCCCGCACCATTGCGGACCTGGAGCAGACAGAGGAAATTAACGGCGCCCACATCTCGGAGGCGCTGCAATACCGGGCGCTGGACCGGAAATACTGGAACCGATAAGAAAGGAGCGACTGGGATGGACGCAAGAATAGAAGAAACCATCAAAAACTTAAAAAGACGGGGCTTTGAGCCGTATTATTTGGAGAGCCGGGCACAGGTGCTGCCCCTGGTGCAAAAGCTGGTGCCTGCGGGCAGCAGCGTGTCCCACGGCGGATCGGAGACCTTAAAGGAAGTGGGCGTGATCGACCTGCTCTCCGGTGGGGATTATCAATATATCAACCGGGCCGGACTGGAGGGCGAGGCGCTGCGCCAATGCTACCAGGATGCCTTTGGCTGTGACGCCTATTTCACTTCTTCCAACGCCATTACTACCGACGGGGTGCTTTATAATGTGGACGGCAACTCCAACCGGGTGGCCTGCATTGTGTTTGGTCCCCGCCAGGTGATTATGATCGTGGGGCGCAACAAGATCGTAGATACCTTTGACCAGGCGGTGGAGCGGGTAAAGCGCATTGCTGCTCCCCGCAACACCCAGCGGCTCCATTGCAAGACCCCTTGCGCCGCTACCGGCCATTGCATCAGTTTGGATCAGGAAGACCCCGCCCTGTGCGACGGCTGCTTTAGCCCCCAGCGGGTGTGCTGCAACTATGTGACCACCGCCTTTGACCGCCATATCGGCCGCATTAAGGTGCTGATCGTGGACGAGGAACTGGGTTATTAAAACAATGTACATACAAAAAGGGCCGTATCCCTTGTGGATACGGTCCTTTCTTTGTCTATGTACGATTATTTGCCTTCCGCGCGGCTCATAGCCAGCTGGAAGTCTTTCTGATGGGTGAAGATCTCGTGACGATAGGGGTTGGTCTTGGTCTCCTTGGCTTTCTTCATAATGAAACCGAATACCACCACATTGACTGCCAGCGCCAGTATAGAGATTACGCCCTGCGCTGTGGGGTTGGCAGCGGTGGGGTGCACCGCCGGGTTCATAAACCCGTCCGCATACACACTGGTGATCACGGCGAACTTGCCTTGATCCTGGAACAGCGGGAACACCTGGGCAAACATACACCAAATGGCCAGCGTGTAGGCACGGTTCTGGATCCAGCCGCCCTTGTTCCACAGTGCGTTGGCAAAGGTGGGCGCCAGCAGCAGAGCCAGGCCGCAGTACCAGGAGTGGGTGGGCAGGTTGTTGTAGGTGTACTCAAAGTTCCAAATATCGTAGGCCAGAATGTAGCACCAAGTCATATCCGGCCACAGCATATCTTGGTGGTTCTTAGAGGAGTAAATACCCCACCAGCCGGTCATACACAGAATGTTGATGATACCGGCCAGGCCGTTGAGGATATTCCACCAGCCGCCGAACAGCCACACATTTTCGCTGGAGAGCCACCAACCACCGGCAGCACCGCCGGCGCTGATGCCCTTAATGGCAGACTCAAAGTCGCTGGCCACAGCGATCAGAATGTTAATGGCCACAATTACAAAGGGGAACACCTTGAACCATTGGGTCTTGCCGATGCTCCACTTGTACTTAAGCATCATAAAGCCAATGCACCCTGCGGTGGCAGCATACAGCTTGGCATAATGGAACCAGCTGTTCATGTGGACCACCGTATCGTTATTAACCGCCCAGTCAACGCCCTTTGCGGCCGCCACATTGATGACGATAAAGTACACGCTCAGTGCAGCCGGAAGCACCAGGAAAAAGAAAATGCCGCCTGCCTTGGAGCGGCGGGCGATCTCGTTAGCCAGCACCAACCCGGTGAAGACCAATGCCCAGCCCAGCAGCTGCCACAGCGCAGTATCGCCGTAGATTTGGAATAACATAGTTATCTCCTCCAAAAAATAAATCATCTTGCGCCGCAGCGCAACCCTTCCGTGGGCGATTTTCCGCCCGCTTCAATGTTCAGTTTAGTCCTGTTTTTATAGATTGTCAATCTTTTAACAAGCCCGGCTGCACATTTCTACATATTGGCAAAAACCGGGGCGGTTTTTTGTTGAAATTGAGTAGCAAAGATGATACAATGTCACTGGTATTACCAAGAACCACAGGAGGGGAACCTATGGAATTTGAAAAGCTGCAAACCGCCAGTTTGAAGGAATTGTTTATTTCGTCTGTGGAGGACAAGATTTTGTCCGGCGAGCTGCCCATCGGCGCGCAGCTGCCCACGGAGCGGGAGTTGGCGGAGATGATGGATGTAAGCCGGGGTGTAGTGAATAGCGGCATTGCGGAGATGGCGCACAAAGGCTTCTTAGAGGTGCGACCCCGGGTGGGCACCTTTGTGGCAGATTATCGCCGGGTGGGCAAGTCGGATATTTTTCTGTCCATTATGCACTATAACGGTGGTGTTCTTCCGGAGCAGGAAATTCGCTCCCTGCTGGAGTTTAAGATCCTGATTGACTGTTTTTCCGTGCGCAAGCTCACTGCCCGCGCCATTACGGAGACAGAGGTGCAAAAGCTGGAGGATTTTGTGGATCAAATGGCCGAGACGGATGACCCGCAGCGGGTGTCAGAGCTGGCTTATGCGTATAATCAGGAACTGAGCTTCCTTAGCGGCAACACCTTTGCGCCGCTGATCTATAATTCTTTTAAGACCGCCAATGTGCAGTTGGGCGCTCGATATGTGCAGCGTTATGGCAAGGCGTCCCTGTACCATTACCTGCAGCAACTGCTGGTGCAGCTGCTCAACGGCGATACCGCCCGGGCGGTGGCGCTGGTGGAGACGCACTTAACGGATATGATGACCGGCGAGCACCAGATTTACGAATAAGCATACACCAATACAGACGCAAAAAACAGGCTAAGCAATGTAAATTGCTTAGCCTGTTTTGTATGTTGTTAGGAATTATGAATACGATAGACTTTTACGCCGTGGTGGGGTACGGTGGCGTTAATGGTGTTGTCGTTGAACCACTCGTCGCTCCACAGCTCATGCACCTCGTACTTGCCCGGCGTTTTGCGGAAGTTCAGGTACGCATCGTCCGCCAGAGCGTTAATGTCGTAGGTGACCGTGCGGCGGGAGGTGCCCTTGTTAAACAGGCACAGGGCCACATCGCCGTTTTGCAGCGGGCGGGCCAGAATATCCAGCCCGGCCTGGCGGCGAATGCGCTTGCAGGGCTTGCACAGCGGGTCCTGGTCAATGTTGATCAGGTTTTTGTTGGTGACAATTTTTAAGGTGGGGTTCTCCCGCACCTGCTCGTTGTTGCCGTCCACAAACTTGCGCACATCATTGCCAAGAATCAGCGGCGCAGCCATCATGCACCACAGGGAGAAGTGAGCCCTGTTCTCGTTCTCTGTCAGCTTGCCGTTGCCTACTTCCAACATATCCGGGTCATTCCAGGCCCCGGGACCGGCATGGTCATACAGGCGTACATTGTGCTCATAAATCGTCTTAATGCTTAGCCACTTGGGCATGATATCCGGCGTGGTGCGCCACATATTGCCTGCCTTGGCTCCCCATTTGTAGGGATAAGCAAAGCCCCATTCGCAGATGGAATAGATGATGGGGCGCTCCTCTTCGCCGGTGATGACAGCCCATTCCTTGGTGGCCTCTTGCAGTTCTCGACCCATGCGGGCGTATTGCAGGTAAGAGGAGTCAGCCCGGGTAACCACCGGGTTGTAGAGCAACAGGTGGTTCTCGCCCGATTGCAGCTCAACTGTCAGCTGGATACGGCCGGTGGGGCTGGCGCCCTTGGTGGTGGGGAACAGCAACTCATGTTCCTTGCCGTTGTTGACTCGAATGCGCAGGTAGCGCTGGTGGAGGCACAGAGATTTGTTATAGGCCAGGGTCAGGGCATAGGTGCCGCCTGCTTCTACGCTAAAGCGGAATCCGGCGGTGCCGGAGCCGTAACCGATCATACCGATGCCTTGACCGGAGGGCAGATCGCTGCACTTGACTACCCGGCCTTTGCCGGTAAATTCTGCTTCGCCGGGCAGCAGGATCAGTGCCGGTTCTGTGGTACCCGGCAGGTTCAGTTGCAGGTTTTCAATAATGGGCACATCACCCTTTAATACATGGTGATGACAAAAGTCATACTTGAAGAATTCGCAGCCCCAGCTGGCCAAGGTTTTGGCATCCAGCCGTTCGTGACCCAAACTGGCAGGTAGATCCTCGCAGGTGAGGGTCCCGTTAGAGGAGTACAGACCCACCTTAAAGCCCCGGCTGTTCAGTTGCTTGATCAGCGCCGGGATCCCCATAGAGAAGGTGCCCAGATCCCCTTGCAGGCGACCCATTTCGTCCCGCACGGAGCTGTGCCAGCAGTCGTCCAGGTTGATATAGTTGTAGCCCGCTTCCGCCAGACCGCTGGCCTCCATGGCCTCTGCCACCTCCAGAATCAGATCCTGATTGATGTTTTGGCGAAAGGTGTTCCAGCTGGACCAGCCCATAGGGGGCACGGTAGCGCCGCCGTAATTCGGTGCGTCCGTGGTGTCTATGGTCAGCTTAGAGGGGCGTGCAATCTTTTCCATGGCGCACAGCGGGCAGTTGCCGTTGACGCGGGTGATGATAAACCAGGCTACGAACCACACCAGTAAAATGGCTACGATAGCCAGCAAAATGATACCAAAAATCATAACAATCCCATCTCCTTAAAGAATTCCAGTTCTTCCTTGGCAGCGGCGTAGGCATCGTCGCTGTCCAGTCCCCGGGCGGTGCGCACCATAAAGTCCTTGCGGTGCCGGGTGTTGTAAATCAGACGGTAGCACCAGGCGTACGGGGTCAGCCAGGGGTGGCCGTCTAAAAATCGAATATAGGGTATGTGGCGCATTTGGCTGTATGCCGGAAACGCCAGGCGCAGCTTGCTGCGCAGGGGGCTTGCTTTCTCGCCCTGCTCCATTTGGCGGCGGGCAATGACGGCGCTTTTGTTCCGGTCCGCGTTACCAAAGGCACCGTAGCTGACCAAAAACGATTCACAGTCCGCTGTGTCATCCGCATAAGGCGTACCCACGCCGTACCAGCGATAACACACGGTGAGCACAATCTTGGCGAATTGTGCTAAACCGGCTTTTTCGCACAAGGTCAGTACCGCTTTTTCGTCGATCCGGCACCTTTGCAGCATCACGGCAAGATCCAGGATCAGCTTGATTCCGGCGCCGTAAAAGCGAAAGTGGTGGGCCAAATGGGCGATCAGATAGGCAAAGTGGTAATTGTCCTCCAATTTGCCGCAGCAGCCCTCAAATTGGGCTTGATCCATGGCGTTTGCAAAGGCAGTCTCACACCGGGGATCATCGCTGATCAGTGCTGTGTGCACCTCCAGCAACACATCGCCCTTGCGGTAGTCGTATACCGGGCCGTTTTGGGCGGTACAGGCAAAGCCGCTGCTCATTAGCGCTTCTTTGGCTGCCTGGCGGTTCGCCGGGTTAATGAGCAGGTCAATGTCGCCCATTAGGCGGCACTCCGGCACCGGGTACAGCTCTTTTAAGATCGCGCCCTTAAAAAATACATGGGGGATGCCGGCGTCGCTGAGAACGCGGTACACCCGCTCCACGCCCTGCTTTTGGTGCTCGTACAGGAACACGCTGCTAAAGAAGTGCTCGCTGAGTGCCAGTCGACAGTCCTCCGGGATCACCTCGGTATTGGGTGCTTTGTTGCACACTGCGTACACCACAGCGATCAGATTATGCGCCTTGGCAATGCCGCACAGCTTGCGATAATCCATATCCGGGCGCAAGGTTACCGGCTCGTCCCGCAAAAAGGCGGCGGTCAGTTCAATTAAATAGGCAGTTTCAGCACACATGGATTCCATCGTTAAATAATGTTGTTTTGGTCCAGAAAATCGTGGGCGGCAATGAGAATACTCTTGTCATTGTCAAACCGCAGCAGCGACAGCGCCCGGTCATAGGTGAGCCAAATGTAGTCCTCAATTTCTTCCTTTTGCATGTGGATCACCGTGCTCGGGGTGGTGGCGGCAAAGATGGTTACCGTCTTTTCAACCCGATCCCGAATCCGATACTTGGACAGGCAGGAGAAACCCTCAATCAGCTTAACCCGCAAGCCCGTTTCCTCCTGTACCTCCCGTAGGGCGGTCTGCTCCTTGGTCTCGCCCCTTTCGATATGCCCTTTGGGGAAGCCCCAGTGGGCGGAGCGCTTGTTCTTGATCAGCAGGTAGCGCACCTCCCCCTTAATATCATGGAAGATGACCGCGCCGCAGCTGCTCTCGTAAAGGCATTCCAGCCGGTAGCCGGGAAAGTCCCGCTCCGGGTCCAGATATTCCAAAATGTCGTTGACAATGAATCGTGTGCTCTTGGGCGCCACAATCCAAATGGATTTCTTTTCTTTTTTGTTTCGGAGGACGGCTATCACACGCCCGTCAAAGTTACGCACAGGGTGGTGGATGCCCATAATGTAGGCAGTCTGGTCCTTTTCACCATATACTGTGCCGTAGTTCAGCGGATACCGATAGCCCGTACCGTCCGTAGAGCCAATAGGCATAACGACCTTGACTCTGGCGTATTTACCGAGCAATTTGTATTCACCACCGAGATAAAAGTTACTATGCACTTATTATATATAAATTGCAAAAGCAATACAAGGCTTTCGCAAAGAAAATTCAAAAAGCCGTAAAACTTGGCGAAAAAAAGCAGCCCTCCGGGGCAGGGAAGAGCCTGCACCCAAAGGGCACTCTATATTATATACATTATATACAGGATATACAGGAGCCTGTCCGGCGGCGGGTAACAAAAATGGCGTACCCGAAGGTACGCCATTTTCATTTAGGAATGGGGGATTAACCACCCAGCTGCTGAAGCAGGTTACACAGTTCGCCGATTACATCGTCGGTGTTGCCTTTCAGCATTTTCAGCACGGTGCCTACCACATCGGTAATGGAGCTGTTGTCAGATCCACCGATCAGGGAGCCTACCAAGCTGGCTACCGTGTTGTAGTTATCCTTGTAGTTGACAACTTCAACCAGGTACCGCAGCACGGCAATCAAGGTCTCAGAGGCGTCGCCCTTTACAAACACGCGCGTGCCGTAAGTGGCAGCCTGAGAAGCATCGGTCATCACCTTGCCGTGGCTTGCCAGCTGGAACCAGTCAATATCCATCAGTTCCAGACCCAGGGGTTTACCCTTGATCTTGATCATGCCAAGCACCTGATTCAGCAGGGGAACAATGTTGTCCACGCCGATGATGGGCTTCAGCATAGCGGTCAGATCGTACAGGTCAATGTTCAGATCCAACTTCAGGCCAACCTTAGCCAGTAAGCCATTCAGATCCACTTTGAAGGCCTTGAATACCTGAGTCAGTACGGTGTTCACATTCACGATGGGCTTCAAAGCATCCAGCAGAGCGGAAACCGGTGTAAACAGGTTCTCGATCAGCTGCAGCAGGCCGTCGTTGGCAATGAACAGTGCCAGGTTGGGCAGCATGGACATCAGGGTCTGCAGCGGTGCATTCAGAATGTCCTCTACCTTATCCCACAGGGAGTTGACAATATCCAACAGGATGTTGTCATAGGCCTTGCTGATGTCCTCTCTGTACTGATACTGGGTCTTAATGTTGTAGCAGCCGAATGCCTCCAGCAGCGGAACGACCACGGAAGAGTAGCCGTTGGAGCCGGGGATATGAACGATGTTGAAGATGCCCAGAGAAGCATCATTCAGCAGTACATCCAATACGCCGTAGAACGGACGCATTACAGCAGCCAGTGCATTAAAGAAGCTATCCTTATCCTTTACGCCCCACTTAAGAGCGGAGGTGTTGACCTTGGACCAGGAGGAGGCGGAGCCGATTACGGAAGCCGCATTCGCGTAGGTCTTGCCATAGGACTCATCGGTGAGCAGCTTGGCAACGGTCTTGGTAGAATAGTCAATGCCGGTCTGGGACAGCAGGGCGGTCAGGTTGGTGGAGTCGTTGATCTTCACACCGTCCAGTGCCTTGCCGATGCCGGTGATCATGCCATTGATGGTGCTGTCCTTAAAGGCAGCGCCAGCGATCAGCTTGTTCAGATCAGCCAAGCTACCGATCAGGCCATCCAGCATAGGCGGAATGTTCTTCAAGAATTCTTGATCCACAGTGGAGGGATAAGAGAACTTGTAGTCCTTGGTCTGGTATTCGCTGTAATTCCAGAACGCGTTGGTGGGATTCTCCTGGAGCAGATAGAACAGCGCACGGATGATCTGGTCTGCGGAGGAGGTGCCGATCTGGTCAAGTACCGCGTTGATGATGGACTTGTAATCCTTGATCGCGTCGATACCGCCCAAAATGGACTTCAAACCGCTGATGTTCTTGGTCAGCAGGTTGGCTACATAGCGGAGCACGGCGATCAGCGTTTCGCCCTGGTTTGCAGTAACGTGCTTTCTATTATAATAGCCTTCGCTGTTCTTTGCAGCGCTCTTGACCGTGCTGACAGTGCCGTGGCTTGCCAGGGCGCCCCAGTCGATCTTGGGCAACTGAATGTTGATTTTCTTAGACTTGAGCAGCTTGTTCACCAGCGGAACGATGGCGTTTTGGATGTCGCACTTGTTCAGGTGGTTCAGATTCAGGTGAATGTTCACACCCAGTGCGTCCTTAACCAGGTCGTTCAGTGACTTGCCGGCCAGAGCCTTGATAATGACCTCAACATCTACGCCGTTCTTCTTCAGTACCGGAAGGAGAGATGTTACCGGCGACAGAAGATTGTTGACGAGCTGTGCCAGGCCATTATTATCAATGTAGTATGCCACATTGGGCAGTACTGCGGTGAGGGTATCGAACGGAGCGTCCAGTACCTTGTTCAGGAAGCCTACGATGGGATTCAACACATCCGTCAGTACGCTGTCGGTAGACTTCTTAATGTCTGCCTTGTACTGCTTATAGGTCTTCACGTTGGGGCACTCCAGTGCCTCCAGCAGCGGAACGATGGCACTTTCGTAACCATTGCCGCCATAGATGCTCAGGGACTTCACATCCTCGATCACTTTGTACAGGTTGATCTCCAGTACAGAGGTCTTGGAATACTTGTCAGAGCCCTTGATGCGAATGCGCAGTTTGCCATTCTTCAGCTGTACGGTGTCCTTAGAGGAACCGAAGTTCAGGTTCTTCACCAAATCGGTAAGGATCTGGCCAACGGCCAAGTCGTCGCCTGCCAGCAGCAGAGACAGTACGCCGTCCAGCGGACGCAGGATCGCAGCCAGGCCGTTTACAAAGCCCTGCTGTGCCTTTGCGGAGCCATCGGTGAAGCCCCAGTTGATGTTGCCCAGTTTCTTCCAGCTCTTGGCGTTTTTGATCGCCTTAGCTGCGGAGGAGTAGGTCTTGCCGTAGCTGCCGTCCGTCAGGAGCTTAGCTACGCCCTTCTTGCTTACATCAATGCCGGCATAGCCCAGGTAATCCTTGTAAGGATCAATGGCGCCGTACAGTGCGGAAGCCAGCTTGGTCAGGTTGGCGTTGGTGAAGATCAGGGAGCTAACCAGGTCTTTCAGGTTATCCTGCTTCACTACATCCAGGCCGGCCAGCAGGCCGATCACGGAGGTGACCATGGTGTCCAGATCGCCAACAGCGTCGCTGGCGTCCTGTGCGGTCACACCGGCGGGATAATAGAAGCCGGTGGTCTTTTCCTGTACATACTGGAGGAAGGTCCAGTAAGCAGTGGTGGGATCCGTGGTCTTGGCGATCACAGCGTTGATGATGTTCAGCAGATCCTTCTTGGTCAGGCGGCTGATCATATCCAGCACTTGGCTTATGGAAGGATTGTCGATCACGACTTTCAGCAAATCAATGATCTGGCGAATTTGCAGTACATCGGCCACCAGGTTGACCAGGTACTTCAGAACAGCCTCTGCATTTTTGCAGTTTGCAATGTCCTTAAACAGGGTGGTGGGCAGCTTAAAGCCAAAGTTAGCCAGCTGGCTGTTTACAGCGTTGATCACGGTCACATCGTTGATGCCCAAGCCAGCCTTGGTTGCGCTCTTCTTCAGCAGGCCGGTTACAAGAGCAATCGTCTGCTTATTCTGCGCGTTTTGATCCTTGTCGTCCGTATTGGTCTTAAAGATCAGGCCCAGTATCGCGGAGAACCATGCGTCGTTCTTTGCCATAGAGGGCATCAGGTTGGACACCTTTGCGCTCAGAATGGTGGATACGCCGTGGATCTCTTTGTACAGCGGGTAGATGGCGGCAGTCGCCACATTGTTCAGGTCCTTGTTCATCACAATGGACAGGCCCTTAAGCAGGTTGGTCAGCACGGAGACGGGCTTGCTGTAGAAGCCGTCCAGCAGCTTGCTGATGGGGGTGATGATGGCCAGCAGGCCGGTTGCGCCGTCCTTTACGCTGCCCTTTGCATACACGCCCAGGCTAAAGCCCTGTGCTTTTTCCAGATCCTTAAAGATGGGGTACAGTACACCGTCATAGTAACCGGCATCCTTGGTCAGCACGCCGATCAGATCGGTGATGATGCCCAGGCTCTCGCCGAAGTTCTGGAAGAACTTGGTGTTGTTGCCTGCGCGGAAGCCCCAGTTGATCTTAATGTTGGTGGCGCCGGTCCAGCCGCTGGTGCTCTTGTCCAAGCGAATGGCGTTGTGCCAGGTAGGCAGGCTTGCCAGCTTCTTGGCGGCGGACTTGTTGGTCAGGTGATTGCTCACTGCGTGGGGAGAAATCAGACCCTTCAGCGCAGCAGCCAAAATGTTGTAGTGGTAAGCGCCGGTCTTGCTGGTGTAGTACACCGGCTTGCCGGCCTTATTCTTCTTCTTGTACAGCTTCTGGTTGCCGTCGTAGAAAACATTCAGGCCCAGAGCGTCCTCGTTCACCAGATAGTAATCAATTACATTCTCCAGTGCAACATACATCTGAACCACCAGATTGGTCAGATGATCCTCAGTGTAAACCTTCTTGTCTGAGGTATCGGTGGACTTCTTGTCCCCGTCGTTCAGGAAGTTTAAGGTCTTATTGAGCATCTTCAGCATCGGGTTGGTGTTGTCGCTGCCCAAGATGTAAGAACCAAGGCTCACCAGACCGCACAGGATGCCGGGGGTGGTGTTCAGGTTGAAGTTGTTCAGTGTGGAGTTCTCCAGCACCTTGGACAGTGCGGAGTCCAGATTGGACAGCAGAGAAGCGCCGCTCTTACTGGAGGTCTTGGGTACCTTTGCCCACTTGGGCTGGGTCTCGATCTTTGCCATCTTGCCGTTCACTTTCGGGAAGCTCACGTCGATGGTGTTCTTGGTCTTTGTGTCCATGGCCTGGATCACATTCACCAGCTGACCGATGTTAGACAACAGGAAGTAAGCACTTTCGGTGCTCAGACCCACAAACTTGGATTCCTTGTTATACACGCCCATTACGAAAGAGGCCTTGTCGTTGTACTTCAGCTGGAATACACCGTTGAGTACATCGCTGATGGTGCTCTTTTCGCCCAGACCGCCCATAGCGCGGATCAGACCGGTGATGATGGGCAGGTTGGTGGTGATCTTGTTGTCGGTGGCGGTCACATCATTGAGCAGGTCAATGATGGCGTTGAACCAGTCGTTCACAAAGATGTTTACAAAGCAGTCCAGAATCTTGGCCGGCTTGCCGCCGTCTGCCAGGTTCTTAAAGTTAACCAAAGACTGGTTGTAGAAGAACGCTTTGCCGTCAGCGGTATCGCTCTTAATCTTATAACCGCTATAAGACCAGTCGGAAGCCTTCTTGGTGTTGTCAGCGCTCTTTACATCATACTTGGCAATGAAGTTCTTGCCCATAATGTCCAGAATTCTGGGCAGGGCAACGAAGAGGTTGTTGACGCCGTGGTTGTAAACGGTGCCCTCTTCCTTGGTCATGGCGCCGCTCTTGGCGTCTTTTTCACCATAGGCAGCCACATACTGATCCACAGCAGCGGTAAAGAAGGTGGCCAGCTCGGACACAGCCTCATTCACGGCAGTAGCAGCGTCGCCGGTGAGCTTCAGTGCATCGGCAATGCCGGATGCCTTGGCACCCTGCAGCGCCTTATCGGCTGCATAGATGTTCAGGATTACCGGGGTCTTGGTGTCATCGTACTTGCCGGTGGTGGGGTCACCATACACCTGGCTGACGATCACATCTTTGCCGTCGGCATCCTTGCCATACTCAACACCGCTGATGTTGTAGTATGTAAAGTCATAGTTCTTGTCGCCGATCAGCCAGTGCATCAGGGTGGGCAGAACCTCGTTCAAATCCCAGCTCAGGCCGCCGCCCAAACCGACGGGGCTGCCAACGCTCTGGCCGTATTGATCCATCAGACCGCTCAGCAAACCGCCCAGGAAACCATTAAAGGGATCACCCTCCTGGTTGAATACCATGGGGATCAGCACTTCGTCAATCACAACGGTCAAAACAGGCAGCAACTGCATAATGGTTTCAACCGGGTGCTCGTACAGGTTCATCCATATATCGGTGAGCGCACCCTTCAGGTCAACCTTGGACTCTACCAGTTTGTAGACCACTTCGTTCATAACCGCATTACCGGTGAGGTGCAAGCCTGCGATGGTTACGCCTTCCTGATCCTCAGGATCCAGCAGTACCATGTACTGATTGATGGCGTTGTTTACAGCAGCAACAGCAAAGGAATCCTTAAAGCCGTATTTCGCGAAAGAATACTTTCTGCAAGAATTAGAGATAACCTTGGCGTCGGTAATCTCAAAGTAGAAATCAACGGCCTCGTCAACGCTCTCTTTCAGTTCACCACTGTAGAAGGTCTTTAACAGATCTTGGTTGATGGTGGCGATCACTTCTTCGGGGGACATGCCGCCGACAGTTCTGTTCTCCATCAACGCTCTGCGGTAAATACCCTCGGTACGCGTATCCAGATCCTCACTGCTCCAGTAAGTGGCCATTGCCGGCTTGGTTACAGGAGCGATGCCCTTGTCTGCATAGTCGCCGTTCAGGTAAGCCTGGAAGGTGTCACGGCTGGAACCGATTTTTGCGTTGCCGTCGGGCACATTCTTGTTCATGTCCGCACGCAGGGCAGCTACGGTAGCGTCATCCAGCTGCGCAGCATAGTACTCGCTAACAAAGGCGTCATCGCCGTTGTTGGCCAGTACGGCAGCACCGATCTTGCAAGCGGCTGCCAGTGCAGCATCGTCATCCTTGATGGTGTTGTAGTCCTTTTTGGCCAGCTTGCACAGATAAGCCTTGGCGGCCTCTGCCAGTTCACTGCTTGCCTTGTCGGACTGATACTGGAGCAACACATACCAAATCGCTTCGCTCATGGTGCTGACTTTCTTCTTGCTGCCGGCTTCTTCGAAGTAGGCGGTGAAGGTGCCAAAGCACTTAGCTACATCCTTGAAATCGTCCAGAGCAATCAAGTCGTCTACTTTGTACGATTTGTCCTTGTAGGTAACGGTAGCTTTCTGGATGTCTTCCAGGGTGTCCAGGCTGCCTTCAGCAGTACCCAGCACCTCGAGCACTTTGTTCAGTGCGTCATAGGCAGCGCTCAGGTCTTCCTGCTGCTTAGCCTGTTTCTCGGGGAACTGCTCCAGCAGGGCGGACAGATCGCTCAGCGTGTCCTCGCACCATTTGGCCAGTTCTGCGTCGCTGGACGAAATGTTGTTGACGCAAAAAGAAAACAGCTGATAAAAGCTCATCTTTGCATCTTTCTCGTCCAGGTAGGCATACGCCACATCGGAATACCCTTTCCGGTAACCGTCAATGATGTCTGCCTTATTCATGGGGCTGCTCAAAAGATTAAGCAGCGTGGGAGACACACCCATGATCAGATCACTGATCGAGGTGGTGTCGGTGACGGTCATCCCCAACTTCTCCTCAAGCGCCTTTTTGATATTCGGCTGATTGAGCAATGCCGGAACATAGGTGTCTACCAGTTCCGTCAGTGCGTCAAAGGTGGAATCGGCACTTGTGGAGTTCTTCCAGATGCCCTTGTCTTTGTCCGCTGCAAATGCAGTGAACCCGACAGAGCAGGTGGTGACCATCATTACTACAGCCAAAAATAGGCTGAGTAACTTTTTGCCCGTCTTCATAATTCATCTCTCCTTCTGATATGTTGACGAACTTGTCGTTTTGGATTCGCCTGGGCAGCGCACCCTTTTAGCGGAGGATGTGCTTACAAGTTGCGTTAACAATTTGTTCACAATTCCTCTGCTAAAAGGGCGCAGGATACCCACGCGTACAACAAATACAGTATATTTATACCAAATATAGAACGGCAAGTCAATAGGTTTCCGAAAACTTTTTAACAAAATGTGAACGGGTGGGCAAAATTTCCCGATTTATAGCGAAATTCCGGCGCAATATTTTTTTTGCGTACTTATATATCAAGCCATGTTTGGCCCGGCCGATGGACCATGTTTGGCCCGGCCGATGGACCATGTTCGGCCCGGCCGACGGATCTGCGCTGCATTCTTATCTTGGATTTGTGTGGAGGATCAGGGCGCGTTTATCGTTATTGCTGCATTCGACAACTGCTGACAGAAATTCCACCGGTTTTGAAGGAAAAAATGTGGAAAACCCTGTGGAACTTGTGAAAGTTTCCCGCCGTTACGCCAAAAAATCGATGGTGTAAAGGGGCACGCCTTTGCGTGTGAAAATCTCGCGTAAAGCATATAACCTTTACAAGTCGAAACTTGCAAAATAATGGACATTGTCTTTTAACTAAGCAATAAAATATGAACAAATTGTTAATTTCGTGTAAATTAAATTTGTCCGTTCGCACAAAAAACGACCGCTCAAATTGTGCAACATTCCGAAAATCAGAAAAATCACGGCTCTTTATTGATTTTTGGTGACCATCGTGTTTTAATAAGAATGCGATAAATGTGTTTCTATGCGCATTTTCATAATGTATGGCGTCCGGCTGCAATGCCTTCATCCTGAATATCGGATTGCCCGATGGTCAGAGGATGGGACGGCGCGTACACGCAACCATTTATTCGTAAGAATTACAAATTACTATGGAGGTAAAAATTAGTGAAAGCTAAAAAGTTTTCCCGCAAGTTGCTTGCGCTCTTTTTGGCGGTCTTGATGGCGATGAGCTGTTTCTCCGGTGCTATGGTCGCTTCCGCGGCTAATGCTTCGGCAAACACCAAGTACCATGACCAGGACTTGGACTTCAACTCACTGGGTTGGCCCATCCTCAATGATGAGCAGGCCTGCACAGCCCTTTTGGACTTTGTGGATCTGACTCTTGCCCAGGCAAACATCGCACCGATGAATATCGACCTGAGCGTTCTTGGTAGCATCACCATCAAACTGGGCAGCGTGGATGAGGTGCTTAAAACTGTTCAAGATCTGGATTCTTTCCTGAACAGCAAGTCCGCACTGCTTCTGCTGGCCGGCGATGCCCGCTATGTAGATTTGAGCGCAGTTGACGGAATGTCCCGCAGCAAAACTTCCTCTACCGATATTGTACGCGGTATTGTGAAGCTGGTTCGGAACATTTCTTCCGACGCGGGTCCTGAAGGCGCCAACGGCAATATCGTAAAGAAGTTGCTGCGCGGCGATCTTGGCCTTGGTATCGTAAGCAGCTTCTTGGATGTTTACAAGACCATCGGCGACCTGATCGGTATGCCCAGCGGCTATCAGAAAAATATGGTATATAATATTGTTCAGCAGCTGGTTCTGGAGAATACCGGTTGGTTTACTGCGGAAGAGAAGGCTCAGATCCGGAACAATCCCAGTCTGGAGACCAGCAAGCTGGATTCCATCCTGCTTGATAAGCTCTCCACCCAGTTGCTCAGCAACATTACCGCACAGATTACATACGCCGACGGTACCAATTCTCGAGACAGATACGCAGAGTATCTGGAGAAGGGTTCCGCACCGTATATTGACACGACCAACCTGCATTATGTAACGCAGGAGGATCATGACAAGAACGGCGAGGCCATCGGTAATGTATATCTGTTCCGCTACAAGGATCAGAAGCTGGTGCTGAAGCCCACAGATACGCTGTTTGACTTTGGCTTCCAAGCCTTTGAGATGGTGTGGAACACCGCCTTGAAGGATACGCTGGGCCAGTTGAATTCCGGTGTGGGCGGTTACGACTACAACTACTATATGTGGTACACCGGTGCCACGACCCACAACACGGCTTGGGACTACAGCAATGTAGCCAACAACTACGGCGCTGCCGATGTGCAGGCTTGGGCCGCTTATGAGTGCCAGAAGGCTGCAAAGGGCCTGAAACCCGGCCAGACCCTTGGCGAAGAGTACAAGGATGCGGCTTCCTATCTGGCTTACATCAAGGCGGATCTGGAGAAGTACAACAGCCGTGACCTGGTGAAGGATCCTACCTACACCTGGAGAGATATTGACTCCACCACCCTGTTCAACAAACTGCGTTACAGCCCCATGTCTGTTTACTACTTTAAGCAGGCCACCGGTCCCCTGAACTGCAGCTTTGCTGAGACCGGTATGAAGAACATTGAGGCATTCATGGCAAATGATTACAGCAGCTACAGTTCCATGCTGGCAGCGCTGAATGATTTCCTGGTTGCCGCAGTAAAGGACTTCCTGCCGAGTTATGATGCCAGCGTTCTGACGAAGGTGAATTCCGATGATCCCGGCAATGTAGCGCAGACCCTGGTTGGCAATATGCTGAAGGTGCTGCAGTACATCTGTGATCAAACGGATGCGAACATTCTCGGCGCCTTCTATAATAAGAACGGCGAGGGCACTGCTCTGACCGAGGCCAATTTGGAGAGCGCGATGATTCCGTTTGCAATTTCTGCACTGCGGAATATCCCCGACTTCAAGAAGGGCATCCACAATGAGGACCTGGACGCTTGCGACGATGCAGAGGGCGTAGCTGCTCTGGCGTTGCAGCTGTATCTGGGCTATGTGCTGCCGGATCACGACTACTCTTCTCTGGTGCAGAAGGGCGCAGACGGTAAGTACGATGTAACCATCGACAATCTGCTGCTGATGGCTCGTGATGCTGTGGGTTATGTAATGAGCCCCTACATTATCATGCACGACAAGGACGGCAACCTGTGGAATCCGGAGACCGCTACTCTGAATGACGGCGTTTCTCTGTTTGATCTGCTGAATTCCGTTGTTGTTTACTATGCCGGCACTGACACCTTTAAGGACGGCGAGCATGGCAAGGGCCTTGCCAATCTTCTGGGCGTTTGCGACACCAACGGCAATTGCCTGGTGAAGCTGTCCAACTCCCTGTGGGAGAACATCAATGTGATCGCCAACAAGCTGTTGCCTGTTGCAGGCGTGCTGCAGTATGGCGATTCTGCAAAGAAAGGCGCTTTGAATTCCGAAGAGCTGATCTACACCGATGTGATCCAGGGTATGCTGAATATTGGTGTGGCAGATGCGAACGGCCAGTATGGCGCAACCGGGTTTGTAACCCGTCTGCTGACCATGGTTTCCGCACCGCCCATTAAGAGCGAAGGCATTATCCGCACCGTTTACAATGTATTGGCTGATCTGGTGAACATTGTATTCGGCGGCCGCTACGGCACAGCCCGTAATGTGGTTCCCGCTGCTGCGACCAACAATCATCCCTTCGACGATCTGCTGCAGAAGGATACCTTTGCCGGTACTTCCAGCAACAGCAGTTACGGCGTACTGGGTACCCTGGTATACAATGTGTATGAAGCCTCCGGCGGTGTAGGCGGCGACAGCGGCAAGACCGATACGATCCTGCCCGGCGCTATGTACACCGTACAGGCTGTGAACAGCCTGATCGGCGGCCTGATCACCACTTTGGCGGATCATAACATGAAGCTGGCTTCCGCTCGTGTGGCAGACAGCAACTTGACCCTCAGCTATGGCGGTAACACCACCACCACAACGCTGACGGTTACCAATAACTGCTACGGTCTGAACCGTGCGGTAAAGAACGCCGAGGGTAACTTCGTTGCTCGTGGCCGTTACAACATTGAGATCACGAATGTGGTTTCCGATAACAGTGCTTGCACCGTAGACTTCTCCAGCAAGACAGTTGTTCCTGAGAAGTCCGCTTCCTTCACTGTTACCAACGGCGGTTTTGATGAAGATACTGTAGTAACTTACACCGTTACTTACAACATTATCGACACCAACACCAACCAGGCCCTCTACACCGGCCTGACCTGCAAGACTTATCAGTTTGTGACTCCGCTGAAGAACTGGTCCGATTCTGTGTATCCGGGCGGTTCTCAGGACGGCAGATTCTCCAATGGTTCTTCCGGTAAGACCTCCGATGGCCAGGCTACCGTGAACAACACCGGTTACTTTGGTAACCCTTACCTGAACGCGAAGCCGTTCCGTGTAAGCTATCCTACCGATATTGTTCTGGCAAGCTCTAACCTGGATGCAGTGAAGAACTACAAGATTCGTCTTGGCTATGACCGTACCCTTGCCGGTTCTCCCGACAAGACTTTGGACGGCGTTTTTGCTTACAGCACCGGTTCTGTTAAGGATTCCTTTAGCAACAAGACCGTAACTGTGAACAATTCCAACATGATGGCTGCGTTTGATAAGTTCACCGGTGATGTGCTGAACTACGAAAAGGTAGACTACACCACCGATGGCGGTCAGACTTGGGTCAAGGGCGTTGCCGCAAGCCAGGTTCCCTCCAACGGCGTATCTCGTGTGAACCACGCTTACACGCTGAGCGAGCTGAACGGCGGCAAAGCGCTGGCTGCAGCTGTTAAGGATAGCAACGGTTATTACACCGCTGTTTATCTGAAGAGCGGTTCCGGCGACTTCGCTTACAGCAACTTGCTGGGCAAGGTTTCCGGTGCAACCGGCATTGACGGTCTGTACATCCAGACCGGTTCCGTGACTCTGTCTAAGGACAGTTCCTCTTCCCTGGATCTGTTCAAGTATGATGGTTCTACGGATATTTCTCAGGTATCCAAGAAAGAAGTGAAGTTGAGCTTCTTCTGCGACAAGAACCCGGCAACCGGTAGCTTGAAAGTAACTGTTGCTGACGATGGTAACCGTAGCCAGTTCAATAGTGCTTACGATTCTTTGAACAGCTACATTAAGAACTACAGACCTTCTGACTTTAAGGATTACGATGCGGCCAGTGGCTCTTCCGCAACCTATGATGCAGCAACCGCTGCTTTGGCTGCCGGCTTTGAGGCCCGCCAGTCTCCGCTGAAACTGTCCACTGCCGGCACGCTGTCCAGTGCGTTCACGAAGACGCCTGTTACCTCTGAGGTGAAGACCGTGATCGGCGAGCCTGCAACCAAGCCTGTAACTTCCTTGGATCAGCTGCCTGCAGCTCTGGCTGCTTATGCAACGACTGACGGCAATTATTACTATGCTGACAGCGCTATGAGCCAGCCTTATTACACCACGGAGGCTCTGACCGATGCTGATGTAACCGGTAAGACTTCCACCACTGTTGGTGGTCAGGCTTACACCGCTGGTATGGATAAGACCGGCCAGGTTGTTGTGAAGAGCGGTTCTTCCTGGTACTTCCTGAACGCCCCGGCTTATGCCACCGCATGGGATACCACCACTTATGAGGCTGCTCCCTATGCGATCAACGGTGCTGAAAAGGAAGGCACCTTCAATCAGGCGAAGTTCGTTTACTACAATGCCAATGGCGTTGCCGTGAGCAAGGACTTCACTGTGAAGCACATGGTTACCGAGAAGTCCATTGTCAACAATGGTGAGGAAACTCGTGCACTTGCCATGCAGGCAAGAGACAAGATGCGCTATGCTGTGGATCAGTGTGCGCAGATGCTGAGCGTTACCGTTGCCGGTCAGATCTTCACGGATGTTTCTTCCATTCGTGACGGTATGACGGACGCCAACTTCGATCTGCCCGAGTACCAGAAGATGGTATCCGTGGCGAAGGATGCTGAAAAGATGTACGCTGCAGATATTTACCTGAAGAGTGACGAGTCCAAGACGGTGCTTGCCACCTGCGCTTGGAACCAGATCGACCAGACCATTGCTGACCTGGCGAACACCAACGGTAATGACGCTGCGGATTACACCTATGCATTCTCCACCAGCACTTCTTCTTTGCTGATTGAAGAGGCTGTTCGTATGTTTAAACTGTACATGGGCACTGTGACCGAGCGCGGCTATATCGGCGACAAGGTGGAGGCTGAGGTTTCTCACGCCAGCGGCAGCGCTTACAGCGCAATGACCACCACCTGGACCGACACCGGCAAGACCGATGCAGACGGCAATGCCATCAAGAATGCTGCAATCGCCACCACCGCGACTTCCGCGAAGTACGGTGCTGTTGAGGGCGGCAAGCTGGTTAACAAGGGCGAGAAGGTTTACACCGACGAGTCCTGGACCAACTATGTGAACGCACTGGCTGCTGCTGTAGATGTTGCGACCACCGGTAATGGCGACTACGCCCATAAGGACGCTGCCACCTATGTTCCGGCTGATAAGGACAACTACACAGCCAATCTGTCTGCTTGCTTCACCGCTTACAAGAACCTGGTAGATGCAGAGAACTCCCTTGAGGAAGGCACTGCTCCCTCCGGCTTCGCTGTAACCGGTAAGGTGCTTGCTCTGGCGAACACCAGCGGTAAGGTTGCTGGTAATGCATTTACCGTTGTTGGCTGTGATGTGATCATCAATGGCGAGACTGTGGCTACCACCGGTCAGGATGGTACCTTTACCATTCCGTCTTTGGCTGCCGGTAAGTACACGGCAACGCTCAGCTACCAGTATGGCTATGACCGTAACATCACCATTGAGGTGAAGGACGGTAATGTGGATCTGGGCAGCTTTGGCATGGTTGCTTGTAACTTTAAGAAGGATGCATCGATCGATGCTTCCGACTTTAGTGCTTATAAGCGTGCAACCGGTAAGAAGAGTACTGACTCTGCTTATAATGCGGCTTGCGACTTCAACCATGACGGTAGCATTGATGCTACGGACTACAGCATTTATAAGGCATTCTCCGGTAAAAACCTGAGCGACGCTATTTACGGCTAAATCCTAACTTAAAGTACCCTGGCGGTGCTTCGGCACCGCTTGGGTCACACTGATTTTGATTATGAAATTGAACAAACTCAAGAGAACACTTGCTGCTTTCTTATCGTTTGTATTGATTTTGACCTTAACCTCTATAACCCCTCTGGCTGCCCAGGGTACCTTGGGCACCGAGAAGCCCCACCTCTCCTGTACCTTTACGGACAGCGAGGGCAAGGCTGCAGACGGCAATGCACTGTCTGCCGGGGATTACACCGTATCCTTTACGCTTTCCGGTATGCAGTCCTTTGCCGTGATGCAGTACACCATGTCTTATGACGCGGCTGTGCTGACGGTCAACGGTCACAGTGATCTGCTGTCGGACAGCAAGCCGGATCAACTGCGGGGCCTTGGCGCCGCCGGTGTGCTGGTGCAGAATGGGACCATCAACTTTGGTTTTATCACCAGGGTGGACCAGATTGCAACGACCACCGCCATTGACGCGGCGGGTCAGCTCCTTTTGAAGTTGCAGGTTACCGTTGCTACGGAAGCGCCTGTGGACTTTGCAAAGATCGTGACCTTGGATACGGACCCGAACCAAACCTTCATTGAGGCAGATTATGCGGATTACGCCGACTATGGCACGGCTGACCAGGACTGTTATGCATTGGTCACCGCCTTTGACGGCTATAATGCTACGCTGTATCCCATGACAGCGGATCTGTCACCGGCCACCGGCCATGCCGTTACCGGCAGGGTGCTGGCGCTGGCCAATACCAGCGGCAAGGTCGCCGGCAGTGCATTTACCGTCATCGGTTGTGATGTGCTGATCAATGGGGAAGTTGTGGCTACCACCGGCGCAGATGGCGTATTTACCATTCCGTCTTTGGCAGCCGGTACTTATACCGCTACGCTGAGCTATGCCTACGGCTATGACCGTGACATTGAGATCACGGTTGCTGACGGTGATGTGGATCTGGGCACCTACGGTATGGTTGTTTGTAACTTTAAGAAAGATGCAACTGTTGATGCATCTGATTATAGTGCTTATAAGCGAGCAACCGGTAAGAGTAGTTCCGACGATGCTTACAATGCTGCGTGCGACTTTAACCACGATGGCAACATAGATGCAACCGATTACAGCATCTATAAGGCGTTTACCGGTAAAAATCTAAACAATGACATTTATGCAAATGCATAAAATAAGGAGGATTTCATAGCATGCGCAAAAGCGTAAAGAAAGTGATTTCCGGTGTGCTGGCAGGTATGATGATCCTGACAGCTGCTCCGATTTCTGCTATGGCCGCAGATTATCAGTTGGGCGATGTAATCGCTGACTCTGATGTTTGCGCTCCCCAGACTTTGCAGCCGAAGATTGATGTAGTGTGGACCCCTTACACCGGTAAGGGCGGTGCATTCGTTAATGATGGCGATGAGAGCTGGGTAGCAGACGGTACCACCGTAAATGACCTGAGCAAGCACTCCGTTGAAGGTAAGACTGTTGAGGAATTGCCTTCTAACAGTAAGTATGGCAACGTTGGTTTTGTTGCTTGTACCTTCATTTTGAGAGATACCGCCGGTCAGTTCGGCGCCACCCAGTTCAAGTTTACTTGGGACAAAGCTCTGACCATTGGTAACCGTATGGGCAACACCGGCAGCTTTAAGACTACACCCGCATTCGAGGGTACCGGCGCCGAAACCCTGTATAATTCAAATTGGGAACCCTATATGACTGACGATGCTTCTGCTTTGAGCACCACCGATGCATATATTTCCTTTGGTAACCCGCTGGATGCCAACAACAACGACGCGGCTGTGACTCGTTGGGTTGGCGAGACTTCCAGCATTGGTGATCCGGATGCCGGTACCGTGATCAATGGTCTGTACATCTGCACCATCGGTTTCAAAGTAAAGGCCGGTACTACCATCAGCGATGACCTGCTGCACTTTGAGCGTGCTGAGTATTGTGGTATTCCTTACAATGCTTTCGGTACGGATGTTCCGTATATGTACACCCTGACCGGTAAGTCTTGGAGTGAGGGTACCCCCGTTGGTACCATCGAGTGCCCCATGAAGGCATCTGCTCCGGAGACCAAGTCTTACACCGTTAAGTATGTGACCGAGGATGGCAAGGACCTGGGCACCGAGACTGTGGAAGAGGGCAAGAGCCCCGCTTCTGTACCGGCTCTGCCCACTAAGGATCCCGATGCTGCCGGCCACTACAGCTATGCTTGGGATAACGATCCCACCACAGCGACCATCTCCGCAGACACCATCTTCACTGCTAAGCTGACCACCACGCCGCATAATCCGCAGACTCTGGAAAGCAACATTGTGGATGCCACCTGCGATAAGGCTGGTTCTAAGACCGTGACCACCAGCTGCTCTGTTTGCGGCTATGTGATCAGCGAGAATAACGTGGTTATCCCCGCTACCGGTCATGCTTGGGGCGAGTGGAAGCATGACGCTGCAACTGCTGAGGCTGATGCCACCCATACCCGCGTTTGCGGCAAGGACGCTTCTCACACGGAGACCAAGGCCTGTGACTTTACTTCTCAGGTAACGCAGAACCAGACTTCTGATCTGCCTGAGATTACCACTTACACCTGTAAGGACTGCGGCTACTCCTACGCTAAGGAGACCAAGCCCGCTCTGGGTCATACCCACAACTACGGCGCTCCCGTTGCTGATTACACCAGCGGTGAGGCCTTCGTTGAGGGTAAGAATTACACCCACACTGCTACCTGCACCGGCGAGGGTACCTGCAGCCAGCCTACGAAGACTGACAAGTGCACCTTCAACAATGGTGTGGAGACCAAGGCTGCTACCTGCACCGAGCCCGGCGTGAAGACCTTCACCTGCACCGAGTGCGGCGGCACCTACACTGTAGCGATCCCGGCTACCGATCATAACTGGGGTGACTGGAAGCATGTTGAGGGCACCGAGGGTGCTGATGCAAAGCACAGCCGTGTATGCGCCAATGACGCTTCTCACACGGAGACCAAGGCCTGCGACTTCACCGCTAAGGTGACCCAGGAGGCCACTCTGGATCAGCCCGAGATCACCACTTACACCTGTAAGGACTGCGGCTACTTCTACACCAAGGAGACTGCGCCGGCTCTAGCTGGTGTGACCGTAACTGTAAATGCTGTGGAGAACGGCTCTGTAACCCTGGCCGGTCAGGATGTGACCGCCGGTGGTTCTAAGAAGTTCGCTGAGAACGGCACTTACACCCTGGTTGCGACTCCCAATGCGGACTGCACCTTCGTAGGCTGGCAGACCGGTAACAAGATCGTTTCCACCGATGCTACCTACACCACCGTGGCTATCGCTGACATCACTTACACGCCTGTGTTCGCTGAGTCCGCTAAGCCCGTTCAGTTCACCTTTGTTGATATGTTCAACAACGTGATCTCTTCTCAGCCTGTTGCTTCCGGCGCAGATGTGAAGATCCCGCAGGCACCCACCTACACCGGCTACACCTTCACCGGTTGGTCCGTAGATGAGGCTGCCATTAAGGCCGCTACCTCCTCCATGACTGTTTATGCACAGTATGAGAAGGACGCTGCCGCTACCTACACTGTAACCACTGACGCTGATGCTACCGTTGCTTACGGCAGCAACTCCGCACAGGGCACTCTGGCTGACATTCCTTACGGCACCCAGGTAACCGTGTCTAAGGCCGACGCTACCGCTTGGGCTATCGACGGCAAGATCGTTGCTTACGGCGACAGCTACACCTTCTATGTTGCTTCTGATGTAACTGTGAAGGCTGCTTCCGCTACCACCCAGGCTCCCGTTGTGGCTGCTGTTTCTGCCAACCAGGTTGCCGGTTCTTACAAGGTTGAGTTCGTTGCTACCCGCGCTATGGTGGATGGCTGCACTTACCTGAAGTCCGGTTTTGTGTATGGTAAGAACCTGACTGACGCTGACTTGACTCTGGCCAACGTTGGCAAGAAGGGTTCCGCTGATAACTCCGGCGTTGTGAAGGCTGCTTATGCCAACAGCACCGAGGGCAGCACTCAGTTCATCCTGAGCTATGGTATCTCCGCTCAGACCGGCACTGCCTCTGCTAAGGCATTCTTGACCTACAAGGATCAGAAAGGCAAAGTGCAGACCGTGTACTCTGATGTGATGAACCACACTTACGCTTAATCGCGTAAACACCTATTTATCGCTTCTGCCGGCGGGCAACTGCCGGCAGCGATATAAGGCAATTTAGGAATAGGAGGAATGTCTTCATGAAAGAAGCTTATTCTAAGCCTGTTGTCGACGTCAAGGAATTTCAGCAGATCAATGTGATGACCGCAAGCGGTCCTGAAATTATTGGTGGCGAAGACGACTAATTGCAATTAGTAAAATAATTGCTCGAGCGAAAAGAGCCGAGGGAGCAATCCCTCGGCTCGATTTTTTTGCTTTACCGGTGCGGCCGGTTGGGTGCGCCGGGTCGGTATTGTACGGATCGGCGGGATGACCGTCGGCTTTTTTTGTTTTTCTATGGCAATGGAGCGGCACTTATGGTACAATGAAAGCAGACGAAACGAATTGGAGGCGGCGGTATGAAAAAAATGACAAAGCGCTTGGCGTGCCTGGTGCTGGTGTTGGTAATGGCCTGCTGTGCCCTGCCGGGGGTCACTTACGGTGCCACCACCTCGGTAAATCTGAACCAGAACTACCTGTTCCGTACCCGGACGAATGCCTTTTCCTTTGGCGCCGGTGAGACGGCAAACCTGACCTTTACGCCCCAGTACACGGCGGAATACACCTTAAAGCTGTATGGTCATGTGACAGGCGGGCGGAATATCCGTGCCAGCCTGACGGATCCGGACGGCACGGTCACGAACTTTGAATACCCTAACCGTACCGGCTCTACCGTTAAGGATTATAGCCATCCGTACCTGACCGCTACCTTGGAGCAGGGCAAAACCTATACCTACTCGGTTTGGGGCTGGACGGCAACCAGTACCGGCGCAACGGTAGACGTGGACTTTACCAGCGGCGAAAGCGGCACCCTTTCCAAGGAGGTAGGGCTGCGGCTGTATCTGGACCAAACGGAATTTGCCGCTTACAGCCAGCAGGCGGTGCTGAATGCAATGAAGCTGCTGATTGTGGATCGCACCGGCGCCCACTTGGAATGGAAGTATAAGGATGCGATGGGCAGCCTGTTGGTGGGCGGCGCCGATGTGATCGTGGATCTGTCCGCTTGCGGTGCTTGCGGTAAGAACACGGTGCAGGTGCACTATATGGGCTACACCGCCACGGCGGATTTTAATTTGGCCCACGACTATTCTGTGCTGCTGGAGCGGGTGGCGGCTACACCCACTGCCCGCGGTTATGACCTGCTGGGGTGCAGCCGGTGCAGCGCTACCACCCGGGCGAATTTTGTAGATTACGACGGCTTTTGCATTGCTACCCCCGGCGCGGATATGGGCGCGCTGCTGTTTAACGATACGGACGTGACCGCCGGCGGCCGGATTTATGTAGATCGGGGCAAGGACTGCACGCTGCTGGCTCTGCCCAATAGCGGCTGCCGTTTTGCCGGTTGGCAGCAGGGAAATAAGATTTTGTCCGGCGATGCCAGCTATACCTTTACCCCGGTGGCCAGCGCCACCTACACGCCGCTGTTTTTGGACAACAGCGACCGGCTGACCTTTTTGTTTATTGACCCGTTTTCCAATGTGCTGTCTTATCAACAGGTGGACAGTGCTGCGGATGTAAAGATCCCCACGCCGCCTACCTACACCGGCTATACTTTTGTTGGCTGGTCCTATACGCCGACGCAGATCCACAGCGCCACCGGCTCCCTGACTGTGCAGGCGCTGTACCGCGCCGGTGGAGCCAAGCAGCTGACCGTCACCGCCCCCGGCTGCACCTTGCAGTGCGGCAGCCAAACTGCCCGGGATAGTCTGACTGTTGCCTATGGGGCGCGGGTTACTGTGTCTGCGGCAGATGCCAAGGGCTTTTCAGCCGATGGGCGGGTGCTGGGTTATGGCAGCCGGTATAGCTTCTATGCGGTTGCCGATTTGGCGCTGGAGAAGCGCACCGATGATCTGACTCCGGTGCCCTCTGTGTCACTGCTCTCCGCCCAGTTGCAGTCGGATACCGGGCGGGTGATGTTTGCTGCCACCCGGTCCATGGCCGGGAAGGGGAACCGACTGGTGACCTCAGGCTTCCTGTATGGCAAGAATTTGGCAGACGATGACCTGGTGCTGGAGATGGCCGGTAAGCCGGGCACCGGTACGGACGCCGGCACGGTGCGCTGCGCGCAAAACCGCTCTACGGAGCCGGAAGGCCAGTTTGTGCTGTACTACGGCATTTCCGCCCATGTGGGCACTGCCGCCGCGCGGGCGTACCTGACTTATGCAGACGCAGACGGCGCCCTGCACACGGTGTATTCCGCCGTGCTGCGCTATACCTATTGACAAACTTTCCTGTTTACAATCCGCCCGGCCTGTGCTACAATAAGGGCAGCAAAGGAGTGCGATTATGAAAAAAACTATACGTCTGGGCAGTTTTCTGCTGGCGTTTCTACTGCTGGTGTGCACCCTGCCGGTGACGGCGTGGGCAGCGTCAACATCATATGATTTAAGCCGTGCCTTGTTTCGTTCTGCTGAGACCCAAAAAAATGTAGTCTCCTATGCAAAAGGCGAAAAGGCCACGCTGACCTTTACCCCTCAGTACACGGCGGAGTATACTCTGAGCTTTTTTGTACACAATCCGAAGGGCGAAAGCGGACGCAATGCGCACGCAAGTTTGACTTTCCCGGGCGGAAAGGTGCAGGAAGGGGAGTATCCATACCGTCCCAACGCCAAGGATTATAGCAGACCTTATATAACTGCCACCTTGGAAAAGGGCAAAACATATACCTACCATGTTTGGGGCTGGTTACCTACCAGTGAGGCTTCCGATGTAGATATTACATTTATCAGTGGTGCAAGCGGCGCGCTGACGGAGGAGCTGGGGCTGCGTGCTTATTTGCAGGGCAAGACAGTGTTTAACGGCTACAACCCCCAAGCGGTGCTCAATGAATTGAAACTGCTGGTGGGATTTAAGAACGCCACCCAGCCTTTGGAATGGTATTATAAAAATGCCGGCGGTGTGCTGAGCATTAACGGCGTCGATGTGATCGTGGATATGTCCGGCTGTGGCGCCGAGGGTATGAATACCATGGCGGTGTACTACCAAGGCTATCGAGCCGAGGCGAAATTTGAAATCCGCAGTCACGAGCATAATTACGAGGCGGGGGATTCGGTACTGCCCACCTGCACCACTGCGGGCTACACGCCCTACTTCTGCACCATTTGCGCAGATGAGGTGCACCGGGATATTGTCCCGGCGCTGGGTCATAATTATAAAGAAAAAAGCCGTGCCTTGACCCGGGCCACCACCACGAAGGACGGCAAACGAGTGTATACTTATCGCTGTTCCGTGTGCGGTAAGCAGTATACCAAGACAGCGCAGACCTACTACAAGGTCAGCAATATTAAGCTGAGCAAAACCGCCTATACCTATAACGGCAAGGTGCAAAAACCGTCTGTGACGGTAAAAAACAGCAAGGGCAAAGCCCTGAAGAATGGTACGGATTACACCGTGACCTACCCCAAGGGTATGAAAAATGTGGGCAAATACACCGTAAAAGTGACCCTCAAGGGCAATTACAGCGGCAGTAAGTCCATGACCTATAACATTAATCCCAAGGGCACCGGCGTATCTAAAGTCACCGCTGCCAAGAAAGGCTTTAAGGCGACCTGGAAAAAGCAGAGGACTCAAACCACAGGCTACCAGGTGCAGTACAGCACCAGCAGCAAGTTTAAGAAAGCCAAGACGGTGACGATCAGCAAGAATAAGACCACTTCTAAGTCCGTGAGCAAGTTGTCCGCGAAGAAGAAGTATTATGTGCGGGTACGCACCTATAAAACCGTAAAAATCGGTGGCAAGAGTGTAAAACTCTACTCCGGGTGGAGTAAGGCCAAGAGCGTGACCACCAAGAAATAAGTTTATTTTGGTTTTCCAATACGCGTAGGGCGGGGGCTTGCTCCCGCCGAACAATCCCTCCGTCAACGCCTTGCGGCGTTGCCACCACCTAACCGGTGCCCGTCCCCTCTGTCGCTGCGCGACATCTCCCCGCACAGCGGGGAGTCACCCTTTACACAAGGGAGGCTGATTATACACAATGCGACTGAGGGGTTAAAAGCGGGCAGATACGATCCGCCCCTACCGGTTTAATCGCATTTTCATAAAATAAACAAGCCCCCGCATTCGTTACGAATGCGGGGGCTGTTTTTGATGTATTATTTGGTCTGGCCATAGCGGTGGGCGTAATCCTCAATGCGGGCGAAAAGCTCGTGGGCAAAGGCCTCCTGATTTTCTACGGAAACACAGATTTGCTTGCCGTTTAGCAGGCGGATCTCCGTATAATACTGATAATCGCCAAAGTCCACCAGCATACTCCACTTTTGCCGCATACCCTGGCTGCGCAGGTTCAGGCGGCTGTTGTACACACTGGCAATGTCCTTATACATAATGGACACGGTGGGACGAAATTTCTTGGTCAGCAGTGCGTGCATGGTGATCTCTAAATGATCTTTATACAGCGTAACGCCCTTAAAGCCCACAATGTATTTGATCGCCATAATAAGGCCGATAATAAAACACACGAACCCGGCCCACAGCATTGGCTCCAGCGAAACATATTTGCCAAGTCCTACTCTAAATATTAAAATCAGCAGTACATAACCGATCAGATACGGCGTAACAAAGTTGCCTGTTACATAGAGAAAATGCTGATACCCGGTAGCGGCTTTGTTGGCGTACCGAAAGGCATAGAACGAGGGGATCGGGAATTGACTTTCTTCCATTTCTTTTCCTCAAAGGTTAAATCTCGATGAATTCGTTAAACACGGCGGTCATTTTTTTGCTGACCTCCAGGTCGGTGTGCAGGCTGCCAAAGTACCAGTGCATATACTCCACCTGCTTCATCAGCTCTTGCAGGTAGGTGTTCAGCGGGGTAATGTGCACGCCCTTGTTGGTGTGCAGCTTTAAGAAGTCCTTGGCAATGGCCGGCGCCTCATAGGTGAGTACATAGTTGACGGCGTATTTGTAGTCACGTAGATTGTCCTGGCCGTTTTTCAGGTCCTCGGCGGTGGGCAGCTCCGCTTTCCACCAGCTGACCCCGTCCTCTCGCATATCCTTGTCCTCGCTTTCGCCACCGCCCATCACAAAGAAGGTCTTGTTCTCAAACATAAACATCTCGCCCCGCATTAAGTGGTAAATGTTGTCGGCGATCTTGTGGGTGTTGCCGCCTTTCCAGCGGTAGGGGGTATAGCTGTCCAGCATATCAAAATTCTCATGCGCGCCGTCTAAAAAGCAGATGGTGTACTTGCGCTTTTTCAGCCACTCCAGGTTGCGCTTTTCCTTGGGATCGTTGGGGTCCCAAAGAAAGCCAAAGTCGCCGCAGACGATGACAATATCTTTCTCCCCCAGGCGCTTGAGTTTAGGGTCTTTGAAGTGGGACAGATCCCCGTGGGTGTCGCCGGTAATGTAAATCATAATTCACTCCGAAAAATTCAAAAAGTTTTTACGCATTTGGGCTTTTCAATTGGGCCCAAAGATGATAGACTAAGTATTATAATATCTTTAATTTGTTCAGGTGTCAAGTTCCATGAAAAAAACTGTCTCTTTCTTTTTATCTTTCGTTTTGCTGCTGTCCGCCGTGTTCTGCGTGCCGGGCTTTTCTGCCTCTGCCGCAGTGTATAAGCCGGACCGCAAGCTGTATTCCCAGGCCTATATGCTCCTTAGCCTGGATGATCCGTCCTTCCCTGTGGTGGCGGAGAAAAATCAGGACAAGCGGATGTACCCGGCTTCTCTGACCAAGATCGTTACCACCATGGTGGTGCTGAATAAAGTGAAGGACTTGAGCCAAAAGACCAAGGTGAGCCAAAGTGCCTACGACGCTGTGCTGGGCACCGGAGCACAGACGGCCGGGCTGAAAGTGGGGGAGAGCCTGACCATTGAACAGCTGCTATATCTTACTATGGTCCATTCTGCCTGTGACGCCTGCCATGTGCTGGCGGAGTTTGTTTCCGGTTCTACGGACGCCTTTGTGGCGGAGATGAACAGCTGGGTTCAGTCCCTGGGGTGCAAGAATACCCATTTTGTGAACCCGGATGGCCTCCACGACCCCAACCACTATTCCACCGCTGCCGATCTGGCGAAGATCACCTTAAAGGCGCTGCAAAACGACACCTTTGAGAAAATCAGCACCACCGTGCAGTACAAGTACAAGAATACCACCTTTACCCACACCAACTTAATGCTGCAAAGCGGCTATGTGTCTTACTATTACGAGTACGCCAGCGGCATTAAGACCGGCTCCACCGAGGAGGCGGGCTACTGCGTGATCACTAAGGCATCCAAGGACGGCTACAACTATTTGGCTGTGGTGCTTGGCGCACCGGTGATCGACTATAACAACGACGGCTATGTGGAGAAATGCTCGTTTATTGACGCCGCGTCCTTGTTTGACTGGGCCTTTGACTCGCTGAAATATACCACCCTGGTCAGCGCAAATGATGTGATTGACGAAGTGCCGGTAGAAAACGGCAAGGACGCCGACGCGGTGCAGCTGATGGCAGAGAAAGATGTAAACACCATCGTGCCCGCCGGGCTGGACAAATCCGCCGTGATCATTCGGGCGGTGGATAAGCCGGAGAGCGTGCAGGCCCCGGTGGAAAAAGGACAGAAGATCTGCAAGGCGGAGATCATCTACGCAGACCAGGTGGTGGCAACGGTGCAGCTGGTGGCTGCCAACCGGGTGGAGCTGTCCACATTCTTAAAAATTCTCAACGCCGTTAAAGCGTTTTTCTCCTTGACGGTGGTACGGATTGTACTGGGCGCTGCCGTGCTGTTTGTGCTGGTGTATCTGTACCTGTTTATCCGTAACGCCCGGCTGAAGAAAAAGCGCCGGGCAGAGAAAATGCGCCAGTACGAGGAAATGCAGACCTCCGGCAATCGGGATCAGGACGGCCCGCCGGATCTGCCGCCCCCGGTGCATAGATAAAGAAAAGTACGGCGTAGCCATACGCAACATACCCGGCGCAGTTTCTCACTTGTGCCGGGCTTTTTAGAAAGAGGGATAAAGATGAAAGGAAAACGCAAACGCATTTACCGCCTGGTGGCGGTGTGCCTGGCGCTGCTGGTGGCTTTTACCGGGCTGCTGACCGTGCAGGCGGCAGGGGTGGCTAAGCCCACCAAGCTCAGCGCCAAGGCCAATGATAATGTATCTATCACCCTGCAATGGACGGCAGCTAAGAAAGTCAGCGGCTACCAGGTGTATATCGCCGGGTCCAAAAGCGGCAAATATACCCTGCTGGCCACCACATCTGCGACCAAGTACACCCACAGCAACTTGAAAGGCGGCAAGACCTATTATTACAAGGTGCGCGCCTATAAGACGGTGAAGAAAAAGAAGCAGTATTCCGGTTACACGGCGGTGGTGCAGGCCATGGCGGTGCAGTACGCCGCCCAAAAGAGCCTGCAAAGCCTGAACAGCAAGGTGGACGGTATGATCCGCCGGGTGACGGCACTGGAACAGAGCAAGACCGTGGGCGATCTGCAACAAACGGTGCTTCGCCAGGAACAGCTGCTGGCCGATCAGCAAAGCGCGCTGGAGACCTTGCAGCAGACCGTTGCCATCCAGGATGACAGCTTGCAGTCTTTGCAGCAAACGGTGACCGCCCAGTCCCAAAAAATTACAGATCTGGAGCAGCAGGTGCAGGCGCTTTCCGGCGCAAAAGCCTACTGGCAGGGCAAAAAGTGGGTGGCCTTTGGCGACAGTATCAGCGCCGGCTTTCAGCTGGACGATCCGGACACCCAGCTGTACTCTCGGCTGATCGCCAAGGATTTAGGCTTGCAGCTGGTCAGCGGCAGCATGCACGCCATGAACAGCATGGGTTATACGGTGACTGCAGGTACCGCAGTCGGCCAGCACAGCATGCCGGCTTATGTGAATGCAGACAAGAATGAAGATGCGGATTTGGTTACCATTTTTGCCGGCACCAATGATTTCGGTCGTTCGGTGGCTATGCCTTTGGGCACCATGGCAGACGACGCCAACACGGAGAGCTTTTACGGCCGGTTAAAGTATACATGCGATTTGCTTAGCGCCAAGTACCCGAATGCGCTGGTGATCCTGGTAACTCCGCTGCCCCGCCACGATTGCGCGGATGGTACCAAGGGCACCGTAGAGCCGACCAAAACCTTAGTTGATTATGCAGACGCCATTCGCCAGGTGGCGGCGCTGTACAGTTTTCCGGTGCTGGATTTGACTCGGGAGAGTGGCATGCAGATGCGCAGCAAAGCGTTTCGCACCGCCTATATGGCAGATAACATTCACCCCAACGCTGCCGGTCATGCCAAATTTATCGCCCCGTCACTGGAGCGCTTTATCCTCCAGCATACCCCGGTGATGTGAGAAAAGGTTGTTTCGTTTTTTATCCCCTCAGTCAGCTGCGCTGACAGCTCCCCTTTATTACATAAAAGGGGAGCCAAGTTTTACAATTTTGCCTCTCTTGTGTAAACGGTGGCGGGATCGTCCTGTCCAATAACCCTCAATATAGAAAAAAGAGTTCCCCAATCAAAGGGAACTCTTTTCGTTTTGTTTGGCTTTAGCCCTCGTATTCGTCCTCGTTTTCCCAGTTGTGCCAAATGTTCTGCACATCGTCGTTGTCCTCGAACATCTCGATCATCCGGGCCATCTTCATCATATCGTCCTGGCTTTCCAGGCGGGTGTAGGTGGTGGGGATATACGCCGGCTCAGAGGAAAGGATCTTGTAGCCCTTGCCCTCCAGCTCGTCCCGCACGGCACCCACATCGTTGGGCTCGGTGCGAATTTCAAAAATATCCGTATCATCGGTCAAGAAGTCGGCAGCGCCTGCCTCCAGTGCGTCCTCCATCAGCTGATCCTCGTCCACATCCTCGCGCTCAATGACGATGACTCCCTGGCGGTTGAACATAAAGGTCACGGAACCCTGGGTGCCCATATTGCCGCCGGCCTTATCAAAGTAATGGCGAACCTCACCGGCGGTGCGGTTGCGGTTGTCGGTCAGGGCCTCTACCACCACGGCCACGCCGCTGGGACCGTAGCCCTCATAAATGATCTCCTCATAGTTGGCGGTGTCCGTCTCGCCGGCCGCCTTCTTGAGCATACGATCAATATTGTCGCCGGGCACATTATTCTGCTTGGCCTTGGCGATAATGTCCTTTAACTTGGTGTTTACACTGGGGTCCGGGCCGCCCTGCTTTACGGCAACGGCCAGTTCGCGCCCGATCTTGGTAAAGACCTTGGCTCTGGCGGCGTCGTTGGCGCCCTTTTTGCGCTTAATGGTGCTCCATTTGGAATGTCCGCTCATCCAATCACTCCTTCAGTCTTAGTCTAAAATACCCGTCAATTTTACCACAAAGCCCCGCCAATATCAAGTGCAAAATCCGCATTTAGCCGCCGAGCGGGTCACTTCCCGGTCAAAATCGCAACTTTCTGTTGTATATGCTGCTAAAATATGGTATGATAATGCGTATAAGTTCTAAGCAAAAACAAAGAACGGAGGACGATTTTATGTATTCGGATTACTATGATTCCATTGCCCAGGTGGCAGGTGCGGACCCGGAAGTTGCTGCGGCAATGAATCAGGAGCTGCAACGCCAGCGGGATAATATTGAGCTGATCGCATCGGAGAACCTGGTGTCTCCCGCTGTGATGGCGGCCATGGGCTCTGTGCTCACCAACAAATATGCCGAAGGTCTGCCCGGCAAGCGCTACTACGGCGGCTGCCAGTATGTGGATGTGGTGGAGAAGATTGCCATTGAGCGCGCCTGCAAACTGTTTGGTGCCAAGTATGCCAATGTGCAGCCCCACTCCGGTGCCCAGGCCAACACGGCTGTCTATTTTGCTTTGCTGAAGCCGGGTGACACGGTGATGGGTATGGCGCTGGACAACGGCGGCCACCTGACCCACGGCTCTCCCGTGAACATCAGCGGCAAGTACTTTAACTTTGTGCCCTACGGCGTCAATGACGAGGGCTTTATTGACTATGCGGCATTTGCCAAGCAGGTGAATAAAGTGAAGCCCAAGTTGATTGTGGCCGGTGCCTCCGCCTATCCTCGGGAGATTGACTTCCAGACTATGGCGGATATTGCCCATGCCAACGGCGCTATGTTCATGGTGGATATGGCTCACATTGCCGGCTTGGTGGCAGCGGGTCTGCACCAAAGCCCGGTGCCTTGCGCCGATGTGGTGACCACCACTACCCATAAGACCCTGCGCGGTCCTCGGGGCGGCCTGATCCTGTGCAACAATCCCTATTTGATCAAAAAGCTGAATTCCGCCGTGTTCCCCGGTACCCAGGGCGGCCCGCTGATGCACATTATTGCCGCCAAGGCCGTGTGCTTTGGTGAGGCGCTGAAGCCGGAATTCAAAGCCTACCAGCAGCGGGTGATCGACAACGCCAAAGCACTGGCGAAGGGACTTACCGACCGTGGGCTGAACCTGGTGTCCGGCGGTACGGACAACCACCTGTGTCTGCTGAGCCTGATTGGCACCGATGTGACCGGCAAGGAGCTGGAGCACCGGCTGGACGAGGTGCATATCACCCTGAACAAGAACACCGTGCCCAACGAGCCCCTGTCTCCCTTTATCACCTCCGGTGTGCGGATCGGTACCCCGGCAGCCACCACTCGTGGACTGAATACGGAGGATATGGACAAGATCGCCGAGTATATTTACCTGGCCATCACGGACTTTGACAATCAAAAAGAGAACATTGCGGCGGGCGTGGCAGAAATCTGCAAAAAATACCCGCTCTATGCGTAAAATTTTATGAAAATTCTGTTTGTTTATCTGTTTCAGGCGCTGCTGCAGCTGATTTATCTGCCCTTAAAGGCGTTTTGTAAGGTGCAGGATCAGGTGGTCTATCTCTCTCGCCAAAGCAACGAGAAGAGTCTGGATATGCAGCTGCTGGAACAGGCCATAGAGGAGAAAGCCCCCGGCACCCGCCAGGTGTTTCGGCTGCAAATGATGGAGGACGGCTTTGCCGGCAAGCTTCGCTATTTCGGCCATTTGGTGGGGGATATGAAAGCCCTGGCTTCCTCCAAAGTGGTGATCGTAGACACTTACTCCATCGCCGTGTCCTGCCTGCGGCATAAAGCCGGCGTGCAGGTGGTGCAGATGTGGCACGCACTGGGGGCTGTTAAGAAATTCGGCTTGCAATCCCTGGGCACCAAGGAGGGGCGGGACGCCCGCTTGAGCCACGCCATGCACATGCACCGAGGTTACGACTATGTGTTGTGCCCCTCGGCAGCCACCGCTCGGTTTTATATGGAAGCCTTTGGCTGCCCGGCGGAGAAGATCAAAATTTGTTCCCTGCCTCGGGTGGACGATATTGTGACTCCCAAAGAGGGACTGGCTCAGCGCTTTTATGCAGAGAACCCGGGTCTCAGTGACCGGCGGCTGGTGCTGTATCTGCCCACTTTCCGAGATCGTGAGGCCTATGTGGCCCAGGAGCTGAAATTGGCCTTTGCGGAGCAGGAGACCTACCGGTTGGTGGTGCGTACCCACCCGCTGAGCAAGGTAAAGCCGGATCCGGAATTCAGTATCCACGGCAACTACTCCACCTATGAGTTGATGCAGTTGGCAGATGCCATCGTGACGGACTATTCCGCCTGCGCCTTTGAGGCGTCCCTCTTAATGAAACCCCTGTATTTCTTTGTGCCGGATTATGATCTGTATATGCGGGATCGGGGGCTGAATGTGGACTTGCGGCAGGAGATGCCTGCTGCCACCTTTACGGACGCGGATGCGCTGGCAGACAGCCTGCGCGCGGCGGCTTATGATTATGACGCGCTTTATGCGTTTCAGTCCAAATATGTGGAGAATACCAAGAATAATAACGCAGCCATCTTAGCCAACTTTGTGCTGACTTTGCTGCAAAAGAAGGACAGCGATTCTTAATGGAATACACATTTTCAAACAAGATCTCCGCACTGCAACCCAGCGCTATTCGAGAGATTTTAAAGGCTACCGCTGACCCGGCCATTATTCCGCTGGCAGCGGGCAACCCGGCGCCGGATGCTTTTCCGGTGGACGAGGTTCGGGCCATTACCGCCGATATTCTGCAAAAAACGCCCATTGACGCCTTGCAGTACGGCGTGTCCGAGGGGTATCAGCCCCTGCGGGACACAGTGCGGGACTGGCTTGCCCGTCGGGAAAAGATCGGTACCGATGGGGATGATTTGCTGATCGTCAGCGGTGCGACCCAAATTATGGACTTGGTTACCAAGGTGCTGTGCAACGAGGGCGACACGGTGATTTGCGAGGAACCGTCCTTTATCGGCTCGCTGAACTGCTTCCGCTCCTACGGTTGTAAGCTGGCCGGTGTGCCTATGGAGGCAGACGGTATGGACACCGCCGCTTTGGAGCGGGTGTTGCAGGAGAACCCGGGCGCCCGATTTATCTACACCATTCCCAATTTCCAAAACCCCTCCGGCGCCACCATGAGCCTGGAGAAACGGCAGCAGGTGTACGCCCTTGCCAAGCAGTATGGTGTGCTGATCCTGGAGGATAACCCTTATGGCGATCTGCGGGTGGCCGGTGAGCCGCTGCCCACCATTAAGAGTATGGATACGGACGGCATTGTGATCTATGCCGGTTCCTTCTCCAAGATTTTGTCCCCCGGTTTGCGTGTAGCCTACTGCGTGGGTCCCAAGCCGGTGCTGGCCAAAATGACCGTGGGCAAGCAGGCGGAGGATGTGCATACCGCTATGCTGAATCAGATGATCGTGTACCAGTGGTTCCGGCAGTATGATGTGGACGCCCATATTGAAAAGATCCGCGGCATTTACCGCAAAAAGCTGGAGCTGATGTGCAACTGCATTGACAGTGATCTGGGCGATTTTGTAGAGTATGTGCGGCCCCAGGGCGGTCTGTTCATTTGGTGCAAGCTGCCCGGCGATGTGGATATGCTGGACTTTTGTAAGCGTGCCATTGCCAAACAGGTGGCTGTGGTGCCCGGCAACGCCTTTATGATGGACGACAAGGCAGTCAGCCACCATATTCGGCTGAATTTCTCCACCCCGTCCGATGAGGCTATTGTGGCCGGTGTGCACCGATTGGGTGAAGTGGCTGCCGATCTGCGCAGCAAATAAAGGAGCAAAGAATTATGTCTGAAGAAGTAAAAGTAGAACGGAAAAAGCGCAGCCTGTCGCTGATTCAGCCTACCTCCATTCCCACCTTGGGCAATTACCTGGGGGCGATGAAGGGCTGGAGCGCCTTTCAAGAAGAATATGACACCATTTACGGCGTAGCAGACCTGCATTCCATTACCGTGCGCCAGGACCCGCAAAAGCTGCGGCGGCAGACCACGGAACTGTACGCTATGCTGTTGGCTTTGGGTTTGGATCCGGACAAGGGTATTGTGTTTATCCAGTCCCATGTGCCCACCCATTCCCAGCTGGGCTGGCTGCTGAACTGCTACACCCAGTTTGGCGAGTTGTCCCGTATGACCCAGTTTAAGGACAAGTCCAAGCAGCACGCAGACAATGTGAATGCCGGGCTGTTTACCTATCCCTGCCTGATGGCGGCGGATATTTTGCTGTACCAGTCGGATATTGTGCCGGTGGGTGCGGACCAAAAGCAGCATTTGGAAATTGCAAGGGATATTGCAGAACGCTTTAACGGCATTTACGGCAAGGTGTTTACCGTGCCGGAAGCCTACATTCCCAAGAGCGGCGCCCGGGTGATGAGCCTGCAAGACCCCACCCGCAAGATGAGTAAGTCCGACCCCAACCCCAAGGGTACGGTGTACCTGACGGACGAGCCCGGCGTTATTATGAAAAAGTTCCGTTCTGCGGTGACAGACAGCGAGATGAGTGTGCACTACGGCGAGGGTAAGGACGGCATCAACAACCTGATGACCATTTACGCCGCCGTGACCGGCAAGACGATGGAGACCATCGAACAGGAGTTTGCCGGTAAGGGCTACGGCGACTTTAAGACCGCTGTGGGCGAGGCGGTGATCGCTGAGCTGGAGCCGGTGCAGCAGCGCTTTAATCAGTTTATGCAGGATAAGTCCTATTTGCAGGCATGCTGGACCAAGGGCGCGGACCTGGCCCAGCGGGTCAGCCAGCGTACACTGGATAAGGCCATGAAGAAGATCGGCTTTTTGCTGAAATAAAAATGTGCAAGGGCGCACACCGGCAGCACCGGCGTGCGCTCTTTTATTTTGTCCATGCGGGAATATGGGCAATTTCACCAATTTGTAAACATATTTTTGGGCGGTTTGCCGTTGACCTGCCTATAAAATGTGTGTTATAATAAACTTGCATTGTATATATGTATGTAATAAGTGCGTATATACCGGATTGCCGATACGCCCTGAGAGGGCGGGCGGCGTGTCATTTTTTGTACAAATGATCTCTGTCACCCGGCGGGTGCCCTGTGCAACCCCTGCAAGAACTCTGCCTATCGCAGGCAAAACACGAGGAGGAATTATTTTGAAAGAAGCAAAAGCAATGGCTTATGTGAACATGTACGGCGTGCTCGCTACGCTGGAGAACTTGTGCCAGATCGACGACCAGGCCAAGGCCGTGCTCCGTGAGCTGAAAAAGCCGGTGTCCATCTGCTTTGATGTGACGGACGGCCCCTGCTGCACATTCAACTTCACCCAGGATGGCTGCAAAATGAGCGAGGGTACTTACGGCTGCACTTGCAAGATGAATTTTGCCAGCCCGGAGAAGTTTAATGCACTGATTGACGACTCTAAGCCCGGCGTGCCGGTAAAGGGCGCCGTACAGGTGCTCTCTTTCCTGCTGGGTCCGTTTACCAAGCTCACCAATCGGCTGACTCAGCTGCTGATGCCCAGTGAGGCGGACTTAAAGGACAGAGCGTTTTTTGAGGAGTCCACCGTTTTGACTTTCTACACCATTGCGGGAGCCATCTCTGCCCTTGCCAATACGGACAGCGTGTCCAAGCAGTCCGCGCTTTATACGGTAGACGGTGATGTGTCTATGGGCATTAAGGATGTGTGCTACGCCACCATTCGGGTCAATAACCACACGTTCCGCACCATTAAAGAAAAGGCCCAGTCTCCCCGGGCGGTGATGGAGTTTGCCACCATTGATCTGGCAAACGGTCTGTTTAACGGCACCGCCTCCACCATGGCAGAGCTGTGCGCCGGTCATATTTATATGGCGGGTATGATTTCTATGGTGGATAATATCAACCGCGTTTTGGACAGAGTTGCGGTATATCTGGGTTAAGGAGGTCTTTTAGAATGAGTAAATTTCCTGAATATAAGCATGAAAAAAGCCAGGAGTGGTTTAATCGGGCACTGAACGCCATTCCCTCCGGCGTGTACGGGCATTTGGGCCCCAGCGAGGGTCTGTTCCTGCCCATTACCAAGTGGCCGCTGATGTCCCAAAAGGCCAAGGGCACCTATTTTTGGGATGTAGACGGCAACAAGTATTTGGACTTTATGTGCGCTTACGGCCCCAATGTGCTGGGCTATTGCGATGACGATGTGGACGCCGCTGCCATGGAGCAGTTAAAGACCGGCAACTGCACCACTTCTCCCTCTTACAAAATGGTAGAGTGCGCCGAGTTGCTGATCGACACCGTGAACACCGCTGATTGGGCGTTCTTTATGAAGAACGGCTCCGACGCCACCACTTTCTCCGTGATGTGCGCCCGTGCGCATACCGGCAAAAAGAAGATGATGTTCTTTAAGGGCTATTACCACGGCGATTTCCAGTGGGCCCAAAAGGTGGACTACCCGGGTATTTTGCCGGAGGAAGTAGAGAACAATGTGGTGGTGCCCTGGTTTGACCTGGACGCTATGCAGAAGGCCTACGACGAGGCAGGCGGCGACTTTGCCGGCTTGATTGCCCAGCCCTATGACCACGGCAACTTTAAGGACAATGTGTGTGCCACACCGGAGCAGTGGAAAGCGGTTCGTAAGTTCTGCGACGACCACGGTATGGTGCTGATTTTTGACGATGTGCGTACCGGTTTCCGTTTGGATCTGGCCGGTTCCGACCATTACTATGGCATTAAGGCAGACTTGATCTGCTTCTGTAAAGCCCTGGCCAACGGCTACAATATGTCTGCTGTTTGCGGTCAGGAGCATATGAAGAATACCGCTTCTTCCGTGGTGTATACCGGCTCTTACTGGATGAGCGCCGAACCGTTCGCCGCCTGCCTGGCTTGTATTCCTAAGATGAAGAAGCTCAACACGCCTAAGATGTTCCGGGAAATGGGCACCCAGCTGACGGACGGCTTTGTGGCTGCCGGTAAGCAGCACGGCTTCGACCTGGTGGTGTCCGGCGAGCCGGCGCTGTTCTATCTGCGCGTTGCCAACGATGAAAGCCTGATGCTCCACCAGGAGTGGATCGCCGAGTGCGTCAGCCGCGGGCTGTTCCTGGCGTCTCACCACAATCACTTTATGAATGCCGCGGTTACCCAGGATGATATCAAGCTGGCCATCGACATTGCCGAGGACGCCTTCGGCGTTGTGGCTGCCAATCATCCGGAGATCCCGGGATTAGTGAAATAAACCAATCATTTTTGCCGGGTCTGTGCAAGGGGGCACGGCCCCGGTAACAACAGAAAGGGAGGACTTTGAATGCCTGCTGATTTCAAGCCATTTGACAAAGCCGAGTGGCTCCGCCTGGAGAAAAAGGCGGACGAGTTAAGACGACTGACCGTGCAGACCACCGTTTGGGGCGGTTCCGGCCACATCGGCGGCGCCATGAGTGCCATGGACGCCATGACCATTCTCTATCACCGCTTTATGAAGCTGGATGTAAACAACCCGGACATGGAGGACAGAGATCGCTTTGTGCTCTCCAAGGGGCATGCGGCTGTGGGCTATGGCCCGGTGATCTGCGACTACGGCTTTATGCCGGTGGAGGGGCTGCACAACTTTAACCTGACCGGTTCCAAGTTTGGTATGCACCTGGATAAGAACAAAATCAAGGGCATCGATTGCTCTTCCGGCTCTTTGGGTCACGGCCTTTCCCTGGCAGATGGCTTTGCCCTGGCAGGCCGCGTAAAGGGTCAGGACTATATGGTCTATTGCCTTACCGGCGACGGCGAGCTGAATGAGGGCTCCAACTGGGAGGCTGCCATGACCGCTGCTCAGTTTAAGCTGTCCAATGTGGTGGTGCTTGTGGATAACAACAAGTGCATGATTGACGGCCGCGTGGACGATGAGATGAAAGTGGAGCCGCTGGATAAGAAGTTCGAGGCCTTTGGCTTTAAGGTAAAGCGCGTAGACGGCCAGAATATGAAGGAGCTTAACGATGCCATTGAGGACGCCATCGCCAATCACAAAAACGGCGGCGACCAGCCCTATTGTATCGTGATGGATACCTTTAAGGGCGCCGGTATTGACTTTATGGAGGACGATTACCACTGGCATTACGGCGCACTGGACGAGGCAAAAGAGAAGGCTTGCTACGAGAGCCTGGATAAGTATTACAAGAAACGCTGCGAGCGTGCGGAACAGGAGGGCTAAGCCATGGCAAGCGGAATGACTTATACAATGACGGAGACCACCGCCCTCTCTACGGCGGAATATTACGGCAAGGCGCTGTGCGAGCTGGGTGCGGAGCACCCGGAAGTGGTGGCGCTGACCGCTGACCTGGGCAAATCCACCAAGATCGGTATGTTTGGCGAGAAGTTCCCGGATCGTTTCTTCAATGTGGGTATTGCAGAGCAGAATATGTTTGGCGTGGCAGCCGGGCTGGCGCAGAACGGGCTGATCCCCTTTGCTTCTACCTTTGCTATTTTTGCTTCTGCCCGCTCCCTGGATCAGGTACATACGGATATTTGCTATCAGAATGTACCGGTTAAGATTATTGCTACCCATGCGGGTACTTCATTCGGTCAGGCGGGCTCTACCCACCATGCTTTGATCGATATGGCGTGCATGCGCTCTCTGCCCCACATGACCGTGATCTGCCCTTGCGACGGCGCAGAGACTTATCACGCGGTTAAGGCAGCGTACAGCTATCCCGGCCCGGTTTATATTCGTATCAACCGCGGCTTTGACCAGATCGTTTATCCCAAGCTGGAGGAGTGCACCTTTGAAGTGGGCAAGGCCAAGGTCATGAACGAGGGCACAGATATTACCGTGATTGCCTGCGGTTCTTGCGTGTATCAGGCCATGCAGGCTGCCCAGATGGCAGCGGCTGACGCCGGACTGAAGGTGCGTGTGCTGAATATGCATACCATTAAGCCTCTGGATGAGAAAGCTGTAATGTCCGCCATTATGGACACTCGCCGGATTATCACCGTAGAGGATCACACCGTGATGGGCGGTTTGGGCACCGCTGTTGCTGAGGTGGTTGCCAAGAGCGGCAAGGCCTGCGTTATGCGGATGCTGGGCCATCAGGATGAATTCTCCACCATCGGTCTGCACGAGGACCTGATGTCTCTTGCAAAGATCGACGCCAACGGCATTGCCGACACCATTGCCGAAGTGATGCACGCCGATTTTGAAGCGGACGACGCTTGGGACGACGAATTCTAATTCGCGCACAGATGTTAAAACTTCAAAATCAAGAAAGGATGTGCCAGTATGGCAAGTGATACCACACGCTACACCAACAAGGTGTTTATGACCGGCGCCTTGCCGCTGCTGAAGACCATCGCCAACGATGTGCCGGAGCTGAAGAAGAAATTTGAGGGCGTCAACGCCGTGTACCAGGTTTCTGCTATGGCTAACGCACAGGACAAAGAGGCGATCCACTTTATCATCGAGGATGGAGAGTGGACGGTCAAACTGGGTGAGTACTTGGGGCAGCAGAAGATTGACGCCGAATTGCAGTTCTCTTCTATGGAGAAGATGAATGCGTTTTTTAAGGGCAATATGAGCGCCCTGCCCAAGATGAAGATCAAGAGCTTTGGCAAGTTTATCAAATTTATGATGGTCCTGCTGAAGATGAGTTCTCTGCTGGGTATTAAGGAACCGCCGGAAGATGAGCAGCTATGTCTGCTGCTGACCAAGCTGTATTTTTATTTGCTGTCCTCCGGCATCAGCCAGTTGAACAAAATGGGTCACCCGGCTATTCGGGATTGGACTTCCAAGAGCCCGGACCGCGTGTACCAGTGGGCTGTGGAGGGTCACCCGGAGTGCACCGCTTACCTGCGCATTAAGGCAGGCAAGTCCCGTGCCGGCCGTGGGGAGTATAAGCGCTCCAAGCCGTTCTTCTGCATGAAGTTCGACACCGCCCAGCACGCGCTGATGATCCTGCTTGGCACCGGCGATATGCTCCAGATGACCAAGGATAAGCAGCTCATCATGGAGGGCGCGCCGGAGTTCGGCGCCATGATCGGCGAATACATGATGATTGTGGGCGACCTGGCCTCTTAATTTTCTAAACGCCTTGCGGCACCTCTTTACGGGGTGCCGCTTTTTTTGTTTTGATTGCGCTTTATAAGGTATGAAAAGGCGGACAAAACAAAACCGCCCCTATGCTGCATGGTAGCAACAGGGGCGGCTCTTGACATTCTTAATTTTTCTTTTCGTTTTCCAGTTCCTGCTGTTCTTTATAGAACATGTTGGCCTTAACATACACTTGAATATAGCCGTTGATCACTTCGGCCAGTTCGCCGGCAGAGTAGGGGTTGGGCAAAATGTGCTCGTCGTCGTCGATCACCACCGGCCCCCGTTCAAAGTCGTTAAAGGTGGGCATTAGACTATAATTCTCTGCGGTCTTTACAATAGAGATCAGGGTGTAGTCCGCTGTGGCGTTAACAAAGCCCTTTTTCTTGGTATATTTCTCAATGGTGGACAGGTCGCTCTGGTCATTGTGCTTCTTGGAGTAGCAGGAGTCGATCACTTCCTCAATAAACTGCTCCAGCCGTTCCTCGCTGTACGGGGCTTTCAGCAGATGCACCTTATCAATATCCGCTATGCCGTACTTGTCGCTTTCGCCGCAGGGAATGCCGATCAGGTTCTCGTCTTCGTCCACATAAAGGGAGATGGTATAAAATGCTTTTTCCATATACAAAAATCACCTTTTCCGTTGGTTCTCTCCCTTATTATATCGGATTGCGTTGAAAAATACAACCGTTTGTGCTAAACTGGGAACGGTGATTGTATGAAACAAGTTTTAATAACCGGCGGCGCTACCGGCATTGGTGCGGCTACAGCACAGGTGTTTTTGGAACGGGGCTACCGCGTGTTCGTGACGGTGCACCAAACGGCGGCGGAGCTGCCGGGAGTGACGGCGATCCCTTGCGATATTACGGACCCGGCGGACGTGGAACGGTTGTTTGCCGCGGTGGGCACGGTGGATGTGCTGGTGAATAACGCCGGGATCAGTCTGATTCGCCAAATTCAGGATACCACGCCGGAGGATTATGACGCCCTAATGGGGGTCAACTGCAAGGGCGTGTTCCTGTGTAGCCGGGCGGCAGCGGTGGATATGCTCCGCCGCCACAGCGGCGCCATTGTAAATGTGTCCTCCATGTGGGGGCAGGTGGGCGCCTCTTGTGAAACGGTGTATTCCATGAGCAAGGCCGGGGTTATCGGCTTCACCCGGGCGCTGGCCCAGGAGCTGGCGCCGGAGGGCATTGCCGTCAACTGTGTGGCGCCGGGAATCATTGATACCCGTATGAATGCCTGCTTTGACCGAGCAGAGCTGGAGGCCCAGGTGCCTATGGGTCGACTGGGCACACCCTGGGAGGTGGCAGAGGCTGTGCTGTACCTGGCAGAGAGTCCGTATGTGACCGGCCAGGTGTTGGGGGTCAACGGCGGTATTGTATAATATAATAAAATGAGCGTAGGGCGCAGAGGCGCCGCGTAGGGAATGTGCGCGGCTTTTCTGCGCCCTCTGTCACACCTTTTGCCGTCTTTCATAGTATGGTTTAGAAAGGCGAAAGGAGGTACTACGGTTATGGGTTGTGGTTGCAATAACGGTTGCGGCTGCGGATCTTCCTGGATCGTGATTTTGATTATCATCCTGTTGCTCTGCGGCGGTTTCGGTAACTGCGGCTGCGGTAATGACTGTGGCTGCGGCTGCTGATTATCCGGTCGGCGCAAGGTGTGCACGGCATGCCTTGCCGTACATAATAAGATCAAAAAATAGGGGAGTACCCATAGCGCCGATGGTCAAAGATCGGCGCTTTTTTTGCACATATTTTTGCCAAAGACAATGAAAGTCAAAAAATATTTATGCTAAAATTCCGCATAACCAAGCCGAAAATCGGGCATACTCTCCTGGAAGGTCAAAAAAAGTCAAAAAAGTTCTTGACTTTCTCTGACCTTTGTGCTACTATGATGACAGAAGGTCAAAGAAAGTCAAAGTCAGAGTGTGAACGAGCGCAAGATCAACAATGGCTCCTGTATCCCTCTCGCCGGGCTTTCCACCTTCATTAGATAGGAAGTGATTGGAAAATGAAGATCAGTGATGTGATCGCAGATATGATTCTTGATATGTTTGATGACAACAAATCCACCGTTCAGATCCAGCGCAACGACCTGGCGGCGCGGGTGGGCTGTGTGCCCAGCCAGATCAATTATGTGATCACCTCCCGGTTTACACCGGAGCAGGGCTACCGCATTGAGTCCAGGCGTGGCGGCGGCGGGTGTATTCTCATTACCCGTGCCGACAGCAAGAACCAGGCGCTGATGGCGCTGATCAATTCCATTGGTCCTGCCATAGATGAAAAGACGGCCAAGGCTCACCTGTACAACCTGCACTACCAGGGCTTGATGGACGCCCGCAGCGCCAAGATCATGGAGTCGGCGCTCACCGGGTGGAACCAGCACGGCGTAGACGAGCAGGTGTTGGACCAGATACGCGCCCGTCAATTTAAACAAATGCTGCTTGCATACATCAATTAGGAGGTTATTTGTTATGCGTTGTGAACATTGCAATCAAAACGAGGCAACCACTTATATTAAACAGAATATCAACGGCAAGGTGACCGAGATGCACCTGTGTCGGGATTGTGCCGAGAAGTTAGGTGTCTTGGAGCCCATGCACAGCAATATGGGCCTTGGCTCTATGTTTGAGGGCAGTTTCTTCGGCAACTTCCTGGGGGCCGGGCTGGCGGCCATGAACGCCCTGACAGGCGTGGATCGCTGCGACTACTGCGGCTCCACCTTTAACGATATTATCAACACCGGCAATGTGGGTTGCGCCCACTGCTATGACCGGTTTGCAGACAAACTGGAACCCAGCATTCGCAAAATCCACGGTGCCACCCGCCATATTGGTAAGAATATTTCTTACACCGAGGAAAAGGAACCGGTGAACAACGCCAAGGCGAAAGAACCGGCGGCAGAGAAGCCCCAAAGTGAGCGGGAGCGCTTGCAGGCGGAACTGGACAAGGCGGTGCAGGAGCAGCGCTATGAGGACGCAGCGGTGCTGCGTGACCAAATCAAAGAGCTAAAGCCGGAGGAATAAAGATGAATAAGTGGTACAGCGGCGAGGGCAAAAATTCAGATGTAGTGGTGGGTGCTACCGTGCGCCTGGCCCGTAATTTGGCAGACGCCCCCTTTCCCATTCGTATGAACAACGAGATCCGCAGAAACACGGTGAAGAAAATCTTTGCCGCCGTGAAGAATTCTCCCTATGCCGGGGAGTTCGATCTGGTGGATCTGAGCGCCGTGTCTTCGGCGCAGGCGTATGCCTACGCGGAGCAACAGCTGATCAGCCGTCGCTTTGCTCGGCAAAAGGATCAAAGTGCTTTTTTGCTCAGCAAGGACGGCAGCGCCAGCGTGATGCTTTGCGAGGAGGATCATATTCGCTTACAGGTGCGCGCTGCCGGGCAGGACCTGGAGGGCGCTTACGCCAAGGCGGATAAGCTGGACGACGCCCTGCTGGAGCGGTTACCCATTGCTTTTGATGAGCGGCTGGGCTTTTTAACAGCTGTACCCACCAATTTGGGCACCGGTATGCAGGCCATGCTGGATTTGCACTTGCCGGCACTGGCAGGTCAAGGGCTCATTGACCAGCTGACGGTGATGATCGGCAAGCTGGGACTGTCGCTGCAACCTCTTTATGACGGCCACGGCAGCTTTTATCGGCTGACGAACCAGGTAACACTGGGCATTACCGAGAAAGCGGCCATTGATAATGTAAATGCCATTTGCGACCAAATCGTGCGCCAGGAGCGCAATCTGCGTCAGCAGCTGCAACAGCAAGACGCCTTTTTGGATCGTATTTACCGAGCTATGGGCACGCTGCAAATGGCTCGTACTTTGAACCAGGACGAATTTTTTGACCTGGTGTCGCTGCTGCGCCTAGGTATTTCTCTGGGTGAGAGCAGCAAAACATACAGCGATGTAGGCGAACTGATCCAAAAGGTGCAGAACGCCACCATTGCAGCCGCTGCCGGGGCAGAAGTAACTGCCGACGCAGTGGATAAGATCCGCGCCGGACTGGTGCGGCAGGCTTTGGCGTAAAAAGGAGAGCGGAATTTCCTCTTGCACCAAGGCAATAAGGAGGATTTACCATGTATAGATTTAACTACTTTACCGAAAAAGCAAACCATGTGATCAACCTGGCCATTACCTCCGCAGAGGAGTTGGGCCATAATTATATCGGCAGTGAGCACTTGCTGCTGGGTATCTTGAAAGAAGACGCCGGCTTAGGCGCCCAGGCGCTGCGTGAAAGCGGTGTGCAGACCGAAGATGTGGAAAAGCTCATCCAGGAGAATATCGGCGTAGGGGAGCCTACCCGGTTGACCCCGGATGACTTTACCCCACGGTTTAAACGGATGCTGGAGTTGGCGTTCCAGATTGCCCGCGGTATGATGCATTCCTTTGTAGGCACAGAGCACCTGTTGCTGGCGCTGCTTAAGGAGACGGATTCTTACGGCTACAAGTTCCTGCTGGCACTGGGCGTGCGCCCGGAAGTGCTGGTGGAGCAGCTGTTCTCCGGTCAGGAGACGCAGCCGGACGGCAAGACCGACGGTAAAAAGGGCAAGACCAAGACGCCTACGCTGGATGAGTTTGGTCGTGACCTGACTGCGCTGGCCGAGGGCGGCAAGATCGATCCGGTGATCGGTCGTGAAAAGGAAATTGAGCGGGTCATTCAAATTTTGTCCCGCCGCAGCAAGAACAATCCCTGCCTCATCGGTGAGCCGGGCGTTGGTAAAACCGCCATTGCCGAGGGGCTGGCGCTGAAAATTGTCAAGCACGAGGTGCCGGAACTGCTGGAAGGCAAAAAGATCGTGGCGCTGGATCTGACCTCTATGGTGGCCGGTACAAAGTACCGTGGCGACTTTGAGGAGCGAATTCAAAAAGCCATGGACGAGGTAAAGCAAGCCGGTAACATTATTTTGTTTATCGACGAGGTGCACACCTTGATGGGCGCCGGGTCTGCCGAGGGCGCAACGGACGCCGCCAATATCTTAAAGCCCGCTTTGGCTCGTGGTGAGATCCAGGTGATTGGTGCCACCACCATTGACGAGTACCGCAAGAATATTGAAAAGGACGCCGCCTTGGAGCGCCGGTTCCAGCCGGTGACCGTGGGCGAGCCTACCGAGGAGCAGACCGTGGAAATTCTGAAAGGTCTGCGAGATAAGTACGAGGCCCACCATAAAGTGAAAATTACCGACGCCGCTATTGAAAACGCGGTGAAGATGAGCAGCCGATACATTGCCGACCGGTTCCAGCCGGATAAGGCCATTGACCTGATTGACGAGGCCTGCTCCAAGGTGCGCCTGGCGGCTTATACAGCCCCGCCGAACCTGAAAGAGATGGAAACGGAGATCAAGCGCCTGGCGGCAGAAAAGACCGCTGCCGTGCGCAGCCAAAACTTTGAGCAGGCGGCAGAGCTGCGAGACAAGGAAAAGAGCCTGCAAGACCTGCTGGATCAGGAAAAGGAGAAGTGGAAGAACACTTCTTCCCACGATGTAAAAGAAGTGACCCCTGCGGATATTGCCGCCGTGGTGTCCGGCTGGACGGGAATCCCGGTACAGCAGATCACCAAGGAGGAGTCCCAGCGGCTGCTGCAACTGGAAAAGATCCTGCACCAGCGGATCGTGGGTCAAGATAAGGCCGTATCGGCGGTGGCGCGCGCCATTCGTCGTGGTCGTGCCGGGCTGAAAAACCCCAAGCGTCCTATGGGCTCCTTTATCTTCCTTGGCCCCACCGGCGTGGGTAAGACGGAGCTTTGTAAGACTTTGGCCGAGGCGATGTTTGGGGACGAGAATGCCATCATCAAGCTGGATATGAGCGAGTATATGGAGAAGCACACGGTCTCTAAGCTGATCGGTGCGCCTCCCGGGTATGTGGGCTTTGACGAAGGCGGCCAGCTGACGGAGAAAGTCCGCAGAAAGCCCTACTGCGTGGTGCTGTTTGATGAGATCGAAAAGGCCCACCCGGATGTGTTTAATATGCTGCTGCAAATCCTGGAGGACGGTGTGCTTACCGACTCCCAGGGTCGCAAGGTCAGCTTTAAGCACGCAGTGATCATTATGACCTCCAATGTGGGTGCGTCTAAGATTACCGACAGTCGTCAGGCCTTGGGCTTTGGCGATGACAAGGACGCAGCCAAGACCATTGAGGATCTGGTGATGGAGGAACTGAAAAAGACCTTTAAGCCGGAGTTCCTGAACCGTGTGGATGAGATTGTGGTGTTCAACCAGCTGGAGAAGCAGGACATTCAGGAGATCGCCCGCCGGATGTTGAAGGCTCTGAATAAGCGCCTGGCAGACCTGGATGTGCAAGCCACCTTTACGGACGCGGCAGTGGATGCGTTGGCAGACAAAGGCTTTGATAAGGTGTATGGCGCACGGCCTTTGCGCCGGGCCATTCAGACCCAAATTGAGGACCCGCTGTCCGAGCTGCTGCTGGAGGATAAGATCCACGGCACGGTGACGGTGGACTATAAGGACGGTGCGTTTACCTTTGATTCGCCGGCCGATAAAGACAAACAAGAACAGCCTGCGGCGCCTGCTGCGGACTGATCCGAGCAACACAAAAGCCCCTTGCGGTTTGAACCGTAAGGGGCAATTTTTTATATTGCGGTTTGTTTTTAATCCTGCGGCGGCGCAGGGGATCTGCGGTTGCATTTCTCCTGCAGTTTGAGAATATAATAGAACGCCACAGCGGCTGCCACCATACCGGTGACCATACCGAATGTGACCAACATGGTGGTGGTACCGTTCTTGGTGAACAGGGCGCGATCGCCGCCCACCAGCCCGGCCATGGTGTAGTACAGCGGGCCGCCGGGCAGCAAGGGAATGATGCCCGGGATCAGGTAAGTATTGGACGGTGCCTTAAGCACCCGTGCCATGGCTACGGACCAGAAGTACACCACTGCCGTGGCCACCACATTGGCGGCAAACACATTGCCCCACAGGTGGAAGCACAGCAGATACACACCCCAGCCCAGAGCGCCGCCAAATGTGGCCGCCGCCACATTGCGTTCGCTGACCCGGAAGTAAATGGAAAAGCCCAGGGTGCCGATGGCGCCCATGAGAATTTGAATGAGTGCTGCTTTCATACCGTTGCACCTCCCATCATCAGGAACGCCAGAGCGTAGCCACCGGCAATGGCCAGTGCCACCAGCACCGCCTCAATCAGTCTGTACAGCCCGGTGACAATATCCCGGTTGAACATCTCCTTAATGGCGTTCACTAAAAGCAGACCGGGGATCAGCAACATAATGTCACCGATCATAATTTTGTCTGCCTGGTGACCTAAGCCCAGGCGGGTGAGCCCCAGCGCCAGCAGCCCGGAGACGAACCCGGCCACAAAGGTGTAGATCACATTGTGGATCTGCCGCAGCTTCAAATGATAATCCATCAGGTAGATCACAATGGCAATGGCGGCTGCGGCCAGCCCGTCCTTCAGATCACCGCCGTAAAAGACGGAGAAACCGCCGGCTGCCAGCATATAGCCCAGGCACTTGATCACCGGTTTAGGCTTGCCTTTTTTGTACTGGCGGATCTGCCGGGTCAGGTCCTCTACATCCGGCACCTGGGCGCAAATGCGGCGGGAGAAGGCATTAAGCTCCTCTAACCGACCCAGGTCCGTGCCGTAACTTTGCACCCGTACAGATTGGGTGTAGTGGTTGCCGTCCTTGTCCCGAATGGTGGCCACGATCAGGCTGGTGACGGCGTAGATCTCGCAGTCGGTAAAGCCGTAGGCAATGCAAATGCGCCGCACGGTGTCCTCCACCCGCTTGACCTCGGCACCGGTTTCTACCAGGCGGCGCCCAATCTCCAGTGCATCCTCTAAGAACAGCTCACAGCTGTGTTTGTCCATGGTGTCGATCATACGAAGCCCCCTCTATGGGTATTATCGCAAAAATGCCCGCTCCGGTCAATAGATATTGGCAAAAAGGCGAAAATATGGCGCAACCAAGGGAAATGCAACCGCCAGTTGCGAAGATTTTTTCAAATGTAAAGCAGAGTATGTTGCCGCAACCGACCAAAATGGGTATGATGAGAGTGTCCTCAGGGGAAAGCCCGGGACACCAACACAGTCAGCAAGATCCCGCAGCGGATCTCCGCAATACAATTTGAAAACACCGTGACTAAAGGAGATGCACAAGTATGAAAATCACAAGAACCGAACACTTCGACATTCAAAGAAAGATTGTTGCCAATATGACCACCGAGAGCTGGGAGCAGATTCCCCATGTGGCTTATGTATATGAGGCGGATGTAACCGACCTGATGACCGAGTTTAAGAAACTGCGCTCTACCAGCAAAACCAAGATCACCCTGAATACGGTTTTGATGAAAGCCATCATTGAGGGGCTGAAAGCGGCACCGGTGATGAACAGCCACCTGAGCTACAACCGCAAGCTGGTGCGCGGCGAGCTGAAGACCTTTGAGGACATTAACATTTCTATGCCCATGCTGCTGCCGGACGGCAGAATGATGACCGTCAACCTGCGGGACTTCCAAAACAAATCCCTGCTGGCTATGACCGATTACATTGCCGATGTGACCCGCAGAGCAGAGAACACCAACCTGAACGAAGTGATGTTTGATGTGTCTTTGGACAACACCATTACCGGACTGAAACAGGGGAAAGTAAAACAGACCGTTAGTCGGCTGATCGGCTCTAAGACCGGCAAGCACAAGGTGCACACGCTCCGCGGCGCTGCCAAGAAAGCTTATTACAGCATTCCGGAGAAAGACCGCCTGACTAAGAAAGATATTGAGCAGGGCACCGTTACCATTTCTAACCTGGGCTCTTTGTACAAAGGACAGAGCGGCTACGGCACCTTGATCGAGATTGTGCCGCCCCAGGTGTGCGCATTCGCCCTGGGCGCTGTGCAGGATAAGCCGGTGGTGGTCACCGATAAGTTCGGCAACAAGACCATTGAGGCTCGCCAGATCTTGCCCATCACCGTGGTATTTGACCACCGTGCGCTGGACTTCGGCGATGTGATCCCCTTCTTGAAGAAGATGGACAGCATCTTTGCACACCCCCAGGTGATCCAGGCGTGGAAAGGCCAGGAGCGCGTAAAGGCCGTTATAGCTACCGAGGGCGAGGGCGTGGCCTAAGTGTGCTGAAAGCATAAAGAGCGGTTCTGCTGTGGCAGGACCGCTCTTGCACTTTTTGCCCGCCTTTGGTACAATGGCGGTAGAGGGGGTGTGGATATGAATAGAAAAGTAGATTTTTGGTGTGGTGTGTGCATCGCTTTGCTGGCAGTATGCACCGCTTGCTTTTCCCTGATTTATGTAAAAAGCCATCATGCGGTCTGTTTTTCGCTGGCGATTACATGCGGCACCTTTACTTATCACACGGCCATGCGCTTTGCCGTGGGCTGGGTCGTCGGCCGACACCGGGTGCCGGTGAATCCGCAAGGGCGCTGGTTTCGCCCACATCCCTGGGAGCCAGGGCTGTATGCGCACCTGGGGGTCAAGCGGTGGAAGCACCGGGTACCCTCCTATAAGCCCTACGATATGCACGGCGATCTGCAAGCGGTGGTGGTGCAGATGTGCCGCAACGAGCTGGCACACGAAGTGATGGCGGCTCTGAGCTTTGTGCCCCTGTTATTTTGTCTGTTTTGCGACGATCCGGTGGCAAACCTGCCGGTGTTTCTCATCACCTCTGTATTGGCGGCTGTGGCGGATTTGATACCGGTGATTCTCCAGCGTTACAACCGGCCGCGGCTGCAACGGCTGCTGCGGCGCCGCGAGCAAAAGGCGGGGAGCAAATAGAAAACATGACGGCAGACACTTTTTGTTGTCTGTCGTATTTTTTATTTTGGCAACTGGTCATACCACGAACCAACTATCCAAAAACAAAAACATTTTATCTAAAAAATAACCGCCCAATGTGGGCAAAACGGCAAAAAAGCACCGGGGTATTGTGAATGGATTGACAATCTTTGGCGTTCATATTATATTATACATAATATATGCGAAAACGGAGAGGTGTTTATGGAAGCGTATAAAGTCATTGAGATCAAAAAAAGCGTGTTTGAGAGTAACGACCGGGAGGCGGAGAAACTTCGGGCCGAGCTGAAAGCAGAAAAGACCTTTTTGGTGAATCTGATGTCCTCCCCGGGCAGCGGCAAGACCACCACCCTGCGGGGCATTATCGGCCGCTTGCAGCAGGAGATGCGCATCGGTGTAATGGAGGCGGACATTGACTCAGATGTGGACGCCAAAACCATTGCAGAGACCGGGGTGCGTGCCATTCAGCTGCACACCGGCGGTATGTGCCATCTGGACGCGGGCATGACCCGCCAGGGGGTGGAGAACCTGGGTACGGCGGATCTGGATCTGGTGTTCTTGGAGAATGTGGGCAATTTGGTGTGCCCTGCCGAGTTTGACACCGGCGCTGCCAAAAATATGATGATCCTGTCTGTGCCGGAGGGGGACGACAAGCCTCTAAAGTACCCGCTGATGTTTACCGTGTCCGATGTGGTGCTCATCAACAAGATGGACACAAAGAGCGTGTTTGACTTTGACGATCAGGCGGTACAGGAGCGGATTTTAAAGTTGAACCCGCAGGCCAAGATCTTTTTTATCTCTGCCAAGACCGGGGAGGGTATGGACGCAGTGTGCGATTGGCTGCGGCAGCAAGTCCGGGACTGGAACGCATAAGTACGGGGGGAGAAGACAATGGCTGAAGATAGAGAATTGATTCTCAAACTTGGTCAAAAAATCACGGACCGGATCGGTCACAAAGTGACGGCAGAGGATCCGGAGTATTACGGCTTGGCCTGCGTGGTCACGGACGAGATGGCAGAGATCGCACTGAAGATGAAGGTGCGCAAGCCCATGACCCTGGACCAGGTGGCAAAAGCCACCGGCAAGAGCAAGAATTATCTGGAGCCGCTGCTGCAAGAGATGAGCAGCATTGGCCTGTTGGAGTATAACTGGGAGAACCCCAGCCGCACCAAGCAGTATGTGCTGCCCATGTTCGTACCCGGCAGCGCCGAGTTCTTTAATATGAAAAAGGATCAGATCGACGCCCACCCGGAGTTGGCCAAGTTCTTTGAGCGTATGACCTTCTTACCGCTGGAGAAGATCACCGCCATGGTGCCCCCCGGCGGTGCCGGTATCGGTATGCATGTGATCCCGGTGGAAAAGGCCATTGAGACGGAAAATCAATCTGTCGATGTGGAGCATATTTCCCACTGGTTGAAGAAATATGAGGGCAAGTATGCCGCCGGTCCCTGCTCCTGCCGTATGAGCCGCGCCAAGCTGGGCGAGGGCTGCGGCGATGATGCCGAGGACTGGTGCATCGGCGTAGGCGATATGGCGGACTATTTGGTAGAGACCAACAAAGGCCATTATGTGACCTACGATCAGGTGCTGGAGATCTTGCAGCGTGCCGAGGACAACGGCTTTGTGCACCAGATCACCAACATTGACGGTGAGAACAAGATCTTTGCCATCTGCAACTGCAATGTGAATATTTGCAATGCCTTGCGGACTTCTCAGTTGTTTAATACGCCCAATATGTCCCGCTCCGCGTACATTGCCAAGGTGGACAAGGCGCAGTGTGTGGCCTGCGGTCGTTGTGTGGAGTATTGCCCCGCCGGTGCGGTGAAGCTGGGTCAAAAGCTGTGCACCAAGGACGGCGGCACGGTGACCTATCCCCGACAGGCGTTGCCGGATAAAATCAAGTGGGGCCCGGAAAAGTGGAGCCCGGATTACCGGGACAAGAACCGGATCAACTGCTACGACGCCGGCACGGCGCCCTGTAAGACCGCTTGCCCGGCCCATATTGCCGTGCAGGGGTACTTAAAGCTGGCAGCCCAGGGGCGCTACAAGGACGCTCTGGCGCTGATCAAAAAAGAAAATCCGTTCCCTGCCGTTTGCGGTCATGTGTGCAACCGCCGGTGTGAGGACGCCTGCACCCGCGGCACCATTGACCGTGCGGTGGCGATTGATGAAGTGAAGAAGTTTATCGCCCATCAGGATCTGATTGCAGAGCACCGCTATGTGGCGCCCAAGGTGATCCCCTCTAACAAGGGTGGCTTTGATGAGAAAATCGCCATTATCGGCGGCGGCCCGGCCGGCCTGTCCTGCGCCTATTATTTGGCAGAGAAGGGCTATACCCCCACTGTGTTTGAGAAGAACGAGAAGCCCGGCGGTATGCTGGTGTACGGTATTCCGTCTTACAAGTTAGAAAAAGATGTGGTGGCTGCGGAGATTGATGTGATCCGTGAAATGGGTGTAGACATTCGCTGCGGCGTTGAAGTGGGCAAGGATATTACCTTGGACGAATTGCGCGCCCAGGGCTACAAGGCCTTTTATATCGCTATTGGTTGCCAGGGCGGCCGCAAGGCGGGTATTCCCGGTGAGGACGCCCAGGGCGTAATGACTGCTGTGGACTTTCTGCGCACCGTTGGCGGCAACCCGGATTACCCGGTAGAGGGTGAAGTGGTTGTAGTTGGCGGCGGCAATGTGGCGATTGATGTGGCCCGTTCCTCCGTGCGCTGCGGTGCAAACCGTGTGTCCATGTTCTGCCTGGAGTGCCGGGAAGCTATGCCTGCCTCAGTTGAAGAGGTGGAAGAAGCCCGGGTGGAGGGCGTAGATGTGAACTGCGGCTGGGGTCCCAAGGAGATCTTGACGGAGAACGGCAAGGTCACCGGTATTGTGTTTAAGAAGTGCCTGTCCGTGCTGGACGAGAACGGCCGCTTTGCCCCGGTTTATGACGAGAACCAGACCAAGACCGTGGCGTGCAGCCATGTGTACCTGAGCATTGGCCAGGCGATTGAATGGGGTCACCTGCTGGACGGCTCCAAGGTGGAGCTGGGTCGCGGCAACGGCGCTGTGGCAGACAGCCTGACCTATCAGACGGCACAGGAAGATATTTTTGTGGGCGGCGATGTATACACCGGCCCCAAGTTTGCCATTGACGCCATTGCAGCGGGCAAGGAGGGCGCCGTGTCCATTCACCGATTCGTGCAGCCCAACACCAGCCTGACCATCGGCCGTAACCGCCGGGACTTTATTGCGCTGGATAAGGAGAATATCTCCGTGGCCCAGTACGATACCGGCGACCGCCAGGTGCCCGGCGTGGACAAGAGCATTGATCAAAAGCATTCCTTTAGAGACGCACATCTGACCTATACAGAGGCCCAGGTGAAGGCAGAGACCGCTCGCTGCTTAGGCTGCGGCGCCTCTGTGGTGGATCCCAATAAGTGCATCGGCTGCGGCGTGTGTACCACCAAGTGCGCCTTTGACGCCATTCACCTGCACCGAGAGTTGCCGGCAGCCAGCAAGATGGTGCGCTCGGAGGATAAGATGAAGAGCATTTTGCCTTATATGCTGAAGCGCGAGATCAAAATTCGCTTTAACAAGGAGTAAGTATGCACGAGTTGGGCATCGTATTCCATATTATTGATACTGTGGAGCAGGTGGGGCGCGAGAACGGGGTAACGCAGGTGCGCTGCGTTACGCTGGATGTGGGCCAGGTGTCCGGAATTGAGGACCCCTATTTGATGGACTGCTGGCGCTGGGCGGCGGATCGATCGGAGATGCTGCGAGGCACCCGGTTGCAGATTGAGACGGTGCATGCCGTCACCCTGTGCGACGCCTGCGGCAAGACCTATGATACTGTGCCCCAGGGGCGCACCTGCCCCTATTGTGGCAGCGGGGACACCCACTTGCTGCAAGGCAATGCATGCAGTATACGAGAAATTGAGGCGCGATAGAGAATGCACGAGTTGAGTATTGTGTATGAGCTGTACCGCACGGTGACCCAGCTGGCCGCAGAGGCCGGGCTGCACCGGGTGGAAGCGGTGCGCCTGCAAGTCGGGGAGCTGTCCGGTGTGGAGGGTCCGTACCTGCGGGAGTGCTGGAATGCTGTGGTGCGAGATACGCCGCTTCGTTCTACCCGGTTGGAGCTGGAGCACCTGCCGGCTATTGCCATGTGTGCGCATTGTGCCCGCTTGTATGCCCATTTGGCCTGTGCCCGCACTTGCCCCCGTTGCGGTAGCCACGATCATCTCATTTTGTCCGGCCGCCAATTTCTCATCGACCGGATCGAGGGGTATTAAAAATCAGCCGACGACCGTGCGTTTATTCGCCCAGTCGTCGGCACCGGTGTGCCGGAGCGGCAATACTTTGCAGCAAACTTATAAATAGACAAATAAAAAAACAGATACACGCCGGTGTATCTGTTCTTTTATGCTTATTTGGGTGGGTTATTCTTCGTTTTCGCGGATTTCTTTCAATTGGGGTTGCAAAACGGCCAGCTTTTTCTTGGACAGGTTGTAGCCGAATCCCAGCAAAATCGCCAATAGAGTCAGGGTAATGGCCGGTACAAGGGTGGAAATGTCATAGAGCTTATTGAGCACATCCTCCGGCAGCGCCGTGTTGTTGGCAGAAGCGGTGCTATCGTAGTGGATCACCGCCAAAAGGGCATTGAGTCCAACACCGGCCAGGGTTTGCCCCAGCTTTCTGGCAAAGGAGACAACCGCATAGGCGGTACCTTCCTCTCGACGATGGGTGCGAATCTCGTGGTAGTCAATCACGTCCATCACCAGCGCCCACACCTCCAGTACCAGGAAGGTCTGGCCCAGGCCGGAGAAGAAGGTGAACACCAAAAATACATAGGGATTGTCGGTTTTGATAAAGAACAGAATAAAGCTGACCAGTGCCGCAAAGCCCATACCAAAGGCGCAAAGCTCTTTTTTGCCGAACTTGTCGATCAGCTTGTTCATAATGGGAATTAAGATGGCCATGGGCAAGTAGGTGCAGATGGTCACCAGTGCGTACAGCTGCGCGCTGTGGTAGTAGTCCGCAAACAGGTACTGATAGGTGGCTTGATAATAGAACTGAAACGCGATCAGCAGCATGGACACCAGGCAAAGCATCACAAACGGTCTGTTCTTTGCCAAGTCGCCAATGGCCTTAAAGGCGTTGTAGTCGCCTTTTTTCTTTTGAATCGGTGCGATCCTCTCCTTGGTCAGCTTGTAGTGACCGAAGAAAATCACAATGGAAAGAATGGCCAGGATCAAAACGCCGATGGTCAGTTTGTTACCGTCCAGCGTTTGAATTTTGGTGCCGTCGGCGGCGATGGTGGTGTTGTATACCAGCATGGGAAAGAGAATGGTGCTCGGCAAGCCGCCGAGGCCGGCGCCGATGGAACGCCACATGGACAGGGAGGAGCGTTCTTTCTCGTCATCGGTGACCACGGAGGCCAGCGAGCCGTAAGGAATGTTGACGCAGGTGTACATCATACCGTACAGAATGTAGGTGATGTAGGCAAACAGCAGGTATTTGGCCTCGCTCAAATTGGGAATGACCGTAAACATCAGCACCGCAGAGACCGCCAGCGGAATGGAAAACCAAAATACATACGGGCGGAATTTGCCTTGCTTGGTGGGTTTTCTGGAGTCAATGAACGCCCCCCAAATGGGGTCGTTGATGGCGTCCCAAAGCCGTGCCACCAAAATCAGAACCACGATCTTGGCAGGCTGAATGTGCAGCACATCGGTGTAAAACTTGTTTTGAAATGCACCGATCAGTGAGAAGGTCAAAAGGCCGCCCATATCGCCCATGGCGTAGCCGATCTTGTCCTTAAACTTTATGCCGTGTGTTAAACTCTTTTCGCTCATAAAAATCCCCCTTCATTTGTGAAAAGATATTGAATGAAAACCAATTTCAAATCCGTGGGCAGCGCACAAAAATATAGCGCGTTTTCCCTTGCCGGCAGGGTACGCAAACGGGAAGTGCGAATCAGCGTGTTGTTTGCGAAGTCAATGGATCGTATATATGTTCCTTTCTATACGAATGAACACGGTTCATTATGTTACTATCATACAATGCACGCCCCCGGTTGTCAACAAAAACAGGGGATCCTGCATTGACATCCTCGGTGGGTTCGGGTAAAATAAAAGCACAGACGGTTGTTGCCGATCAAAAAGAGAAATCTGTTCCCATTCCGAACACAGTCATCCAGCCCTTGTATAAGTCTATGCAGGGGCGATTTTGGTTTTTAGGCAAGGAGGAGTTATGCGAGCGAACATAAAGTATATGCTGAAAAACTGGATTGCCTGGGATAAGAAAAGCCCGGTGTACTTTCTGATCCGGGTGCCGGCACTGGTGTTCCAGCCCATTGTTACCGCCTATATACCCAAGGCGATGATTGATTGTATCGAAAAGGGCGTTACCACCCGGCAACTGATTTTGGTGGTGGCGCTGCTGAGCCTGCTGCTGACCATTACCATTTGGCTGGATCCGTTTATGAAGGAGCTGATCCTGGGCGGTGCCCGGATCGTACGCATGCGCTATGCGGTGGCTGCGTTTGAAAAAAATCTCAGTACCGACTATGCCAATATAGAAAATCTGGAAATGCGCGAGAAGCAAAAGCGCGCAGAAGTTTTTTATAACGGACGGTATGCAGGCGGTTCAAACTTTATAAGCACGCTGAATTTGTTTTTCGTTGCGGTGGTGGGTGTTGTTGCGTCCGGCGTACTCATCTACAAGATCAATATTTGGATGATTTTGCTGATTATTGCCACCTGCGGCGCCCAGTTTTGTTTGCAAAGAGCGCTGACGAAGAAACAGCGGCAAAACTTGGATCAACGCACGGAGCCTGCGGCGAAGTTCGATTATTTTTATAAGCTGTGCAAGGATGGCACGGCGGCAAAGGATATTCAGCTTTACAATATGGGCGATTATTTTATTCGGGCGCTTGCCGCCTCCCTTTGCAGGATTGAAAAAATCTATGCCCGGTACACCCACACCTGCGTATCGTTTAATGGCATTACCGCTTTGCTCAGCGCCGTGCGCCAGGCCATTGCCTATATTTACCTTGCGTATTTGACCGGCAAGGGTGCGCTCAGTGTGTCCGATTTTATCTTCTATTTCGGCATCATTACCGGCTTTTCCAACTGGGTGCTCCATTTGGGCTTTGCGGTCAATCAGATTGAGATGTGCTGCAAGGAGTGCCAGGCATACAGGGAGTATATTGCGTTTGCGGATCATGCAGAGGAGGGGGAGCGGCTGACCTCCAAATCCGTTGATCGGGTGGTGTTTGAGCATGTGTCCTTTCAGTACCCCTCTGCCGACGCACCTACGCTGAAGCATATTGACCTTACATTCAAAAATGGCGAAAAGATTGCCATTGTGGGGGAGAACGGCGCAGGCAAAACCACCTTTATCAAGCTGCTGTGCGGCCTGTATGCGCCCACCGGCGGTCGCATTCTGTTAAACGGCAAAGATACTGCCACCATTGCAAAGAGCAGCTATTTCGATTTGTTTTCGGCCATTTTTCAGGACTATTATTTCTTGCCCATGACCATTCAGCAAAACATAACGGCAAGCCTTGACTATGATCGGGAAAAATTTGACCTGGCGTTGCAGAAAGCGGAAATGTATGACAAGGTGTATGCCTTGCCAAAGGGCGCAGATACGCTGATGGACAGGAATGTGTATAAGGATGCGGTGGATTTTTCCGGCGGTGAAAAGCAAAAGCTGCTGCTTGCCAAGGCTATGTACAAGGACGCGCCGATTTTGATTTTGGACGAGCCCACGGCGGCGCTGGATCCGATTGCCGAAAATCAGCTGTACTTAAAATACAGTGAGCTGACCGATGGCAAACTCTCTTTCTTTATTTCCCACCGGCTGTCTTCCACCCGTTTTTGCGACCGGATTTTGTTTATGTCCGGCGGCCAAATCACCGAGATGGGCACCCACGAGGAACTGATGGCCAAAAAGGGCGCATATTACAAAATGTTTCAGGTGCAAAGCTACTATTACAGAGAACAGGGGGTGGCTGTGCATGCGTAACTTTAAGATGATAGGTAAGATGTATCGGGAGATTGCCGGCCTGGACAAAGGTATTCTGCCTGTGGATTTCTTCTGTGCGATTTTGACCGGTGCCAAGCCCTTTGTGAACATTTGGTTCACTGCCAAGATCATCGGTATGATGACTGCCGGTGCGGACTTTAAGGGGCTTTTGGCCTATATTCTTGCGGCTGTGGCGCTTAATTTTGTGCTGGATTACGCAGGTGGGTTTTTATCTGACCTATATGATGTTAAATCCGACCTGCTGTTTAGCAGAGAAAATTTCAAAATGGCGGAAAAGCTGTTTCATATGGATTATGAAAAGCTGGAGGACAACACATTCAGAAAGACGATCCATAAGCACGAGGAGGCGGGCGCCAGCCGGTGGGCGCGGTTTTCGTACTTTATGTGGACCAGCCAGGTGTTTGTTAAGGGCGTGTTTACGGTGGCGGTGTCTGTGGTGATGATCCTGCCGCTTTTGAAAATCGGTTTTACCAAAACCGGCAATTCATTTTTTGAAAGACCTGTCTTTCTGATCCTGCTGATTGTCACTCTGATTGTTATGGCGGCGGTTATGGCGTTGATTGCCGTGCGGATGAACAAGTCGTACCTGGCTGCAAACGAGGCGTATGCCACGCTGGATCGTCTGTTCTATTCGCTCATTGACCTGTTTGCCGATTATAAAACCGGTAAGGAGATACGCCTATACAAAGAGCAGCACTTGATCGGCAAGATCGCAACGGAAAAGATTCTTACTGACGGCGAAAAAACGCTGAAGCAAATTTCCATGCGCACCGCAAAAACCAGCTCCATCGTTGCGGTGATGGGTGCCTTTGTTGCGTTTGGCGTGTATGTTTTTATCGGGGTCAAGGGCAATTTGGGGCTGTTTGACATTGGTGCGCTGGTGATGTACTGCGGCGCTTTTATGCAGATCGTAAACGGTGTTATGCTCATCGCTAACACGCTGGGCAAGCTGGCGGAGATCTTGCCGCTGGCTCGGGTTTATTTTGAGATTATGGAGTGCACAGACAGCAAGCAATACGGTACCCGGACCCTGGACGGTGACCGATTTGAGATCGAGTTCAAAAATGTGTCGTTCAAATATCCGGGCGCAAATCAATATGCCCTGGAGAATGTGAGCATTAAAATTGAGAACGGCAGCCATCTGGCCGTGGTGGGCAGGAACGGCAGCGGCAAAACCACCTTTATCAAGCTGATGTGCCGCTTGTATGATGTGACCGACGGCGAAATTCTCATCAACGGCGAAAACATTCAGGCATACACCAAGGAGAGTATTACCGCACTGTATTCCGTAGTGTTCCAGGATTTCAAAATCTTCTCTGTGCCGCTGAGAGATACGGTTTGTGCCGGTTCCGCTTTTGACCGGGACAAGCTGTATACCTGCCTGGAAAATGCCAATATTAAGGAGAGAGTGGAATGCCTGCCCCATCAGGAAAACACTTATCTTTATAAGGATTTGAACAAGGGCGGCGTAGAGATCTCCGGCGGCGAGGCGCAAAAGCTGGCCCTTGCCAGAGCGCTCTATAAGGACGCGCCGGTGGTGGTGCTGGACGAACCTACGGCGGCGTTGGATCCGATTGCGGAGAACGAAATTTACAGCCGCTTCAATTCCTTTGTGCAAAGCAAAACGGCCATTTACATTTCGCATCGGCTGTCCAGCTGCGTCTTTTGCGATACCATCGCCGTGTTTGATCACGCAAGGCTGGTGGAAAGTGGCACGCACACAGCGCTTTTGGCTGCCGACGGCCAATATGCAGCGCTTTGGAACGCGCAGGCAAAGTATTATGTGTAGCCTGCAGCAGCACAACAATGCCGCTCTCGGCGAAAACGAAAAAATGAAGGAAAAAGCAAAAAAGCAGACATCCGTGTGGATGTCTGCTTTTTTCTTGCAAAATGCGGCAGCGGTTTTGTCTTTAAAGATCCGGCAATTCGATCGGGTCTCTTTTGCCGTCATCCCCGCCGGTGCCACCGGATGTTGTGATGACATCTTCAAGGTGAAAAGCATTCAATTCTGTTTGCGGCTTGAGATATTTTTCCTTCATATCCGTTCCTCCTTTCGCTTTGCAATTGCGTATATCTATCTTAAATTCAGTATAGCAGAATTGCAAAAGGAAAACAAGATCGCTACGCAAGTAATATTCAAAATATGCTTATAAAAAGGCTTTCTTCTGCAGAGGATTTGTTGACATCCGTCCAAAAATGTGATTTGATATACACAGAGCGCTTTTGTATTGTAAAGACAGTCGGGGCGCGCACAAAACAGTGTCAGATTGCAAAATGACATTTTGCGACCATGTTATGCTTTTGACGGCAGGAGGAGATTTTTATGAATAGAAAGAATGTAGGTATAGCTTTTGGCGCACTTTGTGGGCTGGCAGCTTTAACTGCAACGGCAGCGGAAATATTCTATGATATCTCAATCAACACGAAATCACCTATCCATATGAGCAAACTCAACAACTTGGTTCAAAAAGCCACGAATACTGACGGCAATGAAGAGGAAGCAAGTGCAAAATACAGCGGTATGACAGGCACGCCGGAAATCAAAGAATGGTATGCGACACACGGCGAGGATGTGTATATTCTGTCTGATTCGCTGCGCCTGCACGGAAAACGGTTCAAAAATACCGGCACAAAATATGTTCTTGTATGCCACGGCTACACAAGCAAGGCCAAGCATATGGCCGGATTTGTTCATAAATTTTATACGCTTGGTTATAATGTTTTGGCAGTAGATGCAAGAGCCCACGGCGACAGCGAGGGAACAAAAATCGGTATGGGCTGGCCGGAGCGTATGGATATTATAAAGTGGATAAACCGGATCCTTTCATGGGAGCCGAATGCCCGGATCGTTCTGCACGGTGTATCCATGGGGGCGGCAACGGTTTTGATGGCGTCAGGTGAAGATTTACCCGGAAATGTGAAGGCTGTTATTGCAGATTGCGGCTACACGTCGGAATGGGATGAGTTCCAACGGGAGGCGGATACCCTGCATATTCCGTGGTTCCCTGTGCTCAACGCCACATCGGTGTTGTCCAAGGTGCGTGACGGGTATGATTTTAAGCAGGCCAGCGCCCTTGCGCAGGTGAAAAAGAGCCGCATACCAACGCTGTTTATTCACGGCTCGTCGGATGAGCTTGTGCCGTACAGTATGCTGGGCGAATTGTATGCGGCTGCAGCCTGCGAAAAAGAGAAACTTACCGTAGAAGGCGCAGGCCATGCGCTCTCGTCTTCTGTTGCGCCCACGCTGTATTGGCGTACAGTCGAGGATTTTATCGCAAAGTATTTAGATAGGTAAGCAAAATTTATTTGCCATTTATGCGGAAATATGTAAATATAAACGCCTGGGAGAAGCGGTTCATTATGGAGGGTGCGCCGGAGCTTGGCGCTAGGATCGTCTCCGATTTGGCAGGTGAAGGATCGCACAGGCAGAGCCTTAAAGGGCGGTGTGGACTACAATGTGTCTTATCCCAAGGGCATGAAAAATGTGGGCAAATACACGGTTAAGGTTACTTTTAAGGAGAATTACAGCGGCAGCAAGTCCATGACTTATAGCATTAACCCCAAGGGTACCAGCGTATCTAAGGTTACTGCCGCTAAGAAAGGCTTTAAGGTCACTTGGAAAAAGCAGAAAACCCAGACCACAGGCTATCAAGTGCAGTACAGCATAGACAAGAACTTTAAGAAAAACAACAAGACCGTTACCATCAGCAAGAACAGCACCACCTCTAAGAGTGTGGGCAAGCTGAAGGCTAAGAAAAAGTATTATGTTCGTGTACGCACTTACAAAACCGTCAAATTCGGCGGCAAGAGTGTGAAACTGTATTCCGGTTGGAGCAAGGCCAAGAGCGTGACCACTAAGAAATAATGAAACAAGCAGGCGGTTGTTACCGCCTGCTTTCCTTATTTTATTTTGCAATCAGCGTTTTATTTTTTAAGACAATGCTGACTCAATGAATGCAACGATTCTATTATATTTAGAATTTTCTATTTTATAATAAACAGGATTTCCTTTATGACAGATATCAAAATAAAAATAATTTTTTGTTAGTGTAATATCCAAAGAATTTTTATCGAGATTTAATTTCTGACCATCTGCAAAAATGAGTCTCAATTTATATTCTCCATCCTCAGACATAAGTGATTTTTCACTTTCTAATCCCTTATCATAATCACTTAAATAACTGCTAATATCATCAATTTTATTTTCATTACATCCTTTAATGGTGTTTACTATCGAAGTAATTACTTCCTTGTCTGTTATAGTGCCTTTTAGTAAAGGGCGAATGTCCCGATCCGTAATATTTTCTTCTTCCGGCAATTCAATCGTATAATCATAGAATTCATCTTGCCAAATCTCAATACCGATAATTTCATTATCGCCTTTTGCTGTGTATAAATTTAATAAATCTTCGATCGTATAGTCGGTAGTTAAACCATTCAAGTAGAATATATAATATTCATTATTGGTCTGAACTATAATTAAATGATCACTTTTGGCATATTTATAAACCAACGCTTTATAAAATTTATTGTTTTCAGCTTCTTCAACAGTCATTGGTACATAATTTGACAAGTCATTCGTAAGATTAAAATAATCAAGCGTACATACTAAATCGCCTATTTCTGATTGCTTTAATGCAATAGTATTATTCTTATCCGCTTTCGCATCTCCAAAATAATACTGCGAATAAATCTTGTTATCAATAATAATTTTTTGCGGATATTTAGTGTCTTCAATTTTAATTTTTATCGTCCTATTATCAGTAGAAAAGCCCTTATTATTTGTTGATGAATTATGCGTAGTTTCAAAAGCATCAGAAGAATTATGATTTAAATATTTAACTGTTGATATTGAGGTGACAAGTATCATAAAACAAGCAGCAAATGATAAAGAAGCAACTTTCTTTTTTCTTTGAATTTGATTATGTTTTGAAATTTCTGATTTAACACCCGCTAATGTTTTTTTATACAAATCATCCGGTAATTTTAATTGATTATTATATTCGGTATAATTCATAATATACTACTCCTTTTCAAGATAGGTTTTCATTTTGCTTTTCGCTCGTAACAAATGAGACTTTACGGTATTCTCATTGCTTTTCATTATTTTTGCTATATTTTTTATTGGAATTTGTTCATAATAGAACAGATAAATTACAAGTCTTTGATTTGCGGTTAATCTTATCATAGCTTCTTCTAAATCTAAATGATTCGTTGTTTCTTTTTCAAACTTATTATCCACAATTTTAATTGTATCATCTAATTCCAAATTTTGACGTGATTTTGAACGAAGAACATTTTTACTCAAATTTGCTGTTACTGTAAGAATCCAAGCTTTTTCATGATCGTCATCGTTGAATGTTTTATTAGCGATAAAATATTTAATAAATACCTCCTGAACAATATCCTCAGCATCATCTTTATTCAAAAGAAAATTGTATGCTGTTCTAAAAACGATACCGGCATACTTTTGATATAAATCATCAAAACGCTGATTGTCGAATTCAATTATGGACATATAATTCATCACCTCCTATAAATGAAACACATATTGACTAAAAAAAGTTGCAAAATTTTTTATATGTATACTGCAATTTTTTAGTATGGTTATGTGTTTACATTATAAACGCAATTCATTACAAAATAGTTATATGAAATTTGAAGTAATGCAAATGAAAACTATTAAAATTATATTAACTTGACCTAATATGAATTGCAAGTAAAAAGCGATCTGATTATTACAGATCGCTTTGGCTTTTTGATGGATAAACAATATAAAAGGCAGAAAATAAGAAAGGCACCGTGAAAAATCACGGTGCCAAAAGAACTGATATTCTTTTTAGTGTAAGACTATGAATTAATCATCACACCAACCATAACAAAACCATTCTAAATCAGCGACATTGTCAATATAGTCTTTGTTGTGCTTTTTAGACTTTGCTATATTTGCCTGATTTGCTTTGTAGGCTTTGTTGTTTGGATTGTGTTGGTTAGCATAATCATCCAACTGCTTTTGTGTATGCGTTTTCGATGATACACCTTTTTTCTTATTTGCCATAGTCTGCTCCTTTCTCCGTAGAACGAAGTGAAAACACACAACATAATAATGCATTAGAATAACCGCTCACCGAGGAGCTTTTTTAAGTCCTTTGGGGTAATTAATACGAACAATAAATAATAAATACCATTCAATGCAACTATTACTATCTACGGTTGTCGGAGTAATTATCAAAAAAGTATGTTCGCTGATTTTTTGATAATTAACATATTCAATATATCACAAAATTCTAAAAATATCAATATCATAAACACAAGCAAAAATAGGGGAAATAAATAAAAAAAGAGCTGAATTTTCAGCTCTTTTTTTGTGGCAGAGGTGTAAGAACCTGAACGCAAGCGTTCAGAACCTTGTTACTCGCTTTGCTCGTAATAACGATTCGAACCTTAAATGACGGAGTCAGAGGCTCGCAATCTTTTTTCAAAACTGCCTATTTAAGCCATTTTTCAGACTTTGCGTCTCTCAAAAATCTCTCAGGATTTTATTTTTGCTCAGCACGGCAAATTCGTATGAGGAATTGCGAACCTTACACTGAGGTGTCGAAAGAAGTTCTAAATCCACATTATCTTTTACAGTAGGGTAGTGCACCGTTTGGTGACGAAGAATATAAAAGCTCTTCATTTAATTTCACAAACAAAGTGTCATATATGGCGGCAAATAAATACCTAACTTAAACATAATAAGCCTCTCCTTTAATTACACTCCTATTTGTTTTCAAACCAAATATCCATTTTGCTTGACTGAGCTTGTCTTTTGTATTCTGTTTGATTTGATGTGCGGGCAGTCCGTTCGGTGTCAGTTGGTTTTTGGGAAATTTGCCGAGGCTGCTTATTGTTTTGCTGTGCTTGATTTTGAACACTATTCTCTGACGAAGGCGAAGGTGCTTTGTCAAATGTTCTGAGTATTTCTTCAATTTCTTTTTCTTGTTCGTCCATTTGATTTCTCCTTGTTCGATTTTGATTCAACGCTGAAAAGCATTGTGTTGCTGCAGGGCTTGTGATAAAGGTTTTAAGCGTTAAAAACCACCAGATGCAAATCGCTGTTGTATGCAAAGAAAATCCGCAAAAGGCCAAAGAAAAAAGCAGAAAGCAAGGATAAAAAAGAATCCCGATAACATTGAAACGGCAGATGAGAAATCATCTGTCGTTTGTTTTTATCTCTTCAGAAAAGATTCCACCGGTAGAACCGGGGGGTTCATCAATTGCTAAGCAGTCAAAAGGAGTCAAGACATAAAATCTTGACTCCTTTACTCTTTAGTCGTTCCAATCAGGTGGAGTGACAATCGGTTCATCGCCGCCACCGGATGTCGTAATTACATCAACGGCAGCAAACTTTTGAATGTCTGAATCAGGTTTGATATACTTTTCCTTCATCTTAATACCTCCTTAATTATTTCATATCTAAAATTAAACTGATATGCCGATTATTTGCCTGCATAGGCTTTTGCGGAATTGCCGTAACGCATCATTGCGTCTGTAACTGCTTTTAACTTTGTATCAGTAACAGTTGCGGCATAGGATTCCACACTGTACTTAAGTGTATAGCTGACTTGCTCATCGCCTTTGTATGCAGTGATAAATACTTCATCACTCATTTGATTTGCATAAACACCGTCAAAATAGAAATACCAATAACCGTCTTTGCCTTTTTCAAAATTATCCGGATTTTCGGCATAGGTATATGTCAATGTTCTTGAACCTATTTTTACTTTGAATGAAAGGTCATCAAGAGTAACATTGGTCATATTCAGCGGTATTGCAATTTCAACCGAATTATTCAGCCTTAATGCCGTACCAAACTTTACAAGCCTGTTTTCGCAGGTTTCATAGCTTGCATTCTTTATATTTGTTAAATTCAAATCAGCCGTGCTGCGAAGTGCTTTTTGCTCATCCGTAAGTATATCGGTAAGCAAATTATCGGTTTTATAGTTTTGATATACCTGACAAGCCTCGCCGTAATATACCAAATCCACCAGTAAAGTTTTAAGCTTTGCAGAAGATGTAGGCTTATTTAGCGTTGACTTAATATAGTCGATTGCACTGTATTTATAAGCATTACCGTTATATGTTACACCGTCTTTGACACCATAGAATGTAATACTTACATCATCACCTAAAGCCTGCGGTGAAATACCCGTATAATCAAATATGCAATAAACAATTGAATTTGAAGTTAATGTTTTACCAGACGGATATACTTTTTCGGTTTTACCGTTTCGGGTAAACTCGGCATACACTTCGTCATAATAATCGACTACATCTTTGGTAATGTAAGTTGCAAGGGTGATACTGCTTTCAAGCGACAATGCATTACCTCTGCGACGAAGAAGAGCTGTATTCGGTGCCTCTTTTGTTTCACTTTCACCACAAGCGGAGCAAGTACGAGTCTGCGTGCCGTCTTTATAATCACTTGATGAATTATAAACAGCATCATTATTGTATTTCCAAGCAGACCAAGTGTGAGTGTGTTCTTCGTTTTTATTTTTGTAATAATATGTAACAACCGTTCCGTC